>Ga0182030_10016314_pt1 | contig 14478 bp, 14 predicted proteins | sample 812S3MmetaG_FD_121299 | JGI IMG/M metagenome (GOLD analysis project Ga0182030, IMG submission 121299) | Permafrost microbial communities from Stordalen Mire, Sweden - 812S3M metaG (Illumina Assembly) | ecosystem: Environmental > Terrestrial > Soil > Wetlands > Permafrost | place: Sweden... | reverse complement strand
GCATGGCTCGAACGACACTACGCTAACGTCGATTGGGTCTCCGGTTACCGGAACATCGTCTTGGGCGATGACGTGGGGTCGGACAGCCTCGGCTACGACTTCGTCGTGCAACGCGGAGGTAACAGGCGCTTTTATTACGAAGTCAAGGCGCTGGTAAGCGAGGCACCGGAGATTGCGGAGTTCGCACTCGGCGAGACAGAGGTCGTGTCAGCTCAGCGACATCGGGATGGCTACCGCATCCTGCTCGTGTGCTCGGCCCTCGACTCCACGTCGCGACGGATACTTGAGCTGCCCAACCCACTCGGGGTACGAGGAGCCGGGCGCTACACATTGCTGGGCCGCGGATTGCGCTACCGCTGCGCACTCGTCGATGCAAACCAGACGCACAGAGGTAAATGAAGGTCGTTGAGGCAGGTCACGAGGGCGAACGCCTGGATATCGGTCCGTCTCTGTACCCAGTCATCGACGAGAGATCTCTGGCAAAGCCCATAGACCGGAAGCCTCTTCTCGAAAGTGGCGGTTTACAGACAGCTCCCCTTTAACCGTAAGGTACGCATCACATGCGCTTATGCATCAGGCTGCGAGGCGCACGGCCAACGCCGGAAGTTTCTTCCGCCGACGAGAGCGCTGTCGAAACAACCAAGTACCTGAGACTCAGGCACTGCACCCACGGTTTGCTATGGTCGACCCCGACATCTGTGAGCAGAAGAATCCGACAACGTCCGGAGCCGTGGTTGAAGGGCTATGATCGCCTAGGTGACCTAGCTAAGATCTCACACTTGAAGGAGGCTGCAGTGAGCGACCTCGGCAGCGAGAGCGGACCACCCACTGAGCGCCGTCGGCCGTTCATAGGCCGAAAGAAGCTAGCTTCACAAAGGCCTCAGCCTGGTGTCTATAGGCATTACAAGGGGCAGCTATATGAGGTAATCGAGACTGCCCTACATGTCGACACCAATCAGGCGCTGGTAGTTTATCGGGCCCTCTATGGTGAGGGTAATCTATGGGTTAGGCCGAGATCGGCATTTATTGGTGCTGTGGAAATCGACGGGGTTAAGCGTCCCCGTTTCCAGAAAGTCGAGGTCGAGGCCTCGCAACAGGGAGAGCATTAGCGCCTCAAGCGCCGCGGCGCTCGATTAGATCCAGGGATTCTGCTGCGGCCCGCAGGTCTTCCTCGTTTGACCATCTGCGTGTAAGATCTCGTAGCGCCCGCGCGTGGACGTCCAACCCCAGCTGCCCCAGCATGTGGACATGAAGCTGTCGATCATATTTACGAGTCGGCGTGCTAATGTGAGCGAGGAAGGCGGCGCAAGCTGCGTCTGAGCCGCCATAATAATTAATGTAAGTGCGACTGTTATCTTCTTGCTCAGTCGCACTGAAGGATATAAGGTCAAGTACTCGCCGTATAAGCGCTTCGCCTGACTCGGAAGAGACGAATCGGGCCGCTACCCGCGCATACTGCCGGACCAAAACGGATCGCTCCTCCCGGAATCCTCTGGGGATGATCTGTTGTCCGATGACTTCGGTATCGTTGGCGGACAGGTCCGCCGGCTTCATTAGGCTGATAATGTGCAGGGAGTTCCAGAGTTCTATCGGATTGTCGGTATTGAGAACCATGTTAAATATGCGCCGCAGGCTGGTCCTGAACTCTATTGAAGATAGCAGCTGGGCTGAGAAGTTGGCAATCTCCTGGGTCAGCCATCGTGCCCGCCACGTCGCGGAGCGATCATCCTTTGTCACGGAAGAGATGAAAGCTCGAGCCGTGAAGTACTCGTAGAATGACCTATGCAGGAAGCTGAACTCACCAGCTAGGTTGCAGGTTAGGAAAGAGGCATCTCTGGTGTCGTAGTCAAAAAGCTCGAAATCGGAATTTGAGAATATGTCATCACCATAGGTGTGACGGACTTCTCGCGCCAGGGTGGGCCGGTCTATAGCGCTGACCTCAAATTGATACATCAGTACGGCAATTTCTTCGGCAAGGCGAAGCTTCTTCTCGGGGTCAGATTGCAAACGCTTATTTGACAGCTCCCGCATCGTCCAGTCGTGAAGATATGCGTCATATACTCCTGCTTCAGTGATAATATTGCCCTGCTCCGATCTTACCCGAAGGATCGGTAGCGACTTCAGTACCAAGCCTAGCAGAATTGGACGCCGACTAAGATCCTGGAGGTCGTAGTAGCGTCCCATCTCGTTCCACACATCGATCGGATTGTCGTCCGGCCGCACCAACCGAATTATACGTTGAATTTCTGAAGCTGATAGGTTCTGGAGCTCTGCAATGACGTAATCATGGGTAGACTTGATATCGGCCAATAGGTCACCTGCGAGGCCTATGCCAGACAGGGCTGTCTCCAAATCCGTTGCACTGGCGAAGAGATGTGTTCGGCATGAAATAAGAACTCGGTGTCGCGACGCGAAAAATGGGCGCAGCAGCGAGAGATTGGACCGAATGGCCGAGAGCGCTGCACTGGCGCTCATTTAGTCAAGTCCATCAAGAATAAAAATGAAGCCGTTTCGCTGGCCCACTTGTGCTCTCACCTCAGAGTTGGCTGCTCCAAGAGCAAAGCTCAAGAGGTCGAAGAGCCCCAGTCCGGAAGGGCGTCCGCGAGAGAACATGTCGAGCGATATGTACACTGGCAGTGGCGCCTGATCGGGATCCCGAGCGACCGATGCCGCCAATCGACGATAAAGATAGAGACATGCGGAGGTCTTGCCAGCGCCATACTCACCGAGCAGTAGCAGATTCTTGCGTTTGCCGTTCATCCAATTGTAAAAAAGCTCGTCCAGTTCAACCGGCAGCTCGCCGCTGACCCCAAATGCTCGGACCCGCGGCACAACGTAATGGCTTAGGGATATCGTATTGTCCGAAATTGCACGGCACCAGGCAAAATTGAAATAGCAGATGTGATCCGCTTCCTCGAGGCAATTCAGGAAGTGCAGGGGTAGCCTAGCAAGCTCACCTGGTTCCCTGGCAGTGGCCCGGACAGCTTGCGCAGTAGTGCCGGAGTGCACAAGGCGGTTAGTGGGAGCAGATTCCGATATGAAGTCGTTCGGGACAGCCCGCAGCAACTCCCATTTAAGCGTTCGAAATGATGGGTCATCATAAGACAGGGGCTGAATTATGGAATTATGATCTCCCGGCAGTGACCCGCCTTCCGGGAAGGCTCCTTTCGCCGACCCGGGCTTGACGACATTATCGGACAACCCGGCGTAAGCAGATACTCGGATGCGGCATGCGGAAGCGCTGGTTTGGGAAGCAAAGACAATCCTGTCCAGAACAACGCGTCTGGCTTGCGCGACCTGCTCATCTAGCGGACGAAGCTGGCGCTCTTGCGCATTCTTCCAGGGGGCAAGTGATCGCCTCATTCCCAGTAGGAAATCAGATCCATCATTGGGGCACGAGAACATGAGAACCAACCGGATCCGCTGCAGCTCAAGCCCGCGACCAGCCTCAAGCATTTGTGCCAGATATCGTTGAACTATCAATCCGCCCTGGCTATGGGTTACCAAGACTACTTGCTCAAACGAATGGGTCTCCCTGGCAAGGAAAACCATAAGCGCATCGGCAATAGCGTTATAGTCCGGAATGCGGCGACGGGGATCCGCTTCGACCGCCGGCGACGGATATTCGAACCGCGTTGCGAATATATGGCTCAAGTCTGGATCCGCTGTGATCAGAGATATGAAATTATCCCAAGTGGCAGCGTTGGAAAAGAGACCATGCACGAAGACAAGGGCAGTCTGATTCACGGCAAGCCTCCATGCGGGCGCTCAGGAAACTTGGACGTGTCGTTGAAGAGAGTGCCGTTCAAATCCCAGACTAGATGGCGACGGTTAACAGGCCCTAGTGAGATTCGTTGACGTCCTGGGGCAGGGTCCACGAGTGCACATCCTTGAGCGCGAAAGTCCGGTTAGCGCTCTTTGAGACGTCGACAGCATCTATAAGCCACTGCTTGCCAGGATGCCATTCCGTTTCGCCGAACCAAATCCGAATCGGGCGAATAATGCGGTTGTCCCGTTCGCCCCGGTAGTTAGTGTAATCGATAACAATAAACTCGTTATCCACTGTTTCCCGCCTTTGGTAAAATTCCTGTCAGGATAGCCGTACCTTTGCCCGGGCATGCTATCGGATACGATATCAGGTCCGCAGCCCTATTCCCCGGAATCCGCTACTTACGAAATCACCCCAAGTGGCATCCAAATAGGTCGTTCGATCAGCTTCTATCCGCCATTGGCGTCCGTTGTGATCGGGATGCACGAATAGTACGACAGAGCTGCGGTCGGTACCGCGTGGTGGCCCCGACCGATGAACACGATGAGTCGAAGGCCGCAGTCGGCCACCCGACGCCTGCGCGAGCATCCGTCCGACGTTACATAGGACGACGTCGGTGCCTTTTATGCATGGCTCGACCCAGGTGCCATCGTGCAATATATATTGCAGGCCGCCATCCGAGGGCGGGAACTGAACTCCAAGCATCTGGATTCCGGAGTGCTCGTGCGCCAAGACCTCTCGATCGTCGAAATCCTTGTAATGAATGACGCGCAGCGTTGTGGAATGACGCGATAGGTTCAATCCGGGCGGCTCCCCTGGAAGCATGGCTCGGATTTCATCACCGATTATATTCGCTAGGATGAATCCTACATTGAAGAGGAAGACCGAGCCTCGTTCGATATCAGGAAAGGCTTCGAGGACGGCGTGCGAGCCTGTGGGAACGTCATCGATCATAGCGCCGCTTACATGCAGGAACTCTTTGGGGTCGGGTACTCCCTGCGCTAGTCGCGGAATTTCGGAGTTGAACTTATAGAACCCGTGGTTTCCGGCCGACGTTACCTGTGGCGTGAGTGTTGCCGCGTAGTCGAGAAGCCGCGGAGAAGTTGATCCGCAAGCGGCCGAGAAGGCCCCCATAAGTCTGGTCGTATATGCGCCAATACCAGGTATTTCTGCTGCCATGAACCCCCAGCTTTCGATTTGGAGCCGAAAACCGGAGCCTTTGGACCGGGCATCTTCCGCAAGCGTGTCGAGATGCAAGACCGGAACTGCTCCTTGCAATTCAAGGGTTTCGATCATCTCATGCCCCCTTCTACGGACTACGCTAACGCCCCTACAGCACGTATGCAAGCCTAAAGAGACCGGTCAGAGCTATTGTCAAGACCTGTGGATCAAGATCTTTTATGCGGCTTCCGGTTCGGGGTTCTCGTCGGCCGTTCGATGAGTTTCCGTTAATGAAGGTCGCCTGCAGATGCCGCTGGCCGAAGGTGAGCATCTGGTCGGTGACCTCCGTCCGGGCGGTGAGCACGAACCTTCCGCATAGGCGTTCGCGCGCGGGCTGCGAGGCGGGATCTTCACGGCCTCGATGCCGGCAGCGGCCAGGACCGCGTCGAACGCCTCGGTGACTGCCCGGCCCGGTCCCGCACCAGGAACCGGAACCAGGCAGCGTGCTCCCCTGAGTCCATCAGCAGGTTGCGGATCTGCTGCACGGTCCACGGACCGTCCGGGTTCCCAGCGACACCGAGAATGTGCATGTAACGGTTGCCTACCTCTATACGAACAGGCAGTACAGGCGCTGCAGGGTCATCGCGCAATCCACGTGGAAAAAATCAGTGGCGAGCATCGTCGATGCCTGGGCCTGCAGGCACGTCCGCCAGGCCGCGTCGATGCGCCGTTGCGGTGCCGGAAGGATCTTTAGCGCCTTGAGGGCCCGGTGGATCGTGGATGCGCCGACCCGGTAGCCAAGCTTGAGCAGCTCGCCTTGGATCCTGGTGTGCCCCCCAGCCGTTGTTCTCTGTGGTAACCCGCTCGATCAGCGCGGCGATCTCGGCACTGACCCGCGCCCGTCCCGTCCGGTGCCGATAAGTCCACTTGCGAGTGACCAGGCGGCGGTGCCACCGCAGGGCGGTGCCGGGAGTGACCCAGCCGGTGCATCCGCAGGCCGCCGGCAAGAGCCGGATCATCGCGGCGAGGACCGCCCGGTCGGCCCAGGTAGCCTCGGTCTCGGGTTCTGCCTTCGCAGCACTGCCACCTCCTGGCGTAGCACCAGCAGCTCGGCGTCCTTAGACGCCGTCGAGCGTGCTAGCAACGCCATCCAGACGGCCAGGCGGATGAACATCAGGTAGAGCATCCGTAGGGTCAAGCCCGCGATGCTGCCAGCCGCGCGACCACTACCGCAGGCGAACCCGTAGGTCAGCCACCTATGCCCCGTTTGGAATCCCACACCACAACGTAGTCGCGGGCGTTCAGAACTCCATGTTCATGGCGCGATCGACGCGGAGGGAAGTGACATTGATGAACCATTCGAAGCGTCCCTTACTGCGGACGGTCGCTGCAGGCTGGACAGAGCGCACTGTCCACGCGGACCGTTAGTACCGCGAGGACGGCTGAGCCTGGCTCCGATCTGGGCCATTGCGGCAGCCTGCCGTGCAACGATTCCGGACCCGGGCCGCCAGGGCTTGACGATGGTTGCGGGGGCGCGCAGCTCGATGAACGGGTGCTCGCCGCGGAAGTCGCTGAATGCCTCCGGGTCTACGGCGGCGCGGATAGCGCGGTGCAGATGCTGGGCTGCGGCGAGCAGGTCCTGTGTCTGGAACATGCGTCCGCGGTAGCTGATCCACCATCCGTCCGGCCCGCTGGCGAAGCCGAGGCCGCCGCGGATGGTGAGATTCTGCCCGTGCTCAAGGGCGTTTCGGACACTTGTGATGGTCGCGGGCTGGTCAGGCTCGTCGCCGGACAGCGGGAAGCCTGCGGTCTGGTCGCTGAACTGGTCAAGTGCCGCGGGAAGGACATTCCGCGGGTCGGCGACTTCGGCGGCTAGCCTGGCGACGGCGTGCAGGCGGTTCAGGCTGACGACGAACAGGTCGACGTCGATGCGGCGCTGGATGATGGCGGGCCGGGGGTCGTTGATCACGGCCGGTCCGGGAGTCGTGATCCGGCTGTGCTGCATCTGGCAAGCGAGCCAGCAGGTGTCCGCGTCATCGCGGATCATCAGTGACCGCTGCGTGACGCCAGTTTCGTGCCAGAGCCTGATCTCTCGCCTGAAGGTGACCATGCGCCAAGTATGGACGGTCGGCTCTGCCGGAGCCGGCGCATTATCGCCGGGCACGGATTCCTGCGGCATCGCGGGCGGCGCCTCGATAATCGCGATCCCCAAGAAGACCGTGGCCGGGCGGTGAGCTGATAGAGCGGGGCTCGGAGCGCTCCGCCGGTGACCCAGGCCGGTGGCGTAGTCCATTGCGGTACCACCGGCCTGGGCCGGACTGCCGGGACCCGGCCGTGATCGTTCGTTTCAGATCACGCGGCAGCGCCGTCAAGACCCGGCGCAGCGCGACTGGTGCCAGCCAGTTCGGCGTTGATCTCGCGCGCCAGGGCATTCAGGGCCGCGTTGGAACCCCTGATCCCCCTGCTGCGCAAGGCCCGCCGTGATACTGGCTTTCCCGTTGCTGCGAGCCTGCTGGCGATCAGGCGTGCCTGGCCGGTCTCGGTCTGACCCGGTGCCTTGGTCCTCGGGCCGGGGCGGTGGTCCTGCCGCGGGACTGCTGCTGTCCTGGCGGGAGGACCGGTTCCGGCGGGTGTCCCTGCGCTCGCGGTCTGGTCCAGGGATGGCCCGGCCTGGTCCTCGTAGGACCGGGCCGGGGGCCGGTCTGCGGCCGGTCCCCTCGTCCCATGGCCGGGTCCGGCGTCGGCGCGCAGCATATGGGCGAGGGTGGTGCCCATGGCCAGGACCAGGACCGGCAGGCAGGACACGATCATGGTGACGGGCCACGGTGCCCGCGCCGCCCCGGCCTGGGCCAGCAGGTGATAGGCCACCTGCCCGGCCATGCCGAGCGCGAAGGAACAGATCGCGGACCACTTGGCGAACCGGCGGGTCCGGCCGCTGATCGACTGTCCGTCGGCCAGCCAGGCGCGCAGAGCGTACGCGGCGTACGCCTCGACGCCGACGGGCAGGGTGATGGACGTGTCCAGGTGCAGCGACGGCAGGATGCCAGGCAGCGGGGAGACCAGGCCGAACCCGGTCTTCTGCGCGATGCCGACCCAGCCGGTCCACACCTCGGCCGCGGCCGGGGCGGCCAGGACCAGCAGCGGCCAGGACCGGACGGTCCTGGCGCCGGAGGAGACCACGGCGGACCGGTCCCCTCCGGCTGGTCCGGTGGTCCGGGCAGCGGGCGGACCGCCTGGTCCCAGATCCGCGGTGGCGCCGGGTCGGTTCATGCCCGCGGTGAGTGCGGCCATGGGGGTCACCACCCTTCCTGCGTGGCGAGCGGGTGGGGTTCCCCGGTCAGCGCGGCCAGGGCGGCGGCGACCTCGTGGGTGGTGGCGCGGACGTAGGTCGCGGTCGCGCCCGCGTCGCTGCCGGTGTCGGTGTGGCCCGCGTAGGCTTTGGCGACGGCGTAGCCGAAGTTCCGCTCGACCCAGGTCAGGGTCGTGTGCCGGATCCAGTGCATGCTGATCTGCTGCGCCCGTACCCAGGGCAGGTACCGGCCGAGGCGTTGCCACAGGTGGTCGTAGCGGCGGTAGGTGATGCCGCGGCCGTTGCGGTAGCGCAGCAGCTGCCCGTCCGGTGGCGCGTGGCGTTCCCCGGCATGCCCGAGCAGGGCGGCCATGAGGGTGGGCGAGACTGGCTGCCACCGGACGGTCTCGCCCTTCTCGCGCAGCAGGATCAGGCACTGCTCGGGATCGAGGTCCTGCGGGCGCAGCGCCAGCGCGCCGCCCCGGCGGCAGGCTTCTCCAGGCGTCCTCAGCCCGTCGCATGATGTTGCATGAACCGGCCCCCAGCGGTGTTTCGCGGCGTGTCTCCTAGGGTGTTGCTGTCGTTGCTGATAGTAGTTATCCCTGTCCGGGGGACGTTGATCGGAGGTCGGGGTGAGGGCGTTTCCGGTGCGGCTGCCGTCCGGGGCGAGCTACTGGACGGTGCTGGATGAGGACCTGGTGGTTGTGCAGGTCGCGGACGAGTTCTTGCGGCAGGTCCGGTTCGGCCGGGATGGCGCGGAGTCGACGACGAAGAGCTATGCGCATTCGATCGCGTTGTTCTTGCGCTGGTGCGCGCGGACGGGCCGGAGCTGGCAGGCGGGCGCGGAACAGCTGCCGCTGTTCATGGGCTGGCTGCAGCATGCCGGCCCGGCCGTGTCCGGCGCCGCTGCGGACGGGCCGGGCGGGGCGGTGATGGCGGGCCCGGGAGCGGCACCGGCCCGGTCGGCCAGCCGGGTGAACGGGGTGCTGACCGCGGTGCGGTCGATGGTGGTGCACGCGGTCGCGGCCGGGCAGGCCGATGGCCGCCTGGTGCCGCTGCTGTATGAAGTCGCCGATGACCGGGACCTGCCTGCCGCCGCCCGGGACGCCGACGGGCGGATGGCGTGGCGGCTGCGGGCCCGGCACCGGCTGCACGAGCCGGAGACCCCGGTGGACCGGGCCTCCGATGAGCAGGTCGTCGCGCTGGTGAAGGCGTGCCGGTCCGCGCGGGACCGGCTGATCGTGCTGCTGATGGCCCGGGCCGGGCTGCGCCGCGGCGAGCTGTGCGGGCTGCGGCGCAGCGACGTGCACCTGGTGGCCGACTCGCGCCTGCTGGGCTGCGAGGTCGCCCGTGCGCACCTGCACGTGATCCGCCGCGAGGGCAACCCGAACGGGGCGTGGGCCAAGTCCCGGCGGCAGCGGGCGGTGCCGCTGGACTTCCTGGTCGTGCAGGCGTTCGACACATACGAGCTGGAGCGGATGAGGGTGGCCGAAGCCGCGGCGAGCGATTTCGTGTTCGTGAACCTGGCCCGCGGGGTGATCGGCGCCCCGGTGCGCCCGGACGCGGTCGGGGAGCTGCTGGCTGCGGCGTCGCGCCGGGCCGGGCTGGTCCCGGCGGTGAGGGCGCATCAGCTGCGGCACGCCTTCGGCAGCAACGCCGCCGATGCCGGGTGCGGCCTGGATGTGATCGCCGGCCTGCTCGGCCATGCCTCGGTGTCGTCGGCGCAGGTTTACGTGCATCCGGACCCGGGCCGGCTGCGGGCTGCGGTGGACGTGGTGCCCAGCCCGCGCGAGCAGTACGGGGTTCCCCGGTGAGCCCGGCAGCAAGCCTGGCCGCCGCTGCGGCGGGCCGGGCGCCGTCGCGGGAGTCCGGGCATGTGCTGGCCGGGGTGGTGCTGGACGGGCCGGCCGCCCGGCTGGCCCGGATGCTGGACCCGGCGTTCCTGGCCGAAGCGGGCTGGGATCCGGCCAGCCGGGTGCTGTCCCTGCCCGCCAGCCATCCGCTGCTGGGCCGCACGCTGTGCCGGGCCGATGGCTGCCCGGCCACCGCGCAGGGCACCAAGGCCGGCGGCCTGTGCCAGGGCTGCTTTGCCCGGCTGCGGCGGGCCGGGATGAGCGCAGAGCAGATCGCCGCCGTGCCGCGGGTGCCGCCGGCGCCGCCGCGCCCGGCCGGGTGCCTGGTCCCGGGGTGCGAGCGGATGTCGCCGGGCGGCCGGCCGGGGCAGCAGGCCGGGTTGTGCGTGCCGCATTCGCGGCGGTTCCGCCGCACCGCGGGGATGACGATGCAGCGGTTCCTCGCCGACCCGGCTGTCCGGCCGCTGGCCGCGCTGGGCCCGTGCGGTGTGGCGGCGTGTTCCCGGCGGGCCCAAAGCGGGCGCGGGTACTGTCCCGCCCATGACCTGCGGTGGCGCGTCACCGTCACCGCCGCCCCGCAGACGGGCCAGCGGGACTGGGAGCTGACCGAGCCGGCGGTGTCCGAGGGCGGGCAGGTCAGCCTGCGCGGGCTTGCCCCGCTGGTGGCCGTGCAGGTGCTGTTCGGGATCTGGCGGCACACCAGCAGCGGGGCGAAGATCACCGACGTGAACCTGCGCGGGGTCTGCGACACGCTGCGGCGGCGGCAGTCGGCATCGATCGCGGACTGCCCCCCGGCCGCGGTCCGGGCCGGGCGGCCGGCCCGGGCGCTGCTGACCGCCCTGGCCCGCCACGTCCGCCGCGGCCTGGCCGATCCCGCCGCCGAGCAGGACAGCGACGTCTGGGACCTGGCCATTTTCGGCCACCGCGGGCGGCTGTCGTTCACCGGCATCAGCCAGCCGTGGCTGGCCCGGGCCGCGAAGGCCTGGGCCGCGGGCGAGCTGCCCCGCCACCGCGGCGGCGGGGCCAGCAAGGTCCGGGCCAAGGTCAACGCGCTGGCCCGGCTGTCCGCAAGCCTGCGTGCCCGCGGCGATCACGGGATGGCGCCGGCCAGCCTGGGCCGGCCCGACATCGAGGCCTTCCTGGCCCGGGTGGCCTACCTGGAATCGGCGGGCACGATCAGCCGCTGCCACCGCACCGTGATCTGCCAGGACGTGCAGGCCGTCCTGGCCGGGATCCGCGCGACCGGCCTGACCCGGCCCGGGCAGGCAGCCGCCGGGCTGCCCGGCGACTTCATGATCGGCCGCGGCGACATCCCCGCCCGCCCCGAACGCGGCGAGCCGGGCCGCGACCTGCCGCCGGAGATCATGGCCGCGCTGTGCGCCAGCCTGGACAGCCTCCAGCCCGCCGGGGCCCGCACCGCGACCCAGATCGCGATCGACACCGGGCGGCGGCCCGAGGACATCCTCGCCCTGCCGCTGGACTGCCTGGCCCGCGACGCCGACGGCGGCGCCGTGCTGATCTACGACAACGCCAAGGCCGGCCGGCTCGGCCGCCGCCTGCCCATCGGCCAGGCCACCGCCGCGGTCATCCTCGCCCAGCAAGACCGGGTCCGTGACCGGTTCCCGCACACCCCGGCCAGCGAGCTGAAGCTGGTGCCCAGCCCCTGCCGCAACCCCGGCGGCCGCCGCGCGGTCAGCACCGACACGCTGGACCAGCGGCACCGCGAATGGGTGGACAGCCTGGGAACCCTGCGGACCCGCGACGGCGCCGAGTTCGACAAGGCCCGGGCAACCCCGTACGCCTACCGGCACAGCTACGCCCAAAGGCACGCCGACGCCGGGGTTCCCATCGACGTGCTCGCCCAGCTGATGGATCACCGCGACCTCAACGTCACCCGCGGGTACTACCGCATCGGGGAAGACCGCCGCCGCGAGGCGGTCGACAAGGTGACCGCGTTCAGCTTCGACCGGCACGGCAACCGCATCTGGCGGGACGCAGCCGCGCTGCTCGCATCCGAGCACGCCCGGTACGCCATCGGCGAGATCGCCGTCCCCTACGGCCGCTGCACCGAGCCAGCCAACGTGGCCGCCGGCGGCGGGGCCTGCCCGGTCCGGTTCCGCTGCGCCGGCTGCGACCACTTCCGCACCGACGTCTCCCACCTCCCCGACCTGACCGCCTACCTCGATGACCTGCTGCAAACCCGTGAACGGCTGGCCGCCGCCATCGACGGCGCCGATGAGCGGGCCCGCGCCGACGCCACTCCCGCCGAGCAGGAGATCACCCGCATCCGGGCGCTGATCGCCCGGATCCAAGGCGACATCGCCCAGCTCACAGACGCCGAGCGCGCCCAGATCGAAGCGGCCGTTACCGCAGTGCGCCGGCACCGCGCCGTCTCGCTCGGCATGCCCGCCATCCGCCCCGACGCCGCAACGACCCGGTGACCGCCCGGATCCCGGCTGGCCGCCAGCGCACCCAGGCCATGAGGCAAGGACGCCAGGCCGACTCCGCCCGCCGCCGCCAGCGGGTCACCGCCGCGCTCGAGCGCGCCAGCCGCGACGGAGCCGAGATCAGCGTCTCCGCGATCGCACGCGCGGCCGGAGTCGACCGCAGCTTCCTCTACCGCCACCGCGACCTGCTCGCCAAGATCCACGCCCTCGAAGCCGCCCCGGCCGCAGACGGCCAGGCCAGCGGACCAGGCGTCACCCGCGCTTCGCTGCAAGCCGACCTGGCCGCCGCCCACGAGCGCGCGCTCCGGCTCACCAGCCACATCCGGCAACTCGAACACCGCCTGTCCGAAGCGCTCGGCGAACAAGCCTGGCACGAGTCCGGGCTCGCCGCGCCCGCCGACCCCGGCCACCTCACCCAGCAGAACAGCCAGCTTCAGCAGCAGGCCATCGACCTGCGCCTCCAGCTCGAAGAACGAGACCAGGACCTCACCGCCGCACGCTCAGCCAACAGGGAACTCATGGCCCAGCTCAACCAGGCCATGCGCCACGGCTGACATCCCAGCGCCCTACGTGCACAACACATGTTGCACAGCCACCCGCGGCTGACCGGCCCCTGACCCGCGAGAACCTGCAGACGATCCGACATGTCGGATTTGTCCGCCGGAGAAGCGTGCGGTCTCGGTGTGCAGCCGCAGCAGCAGCGTGTCCAGCTCCGGATCATCACCCGTGGTCGCCGCCGCGTGGTTGATCTCGGCCAGGCGCTTGTCCGCGACAGCCCGCCGCGTCGAGGGCAGGCGGCGCGGCTTGTCCACCTTCCGGGCCGGGTTCTCATCCCGGGTGATGAGGCCGTCTTCCTCGGCGTGCTTGTACATGCAGCGCAGGGCGGCGATGAGGTGCTCGGCGGCGCTGCGCCCGCCGCGGGAGTTCCGCCGGGGCACGACGCTGGCCCGGATGTGCTGGACGAGCTGGCGGACCTCCGATGGGGTGGGCTCGTCGATGCTGCGGCTGCCCCACTGTTCGACCACCCGGTTCCAGTACGAACCGTATGCCCTGCGGCAGCCGTCGCTGACCAGGGCTGACACGACGGGGATGTACTCGGCGAAGGTCGGGGCGGCCGGTCTGGCCGCCGGGGTGGTCAGCAGGTCGGCGGGGGTCAGGCCCATGCGCTCCAGCAGGAGCATGGCCGCGTCGACCACGGCCTGCCCGGGGGCGCCCGTGCGTGCGTCAGGTCCGGTGATCGTCATCGGTCTCCTCCTTCAGGTGCCGGGAACGGGATGTGCGCGGCGAGGGCCTGGTCGACCACCGCGAGTGAGTAAGCGGTCAGGGTGTCCTCGGCCGGCCGGGCTGCCAGCAGGACGGGGTCGCCGGAGAGCAGCCCGCAGCGGTGCCGCAGCGCCGCGGGGATCGGGACGCAGGACCGGGGCGGCAGGGTGACCAGGCCGGACGGGTCGCGGCGGATAACCACCACGCCTGCCTCGGCGGTGAGGGTCAGCCGGTCCCCGCCGCGCCAGCCCAGGGCGCCGGTGACCGTCCGGTCGGCCACGCGGCCGGAGCGGTCGACGCGGGCGAGCCCGTACACAACGTCTCCGGGAAGCGCCGGCGGGTGGGTCAGTGCGGGCGGGACCGCGAGCGGCAGGGTCCGGACAGCGGCAGGCGCGCGGGCGGCCCGGCCCGCAGCAGCAGGAGAAGGGATGACAGGGGCGATCAGCGTGCCGGTCACGGCTGCCTCCCGTGGCGGGAAGCGGGACCGGTCAGCGCCGTGGGGAGGCCGCAGGCATCAGCCGGGGCGTCCGCGTGTTCAAGCGGTGCTCTGAAAAGGGTGATGTACCACCACTGTGGGTGTCCGAGGGGGGACTTGAACCCCCATGCCCTATACGGGCACTAGCACCTCAAGCTAGCGCGTCTGCCTATTCCGCCACCCGGACGCGCGATGCGCAGTACGTACGCATCGGCTGGCCT
>Ga0182030_10016313_pt1 | contig 14480 bp, 5 predicted proteins | sample 812S3MmetaG_FD_121299 | JGI IMG/M metagenome (GOLD analysis project Ga0182030, IMG submission 121299) | Permafrost microbial communities from Stordalen Mire, Sweden - 812S3M metaG (Illumina Assembly) | ecosystem: Environmental > Terrestrial > Soil > Wetlands > Permafrost | place: Sweden... | reverse complement strand
CTCACCGTGCTCATGCCCCGCCTTGAGGCACCGGACGAGGCGGACTGGGGTGCGATCGCAAATGCGTTGATCCCCGTCGCTCGCGGTGCCGATCTGTACGGAGCGTCCCGCTTGCGCGACCGTCTGGTTGCGCTTGCAGCAGAGTATCCACAGAACGCCGCCTCCGTTGACCGGAGCCTTCTTCGCCGCCATGCCCACGAAGCCCTCGACTCCACGGCGCGTCGCCACCAGCAGGGCTGGCAAGCGCTGGCCCACCTTCACTCCCGGGCAACCACATCGGTACGTAACGAGATCGCCTCAGCCGATCGCAGTCGAGTCATCCACGTAGACCGACGAGACACGTCGGTCGACCTCCTGGCCGCCATCGTCGAATCTTCACCGTCCGCCGTAGTTGCGCACGGTGACTCCGGTGTTGGCAAGAGCGCACTCGTCATTCAGACGGCGACCGACGCTGCGACGAGCGACCCCGACGGCACACAGGCGTTATGCATCAACTTGCGTCATCTCCCACGGACGACGCTAGAGCTTGAGTCGTATCTCGGAGCGCCACTTGCAACGCTTCTCGCAGACCTCGGTGCTCCTCGACGGCTACTCGTCATCGATGGCGCCGATGCGCTTACTGAGGGGATGGGCGACCCCCTCCGCTACATCGTGGATGCAGCAGTAGAGGCCGACATCGTTGTCATCGCCGTCACTGCCAACGAAACCAGACAGCTCCTGCGTGACACGATTGACGAACGTACGAGCCGAACCGTCATCGAGTTTCCTGTACCTCCGCTGACGGACACTGATGTCGACACCGTCGTCACTATCTTCGACGAATTGGCTCCGCTGGCCGCGAACCCGCGCTCACGAGAACTACTCCGTCGGCCTGTTGTCGTGGACCTGCTGGTGAGGGGTGGCCTATCGGGTACGCCTCTGAGCGATGCCGATGCCATGGAACAGGTCTGGTCTGGCTTGGTCCGCCGTCACGGGCAATCCGACCATGGGACGCCGGAGGCCCGCGACATTGCTCTCGTGCATCTGGCGAATCTCGCGCTCTGCGGCGGAGACGCGCTCACGGTCATGAGTGAGATCGATCCAACGGCACTCGATGGCCTCCGCCGCGACGGGGTGTTGAGAACGTCCGACGACCCGTGGAGTATCGGGCCAGAGTTCGCTCACGACGAGCTGCGCCGCTACGCCATCGCCCGTCTCCTTCTGATGCCAGGCAACTTCACTGCGAAACTCTTCGAAGGAGGTGTGCCTCGCTGGTCGCTCGCGGCGGCTCGGCTTGCATGCCAGGTCGTGCTTTCATCAGCGGATACGCCCACAAACCCGCTGCGCGACCGGTTTGCCCGGGTTCAGAAGGTATTCAACGACATCGTCGACGCTGGCCACGGTGAGCGATGGGGCGATGTACCGGGCGAAGCGCTTCTGACACTTGGTGATCCTGACCCAGTACTGCGCGACGCATGGGCTGATTTGCGCGTCAATTCCGGTGCGGGGCTACAACGCCTCGCCCGGCTCGTGGACCAGAGGCTTCGCGCCGAGAACGGTGTGGTGCGGCAGCACGCGGTGGAGCCGCTCGTCGCCCTCGTCCTCGACGATGAGATGCCATGGTCTGCTGAATACTTGCAAGACATTCTGCGGGACTGGCTCCGTGCTCTGGTGATCAGCGATGCGCCGGTCGCACACCCCCTCCGCATTCGGCTGCGCGACCGTCTCGTTGCAGCCTGCGCGGCGGCGGACCTGCGGTTGCAGCAGGAACGAGACGCGGCCGCTGCCGCTCGCGCAACTCGTACGGCAGAAGAGATTGAAGAAGAGCGGCAATTCAGGGAGAGACACAACCTCCTGTTCACTGAGATTGGGTATCCGCGAAGCCGCCCTCGTCGCACCCGGCAGGAAGTGCCGCAGGAGATGACGGCCGAAATTGTCGTCGAGTTATTTGCATTGCTAGGCCCCGACCTCGGCGAAGACGGTGAAGCCATTTTGCGCCGCATAGCCGCGGATGCCCCGGCATGGCTTTGTCCCGCTGTGGAGGAGCTACTCACCGGCCGTGCGCTCGCAGGATACCGTCGCGGTTTCCTCGCCGAGATGACCGAGTCCTACTACATCGACGACGAGGAGGACGCTTCGGGGTTCGACGAGGACGGCGTCAGGGACCACCACGCTCGTAGTTTCGGCATCACTCCCCTGGCCGCCTGGTATCGGGGTCCGTTCATGCCCCTGTTCCAGACCGACTTTCGCAATGGCGTCGCAGTCCTGAATCGCATGCTCAACCACGCAGCACTGGCTCGTGCACGAACGTTGGCGGGTCATCAGCACTATGGGGCGGTGATCGATGACTCGGCGCTTGATGCATACCGGACGCAGCTTGAGATCACTGGAGCGCGCCGTGTGTATGTCGGTGACGGCAACGTGTGGATGTGGTACCGGGGAACGGGCGTCGGACCGTACCCATGCATGAGTGCATTGCAGGCACTGGAGCGTGTGTGCGATCAACTGATCACCGCCGGGATTCCTCTGGCGAGCATCGTGGCTATCCTCCTCGACGGGTGCGAGAGTCTCGCCATGGTGGCTCTCGTGGTGGGGATGCTTGTCCGCCATCTTGACGACGCCGACCGGCTGTTGGACCCGTACTTGTCGGAGCCGGTCGTTTGGCATCAGGAATTCGGGCGCATGGTCCACGAGAACAGCGGACTGGCAGCGTCCTCGGACGGCATTGCGCACGCTGAACGGCGCCAATGGTCGCTTCGCGAGGCGGCGATGCTGCTTGTTCTCCGTGCCGATGAGTCACGGACGGAGGAACTGCGCGCTATCGGTGAACGGCTAGTCGACACCTATCGAGGATGGGTAGTAGAGGCACTTGGCGACGGCGCAGGCGAGGATGAGGTCGAGAACCGATTGGTCACGGTGCTGTCATGGGCTAGCGGTCTCGACAGGGACACCTACGAAGCCAAAGAGGCAGAGGGCGGGCTATACATCCAGAGTCGACCGCCGGAGGACGTTGCTCAAGCACTAGAAACCGGCAACGAGGATCTGCGGCGTGCGCAAGAGGCAACGCGCCTCATGGTCCGCTACCACGTACATCCGAGGCAGGGAGTTCTGGAGACGCTAGCTGCCGACGATCTGGTTTCCGACCTTGCCGTCGCCAAGGACCTCCTGGAGAACCCACCGGCACTCAACCCCACGGGTCTGTGGGACATCCCCGCAGCGGTGGCAGCGTCTGCGCTCGAAGCGCACCTCGTGGATGGCATGGTCCTTCCGGAGGAGTCCCTGCGGTTAGCGATCGACGTCGTGCTCCGTGTCGGGCTCGGGGAGCCGTCGCCCCGGCAGTACGAGTTCGAGGAGTCCTACTTCGAACAGGGTGGCGACCGCAGCGTGGCACGTGCGCTGCCTCTGCTCCTACTTCCATCTGCCGCCACGCTGCGGGCATCGGTTGACGGAAACAACGGCTCGCAGACGTTTGAAAAGGCAGCGTCGGCGGCGCTCAACCTGGCCCGAGTTGAGGTGCGAGAGGTGCGGGTACAGCTCGCCCGCGGCCTTGACCGCTTGTGGGCGACTCCGTGCGCAACCAATGGGCCGTGCCACCACGACATCGGTCTGCAGATCGCTATCGAGTCGATGCGCGATTGCGTATTTGGCAACTGGAATCCGGAGATCGGCAGGCGCCAGATCAACCAACTCTCAGACCCTGTAGAACACGCTCTCGCCGCTACCGCCGACAAGGACATCTACTTCTCCCGTTTGGACGGTGCCATCCGAGCGCTCGCCCCGGCCGCGATGGCGGGAATCTGTGTCTCGCGACGAGCACACGAGCTTCTCGTGGTCCTCCTCGAGGCCCATCGACGTGCATTGCTCTCGTATGACCGAGACATGGACAGCCGGGGAACGCATGCCCTGATCGCAGCGCGGGCGGTTTTGACCGTCACCGCCGAAGGTGACGACGGCCCCATGCACCAGCACATCGATGCCTACGCTGACAACTCCACCCTGCTGAACACCTTCCTGCGCGCAGTGTCAGCCGCCGGGGAGGAGTCACCCGGCCGGGCCGAGACCGCGGCCCGCGTCTGGCCGTCCGTTGTCGCACAGGTGATCGGGATGAACGAGACCGGCCACACCCCGTTTGAGGGCAGGCACTACGGCGACTATGCCCTGGCCACGCTTCTGCCCAATGCCGCTGGCGAGGTTTCCTATCTGTATCGAGAACTCGAAGGGGATCCGATTGCATGGTGGCAGCCAGTGGCATGGGAAGCAACGGTCGAGACGTGGCTTTCTCTGGCCGAGGGGAACGCCACGTGCGTTGATCACTTGATCGGCTTCATCAGGCCGTTGACCGTTGAGGATCAGGTACGACTCGGGCTGCCCTGGGTGGCAACGCTCGTGCTTCCCAATCCAAGTCGAATCGCAAACCACTCCTTCCTGGTCTCCTCGTGGCTCATCGAGGTCCGCCAAACGGCGTCCGATGAAGGCATGTTGCCGAACTGGCAAAGGGTGGTTGACGCGCTCGTCGTCGCTGGTACGTCCCGGCTCGCTCCCTACTCGGAGTAGCGATCATCGGTCGTGCACCAGTACTCGCCGCACCGACGTTGATCAACTCGACCTTCGGGTTAAGCACCCGAAGGTCGATCCTGGTTACCCGTGCGACCTTCGTTAACCGACCTGGATCCGACATCCGCTCACCGTCCGGATCAAAGCCAGTGATCGATCGAGCCCATCAACTCGAGACCCACGGCCTCTTGGGGCAGCCAATGCCCAGAAATGAGAAGTTCGGACACCCCGGCACGCAGCTCTTCGGGGAGCCAGGCGACCAACCCTGAGGCCGCCGCGGCGGAGACCGGGGTAGCGGGCCGTCGGTGCGGGGATGCCAACAGCGCCCGATACAACCCAAACGCTGGAATCACCGGAGCGGTGCCAGCCGCTTCCCCGACCACGTGGGCACTCGCGGGAATCGACAAGCCAGCAGTGTCGAGATCGCCGAAGTAGTAGGCCTGTTTCACGGCCGGGTCCAGGTCGGCCAGGTAAGTCACCGACGCACAGAAGGCCCGGCCAGCGCCGTAGACGACGACGCCGATATCGCGCGGGTCGGTCTTGAGCACTCTGCAAGCCGAGTCGTAGGTGTGGTGATTCTCAAGGATGAGGGCGGTTGGCGCATCTGAGACCCGCAGGTAGACGAATGGTGGGTGGACCTCGAAGCAGCGGAGCAACTCGTCGCTCAGCACTCCGGTGACATAAAGCCGTTGACTACGAACGGCGTCGAGTCGCTTTTCATCGCCGAAGATCTCTAGCGAACGCTCCCGGACTGGAACCGGCAGGCGCGCCGAGTCGAAATCCCGGAGGAACTCATTCACAGCAACCATTGTCGCCACTTCATCAGCTCGAATGCGGTCGAGCTTCCGAGCCCCGGCGAGTTCGGGGCGCAGCTCGGCCGGCAGAGCCGGCCGGATAGGGCGCTCCCTGGCCGCCGTTGCGGGAGCCCGTACCACCAACGGGAGCGGAGGAAGGGAGCTGCGTTCGAAGCTCGCACGTCGGGTTGGCCAAGTTCGGATGCGTCCGGAGGTGGCGAGCCGCTCAAGGGAGACAAGGAGTCGGCTCCTCCGGTCGACCGACGACGCGAGCTCCGGTTCGATGACGAAGGCGGCGTGCCATAGGTCCTCGAGTAGGGCACCCTGCCGGCCCGCAGCCGCGACAGCCGCGGCCAGTGCGTTGTCGAGCGCCTGCTCGGCGTCGGATGTCGAGCCAGAGGCGTCAGGCAATGCCATGGTCGGTTTGGCTTCCGTCACCGGGAGAGGCGCCGTCAATGTCCTCCCTGATTAACTCGGGCGTAGGGTCGAGCCGAACCACGCGGGCCGAGGAAACCATGCCTTCGAGTGAGGTTCCGTGCGCCTCGCCGGCCCGCTCGGCGGCGGTGACATAGCCACGGTCGGTGCTGGCAGCGCGACGGTTGCGGCACCGGATGACGTTGGGAAAGGTCCCCACCGCTTTGAGGTCTCGTACACCGGTCGTGTAGAGGAGCTGGACCCCAAGGGCCTCGGCCACCCGGCGTTGCACGGCGAGGAATCCGACGTAGTTCGACTTGCCGAGCGGGTTGTCGAGCATGAGCGCACCGCTCGTGCCGACCGACAGTTCGCGAGAACGGTTGCGGGCTCGGAGACGGGCAATGATGCAGTACAGCACCACGGCAGCCGTGAGCTTCTCGCCGCCAGACCATTTCGACATGGCCGATACTTGGACACGCTCTTCATGCAGGTCGGCCGTGGGCTTGAGGACTCTGACCTTGAACCCTCCAGGTACGGCAGCGTGTACGGCCTTCTGCAACGTCACCAAGCCATCAGGGGCATCGCCCTTAGCCACTATGACGTCGATCTCTGCACTGACCCTCCGAGCCATCTCGTCGGCTTGGGACGTGACGTCGTCGAAGCTGATCGTAAGAAAGGACTTATTCGCCCATTCGCCCAGACTGGGATGCATGATCGAGGTCTGAGGCGCCTTCTTCAACAGATCGAGCACTCGGCGCACTTGGTCGGATAGGTCCGTGACGAGGATCTGCTGGTCGGCCGAGATGGCGGCGAGATCGTTGCGGAGCACCGCGGCACGAGTCTCGTGGGCGTCCGTCAGCTCGGCAGCCCGTTGGCCCACGTCGGCGATCTCGCCCACGATGACGGGTTCCCGCAAGGACCCGGCCGACTCAAAGTCAGCGCGGGTGGCGAAAGCCCGTAGGTCCGTGACGCTCTTATTGAGGTGCGCTTCGGTGGTATTGGATCGCTCGGTGGCACTACGCAGCCTGGCGTTCGACTCCGATTGGGCTGCTCGGGCCTCTTCGTCACTGCCCGCGAATGGTTCCTCGGTGATGTGCTGGATCTGTTCGTCTGATGCGATCAGATTGTCGAGACCGTCGGCGAGCACGCTCAGCAGCTCTTTGCGTGCCTTGGCGGCGTTCGACCTGATTACTGCCTCGGCGATCATCCGCTCGGCTTCGCTGACGATCCCCTGCTGACGGGTGGCCTCGGCTTCCTCTTCGCCTTGGCGATGTTCCGCGTCGGCCCGATCGGTCGGCAGCTCTGACTCGGCCAGTTCCCGGTAGACCTGACGATCAGCCGGTGTGTGCTCCCGTAGCCGAGTCTGGGCTGCGGTTAGGTCGACGTTGGCCTCGCCGCCTTCGGTCAGGAGAGCCCGATGGCGAGCATCCAACGCTGCCACGCGGGCAGCTCGTGACTCGGAGTCGGTGGCGGGTGGTTCATGGCGCAATTCGTTAGCCCGGGAAATGGCGGCGTCGCCTTGACGGTTCAGCCGGGTCTGCGCGCTGGTGCGGTCGGTGACGGCGCGACTACGTCGATCCTCGAGGACAGGATCGGACACCACCCCCCGATACTGCTCGTCTCGGGAAGCGAGTTCTCGTTCGAGCTCTTCGGTGGAGGTACCCGAGTTGGGTCCGTCGCCGACCTCGGTTCCCCACTGACCTGATCCCCGCAGCTCTACCGTGGCCAGCGAGCTATCCATCTGCGAGATTCGATTGTCGAGGGCCGCAATGTGGGCCCGCGATGCAATGGCTAGGCGACGGGACTCTGCTGCGGCGTCCGTCATCTCGCCGGCCCGCTTCCGAGCTGCAGCCTGGTCGGCTGCCGCCTGCTCCTGATCCGCTTCGAGACCGGGCCGGCGGGTCACTTGGGCGGCTAACGCGGTGAGGGCTCCGACGCGACTGTGGAAGGTCAAGCGTTCGGCCGACTGCTCCATGCGGCGGGTCGCTGCTTCGGCGAGGAAGGCGGAGATATCCGCCCCTTCGGCATCGAGCTCGGCCTTGCGCTCATCGAGGTCGTGTAGTGCCCGATCGTGCTCGCCAATTCGGCGATCGAGGGCATCGAGATGGCCCACCGGGCAGGTCTCGATGAATCGGCGGAGATCGCCACGCAGGTCACGATCCGCGTTCATGGCCGCAGCGAGCACGGCTTTCCGGCGATCAAGGCCTCCCAGCCGTTCGTCGAGGGCCTTGCGCTCCTTGTCGGCTTGGGCCGGATCGTAGAGCGCCGGGCTGGGGGGTACTACGAACGCGGTCTCCCCCTCGCCGTCGAGATCCGATTTCCTGGCGAGGGTCACCAGCGAGGCGGGGTGCAGCCCAGCATCGATCAAAGCGGTGCGGGACCGTTCGAAGTCTCCGGCGTCAACCAGGATCCCTGACAGGAGCCCCGGGTGGGCATCGATGGTGGCCTCCCAGTGACGCCGCGACACACTGGAAGAGAGGTAGGCGAGGCCAGAGGTGGCGCTGACCCCGGCGGCAGCGAGGACAGCCAACATGGCCTCGGTGTCGAGCGAAGGCGGAAGCAGGCCGCCTTCCCCCAGCGCGCCGCGGTTACGGCGATCGCGTTCGGCTCCCACCTCTTCGGCGACGAGGGCGTCCTCGGCCCGCTGGAGTTCCTCGCTCAATCGGGCGTCGAGCATCTGGTGCGCGCCCCACAGCGAGACATGGTCGCTCTGGGCTAGCTCCCGGACCCGTTCGTGCGCAACGAACGCCACCGCCTGGACGTCGAGACGCTCATGCTCGGCCGTGTCCGCTTCGCGGAGAGCCGTGACCTGGGTAATCCTGGCGCCGAGCGCGGTCAGAGCGGTAACCAGCTGCTGCTGACGCTGCATCCGCTGGTTGACTCCGGCCTCCAGACGTTCGATGGCGGCCGCGGCCGTGGATTCTCCCTGTTCAGCGCGGGAAACAGCTGCCGGGACGTCGTCGCCAGCGCCTAGAAGCCCGGCGTCGATCGCCTCGGTAACGGATTTGTCGATGGCGGCGATCTCCTTAGCCAGGCCGCCAATCACTCCTTCGAGGCGACCGTTTTCTTGGCGGCCCTGGCGAGCGTCCTCTTCCTGACCGTCGGCGCGTTCATCGTGGCCCTTGGCGCGCTCGTCGGCGTCGGACCGTTCGGCGTTCACCAGCTCGCGCTGGGCGCGGTAGCGCCAGTGCAGTCGCCGAGCGGCAACGTTGCGAGCGAGGCGTAGCGGCTCGCCTTCCTTGGTCTTGTCGGCGAGCTGACGGTCGATGTCCTCGATTACCGACTGGGCTCGTTCGAACTCGAGAAGGTGCTCTACGGCGCCCCATCCGGCCCGCTCCTCCTCGACGGTTTGGCGTTCCTCTTTGATCTGTGCGAGGCGCTCGGTGGCGTCTTGCACCCAGAACGTAGCGGCCCGACGGGTGTACTCGCGCGCACGATCGCGGGCCGTCGTGCGGGCCGTCTCTGCGGCGGTGCGGCGCAGACCAGCTTCCGACTTGGTGGACTCGGCGCCTTGCTCGGCGCTAACAGCTAGGGCGCTGGCGGCGCGCAGCCCACCTGCCAGCCGTTGGCTTGCCATGGAGGCCTCGTCGACCTCAATGCGTTGACGCCCGAGGTCAGCCCATAGCGAGGCAATGGGTCCGAGCCGCTCGGCGACGCCTTCGCAGTAGGCCAGTTCTCGTTCGGTTCGGGGGCGGGCCGCCAGCTTTCCGGCCAGCCGGGTCATCCGATCCGAGACGGATTCGGAGGCCTCGGCATCGACCGCCATCTCGATCAGGAAGTTGACGAAGGCCTCCCCGGTGGCGAAGCGGAACTGCTCGTCGATGGCTCCTTCGCCTTTGTTCATCTCTTTCTGGTACTTGAACACCGCTGGGTCGATGCCCCGCCCGAGTAGGGCCTGGCTCCACTCGGTGCCGGTGTTGGCCACCGCCAGGTTGGTGAGCGGGTGGCTCCGGCCAAGGGATCGCAACTCCCGGACGTAAGCGTCGAGGGGACGACGGCGTCCCACCTCATCCCGTGCGGGACGATCATCGAAAGTCAACACGCCCGCCTTCGGGTTGAAGGCGTAGAAGCGACTCTGGAGCTCACCGGCGTGCTTCTCATGCTCCAGCGGGCGGCGGCGCTCAGGCCACTCGTAGACGGCGCCGGTGACCAGCGGTCCCGAGGGGGTGTCCCATTCGCAGAGCACGTGCGAGGTGTCGCCGCTAAGTACGTAGTCGCCCAGCGTCCTCCTGTCTTCTCTGTACCCGAGGAAGTCGCGTCGATAGGGCAAGAACAGGGAGAAGAGCAGTGACAGCAGGCTGGTCTTGCCGCCGCCATTGCGGAGCCAGATGATCGTGTCCAGCGGGTTGTGCTCGTCGTCGGTGAAGTCGAGGGTGAGGCCCGAGAAGCGGGCGGCGTCGGAGCCCACCGAATCGAGATGCATGCGGGCGAGCTTGAACATCAGCGGGCTCCTTCGCTGGCCATCTCGTCGTCGAGGTCATCGTCGTCAACAGTTGGCGTGTCGCCGTCCACCGCGTCCGCGTCGACGGCGGTGTCCTCGTGGTGTTCGGGAGTGACCAAGCTACGCAGGCGCTCGAGGGCGGCATGGCCGGCGAGCTCGCGCACTTGTACCCGGTAGCGGTCGAGCAATTGGAAGGTCCCGCCACCGGCGTCCCTGGCCATCCCCTGGGCCACAAGCCAGTCGAAAGCGCGAGTGATGATGCCCATCGTGCAGTCGGCGGCATAGCCACCCTTCTTCATCCGGATCGACGACGGCATCGTCGCAAAAGCCCGCCAGGCAGCCGTCTCATCGGCCTCTTCGCCCGCCTCCGGGTCGCGGTTGTCGCCCTCCGCCAGGCGGGCGCAAGCGTCGCGCAAGAATCGCTCCACCTGCTCAGCCGTGCGTCGGATGACGATGTCGTCTTCGAGGTCGACCTCCTTCGGGTAGCACACCGCGGCGATGCCAAGGTGGACGAGGCCGATGAGCATGCGCTTCTTGGAGTCGAGCCCGCGCTGGTAGTCGGCCAGACGAAAACTGAACGGCGACTTGTCCATGGGGGCCACGATCAGCCCCTGGTCGGTGGCGTCAATCACCACCAGTCCGAGGCCGTTGGCTACAGCCTCGACGACGTCTCGGAAGCTCTCATCGGTGCGGTAGTCGCTCCACAGCGCCCCGTAGCGTTCGTCGGCACCGCGGGCGATCTTCGGTTGGAGGGCGAAACCGATCAACTCGGCGGCCTTGCCGGCCTCGGCTGCGACCGTCACGACACCAACTCCGTCTCTTCGGCATCCAGGGGTTCGTCGGCATCGCGGGTGGATTCTTCGTCGACCATGTTTGCGTCGTCGTCAAAGAGAAGAGTCGCAGGACCGACCAGGAGGTCGTCACCCGTCCAGTGCTCGGTTTCGAGGATGTCGCCGGTGGCGATGACGACGACATCGGAGTCGATGAGGTCGACGACGGCTCCGGCTAGTTCGTCGTCGTCGTACTCTGGTGCGAAGGACCACAGCACGCTGAGGCGCACCAGCTCTTCGACCTCGGGATCCCAGGCGCGCGCTTGGTCAAGGAGTTCCGAGAGGCGGACAGGTCGCTCCCTGGTGGGGGCGACCACGATGGCCGCGGCGTCGAGGATGGTGGGGTCGTAGGCCTCGACGTCGTCGTCGGAGTCAGAGAAGTCCGGCACATCGTCATCGTCCTCGTCGCCGAGGCCTGGGGTCCGCTGGCGCAGCAGCATCGGAATGAAGTCGCTCAGGCGTGGCAGCCGGGGTGAGCGGGAACCCAGGACGGTCTCGGCGAATATCGTCGCCACTTCTTCGGCGGCCGAGGCCCTCAGTTCGAGGACTGGAGCGAGCACTTGATCGGCACAGGAGAACAGCCCGAGGCCATGTCCCCGGAAGCGCAGCTCCTGACGCTGCTGTTCACTCAGGAAGACGGTGCTTGCTCCCATGAGCCGTTCGTGCAGGCGGCGATGTTCCCGCAAGCAGACTTCGAGCAGCGAGGCGACCCGCTGAGCCTTCTCCTTCACGTCGCCTTCGCGTGCCTCGTCGCCCGAGGAAAGATGGGCCAGGATCTGGCCTTCGACCATGATGCGCTGACCCACGTGTTCCCTGGCCCGATCCAGCTGGTTGAGCACCTCACCCTTCCAGTCCACGCGACTGACGTCCGAGCGGGTGGCGTCGAGGAGGGCTCGGATCTGAGCGCCCATCTCGTAGGAGAGTCGCTGGTTCTGCTCGGCCGTCACCTCCGCCTCATCGAGGTCACCCCGTTCGAGTTGGGCTTGGAGGACGAGCTCCATAGCCATCTGTGCGTCCTCCACACGCAGGTTCAGCCCCCCTCGGAAGACGTTGACGGCGTCAGCAGAGGCCTCGAGCACGATCTGGCCGTCGGGGCGGGCCTTCTCGACGAGGAGGAAGAACCGCAACTCTCGACGGGTATGCCCTTCGGAGTAGTCCGAGTAGGTGAGGGCGAACTGCTGGGAGTCGTTGCGGTCGCGGTTGTTGAGAAGGCCATCGAGGACGTAGGCGGCGACCTTGAGGTGCTCGTCTTCGGGCTGATCGGGGGCGGCGATGCGGGCCAGTTCCGCGACGACAACCAGGACGTCCTCGTAACTGAGCTCGGTGGCGAATCCCATCCGGGCGATGACGGCATCGATCGCCGCCAGCGAGAGAACCCGAGGGTCATATGGCGTGGAGTCCCAATCCTGCCAGCTGGTGGCTTGGGCCAGCCGATGTAGTGGAGCCGTGCGGAGCAATGCCCTGGTTCGCCGGACAAAGCCCTCTTCCGTGACCGAGCCGGCCACCATCGGCACGTCCGCAGTACGGCGAGGAGCGCTTGGGGTCCCTTCGCTTTGAGCGCTTGCGTCCTCGTCGTCCATCGGTCACCTACGGTGTTGGGTCAGCTCAGGCATCTCATCGGAATGACATCGGCGCGAACCGATGTCATTCCACAGTGAACCCAAGTCCTGGTCACAAGGTTACGCACAGGGTGTGATGCCCTGACCCTGGGCCCATCGGGTTACGACGAGCGCGCCGGACACGTATCTCTCTGGCGACGAGATGAGCTGCTCGTTGGACGTGGGGATCATCTCGTAGTTCAGTCGACTGCTTCGTGGTCATCGCTGAGTGGTTCGTCGTCGATGCGGGCGCCGCATTCGTCGCAGAGGTCAGGTTGTTTGGCCATCGGCACGTGACCACCGCGGCGCTCGCATTCGGCCTTGAGCTCATCGCCACGGCGAAAGAATCCGGAGATGCGTTCGACCGCGTCCGTATCGAGGACCCGGTAACCGCCGGTGGTGCGCTCCCAAAGGCCGAGGGCGCACAGCTCCAGGGCTGCGACAGTGGTATCGGCCGACACGAACTCGAGGTACTCGTTGGGGACGAAGCCCGGGTGCCCGTCATGTTGAGCATTAACCATGCCGTGGGAGTGGAGGAGGAACGCCTCACGGGACAGGGGCAGCTGGTCGTCCTCGTCTTCGGTCAAGAGCCCAGTGCCAGGCGCGCTTCCCTTCGACCTCACAGAGGACGGGGACGTCGACGCGTCGGTGAGGCGCGGACCGGGTGCGGCGCCACGCCGGCCTGGCTGTGCAGCCGAGAGGAACCCTCGGCGGCGGGCAGCAGCCACCCAGTCGCGGACGGTCGGCTCGGGACGGTTGAAGCGTTCAGCCAGCCGGCGAGTAAGCCCGGCGCCACCGGGCGCTTCCTCCAAGTAGGCGTTAGCGACAGCCTCAAGGAGGGTGTCGGCGATCTCGGGACGGCCTCGCCGGCCAGCGACCGCCTGCTCGGCGCCGCGCTCCAGGGCCTCCCGGCTGTCGGCGGGCAGCTCGCTGGCGTCGACACGACGATGGCCATCGACAAAGACCCCCTCGGTGTCCCAGTCGCGTCTGGCCAAGGAGCGTTGCGCGGCTGCGACAATCTGGCCGAGCGGCAGCTGGCGCAACAGAGATGGGGTGATGCCGGTGTAGGTGTCAACGTCGGTCAGCGGCCGGAGCCCCGTCCCACCTGGACCGACATAGTCATTCCAGGCATCTCGGTACTCCCAGCGGTTGGCCGGCCCGCCTCGCCACAGCTCCAACTCGTTGACCATCAGGCCCCGGCTGTGGTTGACCAACGTCCCGTACACGGTGACGGGCAAGTCTTCGGACTCGTAGACGAAGTCGCAGACGTACCCGTGTCCTCTGGGCCGCTCCTTCAAGAACAACTCGAGCCGGGGCCGGGGTCGCTCCCCCTCCGGGATCTCGTCGGGGAGGTCATCGCCGGTAAGCCCATCGATGTTCGTCTGGATGATGGCGCCCTTGTATAGATCGAAACGCTGCCGGACCCGCCCGAGGTCGTAGGACAGGTCGCGGACGGCTAGGTGGTCCGGTCGGAGCCGACGCTCGCCCTCCGGGGCGTCAGGGTTCTCGTAGTCGGTGGGGCCATAGACGGGTCGAGGCATGCCACCAACAATAAGCCATCCGGTGCGCTCACCTGCCGGTAAAACCGTACGACTTGAGCCGCAGCGTTACTCGGTCGCAGTCCCCACTTGGGTCCACTGTCGACCAGGGCGAGCTCGGTGTCGTTCAATTCTTCCGGTCTGCCGTGACCTATCGCTGAGTCTGGACGAGGTTCGCCAGAGTCGACGGATCCTCCAGCGCCTGCTCGATCAGGACGCGCAGCAGTTCGACCATCGGCACATCGAGCTCGGCCGCCCGAATCTTCAGAGCCCGATGGAGATCCGCCGGAATGTCGAGCGTGAGCCGCTTGACCCGAGCCTCGGTGAGAGCG
>Ga0182030_10016311_pt1 | contig 14481 bp, 8 predicted proteins | sample 812S3MmetaG_FD_121299 | JGI IMG/M metagenome (GOLD analysis project Ga0182030, IMG submission 121299) | Permafrost microbial communities from Stordalen Mire, Sweden - 812S3M metaG (Illumina Assembly) | ecosystem: Environmental > Terrestrial > Soil > Wetlands > Permafrost | place: Sweden... | reverse complement strand
CGCCTTCGCCACTGGTGTTCCTTCCGATATCTACGCATTTCACCGCTACACCGGAAATTCCACCACCCTCTACAGTACTCTAGCAACTCAGTATTATGTGCAGTTTTCAAGTTAAGCTCAAAAATTTCACACATAACTTAAGTTACCACCTACTCACCCTTTACGCCCAGTAATTCCGATTAACGCTTGCACCCTCTGTATTACCGCGGCTGCTGGCACAGAGTTAGCCGGTGCTTCTTCTGTGGGTAACGTCATCAACTCTATCTATTAAATAAAGTTAACCTCCTCCCCACCGAAAGTGCTTTACAACCCGAAGGCCTTCTTCACACACGCGGCATTGCTGGATCAGGCTTTCGCCCATTGTCCAATATTCCCCACTGCTGCCTCCCGTAAGAGTCTGGGCCGTGTCTCAGTCCCAGTGTGGCTGTCCTTCCTCTCAGAACAGCTATAGATCTTTGCCTTGGTAGGCCTTTACCCTACCAACTAGCTAATCTAACGTAAGCTCACCTCAAAGCGCCAGGCCCGAAGGTCCCCGGCTTTACCGTTTCCGAATTATCCAGTATTAGCCCGTGTTTCCACAAGTTATCCTCGACTCTGTTATAGATTCCTACGCATTACTCACCCGTACGCCACTCGCCGCCATTAAAGGTTACCCTCTAACGCGCTGCCGTTCGACTTGCATGTGTTAGGCATGCCGCCAGCGTTCAATCTGAGCCAGGATCAAACTCTTCATTTAAAAATTCTTTTAAAAACTTCTAAATTTTAAGTTAATCCTAAAATATTTATTAGTTTTGCAACTAAATCAATATTTATAAACAAATTTAAAACTTTAGAAAATAATTATCTTCTAATATTATCAAAATCGACTAGTGCCCACTTAAATTGCTTGGCTTTTATTTTTAAATAACCTTGGCTTACTTAAACCCACCCCATCTTGTGCTAAGACAGAGCCAACTCGTAATTGATACTCATTGGGTTGCAATGTAATGCTACTGCGAGCTAATGTCAATAGGGAGCTTAAATATAATTAATTTATTGTTAAATATTCAAATTTTATATATTGTATGGTAATTAAATTACTAAATAAAGGCGGCAATTTTAAAATACGGGATTTAACTATTTTTATGGGTACTATCTTAAATATACTAAAAACAACACCTTGTTGGGTTTGGTTTATACTCAGCTACGTGTTATGTATTGGAATTAATGCTACCAAAACAAGAATAGTTTGGTTACCAAAATTGTTTATTATGCCAATAGTTCTTGTTGGTATTAAAATAAATCATTTTATTAACGCTAATTTAATAACGGAAATAAATTATATTTTTTGTTTGCTGATCGGTTATATTTCTGGATACAAACTGGCATCCCAAATATCTATAAAAATATATAAAGACAAACTGTCCATACTATTGCCTGGTTCCTATCAAACTCTAGTTTTACTTATGGTATTTTTTACTATTAAATACGTCTTTGGATTCTTAAGCAGCACTAATCCAGTAGCAATCCAAGATTATTTAATTTTGGAACATATAATAAGCTTTATGGTGTCTGGTTATTTTATTGGTAAATCCTTGTGTTTTTTAAAAAAATTTAAAAAATCTACTAACGTTTTTAAAATATAATTGAGCATGTTATTTGGCAAAATATAAATCAAGAGGTATATAATAACTTTAATTTAGCTGAAAGAATTGATTATGGGGTAAAACTTGGGGTTACATTAGCTCTTTTGGAACATAAAAAAACAGGGTTTTCTATATTCATAACTAAAAATCATAAAATTATTGAAGTACCTCCAGAGCAAATTGAGATCACTTTAAAAACTCAACAAAGGTAGAATTACTTTAGGGCATTTAGCTGACGATGTAAGTAGTTTTGCAGTAACAACTACCCGTGATCATAAAATTATCTTATGTTGGTAGCATGCGGACGTGTGGAGAAGAGGTTATAGTTTCTTCAATTACAGGCCCTATAAAATTGCTGTTATTATTGTTAGAAAAAAAACCAGAAAAAACAAGGGGATCTTGACTAGGAACAATATTAGGTATGTTCGTCTCGGTAGCTGCATAATTGATAGAATGAAGCGAACCGGGAATATTGGATGTGTTGTTACTAGTTCTCTCTGCTTCAATTATTGCCAGTTCAATGCATTCAAATAAATATTTCTTGGAAGAGTCTGAAAAATTTGCCAATTCTTCTTTTAGTTGTTCTTGTTCATCTTGACTTAAAGTATTATTCATTCTGAACATAATATTTAATATTTTTATTTGATCATCATCTAACAAATCTTCTGATAAAGTAAAGAATTTATTAGATGCATTGTTAATTAACCACGGTATAATAATGCTCGCAGCTGCAGAAATAGCTCTAATATTATTATATAAATAATGGTGAGATTCGTTTAGCGTACCCTCCTCGATAGAAGTAGTTGCATCTACATATGTTCGTGCTATAAATGCAGAAATAAATATATCAAACATAAGAAGTGACCAAAACGTTTTATTATAACAAAGACCTTTATGTTTTTTAAAATTTTCCACATAATTATGCATCCAGTTACCACTAAGGATCCCAATACTATTAAGAATAATTATCGGTGTGCTAATAGCCAGATTAACAGAATTTACTAAATTAAAATTTGTTATCGCTGTAGTTATGGGTAAGATATATCTATTAATATTTCGGAAAGTTATTTTGCGTTTTAACCAATTCTTTATTTTTATTATAATTATATGGAACTGCATGTTACATACCTCTCTAGCATTAAGCTAGTTGAAAAATAGTAATTTTAATATTGTTTAAGTTTTTTATCAATGGCCAGCTAATTTAAAAAATGCTATATTGCACGCAGCCATAATATTTATTGTAAATATACCAATTTTATATATTATATGGTAATTAAATTACTAAACACCAGGGCGGTGGTTTAAATTTAAATGTTTTATAGTATTGATAATTAGACGTAAATTATGCACAAATGGCAATTAGAATTAAAAAATTCAGTAACAGATTATTTGGAATTATTTAAATTATTACATTTAGATCCAAAATTAATTAATATCAATAAAGATAATAAATTTCCATTATTAGTCACCAAAAGTTTTATTAATCGCATGAATAAAGGCGATTTTAACGATCCATTATTACAACAAATTTTACCTAGTTCTCATGAAAATGTTATTAAAAATAATTATTCGGCTGACCCGTTACAAGAAAAAACATTTAATAAAATTCCTGGATTATTACATAAATATGCCGGCAGAGTGTTAATTTTAAGTGCTAAATCTTGCTTTGTTAACTGTCGCTATTGTATTCGCAAAGAATTTTCTTATACTTCTAATATCGCGAGCGGAGAAAACTTAGAAAAAATTATTAACTATATTGCCGCCGACTCAAGTATACACGAGGTCATCTTAAGTGGTGGCGATCCATTAATAGCTTCTAATAATTATTTTACAAAACTAATATATAAACTAGAGAAGATCTCACATGTGTTAACTTTAAGGATTCACTCTAGAGTTCCAATAGTGTTGCCGTCTAGATTAGAGCCTGAATTAATCAATATTTTCTTGAATTCTAGATTTAACATAGCATTAGCAATTCACAGCAATCATCCTAATGAAATTAACGACGAAGTAGTAGAATGTTTTAAAAATCTACATAACACAAAAATAATTTTATTGAATCAATCAGTATTGTTAAAAAATATTAATGACGATGCTAATACTCTGGCTGAGTTAAGCAAAAAATTATTTGCCATAAAAGTATTACCTTATTATTTACATATGCTAGATCCGATAATAGGAACACAACATTTTGCAGTGGAATTATCTAAAGCTAAACAAATATTTTCTGAATTATCCAGCAAATTACCAGGCTATTTGTTACCTAGATTGGTTGTAGAACAGCCTGGGGCAGCCAATAAAATTTTAATCTAATTTCAAATTATTTGTACTAAATTTTTGTTTTTATACTACATTATATTTATTATAACAATAATAAAAAAACGGTGGCCAAATGCCTAAAAACTCTTCTAATATAGACGTAACTTTACCAAGCATACAAGAACAAATTGATTGTTTTTTAAAAAAGATATCTGACAAATATATCGAAACAATGAAAAACAATACCGTATTTGCTGGTCCAATAGAATTAAAAACTATTGGTAAAATTTTATCCAGTAAAATTGTTGTACACTACTATATCCTAAACCCTAATGCACCTTCCTTTGAGTATGCTGAAAATGATATCCATATTTTGTTTAAAGACAAAAATACTTACCAAGCAATCCTAAAAACATTAAATGGTAATTATAAATTAAGTAAGACTAAAATTAATGCAAATTGTTTATTTACTGCTTGTATTGAGGCCGCTATTGCAGCTAATATTATGGTTGATGTCCGCTACTCTGAGCTTTATGAAAGCGTTGGCTCCAACAATCTACGGCAAGATGTTTGTTATACGATTAGTAAAGATCCTGACGAAATGGCTAATATAAAAAGATTATTTAAATCTTTGGTTTTAGCAAAAGACAAAGAAGCTATTAAATACTATAAAGATAAATTACCAGATATGTGTTTACGAAAACAAGCAATATCCTTAGCTAAACAACGACTTGCTGCAGAAAACCTCGACCAAAATATAAATTGTTGTAACAGTTTATACAAAAGATGTACCATAATGTAATTGTTTTATCCAAAATATACCGGAGTCTAATTTATGGCAGTATATAGTACCAATGAATTTAAAGCAGGATTAAAAGTTATTTTAAATAACGAGCCTTATGTCATAGTAGAAAATGAATTCGTAAAACCAGGAAAAGGTCAAGCTTTTAATAGAGTAAGATTTCGTAATTTAAAAACTGGTAAAATCATAGATCAAACCTGTAAATCTGGAGAAACACTGGAAGCTGCAGATGTAATCGAACTAGCATTACAATATTTATATACTGATGGTACTACCTGGCATTTTATGGATCCTAAAACCTATGAACAATATGAAATTAATAAAAATATTATTATGGATACTACCAAATGGCTAAAAGAACAAGATCCTTGTACAGTCACTTTGTGGAATAATACCGTCATTATGGTTAGCCCACCTAATTTTATAGTTTTAAAAGTTACCGAAACTGACCCTGGCTTAAAAGGCGACACCTCTGGTGGCGGTAGCAAACCAGCAACTGTTGAAACTGGGGCAGTAATAAAAGTACCATTATTTATACAAATTGGTGACTTAATTAAAATAGATACTAGAACTGGGGAATATGTATCTAGGGCTAAATAAAAAAAGGGTTATTTAGAATATACTTAACCCTCTTTCTTTTTTCTCTTATGCAAATCCCGATGAATCATCGGTTCTATTTAATGCTTCACCTAAAGCTTGTTCTACTTCCTCTTTAGTAATTGGAGTTTTGTTATTACTACTACTAATAACATTAGGAGTAGCTGTAACATTAGCTTCTTGCTCTAATTTACGTTGTAAACGTTTTGCTTTTAACTGAGTATGGTATTCAAATCCTGTTCCTGCTGGAATTAATCTTCCTACAATAACATTTTCTTTTAAGCCTCTCAGATCATCACATTTGCCACTAACTGCTGATTCTGTTAAGACTCGAGTAGTTTCTTGGAAGGATGCAGCAGAAAGGAAAGATTCCGTCGCTAAAGAAGCTCTAGTAATACCTAATAATACCCGTTCAAATTTTATAGGTGCTTTATTTTCTGCTAATAATTTATCATTTTCTTCCAGTGCTGTGGTGATTTCTATTTGATCTCCAGCTAAATACCTAGCGTCTCCCGAAGATAGTACTACAACTTTACGCAACATTTGTCTAACTATTACTTCAATATGTTTATCATTAATTTTTACACCCTGTAATCTATAAACATCTTGAATTTCTTTACCTATATAATTAGCTAAAGCATCCACACCTAACAAACGTAATATTTCATGTGAATTTGGTACACCATCAGCTATTACCTCTCCTCGTTGCACATATTCACCTTCAAATACATTCATATGACGCCACTTTGGAATTAAATCTTCATGAATACCACCTTCTACAGAGGTAATAATCAATCTACGCTTACCTTTGGTTTCTTTGCCAAAGCTAACTACTCCAGATATTTCTGCTAAAATGGCCGAATCTTTTGGCTTTCGCGCTTCAAACAAATCTGCAACTCTAGGTAAACCACCAGTAATATCCCTAGTTTTAGAAGTTTCTTTAGGGATCCGGGCAATAGTATCGCCTATACCTATTTCCTGTCCATCGCTAACACTAATAACAGTATTACCAGGTAAGAAATAATGTGCCGGGAAAGAAGTGCCATGTAAACATAAATCTTCCCCATTATTATCAACTAATTTAACCATCGGCCTTAAATCTTTACCGCTAAGCCCTAACTGTTTAGTATCAGTTACTACTATACTACTTAGCCCTGTTACCTCGTCAGTTTGACGATTCATAGTTAAACCTTCATATAAATCCGAAAATTGCACTTTACCAGCAACTTCAGTAATAATAGGGTGATTATGTGGATCCCAATTAGCAACAATTGCACCAGCAGTTGCTTTATGACCATCCTCAACATTTAAAACAGCACCATAAGGTAATTTATACCGCTCTTTTTCTCGACCATCATAATCTATTACTGTTAGTTCGCCAGATCTAGACACCGCAACACTATAACCACCAGTATGTTTAACTATTTTTATATTGTTTAATTTTATAACGCCATCATTTTTAATTTGAATACTATTTTGGGCAGTAGCTCTAGATGCTGCACCACCAATATGGAAAGTCCGCATAGTTAACTGCGTACCAGGTTCACCAATAGATTGCGCTGCAATTACCCCTACTGCTTCCCCAATATTTACCAAATGCCCACGAGCTAAATCTCGACCATAACATTTAGAACATACTCCATACCGTATTTCACAAGTAATAACCGAACGTACCTTTACTTCATCTATTCCTCGCTTCTCTAAAGCTTCAACTAACCCTTCGTCTAACATTGTCCCTGCTGGAATAATTATTTCTGTAGTATTAGGTTTAACTACATCTTCTAATAATACGCGTCCCAATACTCTCTCACCTAATGGTTCTACTACATCCCCACCTTCTATTAAAGGTGTCATAGTTAAACCATTTTTTGTACCACAATCATCCTCAACTATTATTACATCTTGCGCAACATCTACTAAACGACGTGTCAAATAACCTGAATTAGCAGTTTTTAATGCAGTATCAGCTAAACCTTTACGTGCACCATGAGTAGAAGTAAAGTATTGCGATACTTTTAACCCTTCTCTAAAATTAGCAGTAATTGCTGTTTCTATGATAGAACTATCTGGTCTAGCCATTAACCCACGCATACCAGCTAACTGCCGCATCTGAGTAGGGGAACCTCTCGCTCCAGAATCTGCCATCATATATAATGAATTAAACGATTCTTGTTTTGTTTTTTTACCATCCTTATCGATAACTTCTTCTTCAGCTAAACCAACCATCATTGCTTTAGCCACTTGATCAGTAGTTCTAGACCAAATATCTACAACTTTATTATAACGTTCACCATCAGTTAACAAACCGGACGCAAATTGTGATTGAATTTCTTTAACTTCTTCTTCGGACTTAGCAATAATTTCTGCTTTACTTTTAGGAATCACTAAATCATCAATACTAATTGAAATACCTGATTTAGTAGCATAATAAAAACCCGTGTACATTAAACGATCGGCAAAAATAACTGTTTCTTTTAATCCTACTTTTCTATAACAAAGATTAATTGCTTCGGCTATTAATTTTTTATTCATTACTTTATTAATTAACGAAAAATCTAACTTTTCTGGCAAAATTTCAGCCAATAAGATCCTACCAACCGTTGTGTCTATTAATCCTGAACTTGGACTCAATCTTATTTTAGCTTGTGCATGCAGACTAACTGTATCGTTCTCATAAGCCCGTTTAGCCTCAGCAATACTAGCAAATACTATACCTTCTCCTTTAGCATTAATTTTTCTACGAGTTAAGTAGTATAAACCTAATACCACATCCTTAGAGGGAGATATAACTGGATTACCATTTGATGGAGATAAAATGTTATTAGTAGACATCATCAATACTCTAGCCTCTAACTGGGCTTCAATAGTTAATGGCACATGCACCGCCATTTGATCACCATCAAAATCCGCATTAAACGCTTCGCACACCAAAGGGTGTAAATGAATTGCTTTACCTTCTACTAACATAGGCTCAAATGCTTGAAGACCTAATCTATGCAAAGTAGGCGCTCTATTGAGTAATACTGGATGTTCTCTAATTACTTCATCTAAAATATCCCATACTTCTGGATCTTCACGATCTACCATTTTTTTTGCAGCTTTAATAGTTGTTGCTAAGCCACGATACTCTAATTTACTAAATACAAATGGTTTAAATAACTCTAATGCCATCTTTTTAGGTAGACCACATTGATGTAATTTAAGATTTGGTCCAACCACAATAACTGAACGTCCAGAATAATCTACACGTTTACCTAATAAATTTTGTCTAAACCGTCCTTGTTTTCCTTTAATCATGTCCGCTAACGATTTTAATGGTCGTTTATTAGATCCAGTAATTGGACGACCTCGTCTACCATTATCTATTAAAGCATCTACAGACTCTTGTAACATTCGTTTTTCGTTACGTACAATAATATCTGGCGCATTCAATTCTAATAAACGTTTTAGCCTATTATTTCTATTTACCACTCTACGATATAAATCATTAAGATCAGATGTAGCAAATCTACCGCCATCTAATGGTACTAAAGGCCTTAAATCTGGTGGCAACACCGGTAATACAGTTAAAATCATCCATTCTGGACGATTTTTAGACTCAATTAAAGATTCTATTAGTCTTAATTTTTTACTAAACTTTTTAATCTTAGTTTCCGAAGTAAAATTAGGTAATTCTTCTCGGATTATTTTAGCTTCTTCTTCTAAATTAATTTGGCTTAATAGTTGCTTAAACGCCTCTCCACCCATTAACGCAACAAAATCGTCTCCATATTTTTCAAAAGCTTCTACGTATTCTTCTTCTGTAAGTAACTGACCCTTTTCTAGTTGGGTCATCCCTGCGTCTACTACAATATATGCTTCAAAATATAAAACTCTTTCTATATCACGAAGAGTAATGTCTAGTAATAAACCAATACGGGACGGCAATGATTTTAAAAACCATATATGTGCAACTGGAGTGGCTAATTCAATATGCCCCATACGCTCCCGTCGAACTTTAGTTAAAGTTACCTCTACCCCACACTTTTCACAAACAATTCCACGATGCTTTAACCGTTTATATTTACCACATAAACACTCATCATCCTTCATAGGACCAAATGTTTCTGCACAAAATAAACCATGCCGCTCTGGTCTTAAAGTACGATAATTAATAGTTTCTGGTTTTTTTACTTCTCCATAAGATCTAGCTAATATTAATTCTGGGGAAGCTAATCCTAATGTAACACGAAAAAATTCTTTTCTCTTCTTTAAAAGATTTATTAAGCCCTTCAATTATGCCTCCAGTTTACTCTATTCGTCATAATCTAATTCCATGTTAATTCCTAAAGATCTAATTTCTTTTACTAAAACATTAAATGATTCTGGAATACCTGCTTCCATGGAATGATCGCCATCAACAATATTTTTGTACACCTTAGTTCTACCGTTAATATCATCTGATTTTACAGTTAGCATTTCCTGTAATGTATAAGCTGCACCATAAGCTTCTAAGGCCCACATTTCCATTTCACCAAACCGTTGTCCACCAAATTGAGCCTTACCTCCTAATGGTTGCTGTGTTACTAAACTATAAGAACCAGTAGATCTAGCATGCATTTTCTCATCAACTAAATGATTAAGTTTTAAGATATACATATATCCAACAGTAATTGGACGATCAAATGCTTCTCCGGTTATTCCATCGTATAATACAACTTGACCATTTTCTGGTAAATTAACCATTGATAATAATTTTTTAATTTCATCTTCTTTAATACCATCAAATACCGGGGTTGCCATCGGTATGCCGTCTTTCAAATTACTAACTAATTCTTTTATTTCAGGATCTGAGAATTGATTAAAATCAATTTGAGGTTTATTAATTTTTTGCATATGGTATTGCAAATTATAAATTTCATCTAAATATTTTCTAAAATCATTACCACTAGCACCATGAACTATCATCTTGCCTATTTTTAAACCCAACGCCTTAGCCGCCCACCCAAGATGAGTTTCTAACACCTGCCCAACATTCATTCTCGATGGCAGACCTAAAGGATTTAATATAACATCTATTGGAGTACCGTCTTCCATATAAGGCATATCTTCAACAGGCACAATTATAGAAACCACCCCTTTATTACCGTGACGTCCAGCTACTTTATCTCCAGGCTGTATACATCTTTTTACTGCAAGAAACACTTTTACGACTTTTAAAAAGCCTGGAGCTAAATCATCACCTTGTTTAATCTTATTGGTTTTTTCTTCTAGGTTTTGCACGTATTCTTCTTGAAACGTTTTAATTTGTTCTGCAGCTATCTCTAGTTGTTTAGATATAGCTTCATCTTTAAACTGAATTTTAAATATTAACGTTTGATCGTGTTCTTTAAGTTTATCTAAATATTCTTTAGTAATAGTAGATCCAGTCTTAAACCCATTTGGACCACTAATAGCTGATTTACCAAACACTAAATTACTTATTCTGCTATAAACATCATTTTCCAAAATAGCTAATTCATCATCTAAATCTTTTTTAGCTTTGGCTAATTCGACTTTTTCTATCTCTAAAGCTCTAGAATCTTTTTTAACCCCGTCTCTAGTAAAAATCTTTATATCAACAACTGTACCACTCATACCGGTTGGCACACGCAATGAGGAGTCTTTAACATTGGATGCTTTTTCACCAAAAATAGCGCGTAATAGCTTTTCTTCTGGAGTTAACTGAGTTTCCCCTTTTGGGGTGATTTTACCAACTAAAATATCTCCCGCATTTACTTCTGCACCAATGTGCACTACCCCTACGCTATCTAATTTAGATAAAGCTCCTTCGCTAACGTTAGGAATATCTGCAGTAATTTCTTCTGGGCCTAACTTAGTATCTCTTGCTATACAAGATAATTCTTCAATATGAATTGACGTAAACCGATCTTCTTTAACTACTCGCTCAGAAATAATAATGGAATCTTCGAAGTTATATCCGTTCCATGGCATAAATGCTACTAATAAATTTTGCCCTAATGCCAACTCTCCCATGTCAGTAGAAAAACCATCCGCTAACACATCTCCTTTTTTAACACGATCACCTAATTTTACTAAAGAGGTTTGATTAATACAGGTGTTTTGATTGGAGCGTTCATATTTAATTAAATTATAAATATCAACCCCAGCTTTACCGCTTTCGGCTTCTTGATCATCAACACAAATAACTATCCTAGAAGCATCCACCGAATATACTAAACCACTACGTTTAGCAGTTACAGTAACACCAGAATCCACAGCCACAGAATGCTCTATACCAGTACCAACCAATGGTTTTTCCGCACATAACACTGGTACTGCCTGACGCTGCATGTTAGAGCCCATTAATGCTCGGTTAGCATCATCATTTTCTAAAAATGGAATTAATGCTGCTGCAACCGACACCATTTGCTTTGGCGATACATCCATATATTCTACTTGTTCGATATTCGCAAAAGTGTATTCGTTTTTATAACGACAATGTACTAAGTTATCAACTAACATCCCCTTAGCATCCACTGTAGCATTTGCTTGAGCGATCATAAAATCGCCCTCTTCTATAGCAGATAAATATTCAATTTCTTTAGTGACTTTACCGTTTTTTATTTTTTTATAGGGACTTTCTAAAAAACCATATTCGTTAATACGAGCATATACCGCTAAAGAATTAATAAGACCAATATTTGGTCCTTCTGGCGTTTCAATAGGACACATACGTCCATAATGGGTTGGATGAACGTCTCGCACTTCAAAACCAGCTCTATCTCTGCTCAAACCACCAGGACCCAACGCTGATACCCGGCGCTTATGGGTTATTTCCGATAAAGGATTATTTTGATCCATAAATTGAGATAATTGGCTAGAACAAAAAAATTCTTTGATGGTGGCCGATATTGGTTTTGAATTAATAATATCTTGAGGCATTAATGCTTCTGATTCAGCAAAACTCAATCTTTCTTTGGCAGTTCGTTCTACTCTAATTAAACCTAATCTAAATTGATTTTCTACCATCTCGCCAACTACTTTAACGCGACGATTACCAAGGTGATCTATATCATCAGTATAACCTTGGCCATTCTTAATTTTAATAAGTTCTTTTAGTAAATCTAAAATATCTTGTTTAGTTAAAACTCCAGGACCGTCTACCGCTTTACGACCCACACGTCTATTAAATTTCATTCTACCAACAATAGAAAGATCATACCTTTCTTCCGTAAAAAACAACCCTTTAAACAATTGCTCTGCTGCATCCTTAGTTGGCGGCTCGCCAGGACGCATCATCCTATAAATTTCAACTAATGCTTCTTGTTGGCTTTTAGTAGTATCAACCCGTAACGTATCTGAAATATATGCGCCTTTATCTAAATCATTAGTATAAATAACGTTAACACTAGGAATAGATTGCTTTCTAATAATAGCCAAAACTTCCCTATTAATTTCTGTGTTAGCTTCAACTAAAACTTCTTTGCTTTCTTGATCTATAATGTCATGAGCTAAACATTTACCAGCCAAATATTCTTCTGTAACTTCTAATTCCCTAATATTAGCCTTTTCCATTTGCTTAATATGTCTAGCGGTAATCCGCTTACCCATCTCTAGTAATACTTCACCATCAGGTAATTTTATAGTAAATAAAGCCGTTTCCCCTCTTAATCTACTAGGGATCAAATCCAAAATAATTTTATTATCTTTAGTAAAACGAAAAGTACTTGCATCAAAAAACTCTTTTAAAATTTCTTCTGTAGAAAACCCTATTGCTCTTAATAAAATTGTAACTGGCAACTTACGTCTTCTATCTATTCGTGCATAAATACAATCTTTCGGATCAAATTCTATATCTAACCAAGAACCACGATATGGAATAACCCTAGCCATATACAATAATTTTCCAGAGGAATGTGTTCTGCCACGATCGTGCTCAAAAAATACCCCAGGAGAACGATGCAATTGCGATACAACTACTCTTTCGGTACCATTAATTACAAATGTACCGCTAGTTGTCATTAATGGGATTTCGCCCATGTATACTTCTTGTTCTTTAACATCTTTAACAATTTTATTATCAGCAGTAGAAGCTTCTTTATCGTAAATAATTAAATGTACTTTAATTCTAAAAGGAGCCGCAAAAGTTAATCCTCTAATTTTACATTCATTAACATCAAACCCTGGCTTACCAATTTGATAGCTAATAAATTTTATAATGGCATTACCAGAATAACTAACAATAGGAAAAATAGACGTTAATGCAGCTTGTAGCCCAATATTTTTTCTAGATGACGGTGATACGTCTGCCTGTAAAAATTCTTTATAAGAATCTAGCTGTATAGTTAATAATGGTGGTATCGCTAAAGCTTCTTCTATTTTTCCATAATAAGCACGGATACGTTTTTTTTCAGTATACGACAAAGGCAAATTAGATATGCTAGCCATTTGGGCTCCCTATTAAAACACTATACTTTATTATTGCTTACTTGATTTCAACAGAAGCCCCAGCTTCTTCTAATTTTTTCTTAATATCAGCAGCTTCTTGCTTAGAAATGCCCTCTTTAACGGTTGAAGGAGCTTCTTCTACTAATGCTTTAGCTTCTTTTAGCCCTAGAGTGGTAACTTCTCTTACAACCTTAATAACCCCTACTTTATTAGCACCAAAATTAGTTAACACTACAGAAAATTCTGTTTGCTCTTCAGCAACCGCTGCCGCATTACCTGCTGCCACTGGTGCAGCCATCGTTACTGCTGCTGCAGATACATTAAATTTTTCTTCCATTAATTTCACAAGATCTACTATTTCCATAACAGTCTTATGAGATATAGCATCTAGTATTTGTTCATTCGATATAGCCGTCATAATTATATACTCCATCTTTTAGTGTCACGTAAAAATTTATATTATTTTGTATTACAAACTGCCATTACAGTTCTAACTAACTTTGCCTGAGGCTCCGCTAAAGTTCTAACCAATTTAACAACAGGTGCTTGCATAACTATAACTAGTTTAGTAATAGCTTCTGGCTTAGTAGGCAAATTAGCCACTAATTCTAATTGATTACCATTAAATAAAGTACCATCTACAAATAATGCTGTAACCGACAATTTTTCTCTTTCTTTAGCAAAATCTCTCAACAATCTAGCAATAGAACTAGTCTCGTTTTTAGAAAAAGCTAATAACACTGGTCCCTTCAACTTGTTAGTTAAAGG
>Ga0182030_10016310_pt1 | contig 14482 bp, 13 predicted proteins | sample 812S3MmetaG_FD_121299 | JGI IMG/M metagenome (GOLD analysis project Ga0182030, IMG submission 121299) | Permafrost microbial communities from Stordalen Mire, Sweden - 812S3M metaG (Illumina Assembly) | ecosystem: Environmental > Terrestrial > Soil > Wetlands > Permafrost | place: Sweden... | reverse complement strand
GACTGGAGCGCCCACGTGATTGCCGAAATTGAAAGCTACCCTCGCCAGCCGTCCGGGAGAACCAGGTTTGTCGCCGATGATGAGATGATACTGGATATCGGACCATTCTCGGGAGCGTTTATTGCCGGTGGTCTGCAGCTGGCTGAAACGGTTGTCTGGAACGGAACGATGGGCGTAACCGAAACAAAGGGCTTGCTTGGCCCGGTCGGCCCTTTTGCCCATGGCACCGAGATACTGATTGAAGCCATGACCGGTCAGTTTGGCCATCGTCCGTACAGTTTAGTTGGCGGAGGAGACACAGTCGGATATATTGAAGCCCGCCGGCTGACCGGTAGTTTTGATCACGTTTCAACTGGTGGCGGCGCCAGTTTGGAGCTGATTGCCGGCCGAACACTGCCGGGTGTCGCCGCGCTGATGGATAAAGATAATCCTTAAAGGATAAATGAAATATGTCTAAGATGCTTATTGTCGGAAATTGGAAGATGAACCTCAATGTCAGCCAGGCCAGCCGGTTGGTGCTACAACTCCATAAGAATATTAAAACGCAGCGTAATGTCGAAGTTGTTCTTGCGCCGAGCATGTTAGCCTTACAGCCGTTAAGTTTGCAGATTGACCGCCGCCGGTTCCGGCTGGCAGCCCAAGACGCCTATTTTATTGACGAGGGGGCCTATACCGGTGAGGTCAGCTTCGCTATGCTGCGCGAATTGGTCCACTACGCGATTATCGGCCACTCTGAACGGCGACTTTATTTCCATGAAACGCTGGAGATTGTCCGAGACAAGGTAGCCGCCGCCGTCCGCAATGACATTTCGCCGATTCTCTGTATTGGTGAGAGCAAAAGGGAACGGCAGGCCGGCGAGACCAAACAAGTCATTCATGATCAACTCATGACAGCGTTAAGTAATCTGACTGGTGTTGACATTGAAAATGTCGTCATAGCCTACGAGCCGGTTTGGGCAATCAGTACTTTTGAGGGAGAAATCGCCAATCCCGATGAGATCGGCAGAATGATCGCCTTTATCCGTCAGCAGATTGCCGATTTATACGGAACGCGCAGCGCGAAGGCCGTAAGGGTACTGTATGGCGGCAGCGTCGATGACCAGATAGTCAGCGGCTATCTTAACCTTGAAGGATGTGACGGCGCGCTAGTCGGTAATGCCAGCTTGCATTATTTGAAGTTTGCTGAGATAGTAGCAATAGCGGAACAAATACAGGCCAAAAAACTTAAGGCGTAAAAATTATGGCAAAAAGCGCAAGACCAACAAGTAATGAGCAGCGGTACTTTGATATTGTGCCGCCTAATCGGGCGATGCCCCAATCAACCAGCCGCCCGGTGGTTATAAGCAACCAGCCGGTACAGTCAGATCCGATGGTCAGGAATACACCGCCGGAAACCACCGAACCTGAATTAGACCAATCTCCGGAAGCACCATCAATACCGGCCGAAGAACAATTATCCGAAGACGTATCAATCGATAATGAAGCTGATAACTCAGACGAAGCCGTAGGCCCAACCATAGCTGAAGACAATGATCAGATTGCTGGACCCACTCCTCAACCAGCCCAGAACCCGGAACCGAAGGTTGATCCAGATGAACCCTTGCTGCCGGCCAACGCCTCACCAGATAAACCGACCGCAACCGTCAGCCTGCCAACGTTAGCCGTTAAAAGCCACCGCTGGTTTTGGATAATCGGCATTATTATTATTTTACTAATCGCCGGCGCGATCGTCTTTTTACTGGTCCGCTCTTAAAACATTATTTAGTTCAACAGATATAAATTTCTAATTGTTTGCTAAAATAGGTTGAGTGTTTGAGACTTTACTAGAAGATTTAAATCCTGAACAACAACGGGCCGTTACCACAACTGAGGGACCGCTGTTGATTCTGGCCGGCGCCGGGTCAGGTAAGACCAAAACTTTGACGCATCGCATCGCTTACCTTATCGCTAGTCGCAAGGCGACCCCGTTTAACATATTAGCGGTCACTTTTACCAATAAAGCCGCCAAGGAGATGCGCAGCCGGGTAGCTGTTTTGCTCCATGAAAATCCGGATAACCGGTCTTTTATGCCTTATGTGGGCACTTTCCACGCTATCTGCGTACGCCTGTTAAGACAGGACGGGGATTATATCGGCGTGCCCAAAACTTTTGTCATCTTTGACGAGACCGACCGGCTTAATGTCGTTAAACAAGTCAGCCGGCAATTGAAAATTGACGAGAAGACATTTCCGCCGCGCATTATTGTGAGTCTTATCAGTAGTGCCAAGAGTGAGTTAATCGGTCCGGCCGATTATAAAGGTCTGGCGGTGACGCCGGCGCAGCGGGCTGCCGCTCAAATCTATCCAGTTTATGAACGCCAACTCCGTGACGCCATGGCACTTGATTTCGATGATCTAATCAAGCGGACAATCAATCTGCTGTCACATGAGCAGGCGGTTGCCGACAAATGGCGCCAACAATTTAGCTATATCATGATTGACGAGTACCAGGATACCAATACAGCCCAGTATAAATTGATTAAATTGCTAACCAGTCCAACCCGTAATATTGCCGTCGTAGGGGACGATTTTCAAGCTATATATAGTTGGCGAGGAGCTGATTTTAGGAATATTTTAAACTTTGAAAGTGATTATCCAAACTGCACAGTCATAAAGCTTGAACAGAACTACCGGAGCACTAAGAACATTCTCGATGCCGCCCATGCGGTCATTCAGAATAATACCCAGCGCTCCGATAAGAAATTATGGACAGATAAAACCAATGGCCTACCGGTTCAACTGCTCCAAGTTAGTGGCGAAAGGGCAGAAGGGGAGGCAATTGTTCGCATTATCCGGGAGGCAACCATATCCGGTCGGCGTAAATACCAGGATTTTGCCGTTCTGTACCGGACCAATGCCCAAAGCCGCAGTCTTGAGGAGACCTTCATCCATTACGGACTTCCCTACAGGATTATCGGCGGCCAGCGCTTCTACGACCGGAAAGAGATTAAGGATATTGTTGCATACTTGCGGCTATTGTATCAGCCGGAAGACCGGCTTAGCTTTGAGCGGATTATTAACGTCCCGACCCGCGGTATCGGTCCGAAATCGAGAGAACAGTTTTATTATTGGCAGCATGAGAACAATTTCTTGCTGCAGGCAGCCTTAACCGCCGTTGAAACATGCGAATCTCTATCACCGAAAGCCCGTAAGGGCTTGGCCGAACTGAGCGATATCTTAACTGTCCTACGCGATTTGGCCCAAGATGATCTTCCCTCGGTCGTAGTGGAATCGCTTATTAACCGGCTTGACTATCTAGATTTTCTTGATGATGGTACAGCCTTGGGTGCCTCCCGCCAGGAGAATGTCAAGGAGTTAATGAGCGTAGCCCAGGCCTACCGGGATGTCGGTTTAGCAGATTTCCTGGAAGAAGTAAGTCTCGTCAGTGATATTGACCAGGCTGATTTTAACAGCGATGCGGTAACCTTAATGACGTTACACAGCGCCAAAGGCTTAGAGTTCCCGGTAGTCTTCATTACCGGCGTAGAAGAAACTATCCTGCCGCACTCCCAGTCTTTATATGATCAGTTGGAAATGGAAGAAGAACGACGTCTATGTTATGTCGGCATGACCCGGGCTAAAAGCGAACTCTACATGCTGTTTGCGACCAGCCGGGTGCTATACGGCAATGTCCAGCATAATCCGCCCAGTCGCTTTTTAAGTGAAATTACGTCTGATTTAGAAAATAACTATGGGCCTAGCATGCTACCGATCGCTGAAGCAGGCGCGTCAGGTTCCCGTGATAATTCATCTTCAACCCGACCTGAAAAATCGCCGGATTTACCAAGTCTTCATAAAGGCGACAAAGTCGAGCATCAAAATTTTGGTATCGGCACTGTCATCAGCTGCGAAGGGGATACAGTCAGTATCCGATTTAAAAACAATGTCACTAAGCAATTGAATATTGAGTATGCACCGCTTAAAAAATTGTAGCCTTAAACAGATCATATTCTGACTAATGACTTCTTATTTGTTACAATAAAAGCTAGCTCATCTCTAAAGAAGATTATCCATTTTTGTTTTTAACCAGCATAGAGCTTTAAATAATATGATTAATCAACGATTACAACCGCCGGACTTGGTAACTCATCTTAAAACCGGAAAAAAAATTTGGCGGCGCTTAAGAAAACATTTAGCGTTACCAATAACAACAATTTCAATTTTACTGATTGCAACTGTCATAATATTCTTGGCTATTAACAACGGCCGGCCTCAATTTAAGCCGATTACGGCTTATATTGCCATTGTTTCGCATGACCATGTCAAGCAGATTGTGCCGACTAACGAACCAACGGTTGGTGCCCTATTGAAAAAATTATCGATTACTCTCAACCAGGGCGATGTCGTTGAACCGAGCCTGGCCACGCCAATTACCCAGGATAACTTCCGGATTAATGTTTACCGGGCGGTACCGGTAGAAATTGTTGATGGCAGCCAAAAAGTATTTACCTTTAGCGCCCAAACGACAGCCCGGAGCATTGCCCAACAATCCGGTATTACACTTTATCCGGAAGATTACGTTTATCTTCAGCCGGTTACTAATTTCTTGGTCCAACCAACCTTGGGGGAGCAGGTTATCATTGTTCCTGCAACACCGGTTAATTTGAATGTCTATGGCACTCAATCGCTTGTCAGGACACACGCCACTACCGTCGGCGGTCTTTTACTCGCCGAGCACATTACACTTGGACAGAACGACACTGTCCAACCAGCCGATTCAACGCCTCTAACTACCAATGCTCAGATATTTTTAATCCATCATGGCACTCAACTCACAACGGTTCAGCAAACTGTCCCGATGCCGGTACAGACTATTCAAGACGACAGTCTGACCTTCGGAACCAGCGCCATCCGCCAACAAGGGAGCTCTGGTATGGAATTACTGACCTACCAGCAGAATCTTGATAATGGGATCGTTGTCAGTCAAACCTTAATACAAACAGTCGTGACCCAGCAACCGGTTGCCGAAATTATCGCCAAAGGGCAAGCCGTTCAAATCCCGTCAGATATTACGTCCGTAATGGCGGAGGCCGGAATAGCAGTCTCCGATTACCCATATGTAAACTACATCGTCAGCAATGAATCAGGCTGGTGTCCGACTAAAGTTCAAGGAGATATTGGCTATTGTCCCGGTTATGCCCCCTCTAACCCAAACGTATTAAATGAGGGAATTGGATATGGATTAGGACAAGCAACACCAGGCAATAAGATGGCAGCGTTCGGTGGCGATTGGGAAACGAATCCCGTCACCCAGCTGAAGTGGGCAACTTCTTATGCCTACGGCCGGTACGGCAGCTGGGAAGCCGCCTATAATCATTGGCAATATTATCATAACTGGTAACTATGAACACGGAACCTAAAAAATCGCTTGGTCAATATTGGCTGACAGATCGAGAAAGCCTGGAGGCGATCTGCGACATAGCCAAGGTGGGCGCTAATGACACGGTACTGGAAATCGGACCAGGCCATGGTTCACTGACCAAGCATTTACTTGCCCGGGGCGCAAAAGTAATTGCCGTAGAGTACGACGAAACCCTGATTGAAAATTTACGTAAAAACCTGGCTGGTGATGTTGAATTTGAACATGCCGATATCCGGCACTATGACTTTAACCGGTTGCCGCCGGATCATAAATTAATAGCCAACATTCCATATTACCTGACATCTTACTTAATCAGGCTGTTAACGGACGGCAAACATAACAAACCGGCGATTGTGGCGCTGCTTATCCAGAAAGAGGTTGCCCAGCGGATTGCCGCCAGCCCAGGCGATATGAGCTTGTTAAGCGTTTTTGCCCAGTATTACTATGAAGTATCGCTGGGTATTATTGTGCCAGCCGGCTTGTTCACACCGCCGCCGAAAGTAGATTCCCAAGTACTTTGTTTAGTGCGCCGTCCGGAGCCGTTATTTACAAATATATCGGCTGAAGACTTTTTCCGGGTTGTGCGAGCCGGTTTTTCCCAGCGTCGAAAAACGCTTGTTAATAATTTGAAATCCGGATTGTATCTGTCAAAAGACAAAGCAGCGGCGATTATGTATAATTGTAAACTTGACCCGTCTATCCGGGCTCAGGCCCTGACTATTGAAAACTGGCATAGTGTCGCCCTGAAGGCTATTGAATAGAAGATTAAAGTATAAGCAATAATTAAATATGTTATAATAATAGCAGTCACAAATTGTGGCTTTAAAACGTATGGGGCTGAATTTAAGCTCGACGTCGGACTTTATCGGTTATATCAGCAGGCCGCGTGCCAAGCGTTATATGGCAAAACCACTTAAATGCAAAAAACGCATTTGAAAGCGTGGCTAGTGCCTGGAACAGTGTAAAAGCTGCTTTCCTCGTACCAGACCTCGCACTAGTTGCAGCTTAAGCGCTGCATCAACGCTGCGTGTGACATCAGATAACGCAAAAGCGTTTCATATCATCTGGTTGCTGACGTTTTAGCGTCCCTAAAACGTAATAAGCTTTAGGACTAGGGAATAAACCTTTTGTTTGCTTCTATGTTTGTTCTAGAAAATTTTAAGCAGACTAAGCCTGTAGACGAATAGCCAAGATAAACCGACGGACCTGGAGGGCAGTGCTCCAGCAGCTCCACCATAAGCACTTTCAACTCTGTAAAATGTGGTTATTTTATTTATTAAAATGTTTTTCTAATTAAACTTAAAACTATTTATAAACTTGCTTACAGTAGAGTCATTCTCGGATACCGTATCCACATATATCCAGAAAATATGGTTATTCTTTACGGTAAAAATATCCTTTTCGTAATAACTAGGATTAAACGGATAAGCACTTGCAGGGGACTGAGATTCTATCATATATGCAGGCGTATTGTCGATTTGTGTCTCCTTGTTAGATAAAATAGTAACAGGGGCTCCATTTACAGTTGCATTAGTATAAATTTGCGTTAATGAATCGCCAAGTTGTGCGGGGGTATAGCTTTGACCAGCTGGCATGTCTGTTTCGTCTACCGAATAGTACGGTACGCCACTAGTGTTACTTTGACTTTCGTCGACATTAGTAGGGTCTGCAGACCATTGGGTGCCATTAGGGGAGGCGCCATTAGGCAGAGTTATATCTCCGTCATGGGTAATGTATGGAGTTATTGGGAACCAAGCGCTGAAACCAAATGCGGAGGAAGTATAAATTTTGGAGGAAGTATCATAGGAAGATTTACTACTTATTGAGCTTGAGCTATTCTTTGGGGTATCAGATTTTCTATGAAACAAAAATAAAGCAACTAGTGCCACAATTATAAGCAAGAAAATTACGATAATAGGCCACAGTTTTCTAAAAAAAGGTTTATGCGACGTATTATTTAATTGATTATTTGATAAAGAATCCGAGCTACTAACTATTGGTGCCACAGGTGATTCGGGTTGTCGATTAGGAATAATATTGCCGCTATCTGTCTCTATTGACGTATCTTCGGGAGGAGTTTGTTGTGTATCATTCATGTACCCCTACATGATAGCTGAAACTTAGTTCTTCGCAATAATAATCCTAGTGTGTATACCCCTAGCGAACTACTATCTCTTGAGACTGTTCTCTCCTAAATGTATAATCTATATAGTCATCCCAGAGTAAATACCGCCACCTCCGTATTTCATCAAAGATGAGGGGTGAACTTTTTTGGAGGTGCTCCACCACCATTATTTAATTCTATTTTGTTATAGCCGCCATGGTGGCAGAATATTAGCAGCTTGATGATATTTGGCTTGTATCTCATAGTAATATCTACATTTAAAATATAAAGATATAGATGAAGGAAATTAATATATCCAGCCGACAACCTCGACATTCTTTTGCTAAAAAGCCGAAGAAACACAGCAAACGTAAGTTTCTGTCTTTATTGTTACTTATAGTTTTGTTAGCGGCAGTTTGGTATTTTTCAACTTTGCTTAATCCGGCTGTAAAAAAACATATTTCTCAGGTAAGCCCAAACCATTCGTCTCAACCCAGCGTTTTAAAACCGGCTACGGTAAACATCTGCAATGGCAATACCATCAGCCAAAATATTGTCGTCAGTATTGGCCAGCGCCATTTGTGGGCTTGCGCCAAGAATGAACAAGTCTATGACACGGCGGTCATTACTGGCTATACGGGTATCGCGGGTGATGTTACGCCAGTCGGTACGTATGAGATATATTCCAAGCAGACCGATCGTTATCTAAGCGGGACGGATGGTGTGACCACCTGGCACGACTATGTTTATTACTGGATGCCCTTCTTAGATAATAAATATGGCACCTATGGATTACATGATGCTACCTGGCGAGCAAGTACCGATTTTGGCAATATCAGCCCGAGTTCTTCGCTGGCCTCCCACGGCTGCGTGGAAATGCCATTGGCAGCTGCGGCATGGCTATTTGATTGGGCGGCAATTGGCACGACGGTTACAATTCAAGCGTAATTTTACCAACACCAGGTTTAACTGCAATAAAGTTTGGTCGCAGTTATAGATTAATAAAGTGAGTTGTTGACGATCGTTTGTAATTGCCATAGGCTGAAGTAGTAATGCTTGGTTTTAAAAAAAATACTTCTAGTTTGTCCAAACTAAAGTCATCAAACCCCAGTAAACCATTATCCGCTGAAGACGTGGCGGCGGCCCGTGAATATATCGCCAAGTATTGGCCGAATATTACTTTTTATCATCCTAAAACCTACAATAGCCAGCTTGGATTACCAAAACCGTATTTGGTCCCAGCTTTTCACCCAGACAATGAGTTCGATTTTAACGAACTTTATTACTGGGACTGCTATTTTATGATCCAAGGTTTGTTAGATGAGGAGCACCGGGAACTGGTCATGGGAATTGTTGAAGATCTCCTCCTGCTTTTCCACAAGTTCGGCATTATCCCGAATGCTTCCCGGACGTACTTAACGGGTCACTCGCAGCCGCCACTCTTGTCGAGTATTATTTTTGATGTCTACCGGGCTTACAACCTTGACGATAACTGGCTTAAACGGGGTATTGATGTGGCAAAAGCCGAATATGAACATGTTTGGATGGGAACAACCAAACCCAATGCCCGCAATGTCTACAAAGGCCTAAGCCGTTACTACGATATAAATTATTTAAATGATTTAGCCGAAGCCGAAAGCGGTTGGGATATGACCACGCGTTTTAACCGCCATGCCTTAAATTACTTGCCGGTTGATCTTAACTGCCTGTTATATAAATACGAAACGGATTTTGCGCAATCAGCTAATATTTTAGGTAACAAGCGCGAGGCGAATGAATGGGAGGCGGCTGCCCAACAGCGTCAATTAGTAATCAATAAACTGATGTGGTCTAAAGGCCGCGGCCTTTTCTACGATTATAACTATAAGAAAGAGAAGAAGAGTTCAGTTAATTCACTAGCTTCGTATTACCCGATGTGGTCCGGCTTGGCTAGTAATGAACAAGCTAATAAATTAGTGCGAAACTTAAAACGTTTTGAGCATAAAGGCGGTCTGGCTACTACCGACAGCTTGCCTTTTGGTAAATTTAAAATCGGTACTTTGCCGATGCAATGGGCATTCCCTAACGGCTGGGCGCCGCTGCATTTTATAGTTGTTAAAGGTTTGCAAAGATATGGTTATCAGAAAGACGCCAATAGAATCGCCATGAAATGGTTGAAAACGAATTTGAATTGGTTCAATAATTACGGTGAGTTTTTGGAAAAATATAATACCGTTCAACCATTAAAACCTCCGGTTAACGGATTATACCCAAATCAGACGGGCTTTGGATGGACCAATGCGGTATTCGAATATTTTTGTCAGGAATTTATTGATCGGGCAGTTATCTAGTATGATGAAAGTACAATCTATTTTGGGGTTGTAGCTCAGCTGGCCAGAGCGCATGATTCACATTCATGAGGTCGGGGGTTCGAGCCCCTCCAACCCCACCAATTAATTGAATAAACACCTGTTTTCTCGTAAAATAACAAAGTCTTTACCTTGGCGCTTTAGCTCAGTTGGTAGAGCAGAGGCCTGAAGAGCCTTGTGTCCCCAGTTCGAGCCTGGGAGGCGCCACCAAGGTTCATGAAGGACCCTAAATATATATGCGGGTGTAGCTCAGTTGTTTAGAGCGCATCCTTGCCAAGGATGAGGCCACGGGTTAGAGTCCCGTCACCCGCACCATTAATTTACGTTTCCGTCAATTTATCACCGCTAAAAGGGTTTGTTTACACTCCAGTTCGTTATTGCAAACCTTTTTTACCTAGCTTATGCTTAAAATATTATGAAAAAAGTATCAAAAGACCATAAAGGCTTTACCGTAGTAGAGGTTTTACTAGTAATATTCATCTTACTAGTAATATGTGTAGTCGGATACATGGTTTACCATAATGACCATAACAGTAAAACTACTTCAAAATCAACTAAGACTACTACCACTAATCCATATACAGGATGGCAAACCTATAGCGATAGCTATGCTAGCTTCAAATACCCAAGTAGTTGGCAAACAGGGATTGGACAGGACAAGTACACAACGCACGATATTAATATAACTTCCCCTGGCTTTATAAGTAATGCAATGTCTACAGCAACTAACCCAGGAACACCAGTGACGGTGTCATTAGATCTAAGCACCGACAGTTCAATGGCAACCTTTTGCAATGAAGGATATACTTGCCAAGTTGTGACAACTATAGCGTTAAATAACCCTCAACTACCAAACTCCTCATTTGTCATTGTCAACCAAACAAGCCCTAACGGCACTAATTTTAGCCAATATGAAGTAGCAGGGAATAGTTCTAAAGTAGGGGATACTACAATCAATCCATTAAAATTTGGCAACAATGATATATATATTTTTGGTCAGCCATACTACACGCCTCAAGATGGTGGTCTTACTATTGCGGCTAGAGTTACAAATCCTACCACTATCCAAACTGATACTCACTTCAAAGATTTAGTAAATCTGATAAATAGTATTAAGTTTGACTAGTTAGTGTAACCCCCACCTCTTACCTACTGAGTAAATACTCCTGATACGGAACTTCTAAAATCTTTCTCCAACGAGTTATCTCATCCCTGATTGTGTGTAAACTTTTACCCACCTGCTGCACCAAGTTATTGACAATTAATCAAGCTTATGCTAATATGATTATATGTTAGAAATGCTATCATCTAATGAAAATAACTCTGGTGAATTACCTGCTTCCGAAGAAGAATTACATGCCCTATTTGACCGGATAGTATTTTATGTAGAACAACACTGTAAACGTGATGAAAGTCTTCAAATTTATGACGATATTTTACAACAAGAAGCTAGAGAATTAACCGAATATCTCCAAGACCCAACTGGGACAACTGCTAAATTACAAAAGCAAGGAGAAACAGAGAAGTTAGCATATTTGGAAGAATTTGGTAGGGATTTAATAAATGACACGAATAATTTTGTAAATTTTGATAATACTGACCAAGATAAGAAATATTGGGCTAATGAAGCAACTAATCCTGATAGGCCCGCATACTTTGAACTTCAAATAAATGACCCAAAGATGCTGAAAGAAACTGGTATACCTGAAGAGATTATGGGCGTTGATATTTTTGTAGTAGATAATACTCTTAACCCAACAGAAATATATGCTGATAGAGTCATTGTAAGTTTCCTTTATAAACAGGATTGGGATAATCTTAATAGCTCGACCAATCGTTCTAAAATATTACATCACGATCTAACTTTCGAGCATATAAGGTCGAATGATTATAATGAGCCGGATGGATATTCATTCTACCGTATTTATCGAGATGATAGGTCTGGTCACAAAATAATGCCTGAGTCAGAGTTAATAGATAACCTTGAATTGGAAGAACAACTAGGTATACATAAAGTTCAACGACAAGAAGTAGAGTGGTTAAATAATCTTCTCAATTTACATAGCCAAATAGGTACCCAATAAGGTTTTAAGCTGTCTTGATTACGGTGTACCAGTACAGCTTAAAAGCCTTTTTAAATAACACATATTCTTACTTGATAGACTTAGCGGGTTCTTATTGTTACCATATAATTAATGGCTACAGATCCCCTAACTATTGACGCATATAATAAAAATGCCGAGAAATATGATAAATTCGTTAAAGATCCTGAAGACTCTCTATACAATACATATTATGGAACACCTGCAATGCGGGCTGAATTTCCGCCGCTTAAGGGTTTAAAAGTAATAAGTATAGCTTGTGGTAGCGACGAAGATGCAGCATGGTTTATTGATAATAAAGTTTCAAAATTAGTAGGAATAGACATTTCTGAAAAGCTAATAGAAATTGCAAAGAAAAATAACCCTACTATTGAATATCACGTAATGGATATGGAAAACCTAGAATTTGAAGATAATAGTTTTGATTTTGCCTATTCTAGCTTAGCAATTGAATATTCGAATGACTGGCTTAAGGTTCTGAAGGAGGTCTATCGAATATTAAAACCTGGTAGTCTGTTTGTTTTTTCTTGCAACCATCCAATTGAAACTGCGTCACAATATTTTAAAAATGACAATAAACATGGGGCACTATTAGGGAGGGTAACTGATGATAAAACTGGGAATACCGATTTTTATGGCGACTATCTTGCCTCAACCGAGGGGGGTATTAGGCAAACAGAGGGTTTTTTGCTGGGTGCCGTAACTTATCATCGGCCTATCAGTAAAATGCTTGAAGACATTATTGCTTCAGGATTTTCATTAAGGAAATTGGTAGAGCCGCTTCCATCTAAAGAAATGGAAACTAAGTATCCCGATAAGTATGAAAAACTAATGAGGATCCCAGTGTTTATCATTTGGGTATTACAAAAATAATGTCTACAAAATGCATGTATCGAGTATCTGCTAAAGCCCTAATAAAGAAAAAGCAGAAGAGGTTACTTTTAGCAGAAGAAAAGGGTGGCGGAGGTTTTGAACTTCCTGGTGGTGGAATTGAACTTGGCGAAACTCCTCAAACTGCTCTTATGCGGGAGCTTAAGGAAGAACTAAACCTAATCCCCAATTATATTGCTGAATCTCCCACTTTTATATGGTTTATAAATGGAGAAGTAGTTTGGCTTGTATATGAAGTTAAAGTTATTCAAAATGCAAAAGTTAATACTCAAGAGCATATAGCAAGTGCTGGATACTTTGATATTGAAGAATTATTAGGTAAAAAATCTCATGGTTTAGGTTATTGCTGCACAATGCATTTTGAAAAATTGCAGAAATATTTAGATTAAATTATCGGACAATCCGAACATTCTAACTAAATTTATCAATCTTTTATCATGAATTGCTTCTAGTGCTGATAATTGCAATACGTCACATATCCTGCACCAAAACTATATAGGAATGCAGGTGTGCATCAAATCTGACCAACTTTTTTACAAATTCCTAAGAAGTAAGGTTTTACTCTCGTAGCTTATGGCGCACCATTTTAGACTTACAAATAGAGAAGGACTTAAATTATGAGTCTTTTTATTCTGACCCGTGTTTCATATCTATTAATTTTGTTAGAGTCCTGTTTGCTCAAAATCATGTTTATGATTATGCTTAAATCATGATTAAACTTAACAAAAACACTAACGGTTTCACGGTTGTTGAGGGTTTGCTTATAGTTTTAGTTGTTGCCGTTATTGGCTTCGGTGGCTATTATGTTTGGCACACTCAGCATAAAACCAGCACAGCTAACACAACTTCAACAGCAGCCGTAAAGACAATCACATCAACACCTAGTAAATCTACTACATCTACTACAACTCCTACGCAGCAGTATCTTACAATTTCAGCATGGGGTGTCCGTGTCCCTTACCAGGGTGGTGATACCCTATCGGTATCAGGTCAGACGTGTTATGAAAACGGTGATGCTGCGGGCGATACTGTTAATCTTGGCTGCCAAGTAACAATCAATTCTCAGGACTTAACTAATTCAGTAGGTAGCTGCACAGCAAAGGTGAGTGGTACGGGAGGATATTTCTATAAAATGGGCCCTAATGATAACTACGGGTATACAGACGGTAGCGGATACACGCCAGTTACACAATGGGCTGCACAAAACCCAGGTCAATATACGCAAATAGGAAGCTATTACTACGCATTTGCTCCTATTGGTGAAGCAACGGGACTTAGTGGAGCTGCTGTCGCTAGCAGCTCTGAAATGAATGGCAATAACACTGGTTGTAGTTCATGGCAGTCTGAATATAACACTGTGTTACAAACAGTTCAGGCACTAGCTTCAAAGTTTGAGGCAACCAACTAGGCTTCCAGCAAACTGCCTGAAAGTTGAAAAATATCAGCCAAGTGTTTTAGCTTATAATCATTGTTATCCTCTATTGCACATGTTTGCAATACGTCACATATCCTGCACCACATCTGTTATACCAGATACACTGCTTACACCCGCAAGGGTGTTTTTGCTATCATAATCCCATGACACTTTTAAATGTAATTGAACGTATTAAACCAGAACTGGAAAAGAATAGGCATAT
>Ga0182030_10016308_pt1 | contig 14483 bp, 12 predicted proteins | sample 812S3MmetaG_FD_121299 | JGI IMG/M metagenome (GOLD analysis project Ga0182030, IMG submission 121299) | Permafrost microbial communities from Stordalen Mire, Sweden - 812S3M metaG (Illumina Assembly) | ecosystem: Environmental > Terrestrial > Soil > Wetlands > Permafrost | place: Sweden... | reverse complement strand
GTCGACCATCACCTCTCAAACTATACCCCTCTGCCCTTCGTCGTCTCTCCATATCTTCCACGATGTCCAATTCCACTTATGTCTCTAATCTACTACAAGAATCAGCAAACTCAATCACTACTTTACCACCTCGAAAATCGTCGATTGCCTCCAACTTATCCTCCCTCATAACATCTACGAAGCATGCCTTTCTAAGCTCTGATCCCTTCTCTGCGAATGAAGCAAACGAGATGGTCATACCAGCAGCATCAGAGAGCAATCAAAATACCCCCACAACGCCGAAGACCCCGATCAGTATGGCAGCAACGGCTTGGAAGACGAGTTTAAGTCGAACATTATCGAAAGCACGAAAACCGTCCATGCCTAAGCTATCATTAGCTTACACAGCGGGCGTGGTGCAGCCGCGAAATGCTTCAAAGTTGGATTTGGAGAATGGAGAGGATGATCTAGACGAGAATGACCCTTGGAAACAACGGCAGCGGGCTGTGACAACACCACAGACACCACATGAGGGGCCCATACGATACCAAGATATAATAAATGGTGCTATCAAAGCTCCACCACCAGCTCCTCCTTCTCCTACGAAGGAGCGAAAACTGAGTTTAGGAATGAGAGGATTGTCACGGAGGAAGAGTGTAAGAGGCAGGTCAGACAGATATCTTGGATGAAGTGAAGAATAAGGGCACTTCGTTTCGTGTACTGACTCTGGGAGAGTCTCCTGGGTGGATTAATGATTTGATTATAGGCGTTGCGGTCATGATAACTTGGGAACGGCGTTTGAAAAGATACCATTTTGATACGATTTCATATTGAATGATTCTCATGTCGGGATTAAATAGGATTGTATAATATTGCTGAGAAGCAAACGCGTTAGGAAATGAACAAGATGATTTGGAAGTGAAAACCTGGCCTTCACGTTGATCGAGTGAAGAGTATTACCACGTAAGATTCTCGTTCTCAATGGACGCATGAGTCTTCGCTCCAAAAACGTTGTCGGTTACTCTTGAATATATGAGGGGTGCCCCTTTCTGTAGCCTCGACCTTCGGTTAACGACTAACCCTCTTTGTCAGAATTCTGATTAGCATTTGCTCCTGGAACGTCGAAAATCGTAAGACTTCGAGACACCAAATTAAGAGCTCCCCGAAATCACTCCATTACAGACTTTCAACCTCAAAACAACTCGATCTTCCTAAATGTCGTCGACCTCATTGCTGCGTTTCGCAGCTCGTACACAGCCCTCTACCTTTTTCCGATCCAATGGCCTTCGCAACCTCACTCCCCGGAGCTCCAGTGCTGCGTATGCTGTACCAGCTTTGATCGCGACCACCGGATCCGCCAGTAGCTTCAGCACCTCCACCCGATTGTTCGCCGATAAGGATGGTCAGGAAGCGTCAGGAGCTGGTCACCACGAGGAGAGCTTTGAGGAGTTCACCGCCAGGTACGTCACATTCAATTGGCCTTGACCTCTGCACCAGAGTTCATTTGAGCATGTTCCTGCACAGCTGAAGCACCACTCATAAGGATCGACAATTGCTAAATTTGGACCATGGATGAATAGATATGAGAAAGAGTTTGACCAGGTACAAGATGTTTTCGAACTCCAGGTATGTACAGACACATTCGAGGACCGACCTCCAGATTGTGGAATGATCTGACAATTCAAACAGCGAAATCTCAACAATGCTTTTGCATACGATCTCGTTCCTTCACCATCCGTCCTCACTGCTGCTTTGAAGGCTGCAAGAAGAGTCAATGACTTTCCTACCGCTGTCCGAATCTTCGAAGGTAATACCCCCCCCGGGCCTTCTCGGCACGAAGGAATGACGCGCAACATACAAAATGGAACCGCTAACATCCATATGCGATAGGTATCAAGGCGAAAGTTGAGAATCGCGGACAGTATGATCAATATCTCGAGGAGCTCAAGCCATTGCGGGAAGAATTGGGTGTCAGTCTGAAGGAGGATCTGTATCCTGAGGAAGCCAAATAAATGCGTGGGGAATTAAGATGCCTGTAGATGGATAGCAAACATGATGAAGGGTTAGATGGGAATTGGGAGCACGTCTTTACGGCGCTGTATTGCAAAATCTCCTGCGTGTACAATTGTATCAAGAGTTGCAATGCATGCCTTGTTGACTTACATCGATGGATAGTGAGTAGGGATAGCTATCTACAGGTAGATGCATCGCAAGAGATCTCAGTTCTTCTGGCACCGTTCTCACATGAATTTGAAAGTTCGAGATTAAGAGCTAATTGCAGAGGACTTGGAGTCTTGAAGAATATCAGATGGGAACTTTCTAGTCCTGCTCAAGCCCTTACCTCCTTCAAATCTCATCCAAACCCTGAGGCTACCAGACTCGAATTTTTAACATCTGCTTTCTGTTAACTGATCTCGAGCCAATTCTCAATAAAGTCAGAGATTGAATCTTAACCTGTCCGTAAGGCCTGATCATGAGATCTCTTCGAAACTGTGCATGCATATGTCTAAGTAAACCCGAGTTATTTATCAGCGCCCTATCAAATCCGTCGGAGCTTTCTTTATTGTCGATTAGAAAACGAAGTATCTTGCAATTCACCTTCTGCCAAGAGACCATTCGTGACGTTGACGTCCAGACCTTTCGCCAGAGACCTCGAGATCTATTTACCAAAGAGCTCCCGATCATTCACCAAACGCAACCAAAATAAGACAGCAAGACATCAATTTGGTGATCTTCTCAGCGACTTTCCCATCCTTCAAGGAGGCCTTTCCTACGATTTACCCGGTCTGCTTTGGAAGGAAACTCATATTGTGCCATTAGCATATCCGGTATCTTCCTTCCCGCTGGAAAGGGCCCATGCAAATATATTCTCTACGACTTTCCAATCACCTGAAGACCGCCAACCATCATTTAGCCCACAATGTCGCGAGAAGTTCCCAGGATCCGCATCTGGGACGAACTGGGAAAGCAGACAGGAATCCTGACAGTATACGAAGCTTTTGAGGGCCAGATATCGGAGACCTGTAGCAAGATGGACAATATGATCAAGCAGGCTACGCTGATGCATAGAAACGTTGTTGTGGTCGAGGAGGACGGGAGCCTCAAGAGGTCATCCAATAAGCGAGCCTTGTCGGACGTTGATGCAGACTTCATCAAAGAACTCAATTCCCCCTCATACAGCCCCAGCAACTACTCAGACCGCTATCCAGGAGATTGGTCGGCTATTACAGGGTTCGAAGAAAAGGCACGCGCAAGAGCAAGGAGCGATTCACCCAAAGGACATTTTGCTCATTCCACTATAGAGAATGCAGCAGCAATGTCTGGGGAGAGTTCTGGGTCATGGAAGCGTCGCCGCCGAAACCATAGCCAGAGTCTCATATCTGCGAGGGAATTTACAGGTGCTCCAGCTGCAACGCGGACTCCTCTTGTCGTGGTAGAGGATTCTGATAATTCATATGTAGGTTTTGGGTTTCAAATCGGCGAGGCTGACCTGTCGCTGGATCTTCGGCTAGTACCGCAATCGCTAACATCATGGATCACAGGAAAACGAAGGCCTGGTTGTGGCAGCCAAAAGAGTCAGGCCAAATACTAGCCGGAAATTGAAGCAACATAATAGCGGTCACAATGCCCTGAATACCCCAAGGCATGTTTTTTCTAATCGATGCTAATTTTAGCCAAATCCGCTGACCGATTGCAGGGACGAACCCAGCGCGCACGCCTATGGCAATGCACAGGAGCAACCTCACGAGTATAAGGACGCGCCGAAGCAAAGGCTCGAATGGTAAGTCTACCCTGATACTTTGAAGTAGTCCGGCATATACTGACATTGTCGATCAGGAGCCCAGCAGCTCAGTATTTACCCAACTACAATTCTCTAGCGAATTTGAAGAATCGTTCACCTTCGCCAACAGATTCAGCCTTCTCTGAGCAAGCCCATCCCGGTCCTCCTCTAGAAGAGCAACCTGCTGTGCCCATTGACCCACCCAAGGGGAGGAGAATGAAGGTCTGTCTCTCCAACCTAATTCTGTTGCTTTCTTCTGACAATGCTTAGCGACCTTCAGGGGGCATTACGCCAACAAATACTCTGAACCGCGGTTCTAATACCTCTCAAATTTTACCACGGCAGACTTTCGACCTACATGAAAATAATAAGTATTCGCGAAAGCCGGCAGACAACCCCAACAAAAGACAAAAGCTCGAGCATGAAGTCGCGGTTACTCCTAGTTTATCCAAGGAAGTGATCGATGTGGATTCAGAAGTTGGCTACGGTCACAAGCACAGAGAGTTATCAGATGCAAGATCAGGTCAAACCCGCACTCAATACGGGCGTTCAGCGAGTAATGGTTCATGGAACGGAGTAGGAGTGCAGGAATACCAGAACGTCGAGAATACTGTACGGGTGAGAGCGGACCGTAGCGCACTTCGGAAGAAAATTAAAGGTGAACAGCGTGGTACAAGCTCTATGGATCCTCCTACCGCCAATTCCAGGGGAAACAAACAACTTCCAAAGACGAATGGGATGACCGTCGTGTCACTAGGTGATGCTCATAATGGGGAAGACCCTAATGACCTCATCTCTGATGTGGAGATCGTATCGTCATGGCCTATGAAGAATTCTACCCCTCAAGTAGTTATCGGAAGCTATCAGGGTTCAGCATTTCGGGCCCCTCCCCGAACGAAGATCAGGAGGTCGAATATCTCTACAGACCCAGCTCTTAGGTCGAAGCATTTCCCTGCAGGCCATCTCGAGCAAGAGAAACACGTAATTCCAGGTCCAATTTCAACCCGTGAAACTGAGCCAGCTAGGAAAAGATCTCGCATGCTAAAAATGCAGGGTACTGATGTGAACACAAAGAGCATAGCACAGCCTTCCGTGGATTTATACGAGTCCGATCATAGCCCCGATGATCTTACGACTGGGCATTGTTTCAATGACGAGCAGGCGGACTGGGATCAGGCCCAAGCTTTACTGAAAAGACCCAAAGCTGGCAAGAGTCAGCATGCTGCCAGGAAGAGGCCTCGCGACACCGAAGCACACTCGGATATATCTGAGGATGATTTGAGTTTGGTCAGGAATGCAGATATCAAGCCTGCCGATTTTCACACTTCCAAGAAGTCGAGTCAAAAGAAACGGTCAAGGGAAGAGAGTTACGATGTGGTACAGCTTTTTTCTGAGACTGAAACTTGGCTGCTCCCAGGGAGCGATGCCCACTGGTCTCTTTCATACAATCCATTCTCGGAGAGGCTTTCCGTATTCGCTTCAGACGGTAATCTTCAATTCGATCTGTCTATAAAGACGATTGCAAAGATCGAAGTCAATAATGACAGTGCGAAACTCGTCTTTCACAATTCCCGAGATATGACAGATTCTGGGAAGGGTTCCCATATATATCTTGAACTGCGAGACAAAGACAAGAGTTTATCCCTCAGGGATAGTCTAGAGTCAAAGGACGTCACCATTAAAATCATTCAGAAATCAGGGTTCGTGCAAGGATTCTCCAGCTTAATCTAACTTTGCTAATAATATCTTATAGAGACTATCTTGACAAGGTATTTCTAAATAACCAAAAACAATCAAAACTTACCAAGCGGCTGTCGCCGCCGCAAGAAGTACCCGATGATATCCGGCTTATTCAAAAAAAAGCTGCGGCGAGAATTCAAGATCGCTTCGATAAGGCGATTGGGGACAAGAAATCTGGTCGAGGCCCCCGTGTGATTGATAAAATGGATAAAGATGACTTAGATTTACACACAGAGACTCGTGGTGTTACCAGAACAAATAGAACTCGCTCATCAATAGACCTTCAAAATGAACCAGGGCGACCTTCCAAGTTCGAACCCGCTAGCTTTTATAGCGATTCAAAGACTACCCCGCCAACTTTCCAACATGGAACACGCTCATCCACCCGTCTTACAAATCGAGACTCTGTAAATCGACAATCACCACCACAGCGATCGCCCAGTCCCGAACGATGGACAGAGCTACATCCAGATTGGGCAAAATCATGGAAGAGCTCGATCATTTATCCCCGTACAGGCAAGAACAGAGCCACAGTGGACAAGCGGGACATTGAGAGGCTCGATGAGGGCCAGTTCCTTAATGATAATCTTATCTTTTTCTACCTTCTCTGGTTGGAGCAGCAACTCATTCAACGAAGCCCTGATGTAGCCAATCGCATCTACTTCCACAATACCTTCTTTTATGAAAGGCTAACAACGATCGAAAGAGGTCAAAGGGGCATTAATTATGAAGCTGTACAGCGTTGGACCTCTAGAGTGGATCTACTTGCATTCGACTATATCATTGTCCCGGTCAACGAGCACACGCACTGGTATGTAGCGATCATTTGCAACGCTCCCAAATTGCTCGGTTCGGATCCTCGGAATCTTGAGCATTCACAGACACATCGAAATGAAGGTAACTGTGCTCAACGAACAGTAGCTGAAGTCACGCCCAAGTCTCCCCCCCTTGCCGATGTCTCGCAGACCAAAGTTGAAGAATCCCTCAAGACCATGTCTTTACAGGATCAGATTCCGGAAGACAGAGACGATGGAGAAAGTGCCAAGCGCAGCTCAAGTCCCGTCGATTTAGTCCCGTCGTCGGTGCAGGTTCTCAACCCCGGTCATGGCTCTGTAAATCAAAGTGATGGCCAAGAGTCCCTCACTTCTCCGACCGTGAAGATAAGTTCTGACTTAACAGAACACAAGTCGACTCCACCGAAAAAGGGAAAGCGAAAGTCCTCCGCCCCAGCACCTCGCAAATATGACCCCAAAGAACCGAGGATCATTACACTTGATTCCCTTGGTCTAAGACATTCCCCAACGTGTACGAACCTCAGGGACTATCTCGTTGCTGAAATTAAAGCAAAACATGGAGTCGATATACCTCCCCCGGGATCTCTTGGAACAACCGCACAAGGCATCCCGCATCAGGACAATTACTGCGACTGTGGCTTATTCTTACTCAGCTATATCGAAAAGTTTCTGGAGCAACCGGATAAATTCATCCACGATCTTCTGCAGGACGGGTTGGGGAAGGAGACAAAATGGCAGCAAGCCTCAGATTTGCGGGATAAGATTCGGGATCTTCTATTTGGTCTTCAAAAACAGCAAGTGGCTGACGCAGAAGAAGTCAAGCTTGCCAAGAGCAAGGCCAAGAGAGACAATAAACTTGAGAAGAAGCAGCATTCACCGGTTACTGCTAAGGCCGAGTCTCATGAAGCACCTAATAGCATTCGCAAATCTTCCACTCCTAAACGCGCGAGCCTGCAAAGGGAATCTCCTTCGGTTATGACAGAGCCCACTTCTCTTGAACCGACCGAAAACACTACATCTATTCAGCCCAAGGGACCTGTAAGGGAACCGAAAGAATTGGTCCATGAGCACACGGTTTCCAATCACGTACATCTGGACGATTCGCTTGGAATGAGCCAAGAAGCTGCTGCGTCCATGAAAGTTAGGAAGTCTTATAGGGAGGACCAGGAAGGAAGACCGCTCGCCTCTGGTCAGGGGGCAAAATTAGAACACGACAAGTTGAAAATAGCTTCTTCAGAGAAGGTTAAGGGGAAGAGGAAAGCTCCTCATCATGTCCAGGAAGGCTCGAATGCCACAACAAATCGCTCTTTGAGCTTGTTCGAAAGTTTGGGCTCTACTGTAAGTGGAATAATAGGGAAGATCACATCAAAGCCAGACGAATCAAGAATGAACGCCTTCGAGATCCAAAATTCACCACAATCAAGTCCCACGGTTCCATTCCAATCCGCAGAGGCTAATTCGAGGGACAAGGTACTGCTCAGATCCCCAAGTCCAGAACAATCGGAGCAATCTCTGTCGAGCGTGCGCGAACGCCGGCCAACTCCCTTTCCTAACCTTCAAAATCATCATGCGGGGCCGCTATACGATGATGCCCACGATGAAAAGCCCCCTACAGATCTTGCATCATGGAACTTTGACAACGTAGAAATCCCAGATGGTCCATTCAGGACGATCCCCCAAACAGAAGACGACGAGGAAATGCTCTTACCAAACCATGACCCAAATATTAGGGATGTTCAAAGCCCAGGCCCAAGAGAACTCTCGTCTCCACAACTGTCCTCATCTGCCCCCGCAACTCCTATCGCAAAAGAACGAGCAAAACCAAAATTTTCTTCGGTGCCCGCAAATTTGCAAAAGCGTAAGTACAAGGGCCACATACAAGACGATCATGGGAGTCGTGCGTTCGGACCTTACGGTGGAGACGCTTCTGATGATGCTGTCCTCGGCATGAGGAAACCCACCCATATTCACTTCTTGGAATAATGTCCTCGCGACCCTTCTGACGGTAATGTTGACGTTGGCGCCTTGTGCATGTTTCGACACGTCCACGATCGTTTCAGCAATTCCGATTCCCTCCAAAATCACATGCAATACTTCTACTCTTGATTTGCTTTCGGCATCAATGTTCTGATCAATTTGCGTTGAGATCTATGATCTACGTTCTCGCTTTCCTGCATAGCGCCGGTGTCTCAACTCTCCGGGTTTATAAGGCCAAATAGCCTTCAAGGGTTTCTTCGAACCGTGCATTGAAGCAAACAAGGGCTATAGCCTGCTGACTAAGAAAGCTCATGCGCGGGGAATGGCTTCAAGAGACAACAGCGTATATAGAGATTGCTTGGCCTGGCGGCTAGACATGAAATAATATTGTATCAGAAGCCAATCGCCATACACGTTTATGTGAACAGACATGTGAAAGGCCCTGCTTCCGCTCGTATTTACTGAGTGAAGATTAAAAAGCAGGATGGTTGGTTGGAATGTGATCTGATAATGGAGGTATCTCCGGCTTGACTAGTAGGTATGTAGGTAGGCAGGAAGGTTTGTTTCTTTTTTCACTTAAGCGAAATCCAAAAGGCCAGGCGAGTCCATTCAAATGGCCGGACTTTCTTCGATTGACGAGGCCGTGCGCCCTGTCATTGGTTTATTCATTTCAGGGTGGATGAAGTAGAGTTTGGGGGGCGCTTTCGATGTGCGCCAAGGGTCTTTGGCTGCGCATCCCTGTCGTAAAGTATTCTTTGTCAACTGATCGTCTAGGGCATGTCATGTCACGGCGTGTAGGGCAGCGCAATCTTCGCCAAGTTCAATTGTGTATCATTTCCCGGAAATTCAACCCCTCGACTACCTACAGTACACTGTGAAGTTGGTCGTGGCTTGGAGTTGGTAGGGAATTGCTCCCGCGCAGAGCCCTCCAAAATAGTCTTTTGGGATGATAAAGCCTCGACATTTCCTGGTGCAGGTATAGAAACCGCTAAATTGCCAAGGGTTGAAAGGGTCTTTCCAATTCGAATTGACGTCCCAAAGAATCAGCCGCCCAGGTCAGGTAGTCCACCGATTTCCTCTGTAGTCGAGTCGCTAACGGTGCCTGTCCAGCTATATCATGCGACGTGATAACTAAGCCTGAAGATGTGTTGAAGGATCAGGACGATCCAGCTTCGACAGCTCCCCTTCCAGATGGACGTGCTTCCACATCTGGGAGGCCTCTTGTCGCTACTATACAGTTGTCTGAATCCTCGCCCCTCCAGGAAAGTCGCTATATGACAGAGCGGTTTAGCTATATTTCTCGTAGCGCAGAGCATTCATCAGAAGAACCTCCCACAAGGCAAACAATTTATCGATGTGAAGATGAACCCATTCATACCCCCGGTGCCATCCAACGATTCGGAGCCTTGATTGCAATCGCGGAGAGTGATGACGGCCGTTTCGTTGTTCGCATCGTCAGTGAAAATTCGGAAAGTGTAACTGGCATAGCGCCGGAATCGTTGTTTGAGCTTCGCTGCTTCACGGATGTCCTGACTCAAAGCGATAGAAATGAGTTCCTCATTCGCGTGAGAGTTTTACATGCCAATAAGTTGAAGGTGCATCCAGATGTCTTTACAATCTCATTAACTTCTCTTCGTGGCGTACCGATACCTCTGTTCTGTGCTGTTCATCGAAACGATGACTCGGAACTGATAATTTGCGAGTTCGAACTCGAACAAGATATCTTTAACCCAATTCATCCTCCAGATCATGGACTTCCTGTTGTGCCCGTTCAAGCCGTTGAATATCAAGCTACAGAGGCTGAACGTCTTTTGTCGACAACAGCTAGAAGCCAGCCACTTCATGCAGTGAGTTTGGCCTGCAAAAGCTCGCGACAACTGGGCCCCATGGAACTGTTTCATGTTCTCTGTGAGATTCAAGAACAATTGGCCTCAGCTACCACGCTTTCGGATCTTTTGGATACTGTCGTTGGCTTGGTCTATGAACTCACCAGTTTTCACCGTGTCATGGTATATCAATTTGATGAGAATGCCTCAGGTAAATGTGTCTCATATTTTGGAACATTTTTTGCAGGATTGGCCAAACCTGCTGTGGCCTGTAGGCCGTGCCTAGTCCTTCAAAGTTATCGCGTGGGAGACTTAATGCTTTGCTAACTTTTTCCATAGGATCTGTGGTCAGCGAGATTGTTGACGTCCGTGCTTCTACCGATATCTACAGGGGACTTCATTTTCCAGCTTCCGACATACCGAAGCAGGCCCGCGAGCTCTATATGATCAATACTGTCCGTATTCTTTATGATCGGAAGCAAGAATCGGCTCGGCTCATCTGTCGGAGTTTCGATGATGCCAAAACACCACTGAATTTAAGCCATTCCTATCTTAGGTCGATGAGCCCCATCCACCTCAAGTATTTGGCCAACATGGTATGTCTTTTTCCGCATTCAATTTACGATATTTGCGGGGCCCAAGCTCTTGAGACTTTTCTTAGGAGTCCGTCGGCTCTTCAGTCCCTAAGACATCTATTAAAAACCTAACCTAATTCGTTAACCAGGGGGTCGAAGCGAGCATGTCAATCTCCTTGATGGTTAGCGGAGGGCTCTGGGGTCTAATAAGTTGCCATGGCTACGGGTCAGGAATGCGCGTTGCTTTGCCAGTGCGGGAACTTTGTCGTGGTCTAGGTAGTATTGCAAGTAGCAATATCGAGAAACTGCTATACGCATCTCGAATACAAGCACGGAAGCCGCTGTCTAACGCTCCTCCTAAAACGTCACCCTCAGCGTACATTGCTTCCTCATCTTCTGATCTTTTGAATATGTTTGCTGCCGACTTCGGCTTTCTAGTAATCAGAGGAGAGGCAAGAACTATTGGTAAATTGTTTGCCTATAGCGAGTGCATTGCACTTCTGCAATTCATTCGACGGCGTGCTCTCACTAGTATTTTCTCCTCACATGCAATCAAGAGAGACTGTGGGCTGATCACCAACGTCATTGCTGGAATGCTCATCATTCCTCTGGCCATGTCTGGCACCGACTTTCTAGTATTCTTTCGGAAGAGTAGGCGGAAAGAAATTAACTGGGCTGGCAATCCCCACGAAAAGCTCATTCGTCCGGGTGCCAGCTACTTAGAACCACGAAGTAGTTTCAAAAGATGGAGTGAGAAAGTGCAAGGCACGAGCAGGGAATGGACTGAAGACCAAGGTTATACCCTTCGCTAACTCCAATAAAATCGTTTGGTTGATTGACATTCCTTAGTTGACTCGGCCGCCGTTTTGAGTACTCTCTATGGAAGATTTATCGAAGTTTGGCGGCAAAAAGAGGCCATCGTCCAGAAAACCCGAATGACACGCCTTTTGATTCGTAATGCCGGCCATGAAGTCAGAACTCCACTAAACAGTATCATCAATTATTTGGAAGTGGCGCTGGAAGAGACATTGGATGAGCAAGCCCGACATCATCTCCAAAAATCTCTACAAGCGTCCAAGTCACTCGTGTTCGTTGTCAATGACCTCTTAAGCCTCACCGAAGCCGAGGACATATCTTTCAAGGTAAACGAGGAGGATGTGAATATAACAGGAATGATCTCGGAGGTAATAGCGAGCTTCAAGGATGAAGCGGATAAGAAAAATATCGAAGTTGTGCTTGACCCGGATCAGGCTATTCCCACTGTAGTGCGATGCGATGCCACCAGATTAAGACAGGTAGTATCCAACCTACTTGCCAACGCAATACAAAATTCCGAGGATGGTATTGTCCGTATAGAGTTAAAACTTTTCACCACAACCGAGGCAAAGACGCTCATCGAGATTTCTTTTCTTGATTGGGGTATAGGCCTTTCGGAACAACAGCTAGACAGTATTTTTCAAGATTTCGAACAAATCCTGGACGACGATGAAAGCAATATGTCTGCTTCCGAGGTAACTGTGGAAGCAGCTGCGAGATCACTTGAAATTGGCCTGGGTCTGGCTGTAGCAGCCAGGTTTGTGAGACTCAACTATGGCCAAATCAGTATTTCTTCTAGTGGTAGCGGAAATGGTACTAGAGTGTCTATAATTATTCCTTTTCGGAAAGCTTTTCTCGGTGGAAAGCGAGGATTCTCATTTTCGGAGTCTACCTTGCCAACTCCCCTGGCTAATGTTCTCAATGCTTACTCGTCTGACAACTTGTTGGAACAAACAAAAAACACGGATTCTGAATCTCTAACTTCATCGCCAAATACCGCGTCCCCAACCGATCTCAAACGGACATCAACCCTCGAACGATACCCCTTCCCAGCGACGGCGACAAGCCACGGCCAACAACCGCAGAAATTGAAGGTCCTGATCGCGGAAGACAATCCGTTGAATAGCCGTCTTCTAGAGACTAGGCTATCCAAGAGAGGGCACGGTGTGAGGATTGTAGTGAACGGTCAGGGTTGCATTGAGGCTTTTAAAGATGCTACTGAATTGTTCGACATCATTCTTATGGATCTTCAGGTGAGTCTGATGCATTCATAACACAGAGCCTCTCGGCTGTCATCTATTCTGTTTAAGCAGAACATCATATTCTGGTAGGTTTTGGTCATTGACAAAATGTAGATGCCACTAGTGGATGGTTTTGAAGCTACGCGCCTGATTCGGGCGTATGAAAATGAGTCTAGTCATCCTGTTTCACCGCGATCAGCTTCTTACGGAAGGACCCCGATTATTGCAGTCTCCGCGTCGCTGTCGGAGCAGCGAATAAGTGAATATGTCGAAGCCGGATTTGATGGTTGGATTGTTAAGCCGATCGACTTCAAGAGGCTAGAGGATGTTCTTTTAGCGATCTATGACGAGCACATCAGGTACGTCTTTATTTTCCCTTGCTCTTGTGATGCTTGGGGAGCCGGGCTCTTGAAACATGTTTTGAGAGCCGCATGGCCCAGTAGAATGTTCCTGAATACCTCAGACATTGAGAGCCCGGCTTCTCGGCTTTCAAAATATCTATCGAACTCCCATACTGACTTACCCACGGAGAACTTCTTCTGTACGAAGACGGGGGATTCCGCAAAGGTGGATGGTTCTCAATGACAAGACAAGTCAAGGTTTCTGCAAGTGTTTGAGGAGTCTCTATCTTTGGCTGGGTTCCGGCAAATCGAGGCTACCAGATCTAGTGTGCTCGGCGATATTTTTTTGTCATCTTTCAAACAGCCAATACAAAAAGGTTTACACAATTTTTCATCAAAGCTTTTCAAAATCATAGTAAGATACCTCATTCTGTTCGGTCTTTGCGATGTTTCCTGAAAAGCGCCTTGGCTTTTGGCTGGGAACATCTTACCACCACAATGCCTGCTGTAGATTAGTGCCGTGGTCTGCCATGTTCTATACGTTCCAAGCCAAGTCCGCGTGCGCCCATGAGATTCAGAATCTGCAGAAACGCAAGCCACAAACCACCTTACTCCCTAATTCGCGCTCTTTCCTCTTCAATGGGAATCTGAGCGAAGTGTTAGTAAAATTTCGATTCTCCACAAAGTGCGCGAGGGCTGAATATAATTCCCAATGAGGAATACACACTGGTCTCGATCCAGGAAGGGTCCTTCTACTTAAGTCAAAATTGGGAGTTCCTCAAGGTTCAAATGCTGTTGGGGGTGTAGAGAATGAAGATAAATGGCATGACCGCACCGGCCGTACGGTAGGATTCCTAGCTCAGAATCTTGAAATTATTGGGTCGCATCTTTCCTGATTACCTTCCAACCATGGGCGTTGCTCAGTCATATATGCTTGATATTACCTATTCCAGTTCAACGTTTTTCAATGGACGGGATTTCTTCAAGGTAAAAATATCCAATACATCCGATATCTATCTAGTACTGACCATTCTCTAGGCCCCGGATTTGACTCGTGGGTTCGTGAACTATCTCCCTCAAAACGATGTTCTCAACGCAGGTTTACTTTCACAGGTTTCTAGTGCTCCGGCTGATATCGGTATGAATCATGGCACGATATTAAGCACATCTGCAATAGGAAGGCAGATCATTTGTATTACGGCTTAGAAAAGTTGGAAACATGGGCTGTTCATTGGTGATATTGGATACGTGCCTGATAGTACAATCGGTTCCGGTAAGTCTCCGCCTATCACATGTGGACACCACCTTTTATATAAAATATTATAACTTTTTAACTACAGGGCCTAATCTCTTTATTTTTAGCTTAAATTAAAGCGTATTTAATACTTTATTGTTTTTTCTTTGTTCTTAATT
>Ga0182030_10016307_pt1 | contig 14483 bp, 15 predicted proteins | sample 812S3MmetaG_FD_121299 | JGI IMG/M metagenome (GOLD analysis project Ga0182030, IMG submission 121299) | Permafrost microbial communities from Stordalen Mire, Sweden - 812S3M metaG (Illumina Assembly) | ecosystem: Environmental > Terrestrial > Soil > Wetlands > Permafrost | place: Sweden... | reverse complement strand
GTTGCGGGGTTACTACACCAGCGATCGACACGACGAAGCCTGGATCGACTCCCACCTCGACATTCGCGACACCAATGGTGACGTGGTGCCGGGATACGGCTGGATCTTTCCCCTGGGCGACGGACGAGTCAACGTCGGCGTCGGACTGCTCTCGACGGGCGGCAACTGGAAGGGTGTCAACACCACGAAGCTCCAGGAGTACTTCGTCGCCCAAGTCGGAGATGCCTGGGGTCTCAATGATGAGACGTGCTGCGGTCCCCCGACCGGCGGTCGTCTCCCCATGGGGCTCTCGATTGGCCCGCGCGTTGGTCGCAACACCTTGACCACGGGTGATGCCACCGGCATGGTGAATCCTTTTAATGGAGAAGGCATCGCCTATGGCTATGAGTCGGGTCGACTCGCGGCATCGGTGCTGGGCGAAGCGCTTCTCGCCAACGACAACGACGTCCTTGCCCTCTACGACGAGCGACTGAACGCGGCCTACGGCGACTACTACCGTGTGGCGCGAGCCTTCGTGCGCATGATCTCCGATCCCAAGGTGATGCAAGTCTGCGTCGGCGCCGGTATGCGCCTCCCGCCCCTCATGCGCGAGCTGCTCAAGATCATGGCCAACCTGATGAACAACGACGACAAAGGTCCCGCGGAAATCGGGTACCGCGCGATGACCCGTCTCGCGGGCGTCATTCCCGACCAGGCTTGGCAGTTGGTCTTCTCGGACAAGAAGGAACTGACGGCCTAAGCGGCTGTAGAACTCGACGTCGTCATTCGCGACAACAGCGTGTTGACGAGGCCCTCGAGCACCTTCTGCGATTTGGCGAACGAGCCCACGATCGCGCTCAGCGTCACTTCGTAGTGGCCGTGGGTCATGACCACCATCACCAGATGCACTTTGGTGCCCAGACTGGGCACGTTGACGTCGACAACTCCCCCACGCGACCAGCCCTTGGTGAAGGTCACCGGCTGCCAGTTCGTGGCCACGTTGGACGCGGGATTGGTAAGTCCCAAGCCCGACAAGATGATGTCGGCACTCGAGGTCGTAAGACACGAACCGAAGTTCGCCATGGTCATCTCGCGAGTGTCCTTCTCGACCATGATCGTTGAGTGGTAGTACTGCGACGTGGAGGCCAGTTCTATGCCGTCCAGGGCATTGGTGTTAAAGACGGACGAGGAGACCTGATAGTCGGGCTCCTGCCCGGCGGCCCCGTAGATGCGGTCCTTTGCGTTCGACACGCCCAGGCAGGTCTGAAATACCGACGCCGCCTTATCGAAACTGGTGTCCTTGGCCGGTGCGGTCGTGGTCGTCGAGGTATAGACCTTGCTCGGCCCGGGCACCAGGTAGTTCAAGATCGTGTCCGACGTTTTGTACCAGCCACTCGGAAGGTCGTTCAGAGTCAGGTTCACGTGGCGCGCCGCGGAGAGTTCTTGCGCGGCGCCGCTGCCGCGATTGAACCACGCAGCGATGCCGCCCCCGAAACTCGCGAGAACGACCACCGCGACGAGGGCGTAGATGCCGACCCGTCGTCGACGCTCGGTGACCACTCCTCCGTGTTCGAGAACGACGTTGCGCACCGTGTCGTAGTCCACCTGATCGCGGTGGCGCCAGGTGTAGCGAACACCCCCGATGGTGGCGAACAGCAACATCTGGTGCGAGATACGGACCAGCTCGAGGTTCGATATCTCGCTCCACGGCGTCTGCCAGGCGACGGACGGAATACCCGCCAGCTGGGTCAAGCCCTCGTCGTCGCTCAGCAGGGTGACCGGCGACGTCGGCCCATTCACCACGAAGGGGGGCCGGACCGCCCAGTCGTCACTGCGCATGGACGTCACGAGGTCACGTCCTTTGCGGCCTCGGCCGCGATGGCGACGGTGCGCTCTAAGTCATCCTCGGTGTGGGCGAGCGAGACAAAGAGAATCTCGTACGCCCCGGGTGCGAGAGCCACGCCGCGAGCGAGCATCGCGTGAAAGAACTTCCTGTAGAGGCCGTTCTCGTTGAGCACTTTCGCTTCGGCGAAGTTTCGCGGCGCGCTCACCTCGGCGTCGCTCAGATAGAGGCCCATCAACGAACCGACACTGGGCGCAAGGGCGAAGAGGCCCGACTCGCGTATCGCGGCCTCTAAGTCCGCGGCGAAGTTCTTCACCCGTCCCGCGAGCAACGCCAGCTCGTCGATGGTGACGTGCTCGAGCACGGCGAACCCGGCCGCCGTGGCGAGCGGGTTTCCCGACAAAGTGCCCGCCTGGTAGACGGGGCCTAGTGGCGCCAGGGAGGCCAGCACGTTGGCTGAACCGCCAAAGGCCCCGACGGGCAGTCCCCCACCGATGACCTTGCCGAACGTCCAGAGGTCGGGAGTGACGCCAAAGAACTCCTGGGCACCACCCATGGCCAAACGAAAACCGGTGATGACTTCGTCAAAGATGAGGAGCGCTCCGACGCGGTCGCACTCGACGCGCAGGTCAGAGAGAAACGTCGACGCGGGTGCCACGAGATTCATGTTCGCCGCGACCGGCTCGACGATGACGGCCGCGACTGACTCATCGAGCATCGGGACCTCGTTGTAGGGCGCGACGATGGTGTCGGCCACCGAGCCCGCCGTGACGCCAGCCGATCCCGGAAGTCCCATCTGGGCGACCCCGCTGCCGCCCGCTACGAGCAACGCGTCAGAGTGACCGTGATAGCAGCCGTCGAACTTCACAATCTTGTCGCGACCGGTGTAGCCGCGCGCGAGGCGCACCGCACTCATCACCGCTTCGGTCCCCGAGGACACGAGACGAACCTGTTCGAGCCCTCGGACCCGCGAGGTCATCGCTTCAGCGAGCAGTACTTCGCCCGGCGTCGGCGCCCCGAAGCTCGTTCCCTTGCCCGCCGCGACACGCAGCGTCTCGACGACGACGGGGTGAGCGTGGCCGAGCAACGATGCGCCATAGGACTGCACGTAGTCGAGGTAGCGCTGGCCCTCCACGTCAGTAACGAAGGCACCGTCACCGCTAACCACGGTGTAGGGCGTTCCGCCCACGGAGCGAAAAGAACGAACGGGAGAGTCGACGCCGCCAGGTATGACGACCTGGGCGCGCTCGAACCATGCCTCGTTCGAGCTCAACGACCCAACTCCTCGGCGAGTTCCCTCGCAAAGTAGGTCAGCACAAAGTCCGCACCGGCGCGACGCACAGCGGTCAGTTGCTCCAGCGCCACGGCCCCTCCGTCGATCCAACCGTTCGCCGCCGCGGCTTTCACCATGGCGTACTCACCACTGACGTGATACGCGCACAGCGGCACGTCGAGTTCGCGGCGAAGATCCGCGACGACGTCGAGATAGGTCATCGCCGGCTTCACCATGATGATGTCGGCGCCCTCTTGCACGTCGAGTCGCGCTTCGCGTAGGGCCTCGTTGCGATTGCGAGGGTCCTGCTGGTAGCCCTTCCGATCCCCTCCACCCACCATCTCGACACCCACTGCATCGCGAAAGGGACCGTAGAGCCCGCTCGCGTACTTCGCCGCGTAGGCCATGATGATCGCGTCGGGAAAGCCGGCGCCCTCCAGGGCGGCTCGAATCGCGGCGACTTGGCCGTCCATCATGCCGCTGGGAGCAATCACGTCCGCTCCCGCCTCGGCCTGAGCCAGGGCGACCCGCGCGTAGAGCTCCAGGGTGGCGTCATTGTCCACCGAGCCATCGCTTCGCACGACCCCGCAGTGGCCGTGGGTGGTGTACTCGTCCAAGCACAGATCGGCCATCAGGACCATCTCGTCGCCGAAGGCGTCGCGTAGCGAACGAAGAGCCACCTGGGCGATACCCTCGCGGTCCCAGGCGGCGCTGCCGAACTCGTCTTTGGTGGCGGGCACGCCAAAGAGAATGACGCCACTCACCCCCACGTTGAGGAGCGATTTCACTTCGTCGTGCAGAGAGGAAATGGTGTGTTGAAAGTGCCCGGGGAGAGATCCAATGGGTTTGGCGTCGCTCAGACCCTCGGCAACGAAGAGAGGCGCCACGAAGTCACCGGGAGTCAGCGTGGTCTCTGCCACCAAGCGACGGATCGACGGGGTTCGACGGAGGCGCCGAGGGCGCTGAGCAGGAAACACGTTCTCCAGCCTAATGAGATGGGAAAGTACAGCGTTGGTCGCGAAAAGGGTCGCGTGTGATCTACAGGTCGAGCAACTTGTCCCTCAACGCGGGACCCCAACCCACGAGGACTCGTTCATGATGGCGCGTCACGACGCTCGCGGTCGTCCAACCCGGAACGATGACCCAGGTCCGGGGATCCAGGTAGATGCTCGCGACGAGCCAGGCCGAGGGAGCGCCGATGAAGACGACGTCGGCCTCTCGAAGTTCGATCTCTTCGCCAGGGGTGAGCACGGCCGGAATGGTCTCATAGCAGGCGAGTTTTTCCACCACCACCCCTCGCTCTGTGAGTGACGTCGCGAGTTCTTCGCGCATAGCGGCCGCGCCCAAGAGCAACACTGGTCCCTCAGCGATCTCGGCATCGAGGTCCACCACTCCGGTGTCGCCGACAACATCCACGTCGACGTCCTCGTTTTCGAGAGCCCGGGCGGTGGCGGTCCCGACACTCAACACCGTGCCTCCCGGGGCGAGTGCGTCACGGGCCAAGGCGACGTAGAGGGCGCTGCGCGCACTGGTGACCACGAGAGCACGAAAGTGGCCGAAGTATTGACTGGCATCAAGTGTGTCGCGAACCGCATGGCTGTCGAAGTACCGCGTCGTCGTGAGAGGCACCTCGCTAATGGATGCGTCGTCGGGTACCCACGATACGAGATCGGCGTTGTGTCCGCGTTCACGCGTGACGACGACTCGCATCAGATGCCCGCCACGAAGGCGCCGCCCCCCAGGTCGTCGCGCAGGTACCGCGCCAAGCGGGATCCGAGTTCGTGCGGATCGCTGCCCTTGAACTCTGCACGCGCGCTCTGCGTACCGTCGGGTTCGAGCATCACACCGCGCAACGTCAGTGTCACGCCCTCGATCTCTGCGTGGGCGCCCGCCGGGATCGAACATCCCGCGCCCAGTTCTTCCAAGAACGCTCGTTCGGCCGTCACGGCGAGGAAAGCCACGGGATCGTTGATCGCCGTGAGCGCTGCTCGGGTTGGTACGTCGTCGCTACGCGCCTCGAGGGCCAGGGCACCCTGTCCCACTTGAGGAATGAACCAGGTCGGATCGAGGCGTTCGCTCACGACATCTAGCTCGTCGAGTCGCTCAAGGGCCGCCTTCGCCGCCACGATGGCGTCGACGCCGTTGATGCCAGACTTCGCGAGGCGCGTCGCCATGTTGCCGCGCAAGGGAACGATCTGCAAGTCAGGTCGACGTTCGAGCAATAACGCCCTGCGACGCGGCGAGCCCGTGGCCACCGTGGCACCAGGACCGAGTCCCGCGAGAGAGCGACCGACTAGTACGTCGCTGGCGTCCAGGCGTTCGGGCACGCTCGCCAAGATGAGTCCCTCCGGAGTGATGCTCGGAAGATCCTTGGCGCTGTGCACCGCGACGTCCGCCTCCCCCGCCAAGACGGCTCGTTGAATCTCGACGGCGAAGACCCCCTGTCCTGCGAGAGTGACGAGATCAGTGTGCACATCTTTGTCACCACGGGTATCGACCAGGACGAGTTCACTCTCGACGCCGTGATCCAGGAGCCGACGTTGCACCAGTTTCGCCTGCACCAGGGCGAGCGGCGACCGGCGAGTCGCCACGCGAAGCGTCATAGATCAAAGAGGTTGCGTGTCGCCTCGCTGAGTCGCGTACCTTGATCGGTGCCCGCGGCCTCTTTGAGAGCGACCGTCGGGCGGTGCGCGATCTTCGCCACCACCGAACGGATAAGCGAAATGACCGTGTCACGCTGTTCGGGGGTGAGCCCATCGAGGTCATGACCGCGCCGTACCAGTTCACTCGTAATGAGATCATCGAAATGCTCGCGCAGTTCACGCACGATCACCGCGGCGCCTCGAGCGCGCTGCTCATTCAAGAACCGCTCAACGTCGTCGGACACGATGCGCTGCGCGTCGTCAATCGCGTCACGGCGGTCGCCCAAGGCGCGTTCCACTCGTTCTCGTAGGTCTCCAATGTCGATGCGACGCACGTGGGCGAGATCGCTCACGTCACTCGAGACGGCCCTCGGCACTCCGAGGTCGACAATAAGGATGTCACCGGTCATTCCTGCGAAGTCCTCCCGTGACAGAACGGGCGACGACACCTCGAGAGCGCTCACGAGAAGCCGGACGCCACTCAGGTGCTCGCTCACCGAGCCCAATGAATCTGTCTGAACTCGATCGTCGTTGACGTGATTCTTCAACTCTTCCGCTCGCTCCGCGGTGCGATTCAAGACAGTCAGTTGGTCGAGGCGGTGGGTGGCGCCGAGCAAACTCTTCACGACGCCCGTCGCCATCTGGCCGGCGCCCAGCACGACGACGTTCGCTCCTCCAAGTTCGCTGCCCAGTTCGTCGATGGCGGCCGACGCGGCCGCTTGGGCGAAGCTCGTGGTGCCGCGCGAAATGGCGGTTTCCGCGCGGACGCGTCGCCCGGACGCGATGGCGCGCTGGAAGATGTCGGTTACTTCGCTACCCGCGCTCTGCTCTTCTATGGCCAGTTCCAGAGCACGGCGAAGCTGGCCGAGGATCTCGAACTCACCGGGCACGACAGATTTCAGTCCGGCCGCTACTTGAAAGAGGTGAGTCGCGACGTCGTGTTCGAAGTTAACGGTGAGACGATCGTCGAACTCACTGACTGCGAGACCCGTCGCCTCGGCAAGGGTCTCGGTGATCTCATCGATGGCGCCGTGAAACCGGTCAATGACGGCAACGACTTCGGTACGCAGACACGTGGAGACAAAGACGGCTTCGTGAATATTGCGGTGGCTCACCAGCGTGCGCAACATCTTCGCCCACTCGTGTTCGGGAACGGTCGCCCTTTCCAGGAGATCCAGCGAGGCATGCTCGTGATCGATACCCACAGAAATCAGTGCCACATCGCCTCCGCGGTCCCCCTCATGTTACGAGCCCCGTAGGGGGTTGGTGCTGGCGATGCCGAGCGAGTGCAATAGTCCCCCGCCCAAAGGACCGGTGCCGTTATTGAGGTGGTACATGAGAATCTGTAGTTCGATCGAGAAGTCCACGTAGTGCACGGCCGTTCCCAGTGGCACCGAGACCACTTGGGGAGCGAAGTTCAAAATCGCGTGGATGTCGGCCTCGACCATGCGATCGGCCACGTCCTGCGCGGCGCTGCCCGGCGTGCAGATGACCCCGACGGTCGCTGCGGGCATGGGATCCGACAGCGGTTGAACGACGAGTCCGGCCACCTCGTGACCGATGACCTCGGGATCGCTGTCATAAAGAGCAACCAGACGCGCGCCGCGGATCAGAAAATTCGAAGAGTTAACGAGCGCGCGTCCGAGGTTGCCGATGCCCACGACAATGACGTCGTAGAGGCGGTCGTGGCCTAGGGCGTCAGCGATCCGTTCGATCAAGATGGCGGTGTCATATCCCGCCCCGCGGGTGCCAAAGGAACCAAGACCCGCGAGATCGCGGCGAACGGTGGTGGCCGTCACGCCGGCCAGTTCGCCGATCTGCTTGGAGTCGATCTTGCCTTCGCCGCGGCGCAGCAAGCCTTCAGCGATGCGCTGGTACACCGGCAGACGGGCGATGGTCGGCTCGGAAAGCTTCTTCGATCGAAGACGAGGCGTCGCCATCGGACCAGGTTACCGGAGGTTTCCTCAGCGGCCGAGTTGACGACTTCGTTCGGCGCCAGCCGCCACGGCGTCCAGAAACGCCGCCCGCACGGCGTGCTGCTCAAGAACTCGCAGTCCCGCGGCGGTCGTGCCACCGGGCGAGGTGACCTGGGCGCGCAGCACCTCCGGCGCTTCACCAGATTCCTTCAACAATGCGCCCGCTCCGGCGAAGGAGTCAACAACGAGCGTTCGAGAGACGTCGCGCGCGAGGCCCTGATGCACGCCCGCTTCGATGAGCGCCTCCACGATGAGATAGAGGTAGGCCGGCATCGGTCCAGAGAGTCCCGTGACCGCATCGATATTGCGCTCAGTCACGCGAACAACAGTGCCAACGGCTCCCAGGATCGACTCGGCCCAGTCGAGATCTTCACTGGTCACGTGGGCGCCTCCCGCCATCGCGGTCACCCCCTGGCCAATCACCACCGGCGTATTGGGCATGGAGCGAATCACGGCGACCGGACCTGAGAAGCAACCTTCGAGACGGGCGGTCGAGAGCCCGGCAACCACGGACAGAATCCGCGTCACACCGACGGCACCCGCGAGGCGGGCCACACCTTCTGCGTAGTCGGGCTTCACGGCGAGGATGGCGCCCGTCTGAGCGTCGACCTCCACCTGTTCAAGGGACGCGTAGACGCCGACGCCCGGGAAGCGACTCTCCAATGCGGTGCGGCCTTCGACCGATCGTGCCAGCAGCGCGAGCTCGCCCGGCTCGCACCACTTCGCCCGCAGGAGTCCCTCGGCCAGGGCCGAGCCCATGCGCCCGGCGCCAATGATGACAAGTTTGTAGGCCACGAGGTAACGCTACAAGGTGCTATCGCGCGCGTCTCCGACGATAGATCGAAGGCAGTCCCATCGACATGACGGTGGGAAACATGTCATCGACGTAGGTCACGGTGGCGCCGACGAGTTCATCCATTCGCTCTGCGGTCAGTTCCGCAACTGGCACCTGAGTCACCAGATAGATTCCGGCCTCTGGGCCGATGGCGAGATGCAGCTCGCGCAACTCGTGATTCTTGACCAAGAGATATCGGTACAGCGCTTCGATATTTTCTTCCGGCGCGGGCATGAGTTCGGTCTCGACAAAGACCGTTCGTTGGCGAAGCGACAACCAGAGGGTGATGACGTCACGCTCTTCGCCTCTCAGACGAATGAGCCAATGAAAGTGTCCACGGTCATCGGGCACGGCCTGGTGTTCGATCTCACCTACGAAGGAACTGGCGTGCCACTGCTGTGCCCACTCGCTCAGCGTTGCCGTGAGCCGCACCGCAGCGTCGGCGTCACTGAGAGGAGCGCGCGTCACCTAGCAGTGCGCGAGACTCTCGGAGGCGAGCTGATTGATCAACGCAGCGAGGGACTCACCCGCACGACGCCAGGTGTATTCGCGGGCGCGAAGGACTGCCGCGTTCGACATCGCTGTTGCGTCTTCGCTGTCGAGCGCTAGTTCCACCACGTCGGCCCAGTGTCCCGCGTCGCGCTCGACGACGAGATACCCCGTCACGCCCTCATCAATGAGAGTGGTCAGTCCCCCAACGTCGCTGGCGACGACAGGCGTGCCGCACGCGGAGGACTCCAGAGCCACGAGACCAAAACTCTCGGCTCGTGAGGGAACGAGCGTGACGTCCGCCGCGCGCATCCACGAGGAGAGTCGACGGTGCGCTTGCGGAGCCACGAATCGCACGTCGTGAATGACACCCGCCTCAACCACACGTTGATGCAGTTGAGCGAGCGTCGCGCGACCGTCGGGTCCTGATGGTCCACCAATGATGGCGAGTGACGCGTCGCGACCACGATGTCGCAGTTCGATCAGCGTCTCGAGGGCCAGATCCGCGCCCTTCAGTTCCTGAAGTCGCCCGACGAAGAGTAACAAGACCGACTCTTCGTTGAGCCCGAGTGCGCGACGCGCCTGCGGTCGGTACCCCGGCGAGAAGAACGCGTGCTCAACGCCGAGCGGTACTACGTGCACCCGCGAGGGATCGGCGTTGTAGAGACGCACGAACTGATCTGCCTCCACGTCACAACTGGCGAGAATGGCGTCGGCGCAGGTAATGATCGCTGCCTCTTGGAAGGCGCGGTCGTCCGACTCTGATTCAAAGGTGTCGGCCTTCACCCGTTCGAGCGTGTGAAAGGTCATGACGAGGGGAATGTTCAACTCGTGTTTGAGGCGGTGCCCGCTCAACCCACTCAACCAGTAGTTGGCGTGGATCGCGTCGGGCGCACCCTCTCGCTCGAAGAGAATCTTCACGGCGTCGGTGAACTCACCGACGTAGTCAGTCAATCCTTCACGGTCGAGCGCAGTCGGGGGACCAGCCAGGACATGACGGACTCGAAAACCGGGCTCGACGAACTCTGTGTCGTTGACAACCAGGTTGTCGCGGCGAGTGTAGACGTCGACCTCGTGGCCGAGGCGAGCCAGGGCGCTGGAGAGTTCACGGACGTAAACGTTCATTCCCCCGCCATCGCCGGTTCCCGGCTGGGCCAGGGGCGACGTGTGATACGAGAGAACCGCGAGTCGGGCCATGAAACGAGCCTACCGGTCGGTCTTCTTTAGACGACTGGCGGTTTTCCATCCTCGTGAGGGAGAACACGGCCAACCGTCGCACCTCGCGAGCGTCGATCTGTGACACTGGAGCGATGTCGTCCGATTTACCCACTCCGCGGCCGCCGCTCGTCTCGCCACCTCCCGCCAGGCCCGGTGACCGGGTGGCAGTCCTCTCCCCGTCCTTCGCCGCCCCCGCCGTCTTTCCCGACGTGCACGACATCGGACTGCGCGTACTGAGGGATGACCTCCAACTGGAACCCGTCGAGTATCCAACAACGCGCCAGTTGGACGCTCCGGCCATTGACAGGGCTCGCGACATCATGGATGCGTTTGAGGACGATTCCATCTCAGTGGTCATGGCCTCCATTGGCGGTAGTGACGAGATCACTGTCTTGCCGTACCTCGATCCCGAGGTCTTTCTCGCCCACCCCAAGCGGTTCTTTGGGTACAGCGACAACACCAACCTCTTGAACTACCTCTGGAATTTGGGCGTCGTCGGATACCACGGCGGATCAACTCTGGTCCACCTCGCCCGACCAGGAGGAGTGCACCCGGTCTCGATTACGTCACTTCGTGCCGCCGTCTTCACGAACGACACAGTGGAACTGAAGCCGGTTGATACCTTCACCGACTTCGAAGCCGAGTGGTCGGACCTCTCAACGCTCGAGAGCGAAGTACCCACGACGTCCGAACTCGGGTGGTACTGGCACAACGCCGATCACGTCGTCACGGGTCCGACCTGGGGCGGCAACCTCGAGATCGTCCATTGGAACTTGGCCTCGAATCGGTTCATCAGATCGAGCGAGGAGTACGCAGGCTGCGTGTTAATACTCGAGACTTCCGAGGAGATGCCTTCGAGCGATGACGTCTTTTACATGCTGCGAAACTTTGGCGAACGCGGGCTGCTCCGACAGTTTCCGGCCATCGTCGTCGCCAAGCCCAAGGCGTGGCACTACGACCACAGACTCGACGAAGAGTCACGCTCAAAGTTTCGACGCGACCAGCGTGACGCGGTGTTTCGCGGCATCTCCATGTATAACCCCGAGGCGCTCGTCGTCATTGGCCCCGACTTCGGCCACACTGACCCTCAATACGTCATTCCGTACGGCGGCCAAATGACGGTGGACGGACCAAATCAGCGAATCACGATGACGTATTAATACGGCGTCTTTCGAAGAACCGTTACAACGCTTCGACCGGGGGCAACGGACCAAGCACAATGTAGGACACGTCGCGACTCTCGACCAGGCCAAATTCGCGCGAATCGGTGGAGGCGGCGGAGTTATCTCCGCGCAAGTCCAACTGTGATCCGAACTTCGCGACACAACGCTTAAGGAGCCACCGTGAGAAATCGCGGGGGTCGCGCACGACAACCACGTCGCCTGGGCGAATGGGACGCCAACGGCGGAGCGCAGTCAACCGTTCACCGGGCACGTACGTCGGGGACATGGACGTACCCTCAACGCTGACGCGCCGAATGAAGTACTCGAGAAACCGACTCACCAGCGAAACGCTACCTGCGAGCCGTGGCTAACCTGCAGAATGACGCGTCCACAGCCCGTGGGTGCGACTATCGAAAGGCACTGTTATGACACTGCTGTCCCGACTCAATGCTCTGCTCGACGCGTCAACCACGCCACTGGTTGCCTCGGCTCACTGCGACCTGCCCTGTGGCGTGTACGACCCGGCGCAGGCTCGCATCGAAGCCCAATCCGTGAAGGGCATCATGGAAAAGTACAACGCTTCAACCGACAACGATTTCAAGGTCCGCGCGGAGTTCATCAAAGAAGAGCGCTGCGAACTGGTGAAGCACCACCTCTGGGTGCTCTGGACCGACTACTTCAAGGTTGACCACTTGAAGGAGTACCCGAACCTCCACGACCTCTTCTGGATGGCCACGAAGACGGCCGGCGAAGCCAAGAAGACCAACGACGTCGTCGTCGCCGACCGCCTACTTGCTGAGATTGACGACATCGCCGAGATCTTCTGGGCCACCAAGAAGTAGATACTTGCTCACGTAAAGACAAAGCCCGGTGGCTCGAGCCACCGGGCTTTGTGCGTTCTACGTCATTCAAGCCAGTTGCGGATGTGTCCGACAGTTTGCCAGCAGCGGATTGGATTCGAGGTCGACGTCGTCGATCGGCGTCCCGCACACTTGGCACGAGCGATACGTGCCGGAACGAAGGCGTTCGAGGGCTCGATCCACATCGTTCAGTGTCGTTTCGATCGCAGACACGCTCTCGTTCGTGAAGTCACTCATGGCCCCAAATCTACCGGCGAATGCTCGAGTAATGATTTTCTCGGGCCAAGGTCTCCATTGCTAACTCTCCTGCTAGCGAGGAGAATGAAAAGTAATGACGAATCCTGGACACGATGACCTGCTGGCCTGGAGAGCGTCGAAGCCGACCAACTACTACACCGCCGTGCAGGGCCTTGCGTCAGAGCTTCGATTGCGCATGGGGTCACGATTCGACAACTCTCTTGCAACCGAACTGAGCTCCTTCGGAGAGGTAGTCGCCACAGAAATCGAGCCCGCGGTACAAGCGATCGAGCGCAACCGTGAGTTCCCCAAACTCCGTTCCTACGACGAACTCGGCAACCATATCGAGCACATCGAGTTCCACCCCGCTCATGACGACGCAGCGCGTGCGGCGTGGGCGTCGGGCATGCTCGCAACGTCACTCAACTATGAAGGCGCCTTCGAACTCGCCGCGAAGTTTTTCCTTCTGTCGCACGTTGGTGAAGGAGGACAGGCCTGCCCCATCGTGTGCACCGTTGGATTGCGACGGGCTCTCGAACACAAAGGCTCTGAAAGTCTGCAGTTGCAGTACCTCGCGGGACTGATGGAGACGGACTCGTCGGTCGCGCTACGAGGTTCTCAGTTTCTCACCGAAGTCCAAGGCGGTTCGGACGTGGGTGCCAACATCACTTGCGCTATTCCCGATCCCGAGATAGCAGGTGCGTGGAGAATTACCGGAGAAAAGTGGTTCTGCTCAGTCGCTGACGCCGATCTCTTCGCCATGACGGCTCGACCAGTGTCGGCACAGTCAGGGACAAAAGGTCTCTCACTCTTTCTCGTCCCGCGATCAATCAATGGCGCGACTCCGAACGGATTTCGAATTCGACGACTGAAAGACAAACTCGGGACACGAGGACTGGCGTCGGGCGAGATCGACTTCGACAACGCTCTCGCCTATCCGATTGGCGAGCTCGACGAAGGATTCGCAATTGCGGTCTCTGAGTTACTGAACACGTCTCGCTGGCTAAACGCTCTTGGCTCGACTGGAATCATGAGCCGCGCGTACCTCGAAGCGTCGAGTTTCGCGCACCATCGCCAGGCCTTCGGCTCGCCCATTGAGAACTTCGATTCTGTTCGCGAGCAACTAGCCCTGATGAAAATTGAGGTGGCCGCCTCGCTCGCCTCGACGATTGCGCTCACCGAACTAGTTGCCAGGATTGATGAGGGCGTTGCCTCTGGCGACGATCTGAAATTCCATCGATTTCTCGTCAATGCCAATAAATTTGTCACGTCCATTTCGGCGACTGACGTGGTGCACCGAGCGATTGAGGTTCTCGGCGGAAACGGCACCATCGAGGACTTCTCGCCGCTTCCCCGGCTGTACCGGGACTCCATCGTCTTCGAGAGTTGGGAAGGCACACACAACGTGTTGTGCGATCAGGTTCGGCGTGACTGCGTGCGACTCGGGTTGTTGGACGTCGTCGTTGACTGGATTCAAGTGGAGTTAGCTCAGATACCAAAATCGCATGGCGACAATGTTGACCTTGTGCGAAAAGAACTGGGTGAGATCATGTCCGGACTAAAGAAGACGCTCGCAAGTTCCGAATCAAGTAGTTTTCGACGGCAACTCGTGCAACTTGTTCGAATTATTCAGGCGACGTGTCTCCTTCGTAGCGATACCCAAGTCAGCTCTCCGTTCATTCGGATTCACCTCGTGCCACAAACTCCGTCGGTCGATCCGACGTGGCTGCCGTTCCTGGATGCCGTACTTGATTGATAATGTGGCCAGTCGATGGTGTTGGCCCGTGACGATCGGTCACAACATCTGTAGGGCCGCTAGCTCATCGGGAAGAGCAGGGGACTTTTAATCCCAAGGTGCCGGGATCGAGACCCGGGCGGCCCACGAAAGTCCTGTAATACCACGCTTGATCTGCCTCAATGTAATAACGGTAGTCCTGTGACTTCGTAACGGTAGATGCGCCACACCGT
>Ga0182030_10016304_pt1 | contig 14484 bp, 14 predicted proteins | sample 812S3MmetaG_FD_121299 | JGI IMG/M metagenome (GOLD analysis project Ga0182030, IMG submission 121299) | Permafrost microbial communities from Stordalen Mire, Sweden - 812S3M metaG (Illumina Assembly) | ecosystem: Environmental > Terrestrial > Soil > Wetlands > Permafrost | place: Sweden... | reverse complement strand
CGCTCGCTCCCGGCTACGCCGCCAACGTCGAGGTCGCCCGCGCGCAGGCCCAGCCCGTCGAGCTGCCGGCGCGCCTCGATGCGCCAGAGCCGATCGACACCCCGGGGATGACCACGATCGCCGCGCTCGCCGCCCAGCTCGGGCTGCCCGAAGGCGCGTTGCTGAAGGCCTTCCCGGTGTCGGTGGAGGGACGCGGCCTGGTGCTCGTGACGCTGCGCGGAGATCACCGCGTCAACGAGGTCAAGCTCGCAGCGGCGCTCGGGGCCCCCTGGCGTCCCGCCTCCGTCGAGGAGATCGAGCGCGAGCTCGGACCGCCGGGTTCGATCGGACCGGTCGGCGCTCAGCTGCCGGTGCTGCTTGACGACGGTGTCGCGGACGGCTGCTACGTGGTCGGCGCGAACCGTCCGAACACGCACCTGCGGGGAGTCGTGCCGGGCCGTGATTTCGCCTACGAGCGCGCCGACGTGCGCAGCGTCGAGCCGGGCGACCTGGTCGGCTCCTCGCCGATCACGATCGAGCCGGCGATCGAGGTCGCCAACATCTTCCAGCTCGGCACCCGCTACTCCAAGGCGCTCGGGGCGAGCTACCTGGACGAGCAGGGCAGCGAGCAGCTCATCTGGATGGGCTCCTACGGGATCGGCATGGCGCGGATCGCCGCCGCGGCCGTCGAGCAGTTCGCCGACGAGCGGGGGATTTCCTGGCCCGCCGCGATCGCCCCCTTCAAGGTGCACCTGGTGCTCGTCGGCAAGCCGGCCAGCGAGGAGCGGGCGCTGGCCGAAGCGGTCTATGAGACGCTCCGCGAGGGAGGGGTGGACGTGCTCTACGACGACCGCGAGGCGGGCGCCGGCGAGAAGTTCGCGGACGCCGAGCTGCTCGGCGCGCCGCTGCGCCTTACGATCGGCCGAAGGACGCTCGAGTCGGGCGAGATCGAGGCGCAGCTCCGCCGTGGCAGCGAGGCGCTGGCGGGGATCGCCCCCGCCGACGTGCTCGCGGCGGTGGAGGAGCTGTGCCGCGGCCTGCCCTGAGCGCTCGCCGCCTGCTCGGGTTCGACCGCTCCGGCCCGCCGCCGCCCGAGACCGCACCCGACGCGCCGCTTCGCCCGTGGACGATCCCCAATGCGATCGGCTACGCGCGCGCGGCACTGATTCCGGCGATCCTGATCTTCGCCTACGCCGCCAACGACGGCACGGCCGCGGGCACCGGGATCTGCTTCTTCTTCGCCGCCGCGGGCGACTACGCCGACGGCATCACCGCCCGCGTCACCGGTCAGTACAGCCGCATGGGGGCGATCCTCGACCCGGTGCTCGACCGCCTGCTGGCGCTGTCTGGGCTTGCCATCTGCTGGTCGTTCGAGCTCCTGCCGCGCTGGTTGATCGCCGTCGTCGTCGCCCGCGAGGCGCTGATGCTGGTGCTCGGCCAGGCCTGGCTTCGCCGCGGGCTGGCGCTGGCGATCAACTGGCCCGGGCGGGTCGCCGTCGGCCCAACCCTGTTCGGCATATGGCTCGCACTGCTCGGCGTGCGCGGCGTCGCCGAGGGGTTCCTCTACGCCGGCATCACGCTTGCCGTGATCGCCACCGCGTACTACCTGCGCGACGGCATCCGCCTGCTGGGGGAGGGGCGCCGGTAGGCGTCCGCCACGGGAGCCCGCCGCGTCGCGCGACCAGAGTCTCAAGCTCAGCTTGACCCTCGGACCCGCGCCGCTATACTCGCACAACCCTCGGCCCCGTAAGGAAAGACCGCTATGGATGAAACCACCTTCCCCGACCTCGGCACACTCAGCGACCAGGAGCTCAAGGATCTGATCCAGACGCTCAGCCAGGAGGAGGAGGACGTCTCCTACCGGCGGCGCATGCTGCACGGCAAGATCGACATCCTGCGAGCCGAGCTGGTCAACCGTCTGCGTGTCAAGCACAGCGGCGGCGAGGAGATCTTCAGCGGCTCAGATGTGGAGCGGCTGACCCAGATACTGGCGGGCCACGCCACACCCCCGCCCGCGTCAGACGCGGAGTAGCGGCGGACACGCGGTGGCTCTGCACTGCTCCGAGTGCGGCTTCGTCAACCCCGAGGGCGCCAACTACTGCCAGAAGTGCGGTGCGCTGCTCGAGCTCGACGCCTCCGGCGACCCTGCGACGGCCACCTACCGCATCGGTGAGACCGGCGACTTCATCCCGATCGACATCGGCGCGGTGGTCACCAACGCAGCCGCGCTGGTGATCCGCGCCGGCGGCGGTCGCGCAGGCGAGAGCTTCGAAGTCGACGGCGAGCGGATGACGATCGGGCGCCGGCCCGACTCCGAGATATTCCTCGACGACATCACCGTCTCGCGTGACCACGCGCTCCTCGTGCACCGCGGCAGCGACTGGTACATCGACGACTGCGGCTCGCTCAACGGCACCTACGTCAATCGCGAGCGGATCGACTCGCAGCTGCTGGCCGACGGCGACGAGCTGCAGGTCGGCAAATACAAGCTGACCTTCCGGGCACGATGAGCACGGCCCCCGCATTGGAGGATTCGGGCCCCAAGCGCCCCGCGTCGAAGGCCTCGACGATCGGAGCCGTCTGCAAGGCGCTGTCGGCTGAGTTCCCCGACATCTCGATCTCGAAGATCCGCTACCTGGAGGACCAGCGCCTGCTGACGCCGCGACGCACACCGGGCGGATACCGGCTCTACAGCGCCGGCGATGTGTCGCGGCTGCGCACGATCCTGCGCCTGCAGCGCGACGAGTTCCTGCCGCTGCGGGTGATCCGCCAGGAGCTGGCCGCCGGCTCGCCCGAGACGGCTGAGGTCTCGACGAGCGCGGGCGAGTCGCGAAGGCGCTGGCGTCCGAACGTCAGCGTGACGGAGGCGAACTCGTACTTCACCCTCGAGGACGTGCTCGAGGAGACAAAGGCCGACCCCAAGCTGGTCGCCGAGCTCGAGGACTACGGCGTGATCAAGGGGGAGCTTCGCAACGGCCGCCGCTACTACGACGACACCGAGCGTGAGATCATCCGCGCGGTCACCGAGCTGGCCCGCTACGGCGTTGGCGGGCGCAACCTGCGGGTCTTCCGCTCGTCGGCCGACCGCGAGGCCAACCTGCTCCAGCAGATCCTCGCCCCGGCGCTGCGCTCGCGCAATCCGCAGCGGCGCAAGGAGGCGGTGGAGGCGCTCGTGAACCTCGCGGCGGTTGCCACGCATCTCAAGCACCTGCTGCTGGTCCGTGACCTTCGTAAGATCGCCAATTAGCAACGCCGACCCGGAGAGCGGACCGCCGCAGATGCGGTGGTGGGGCTGGGGCCGCGAGGACCGCCGGGTCCTCATCAGCGCTGAGCTCGCGAAGCTGCTCGACGCCACCCTGGGGCTTGACGGCTCGGCCCGCGGGCCGGTCGACCTCACCGAGGTTCCGCTGGCGCCGCCGGCGCTCTCGCAGCGGGCACGAGAGCGTCTCGAGGCGAGCGTGGGTGGTGGCGCGTGGGTGCGCGACGACGCGCTCGCGCGCATCCTGCATGGCGGCGGCAAGGGTTACCTCGACCTCGTCCGGATGCGCACCGGCGCGCCTGGCGCTCTGCCCGACGCCGTCGTCTATCCGGACTCCCACGACGCGGTGCTGGCGGTGCTGGCTGCCTGTGCCGCCGAGCGCGTTGCCGTCGTTCCCTACGGCGGCGGCACGAGCCCGGTGGGCGGCCTCGACCCGTTCGCCGGGACCCAGGAGGCAGTGATCTCGCTGGACCTCGCGCGGCTCGCCGGCGTGCTCGCGATCGACGGCCGCTCGCTGACGATCTCCGTCGCTGCGGGAACGCGGGCAATGGCGCTCGAGGCCGCGCTCGCCGAGCACGATCTGACGCTCGGCCACTATCCGGACAGCTTCGAGCTGGTTTCGATCGGCGGTTGCGCCGCGACCCGCTCGGTCGGCCAGTCCACAAGCGGCTACAGCCGTATCGACGAGGCTATCCAGGGCCTGCGCCTGGCGACGCCGGCCGGCGAGCTCGCGCCCGCGGCGCTGCCCGCCGGCGCCGCCGGACCTGCACTGCGCGAGCTGCTGGTCGGCTCAGAGGGCGTGTTCGGCGTGATCACCGGCCTGCTTCTGCGTGTGCGTCCGCGCCCCTCTTCGCAGATCTGCGAGGGCCTGGTGTTCGAAGGCTTCGACGCGGCGACCGAGGCGCTCCGCGCGGTCGTCCAGCTGGAGGGGACGACCCCCGACATCGTGCGCCTGACCGACGAGTGGCAGACCCGTCTGCTGCTGAGCGCCGGCGAGGCCGGCGGGCGCCGCTCACCGCTCGGCCGCCACGGCCTGCGCAGCCGCGAAGGCGTGCTCGCGATCGTCGGCTGGCAGGGCCAGCGTGAGGGGATGCAGCGACGTCGCCTGCACACGATGACCCTGCTTCGCCGAGGCGGCGGGATGCCGCTCGGCGAGGGCGCCGGACGAGCGTGGGCGGCGTCCCGCTTCTCCATGCCATACCTGCGCGACGAGCTGCTGGCGCGTGGCGTGCTGGTCGACTCGCTCGAGACCGCCTGCACCTGGACGGCGCTCGCAGCACTCCGCGCGACGGTCACCGGGGCGCTGGTCGAGTCGCTCGCCGCGCTCGGCACGCCGCCGCTGGTTGGCTGCCAGATCTCGCACGTCTACGACACCGGAGTCTCGCTGACCTTCACCGTGCTCGCGCGCGCTCTCCAGGGGCGCGAGGAGACGCAATGGCGGGCGGCGAAGGATGCCGCCAGCGCAGCGATCAGCCGCGCCGGGGCGCCGATCTCCCACCACCAGGGCATCGGGCGCGACAACGTGGGGTGGGCGGCCGCCGAGCTGGGTGCCCTGGGCCTCTCGTCGTTGCGCGCGCTGAAGGCGCAGCTCGACCCGTTCGGCGTGATGAACCCCGGCAAGCTGATCGCCGCGGCCTGATCGCTATCGTGGCGGCCGTGACCACGGGAATCGTCGTCGAGCCGGGAGCTGGCTTCAACGGCCTCGTCGGGCTCCTCGTCGAGGAGTCCGACGAGCGGCACGCGCGAGGCTCGCTCGCCGTGCGCCGCGAGGTCATGCAGCCGTGGGGGCTTGTGCACGGCGGTGTGTTCGCGACGATCGCCGAGTCGCTCGCATCCTGGGCCACGGCGATGGTCGTCGGGCCCGAGGGGCAGGCCGCGCTTGGACTCGCCAACCACACCTCCTTCCTGCGCCCGGTCAGCGAGGGGACGATCCACGGTCTGGCAACGCGCCGCCACCGCGGCCGCACGACCTGGGTCTGGGACGTCGACATGAGCGACGACGAAGGCCGTCTGTGCGCCACCTCGCGCGTGACCATCGCCGTGCGCCCACTGCCCCCCGGCTCGCCGGGCGCCTAGCGCCGCGCCGGAGCCTATCTGTCGGGAAGGGGCCGGGCTGGGCGTCCGTGGGGCAGCGGTGCCCGCAGGGCGCGTGTCAGGCGCGGTAGCGGTTGGTGATCGGCATCCGCCGGTCGCGCCCGAACGCGCGCTCAGTGATCTTGATCCCCGGCGGCGCCTGGCGGCGCTTGTATTCGGCGTGGTCGACCAGCGCAAGCACCTGATCCACGGCATCGGCCGGCAGGCCTAGCGCCAGCAGTTCATCGCGGCCGAGGTCCTCCTCGACATAGCCGCGCAGGATCGCATCGAGCGTCTCATAGGGCGGCAGGGACTGGTCGTCGCGCTGGTCTTCGCGCAGCTCGGCCGACGGCGCGCGCTCGATGACCGAGTCCGGGATCGGAGGGTCGTCGCCAAGGTTGCGCCAGCGGGCGAGTTCGTACACGAGTGTCTTGAAGATGTCCTTGATCACCGCGAAGCCGCCCGCCGAGTCGCCGTAGAGCGTCGAGTAGCCAACCGACATCTCCGACTTGTTGCCGGTCGTGAGGACCAACCAGCCGAACTTGTTCGAGAGCGCCATCAGCAGGTTGCCGCGGATCCGCGCCTGCAGGTTCTCCTCCGTCAGGTCGGCCGCGCGTCCGGCGAAGGTCTCGGCCAGCAGCGTGTCGTAGCCGGCCATCAGCTCGCCGATCGGCAGCTCGAGCACCTGCACGCCCAGTTGTCCGCCCAGCGTGCGAGCGTCGTCCTGGGTCAGCGCCGTGGAGAAGCGCGACGGCATCACCGCGACGCTGACCTGTCCGGGGCCGAGCGCGTCCACGGCGATCGCCGCCACCAGCGCGGAGTCGATTCCGCCAGAGAGTCCGAGCACGACATGGGCGAAGCCGTTCTTGCGCACGTAATCCCGCAGGCCGCAGCACAGCGCGGCGTAGATCTCCGCCTCGACCGGTTCGAGCAGCGCGGCGACGTGGCCAGGGGAGCCCGAATCGCGAACGGTGCCGACGTGGGGCATCGCGAGACCGGCGAGCAGCTCTGCCCTGATCGGCCCGCCGCCCGGTGCCCCGACGTGATGTGCGAGGCGGCGACGGCGTTCGGCGTCGGGTGCCGCGAGGTCGACGTCGCAGATCAGCAGATCCTCGTCGAACTGGCCGGCACGGGCGAGCAGCGCACCGGTGTGATCGACGACGAACGACTGGCCGTCGAACACGAGCTCGTCCTGGCCGCCGACCAGCGCGCAGAAGGCGAACGCGGCGACGTTCTCACGGGCCCGCTGGGTCACCATCAGTTCTCGCTCGAGCCCCTTCCCGGCGTGATAGGGGGAGGCCGACAGGTTGACGACCAGCGTCGCTCCGGCGAGCGCCAGATCCGAGCACGGCGCGCCCGGCTGCCAGATGTCCTCGCAGATCGTGATACCGACGCGGTGCTCGCCCAACTCGATCAGGCCCGCCGCATCTCCCGCCTGGAAGTAGCGCTGCTCGTCGAAGACGCCGTAGTTGGGCAGGCGGATCTTGCGGTAGATCGCGGCGATCTCCCCATCGGCGAGAACCGCCGCAGAGTTGTGGACGGCGGCGCCGCGCTCGGGAAAGCCGACGATCGCAATGATCCCGCGAGTGCGCTTGGCGAGCCGCTCGATTGCCTCGCGCGCATCGCGCAGGAACTGCCCCTTGTAGACGAGATCCTCAGGCGGGTATCCGGTGATCGCCAGCTCACCGAACACAGCGAGCTGCGCGCCGCGCTCCCGCGCCGCGTCGAGCGAGGCCGCGATCGCGGTCTCGTTGCCGGCGATGTCTCCGACCGTCGGGTTGAGCTGGCAGAGCGCCAGCCGAACGGTGGCCATGAGGCGATTATCGAGCATCGAGCCGGCGTCCCCGCGCGGTTGTGGGCGGGGTCGGCGGCGGTCAGGCGCACGAGATTGTGCGGATCAGCGCTAGGAACTCGAGTCGTCCTGTCCGCTTGCCTGCATAGAATACGAACAGTTGTTCTATCTGCCGAGTCGCGCCGCATCAAGCGGCGCGAGCGGGGAACCCAATTGCCGGAGCCGCGGCGCACCTGGTGCCCGGTCCCGGTTGGGGCGAATCGGCCACGCACCTGTGGCCGTAGCGACGAAGGCGCGGCTCGCCGTTGAGCCGCAGGCTGCGCCGCGAGCCCGACAGCTAACCCCGTAGGCAGCGAAAGCAAGGAGGACCTCTGATGAGGCCGCAGTTACTCCGGCGCGCACCGCGCGCCGCCGCCGCCGCGGGCGCGATCGTGCTTGCCGCCGGCATTTTCGGCGGGATCGCCAACGCGTCGAGCCCGGCGCCACCGGTCCGCACCCGCGCGGCACGCCACAGGCGCGCGCGGCCGGCCCGACTCCAGGCGCTGCTGCTGCACTCCAACGTGCTGGTCGGCCAGGACGTCGCGCTGGTCGGGGTCGCAACGCCGCGCGTCGCCCGTCGAGCGGTGGTCGTGCAGGCGCTCCAGGACTCGCGCTGGGTGGCGGTGGCGCACGCCGTCACCGGCCGGCGCGGGGTCTTCGTGGAGCGCTTCTGGCCGCGGCGTCTGGGCCGTCTGGCGCTGCGCGTGCGCGCCAGCGGCATCGCTGCCCGACGCACCCTGCTGCGCGGTGGCGTGGCGACCGTGTATCACGAGGTTGTCGCGTCGTGGTATGGGCCCGGGGGCGTGACGGCCTGCGGCGAGCCTCTGGGCGTCGCGACAATGGGCGTGGCGAACAAGACGCTGCCCTGCGGCACGATGGTCACGCTGCGCTACCGCGGGCGCAGTGTGCGTGTGCCGGTGATCGACCGCGGGCCCTTCGTTCCCGGTCGCGACTACGACCTCACCTACGCCACGAGGCTGGCGCTCGGGGCCGGCGACGTCTCGGAGGTCTGGGCGAGCGCGTAGCGGGTCGTGTGCTGTGCTCGCGTGGCGCTGACCCGCCGGCGCGCACAGCACACGACCGAATCGGCGTCGGGTCGGCTGCTCAGAGCGGCAGCACCAGCTGCACCGACGCCGCGGCCGGCGGCGACCGCGGGTCGTTCTCGTCCTCGAACGACGCAACACGAACCCCCAGCAGCCGCACCGGTCGCGCCGGTGCGTAGGCACGCAGCAACTCCAGCGAGATCGCGGCGATGACCCCTGCTTCGTCGGTGAAGCGTTCGATGCTGCGAGCCCTGGTCACCGTGGTCCAGTCGTCGAGTCGCACCTTGATCGCGATCGTCCTGGCCCGGCGAGCGCGCGTGCGCAGGCCCTCCGCGAGTTCGCCGGCCATGCCGACGAGCGCACGCTCCAGCACGGCGGCGTCGACGACGTCGGTTGGGAAGGTCACCTCGCTCGAGCGCGACTTCGCAACACGGACCGGTTCCACAGGACTGTCGTCGAAGAAATGCGCCCTGGCGCGCAGGGCACCGGCCATGCGCTCCCCAAACCGCTGCGCCAGCAGTTCGGCGGGCGCGGCCTGAAGCTCCCCGACGGTCCGGATCTCGAGTGCCGCGAGGCGGTCGGCCGTCTTCGGGCCAATCCCCTGGAGGACGCGCGTGGGATGTGCGGCGAAGTGCGCGACCGCCTGCTCTCGGCTCATGGCGACGAACGCCGACGGCTTGAAGTGCGCGCTCGCGGTCTTGGCGACCAGGCGCGACGGGCCGATGCCGACCGACAGGGTCATGCCGGTGCCCTCCTGCACGCGTGCCACCAGGCGCCGCAGGAGCGCCACGGGGAAGGGCTCGTCGCTCAGATCCAGGTATGCCTCATCGATCCCGGCGCTCTGGATGGTGGGGACCTCTGCGCGGACGATCCCCCAGACCTCGCCGCTGGTGCGGCGATAGGCCTCGAAATCGGGGGCGACGACGACGGCGTCGGGGCAGAGCGCACGAGCCCGCGCCGCCGGCATCGCCGAGTCGACACCGAAGCGACGCGCCTCATAGCTCGCCGTCGTGACGACCGCTCGCGGTCCCGAACCGGCAACGATCAGCGGCAGCCCGCGCAGCTCGGGGCGCCGTCGCAGCTCGACTGAGGCATAGAAGGCATCGATGTCCAGGTGCGCTATGACCCGGCGTGGCGTGGTGCTCATGGCCACCGATTCTCCGTCGCTGGCCAGACGAAACGGCGGGCTCGGCGACCTTCGATCGCTGCGCGCTCAGTACAGCGCCGCGGCGAGGCGACGACGCGTGGCGCGCACGAGCGGGTCGGCCGCTCCACGGCGATCGAGCTCGCCGACGATGAGCATCCTCACGTCCTCGTCCGGGAGCGCTTCGAGCAGCAGGTCGAAGGCCCGCTCGTCCTCGCCGGCGTCGAGGGCCGCGAGCGCCTCCGCGCAGCGTCCCGCCGTCGCGAGCCGGATCCGAGCCCTGAGGCCATCCGCCTGGAAGTCGTCCGCCACAGGCTCGAGCAGCGTGAGGGCCTCGTCGAGCTCGCCTCGGGCGGTCAGGATCCGCGCCAGTGCGACCGCCGCGTCGGCTCGCGACGGCTCGAGCGCCAGCGCGCCGCGCAGCGACTGCTCATCGCCGGCGGCGGCAAGCAACTCGGCCTGGCTGGGGGCCACCAGGTCGAAGAAGCTCTCGACGACCGCACGCGGTTGAGCCCCGACGAACTCCTGCACCACCACGGCGTCGCGAAAGGCCTTGACCGCGGGAATGCCCTGGATGCCGAACGCCTGAGCCAGCCCGGGGTTGGCGTCCGTGTCGACCTTCGCCAGCACGACCGCACCCTCCCGAGACGCGGCGGCCTCCTCGAGCAGCGGCGTGAGCGCGCGGCACGGCCCGCACCACGCAGCCCAGAAGTCGACCACCACGGGGGTCGCGCGGGAGCGCTCGACGACCTCGGCATCGAAGCTGGCCTCGGTGACATCGACCACGGTCACTCCCAAAGCGTGCCAGATCTCCTCCTGCGGTAGACATCAGGCATGACGGACGTGGTCAGGAGAGGTCGGCAGGAGCTCGCCTACGAGCACCACGGGGACGGGCCGGCCGTCGTCGGGCTGCATGGGCTCACGGCCACCCGGCGCCATGTGGTGATGGGCTCGCGCACGCTGGAGCGCTCGGGCCGCCGGCTCGTGCTCTATGACGCCCGCGGACACGGCGCGTCGTCGGCGGCGGCCGACGGCGACTACTCCTACGCCGCGCTGACCGCCGACCTGGAGGCGGTGATGGACCACCTGGGGATCGATCGCGCACTCCTCGCCGGCATCTCGATGGGTGCGCATACGGCCGTCCACTTTGCCCTCCAACGGCCCGAACGCGTGGCGGGATTGGCGCTCGTGACGCCCGCCTTCGACCCGGAGCGTCCCGGGGACTTCGTCCACTGGGACGCGCTCGCCCGAGGATTGCGAGAGGGCGGCGTCGAGGGGTTCATCGCCGCGTCCGACCTGCACGGTGTGCCGGAGGCCTGGCGCGAGACGGTTGAGCGGGCCGTGCGCCAGCGCCTCGCGGCCCACCTCCATCCCGATGCGGTCGCCGACGCGCTGTCGGCGGTGCCGCGCTCGCGACCCTTCGAGAGCTGGTCGGCGCTTCGATCGATCACAGCGCCGACGCTGGTCGTGGGCAGCCGCGACGAAGCCGATCAGGGCCACCCGCTGGCTACGGCGCGACGCTACGCCGAGGAGATCGAGGGCGCGCAGCTCGTGGTGGAGGAGGAGGGACGCTCGCCGATCGCCTGGCAGGGCGGCCGACTCTCGCAGCTGCTTCTAGACTTCTAGGCCAGTGACGTCGTCAGCCACAGGGGTCGCAGGTGTCGGGGTCTTCGCCGCGATTGCGGCGGGCGCTGTGTCGTTTCTCTCGCCATGCGTCCTGCCGCTCGTTCCGGCCTACCTCTCGACGGTCGTCGGCGTGTCGCCGAGCGAGCTCTCGACCGCCGGAGTGCGGCGGGTGCTCGTGCCGAGCCTGCTGTTCATCGCGAGCTTCTCGGTCATCTTCATCCTGCTGGGACTGGGCGCGACGGCGATCGGTGCGGCCCTGATCGAGAACAAGGTGGCGCTCGACCGCGTCGCGGCCGGTCTGATCGTCGCGCTCGGCGCGCTCTTCGTGCTGTCTTCGCTGATGCCGGTGCTCGGCCGCGAGTGGCACGTCGAACGGCTGATCGCCCGTGCCGGCCGCGGCGGCCCTGTCGCCGCCGGCGCCGCCCTCTCGATCGCCTGGACGCCGTGCTCCGGACCGACGCTGGGGGCGATCCTCGCGGCCGCCGGAACAACGCACTCGGAGGGCCACGGCGCCATGCTGCTCGCCTTCTACTCCGCCGGCCTGGCGATCCCGTTCATCGCGACGTCGCTCGCGTTCGATCGCATGACGAGGTTGTTCGGGTGGGTCAAGCGCCACTATGGGGTGATCGTCTTCACCGGCGGCGCCGTGCTGATCGCCATGGGCGTGCTGATCTGGACCGGTGAGCTGAGCGTGCTGAACAGCCAGGCGCAGAGCGGTCTGCACTCGCTCGGGATCAACTTCATCGGTCTGTAGCGGGCAGACGCCGGCCCGTGGGGCGCGCGCCGTGGCGCACCGCGCCGTCAGGCTCGAGGCACCCGGTAGCCGGGAAGCTCGATCGTCACCCGGGCTCCACCGAGCGGCGAGTCTCCCGCCCAAGCTCGTCCGCCCTGGGCGTCGACGATCGCGCGCACGATCGCCAGACCGAGGCCGGTTCCGCCAGCGCCGCGCGCACGCGCCGCGTCCGCGCGGTGGAAGCGGTCGAAGACCCGCTCGCGCTGCGCTGCCGGAATGCCCGGGCCGTCATCGTCGACCCAGATATCGACACGCCCGTTGGCGATCTCGCGAGCGCCAAGCTCGATCGCGCCACCGGCGTGAGTGTGCTCGACGGCGTTTCGCAGCAGGTTGCGCAGGGCCTGTGCGAGACGGTCGCGGTCGGCGTTGAGAATCCCGGGAAGGTCGACAGCCGTGCTCAGCCGGCGGTCTGTCGTTGGCTCGGCGCTCGCGACCAGGTCCTCCAGAAACGGCTGCAGCTCGATCGGCTCGCGCCGGATGAAGCGCGACTCATCGGTATGTGCGAGCAGCAGCAGGTCTTCGGTCAGGCGCGTCATGCGGTCCACCTCGGCCTGCACGAGCTTCTGCACGCGCCGTATCTCGGCCGCGTCGGGATGCTCCTGGCGGGCGAGGACCTCGAGCTGCCCGCGGATCGCCGTCAGCGGCGTTCGCAACTCGTGCGAGGCGTCGGAAACGAACTCGCGCTGGCGCGCAAACGCCTCCTCGAGGCGATCCAGCATGTGATCGAAGGAATCGGCGAGGACCCGCGTCTCGTCGCGCGGGCCGCGATGGTCCATCCGCGGCGTCAGGTCCCCGGCATCCACGCGCGCTGCGACGCGCGCCATCCGCCTCAGCGGCCTGGCGAAGCTCGACGCCAGCAGGAAGCCGACGAGAAGCGCTGCGGCAAGCGTCAGCGTGCCGCCGACCGCAAAAGCGCGCGTGATGCCTGCAAGCGCCTGATCGACGGCCTGGAGTGGCTCGGCCACGCCGATCCGGGCGAGCGGGCCATCGGGTCCCTCGATCTCCTCGACGTGGAGACGCACCGTCCCCGCATCGGGTGCGAACTGGATCGAGAAGCCCGGTCGCGTCGCGCGCAGCGTCGCGCTCAAACGCGCCTCGGCCGCGCGCTGGGCCCGGCTGTCGTCGGCGTCGTGCGCGGTCTGGCCGAGCAGCTCGGGATAGTTCGTGGCGATTGGCTGGCCCGGCACGATTGCGTAGAGCAGGCGCGAGGAGGCGGCGAACGGCTGATCGCGCACGTAGGCGCGGGCTCTCGCCGCGGCTTGCGCAGGTGTCAGGGCGATTGTCCCGGGCGGATCGACGTTGGCCGCAAAAGCCGAGCTCGCCTTGAGCAGGCTGGCGTCGACCTGGTCGCGCAGGCGCGCGCCGGTCTCGTGGTAGACGACATAGAAGGTGCCGAGAAACGCGAGGATCAGCACCGCGCTCGAGGCGAGGGCGAGGCGCCAGCGAAGTGAGCTCACGGCGGCCGGCAAGCCTCTAGGCACGGGCTGCGGCGAGCCTGTATCCGACCGAGCGCACGGTGATGATCGGTGCGGGCGAGCCGGGGCGTCCAAGCTTGCGGCGCAGGTAGCTGACGTAGACCTCGACGATGTTGGTGCCCGGGTCGTGCGAGTAGCCCCACACGGCGCTGAGGATCTGCTCGCGCGAGAGGACGTTCGACGGGTGGCGCAGGAAATACGTCAGCAGCTCGAACTCCTTGGTCGAGAGCACAACCTCGATGCCGTCCCGCGTGACTCGGCGGCTGAGCAGATCGAGCTCGATGCCGAGCGCCTCGAGCCGCGTCGGCTGCGCCTGCGCAGGCCCGCGGAGCTGGGCGCGTACGCGAGCTGCGAGCTCGTCGAAGGCGAACGGCTTCGTCATGTAGTCGACAGCTCCTGCGTCCAGTCCGGCCACGCGGTCGTCGATCGCCGTTCGCGCGGTCAGCATGATCACTCGCAGCTCGGGCTTGGCGTCGCGGAGGGCGCGCAACACGTCGATGCCATCGAGCCCGGGGAGCATGCGATCGAGCACGACCAGGCCGAAGTCCTCCGCCAGCGCCAGCGCGACCGCGTCCTCGCCTGTTGACACGACGGTCACGGCATAGCCCTCGGCGCTCAGGCCACGGTCGATGAAGTCGGCTATTGCAGCCTCGTCCTCGGCTACGAGGATGCGCACAGTGACTCCAGCCTAACTCAGAGCTTGCTGCGGGCGGCCGGCGGCGCCGCTCCGAACGGCGAGCTGCCGGCCCCCGGGCCCGCGTGCGGGCGCCCCGAACGAACATCACGCTCGAGGCCGACCGGCTCGGGGATGCCGGGCGGCGGCGCCAGGCCCGGGGGGCGAGCTTCCGAGAAGAGGTAGCCCTGGGCGTAGTCGCAGCCGGCGCGACGCAGCTCGGCGAGCTGCGCGGCGTCCTCGACGCCCTCGGCGATGACGCTGATCCCGAGTTCCCGCGCCGCCGTTGTCACGGCGATCAGGATTGCGCGGTCGCGACGCGCATCGGGGCGGCTCAGGGCGCTGACGAACGTCCGGTCCAGCTTGATCAGGTCCACCGGCAGCTGACTGAGGTGCCACAGCGAGGAGTAGCCGGTGCCGAAGTCGTCAAACGCAATGCGCACGCCGAGTGCGCGGAGGTCCGCCAGGCGGGTGGCCGCGCGGATCGGGTCGGAGAGCACCGCGGTCTCGGTGACCTCGAGGCAGAGCGCGCTTGCCGGCACGCCTGTCTCGGCCAGCAGAGCCGCGACCATCAGGCCGACGCTCTCG
>Ga0182030_10016302_pt1 | contig 14485 bp, 13 predicted proteins | sample 812S3MmetaG_FD_121299 | JGI IMG/M metagenome (GOLD analysis project Ga0182030, IMG submission 121299) | Permafrost microbial communities from Stordalen Mire, Sweden - 812S3M metaG (Illumina Assembly) | ecosystem: Environmental > Terrestrial > Soil > Wetlands > Permafrost | place: Sweden... | reverse complement strand
GGCAGGCCGAGCGCGGCGCCAGCCTGCGCCAATGCCTCGACCAGATAAAACACATAGGCCGGCCCCGAGCCGGAGATCGCCGTCACCGCGTCAACAAGGCCTTCGGACGCGACCCATTCGACCCCGCCGACGCCGCCGAGCAGCAGGTCGGCCTGCTCCCGCTGCGCGGAAGAGGTCGCCGCGCTGGCGAAGGCGCCGGTGATGCCGCGTCCGATGGCAGCCGGCGTATTGGGCATGGCGCGGACGATGGCGGCAAAAGGAAGGCGCGCCGCGAGATTGGCGATGGTCTTGCCGGCGAGGATGGAAATCAGCAGGCTCTTCCCGGAAAACAGCGGCGCCAGCGCGGGCGCCGCCGCATCGAGCATCTGCGGCTTGATCGCCAGCACGATGACCTCGTGCGGTGACGGCTGCGGATTGAGCGCAAAGCCTTTTTCCGCCGCGAGCAAGGCGATGGTCTCGGCGGGCTGCGGTTCGAAAACCGCAATGCCCTGGGGATCGACGCCCGAAGCCAGCCAGCCGCCGAGCAGGGCGGCGCCCATTTTTCCCGCGCCGACGAGGGCGAGCGATTTGGGCGCGGACATTAGGCTTCGCCGTGCGTTTCGAACATCGCGCCTTCCAGCGCCTCGACCGACGATTTGCCGGCCCAGACGACGAACTGGAAGGATTGGTAATAGCGCTCGCAGGCTTCCAGCGCATTGGCCAGCGCGGCCTCGCATTGCGCGTCATTGGCCTGGGCGCCGCCGGCGAGCAGCAGGGCGTGGCGGAACATCACGACGCCGTCTTTCGACCAGACGTCGAAATGGCCGACCCACAGCTGTTCGTTGATCTTCGAGACGAGGCTCGACGTTTCCACCCGGCGGCGTTCCGGAACCTTCAGGTCGAAGGCGCAGGCGAGGTGTAGCGCCTCATGCTGCGGCAGCCAGGTGAAGGCGACATTGTAATCGGCCCAGCTCCCCGCGACGCTGATCGAGATTTCGTCGGGATCGTCGCGGTCGAAGCTCCAGTCCTTCAGACTGGCGATCCTTTCCACGACGTCCACCGGGTGTTCGATCCGGTCTTCAAATTCTATTCCAGAGTGCAGCATCGATCGGTCCTGGGCGCGGCGGGCGCGACAGTTCAAGGGCGCAACTTATCAAGGGAACACAGCGAATACGCGTCAAAACGGACCGCGAGCGAAGCTGGTCAAACCCTCAGCGAATCACCCGGCAAAACCAATATAGTCAGATTTGCGCGGTGGTGGAAAGTTGTGCCGAACTGCGGCGGTACTGAGGCAAGGTGCTGGATTCGCATGCAAACGTCCACAGGATGCAGAAGGGCGTCCACAGCTAATCCTGAACGGGACGAAAAAGCCGGCCCGCAATGCAGGCCGGCGCAAGAAAAGCCGATTCAATAGTTGCAAGAGCTTTCCGATACGCGCCGTTGAAAAGACTCAGGATTTTGAAAGCTCAGGGTTTCGTCTCGGGCGCGGCGAGCCGCGCTTCAAGCTCGGCGATGCGCTTCTCAAGCGCGTCATTGGCGTTGCGCGCGGCGATCGCCATGTCGCGCACGGCTTCGAATTCCTCGCGATTGACGATGTCCATGCCGGCAAGCAGGCGCTCGACCTGGGTCTTGATGGCGGATTCGGCCTCGCGGCCGAGGCTGCGCGCCGCGCCGGCGGCGTCGGTGAACAGGCGCGACATGTCGTCGAAAAAGCGGGGGCGCGGGGAGGACATGGGGGATCTCCGGTGGAAAACTCGGCTTCGCCGCAAGAAATGGGCGCAAACCTCCGGAAGCGCAAGCACTCCGTCGAAACTCTTTCGCCAATCCACAGGCCTTCCCGCCGGTCCTGGCGTCCGGCCCTTGCCGGAGGGCGCGCAGCGCTTTACCCATTCGCCAACCCCGCGCCATCGCCATACGGCGATCAGGATTCGCCATGCCGCTTTTTCTCCTGCCTTTTCCGGTCATCGACCCGGTCGCGGTCCATCTCGGTCCCCTGCCGATCCGCTGGTATGCGCTGGGCTATATCGTCTCGCTGGTCGCCGGCTGGCTGATCGCCGCGCGACTGGTGCGCAGCGACAGGCTTTTCGGCGGGTTGCCGCGTCCATCGGTCGAAAGTCTGGACGATCTCCTCGTCTACGTCGCCTTCGGGGCGGTGCTCGGGGGACGCACGGGCTACGTGCTCTTCTACAACCTGGATTATTTCCTCCGAAATCCTGGGGAAATCCCGATATTGTGGAATGGCGGCATGGCCTTCCACGGCGGCCTGGCGGGCGCGGCGATCGGAGCGTGGCTTTTCGCGCGCCGCGAAAAAATTCCGCTGCTGACCGTTGGCGACCTTTGCTGCGCCGTGGCGCCGATCGGGCTTTTCCTGGTGCGCATCGCCAATTTCATCAAGCCGGAATTATGGGGGCGTCCGACCGACGTTCCCTGGGCCATGATTTTTCCCGGCGCTGGCCCTGAGCCCCGCCACCCCAGCCAGCTTTACGAGGCGGGGCTCGAAGGCTTGCTTATCGGCCTGATTCTGGCTTTCGCCGTGCGGCGCGGCGCCTTTCGCCGTCCCGGCTTGACCGTCGGGCTCTTTACGAGCCTTTATGGGCTGGCGCGCATTTTTTGCGAGTTTTTCCGTGAGCCCGATCCGCAGCTTGGCTTCCTTTTCGGCGGGGCGACAATGGGGATGCTGCTGTCGACGCCCCTTGTCGTTCTCGGCGTGGGTCTGATTATTTATTCCCTGCGCCGTGAAAAGCCGGCGAGTCTGGCTCGGGAGGCTGGGCATGACTGAAGCGTCAAAAAACGACCCAAAAAACGACCCAAAAAACGGCCTTGGAGCGGAAATCCGGGAGATCATCGCCCACGACGGACCCATTTCGCTCGAACGCTACATGAGTCTCGCGCTCACCCATCCGACCAAGGGCTATTACACGACGCGCGACCCCTTTGGCGCGGCGGGCGATTTCATTACGGCGCCCGACATATCGCAGATGTTCGGCGAATTGTTCGGCCTCTGGGCGGCGCAAGTGTGGGGGCAGATCGGCTCGCCTGCCTCGGTGCTGCTGGTGGAGCTCGGGCCGGGGCGCGGCGTGCTGATGGCCGACGCCCTGCGCGCCGCCCGCGCCGCGCCGGAGTTCTTCGATGCGATCAGCGTCCATCTCGTCGAGGCCAGCGACATCCTGGCCCGTCAGCAGGCGGACCGGCTCGCCGCCAGCGGCCGTCCGGTGACCTGGCATAAAAATCTCGATGAGCTGCCCTCGGGCCCCGCGATCTTTTTCGCCAATGAATTTTTCGACGCGCTGCCGGTGCGCCATTACGTCAAGACGCCGCAAGGCTGGCGGGAAAGGCTCGTCGGGCTTGACGGCGAGGGCGGCCTGTCCTTTGGCCTCAGCCCGGAGATCGAGCCCTATCTCAGGGCGAAAGCGGATGACGGCGTGGTTCTGGAAGTCGGCGCCGCCGCGCAAAGGCTGATGACCCAGATCGCGGCGCGCGTCGTGACCGAGAACGGCGCGCTGCTGGCGGTCGATTACGGCTATGACCATACCGGCCTCGGCGAAACGCTGCAGGCGGTCAAGGCGCATCAATTCGTCGATCCGCTTGTCGAGCCCGGCGAGGCCGACCTCACCACCCACGTCGATTTCGCGGCGCTGGCGCGCGCGGCGCTGTCCGCCAATGCGCAGGTGTACGGTCCCGTGGGGCAGGGCGAGTTTCTGCGCGAAATCGGCATTCTCCAGCGCGCCGAGGCTTTGCGGAGCCGCGCGACGCCGGAACAGGCCGTGGCCATTGGCGCCGCCGTCGCGCGGTTGACCGGTTCGGCCAGCAATGAAATGGGCGGTTTGTTCAAGGTTCTGGCCGTGACGCGGCGAGGGCTCTTGGACGTGCCCGGCTTTTCCCTGGATGACGCAACGGCATGAGCGAGATCGTCGATCAATTTGCAATCCGGGCGTCCGCGCTTGCAGGCGTCGGACACGCCTTTTTCACGCGCCAGGGCGGCGTGTCCGAGGGGGTCTACGCCACGCTCAACGGCGGCGTTGGCTCAAACGACGATCCCTCCGCGGTCGCGGAGAACCGGGCGCGAATGGCTGCCGTGCTGGGCGTGAAGCCGGAAAACTTCCTCGTACCCTACCAAATTCATTCGGCCGAGGCGCGGGTGGTCTCCGCACCCTGGGATTCAGTCGCGCGTCCCCGCTGCGACGGCCTCGTGACCGCGACGCCGGGCATTGGCCTCGGCGTCACCGGAGCCGATTGCGGCATCCTGCTCTTTGCCGACAAGGGCGCGGGCGTGATCGGCGCGGCCCATTCCGGCTGGAAAGGCGCATTGGGTGGAATGGTCGAGGCCTTGGTCGCGGCCATGCAGGGTTTGGGAGCGCAACGACGCAATATTTCGGCGGCGCTTGGGCCGACCATCGCCCAGCAAAGCTATGAGGTCGGGCCGGAGTTTTTCAACAAATTTTGTGACGAGGACGCCGGATTCGCCCGGTTTTTTATCGCTTCGCCGCAAGCGGGACATCACATGTTCGACCTGCCGGGCTTCGTCGAAATGCGGGCGGAACAGGCGAAAATTGGCGCGTTCGAAAACCTTGGCCTCGACACCTATTCCGACGAGGCGCGCTTTTACTCCTATCGCCGCATGACCCATCGCGGTGAACCGGACTACGGCCGGCTCGTGGCGGGGATCGCTCTATAAGCAGCGCCGCATGGTCATGACGAGCGTAAGCGAAGCAATCCATGGCGACGCCCACATTAACACCTTGTAATCTACGGAACCCTGAAACATTCAGTGCGTTTGTCAAGACGAAGACGGGCGCGCTTGCGAACAATATTTGCAAGCTGAGAGGTGAATCTACGAATTGATCGTGGAGACCGCCCTCCGTAGTTTATGGAGATCTTGCATGAAATTGAAATCTGTCGCTTTGGCCGGCATGCTGCAGGCCGCCTCGGGGTTGAGCGCTATGGCGCGCCCCGGCGTAATCTCGACCGACTCAAATCTGCGCAGCGGACCGGGCGTGCAAGCCCCTGTGGTCGACGTCCTTCCGGCGGGCACGCCGATTGACGTTGGCAGCTGCGCGGGAACTTGGTGCCGCGTAAGCGCCGGTGGCGGATCGGGCTATCTCGCCCGCTCGCTGATCGCCTTCGGCGGGGCGCCCGGACGGCCTGTCGCTCCTGTCTACGACGGGGGCGCCGGCTACTCCGGCGACATCTCCAATGATTATGGCAATGGCCCGGGCGTCGGCGTCGGCTTCGAAGACTACGGCGGCTATTACGGCGGCGATCGCAGTGGCTTCGGAAACTACCGCGGTGGCGTCCGCTAGAGCATATTCCCGAAAAGTGTGTGCGGTTTTCGGATAAGAATATGCGCAAAAACAAAAGACTAGAGCCGGTTCGGTGAACCGGAGTTCACCGAACCGGCTCTAAGGCGCCTTAAAGCGAAGTGGATACTGGTTGAAGCCCCGATCCGATTCAATCGGATCGGGGTTCCGACATGCTTTTTCGTCTCACCCTGCAAGCGCGGCCTTCACCAGCCCGCTCGCCTTGCCGAAATCCATCTTGCCGGAGTGCTGGGCCTTCAGCACGGCGATCACCTTGCCCATGTCCTTGATTGAGGCCGCGCCGGTTTCGGCGATGGCGGACTTGATCGCGGCGGCGACTTCCTCTTCGCTCATCGGTTGCGGCAGGAAGGTGGTGATGATGGCGATTTCCTCGCGTTCCTGCGCCGCCAGCTCGGGCCGGGCGTTCTTCTCGTAGATGTCCATCGATTCCTGGCGGCTTTTCACCAGCTTCTGCAGGAGCGCGAGAATGTCCTCCTCGCCCACTTCCTTGCCCGAGGTGCGGGCTTCGATGTCCTTGTCCTTCAGGGCGGCGTTGATCATGCGGATGGTCTCGACGCGGCGCTTGTCGCCCGCCTTCATCGCCAGCTTGAGTTCGGAAGTGAAATTTTCGCGCAACATGATGGTGATCCGTTTCAGGCCTGATATCGCCAGTAGGAGCTTTGGAAGGCCAAAGCCTAGGGTTGAAGGGGCTTTGGAAGGCCAAAGCCTAGGGTTGAAGGGGCTTTGCAAGGGCAAAGCCTAGGGTTGAAGGGGCTTTGGAAGGCCAAAGCCAGGGATGCCCGGCCTTTGCTAGCCAAAGCTCGGTATTCACGGCTTTGGAAGGCCAAAGCCGGGGGTTGACGGGGTAAAACCGCTCGCATAGCTTGCGCGCAGTTTCAGACCCCCCTAAATGCAGACAGCCGCATACGCCTCCTCCGAGGCGCAAAAGTCGTGCGGAAAAATCTGTAGAGCGAGCAAGATGCAGGATCAAGCCAAAGCCTCAGGATGGGAAAAACCGGTTCCGACCGCGCTGCTGGTGCTGGCCGACGGAACTGTGATCGAGGGCTTTGGTTTCGGCGCGCCCGGCAAAGCGGTCGGGGAGGTCTGCTTCAACACGGCGATGACCGGGTATCAGGAAATTCTCACCGATCCCTCCTATGCCGGGCAGATCGTCACTTTCACCTTCCCGCACATCGGCAATGTCGGCGCCAATGACGAGGATGTCGAGACGGTCGATTTTTCCCGCGTCTTCGGCGCGCGCGGCGTGATCGTGCAGGCGCCCGTGACCGAGCCCTCCAATTTCCGCTCGCAAAAGAGCTTCGACGCCTGGCTCAAGACGCGGGGGATCATCGGCCTGTATGGCATCGACACGCGGGCGCTGACCGCGATGATCCGGGAAAAGGGCATGCCCAACGCCGTCATCGCCTATGCGCCGGACGGGCAGTTCGACGTGGACGCGCTCAAGCGCGAGGCGGCGGGCTGGCCGGGCATCGACGGGATGGATCTCGTTCCCGGCGTCACCGCGCATGAAAATTACAACTGGAGCGAGACGACCTGGCGGCTGGGCGATGGTTTTGGCCGCCAGCAGGCGGGGCGCTTCAAGGTCGTGGCGATCGATTTCGGCGTGAAGCGCAACATTTTGCGCCTGCTGGCCGAAGCCGGCTGCGACGTCGTGGTCGTGCCGGCGACGGCAAGCGCGGAGTCCATCCTGAAAGAGCGGCCGGATGGCGTCTTTCTGTCGAATGGCCCCGGCGATCCCGCCGAAACCGGCAAATATGCGGTGCCGACCATCCAGAAAATTCTCGAGGCCAAAATTCCGACATTCGGGATTTGCCTGGGCCATCAGATGATGGCGCTGGCAGTCGGAGCCAAGACGGTCAAGATGCACCAGGGTCACCACGGCGCCAATCATCCCGTCAAGGATTTCACGACGCACAAGGTCGAGATCGTCTCGATGAACCATGGTTTCGCGGTCGATCCCGCAAGCCTTCCGGCCAATGCGGTGGAGACGCACACGTCGCTGTTCGACGGGTCGAATTGCGGCATCGCGCTCACCGACCGCCCGGCTTTTTCAGTGCAGCATCACCCCGAGGCTTCCCCCGGCCCGCAGGACAGCCACTATCTCTTCGCGCGTTTCGTAGAGATGATGGAAAAGCACAAGGTGGTCGCGTAGCCTCAAGGCTTGGGTCACCCCTTCTCCCGCCGTAGGGCGTTCGAAAGTAAGCCCGTCCAAATACGGGCTAACGGGGAGACGGGAAGGGCGGCGCTATTCAGCCCTACTGGCCCAGCAATTCCTGCTGCAATGTCGCGAGGACCTCGGCCGGCATGACCGAGCAATTGTCCCGGGTTGGAAAGCGTTTCGCCCTGACGTCCGCGAGGTAGGCGGCGCTTGCCGCCTTCATCTCCGCGCCCACCTCGGCATAGCGGCGGTTGTGGCGGAAATTCCGCTCGATATAGCCAAGCACGTCGGGGAAGACGAGCACCTGTCCGTCGGTCTCAGGTCCCGCGCCGATGCCGATCGTCGCCGCCTTCACCGATTTCGTGACGGCGGCGGCCAGTTCCAGCGGCACAAGCTCCAGCACCATCATGAACACGCCGGCCTCGTCGAGCAGCCGCGCGTCCGCGAGGATGCGCCGCGCCTCTTCGCCGGTCTTGCCATGCACCCGTCTTTCGCCGGTCTGGGGCTCATAGCCGAGATGACCGCAGACGGGAATGCCGGCCTCGATCAGGACGTGAACCAGCTGGGGATAGGCGCCCTCGAATTTCACGGCGTCCGCGCCTGCTTCCACAAGCGCCCTGGCGCTGGCCAGCGCCTGTTCGGGCGTGTCATAGGTGGCGAAGGGCATGTCGCAGATCAGGAACGTGTCCGGCGCGCCGCGTCGAGCGGCCCTTGTATGGTGCGCCATGTCGTCAAGCGTCACTTCGCGCTCGCTGGAATAGCCGAGAATATTCACGCCGACGCTGTCGCCGACGAGGATCACGTCGATGGCCGCCGCCTCCTGCGCCCGCGCCTGTGGCGCGTCATAGGCGGTGAGCATGGCGATCTTTTCGCCCTTGCGCTTCATGTCGGCGAATCTGGATAAAATGCGCATGTGCTATCTCTGCAAACCGGCCCACTCACGGCCGCCTCTCTCTATATCGGGTCGGCGCTTGCGTCCATCGACCAGCGACCCGCCGCTTTTTTGACAAGAAAACTGTGGATAGCGGCGACAAACTTTCCTAACCGATTGCCATGGGGGTCGCAGGTCCCCACTTCTCGGCAAGGCCTGTCCCAAGGAAAACATGAAATTCCCGCCGTCCTTCCTCGATGAAATCAGGGCGCGGCTTCCGCTGTCGGAAGTCGTTGGGCAGAGCGTGAAATTGAAGAAGGAAGGGCGCGAATGGCGGGGGCTTTCGCCCTTCAACGCCGAGAAGACCCCGTCCTTCTACGTGAATGACCAAAAGGGCTTTTTCCACGATTTTTCCGCCCAGCGGAACGGTGATCATTTCGCTTTCATCATGGAGACGCAGGGGCTGAGCTTCCCGGACGCAGTGGAAAAGCTCGCCGGCATGGCGGGATTGGCCATGCCTACCGAAAGCCCCGAAGCCGCGGCGGCCGAGCGACGCCGCGCGACAACGATTGAGGCCGCGGAGCTGGCGGCGGCGTTCTTCGAGCAGCAATTACGCGGCCCCGCCGGCGCTGCGGCCCGCGCCTACCTGACCGAGCGCGGCCTCGGCGCTGAGGCGCGGCAAAAATTCCGGCTCGGCTATTCGCCTCGAGAGCGCTACGCCCTGCGCGATCATCTGGCCTCGAAAGGCTGCTCGGCCGAGACGATGATCGAGGCCGGGCTTTTGACGCATGGCCATGAGATCAACGTCCCCTACGATTTTTTCCGCGACAGGCTGATGTTTCCGATCTGCGACCGCCGCGGACGGGTCATTGCCTTTGGCGGGCGGGCGCTCGCCAAGGACGCGCAGCCAAAATACAAGAACACGTCCGAAACGCCGCTGTTTCACAAGGGCTCGAACCTCTATAACCTGCACAACGCCCGGGAGGCCGCTCAGGCCAGCGGCACAGTCATCGCCGTCGAGGGTTATATCGACGTCATCGCCATGGACATGGCGGGCCACAAGAATGTCGTCGCCGGCCTTGGCACGGCGTTGACGCCGGACCAGTGCGAACTCCTGTGGAAGATGGCGGAGGAGCCGATCCTCTGCTTTGACGGCGACAAGGCCGGGCGCAAGGCGGCGTTCCGGGCGGTCGATACGGCGCTGCCCTTGATCGGGGCGGGAAAAAGCCTGCGCTTCGCGCTTCTGCCAGAGGGACAGGATCCCGACGATCTCGCCCGCTCCGGCGGCGGCGCGGCGATCCAGGCGGTGCTTGAGGCGAGCAAGCCCCTGGCCGAAATGTTGTTTTTGCGCGAAGCGGAAGCGCAGCCGCTCGATACGCCCGAACGTCGGGCCGCGCTGGAGCGGCGGCTGCGCGACAGCGCCGGGCAGATCCGGGACGAAGTTCTGCGGCGACACTACTTTATCGATCTTCGTGAGCGCTTGGCTGGTCTGTTCGCGCGGATGCGACCCAAAGCGGAAACTCGCAGTTATGTAAAGGGTCAAGGAAACCGTCCCGAAGCCCTTACTTTTTCGCGAGCGCCACTGTCGCTCAGCTCAGCCCTGCTGCAGTCGCACATCTTCCGCCCCGACACGCCACCGCTTCGCGAGGCACTAATTCTCGCTTTGCTCCTTAATCATCCAGGTTTGCTGGCTCTTCATGACGAGGACGTTGCTTGGCTGGAATTTTCTAACGAAGGAGCTTCGCGGCTACGCGACGCTTTGATTGGCCTAATCGAACCTGATCTGGCACCAGACCACCTTCGTAAGAAGCTTCTTTCGTCCGGTTTTCAGAAGTTTTTGACTGTTTTAGCGACAAATGCCACAATTTTGACATTATGGTGCGTGAGGCCCGAGGCTCACGAAAGTGACGCCGACAAGGTGTTGCGGCAGGCCTTGGCCTTGCATCATAAACAGCGGGCGTTAAATAGGGAGTTGCGTCTGGCCGAGGCGGTTCTTGCGGAAGAGCCGTCTACGGCCAATTTGGCCGTTCTTGCAGATATCAGGGCACAATTGTCGGCGCTTGATGGCGCGGAAGCGATGGTCGAGGGCTTTGGCGCGCAATCCGGCAAGGAAGACAAATCGGTTTGATGGACGGGTCCGATACGCTTTTACGGCGGCGCCGATAAAAAGTTTCGTTAGCGGCGGGCGATATTCCGCTGTTGGATGGTTAAGCGGGAATTAAAATTTTCCGCGCAGGGTGCGGCGTCTCGCGGTTATGCGGTGATTCGCGAGAATTCTGCTGTTTGGAGTCAACATGGCGAAAAAAGACGACGCGAAGCCGGAAGGCGAGGCTGGAGTGGTCGAGGCCACGGACAGCCCGTTGCTGGATCTGTCGGATGCCGCCGTCAAGCGCATGATGAAGCTCGCCAAGAAGCGCGGCTTTGTCACCTATGCGGAATTGAACGCCGTCCTGCCCTCGGAGGAAGTGACTTCCGACCAGATCGAAGACGTCTACGCCATACTCAATGAGATGGGCATCAATGTCGTCGAGGCCGAAGAGGCCGACGAGGCCGAAGAAGAGGGCGCGGCCGCCGAGGAGCCTGACGAGGCCGAGGGCGGCGAGCTGACCGAAGCGCCGGCAGCCAAGGCGGTGGCGACGCGCACCACCGAGCCGACCGACCGCACGGACGATCCCGTGCGCATGTATCTGCGCGAAATGGGTTCGGTCGAGCTTCTGTCGCGCGAGGGCGAAATCGCCATCGCCAAGCGCATCGAAGCCGGCCGCGAAGCCATGATCGCCGGCCTTTGCGAAAGCCCGCTGACCTTCCAGGCCATCATCATCTGGCGCGACGAGCTGGTCGAGAACAAGGTGCTGCTGCGCGAGATCATCGATCTCGAAGCGACCTACGCCGGCCCGGACAGCAAGAATGGGCCCAAGCCTCCCGAGGGCGAAGGGGAAGTCGAGGCCGAGGCCGAGGCCCCGGCGACCGCGCCGCGCAATCCGCCGGCCGGGCTCGACGAGCCGCCGGTTCCCGAGGACGCCTTCGAGGAAGAGGACGACATGGAGAATTCCGTGTCGCTTTCGGCCATGGAGACGGAGCTGAAGCCGAAGGTGCTCGAAACCTTCGACCGCGTCGCGGACGCCTACAAGAAGCTGCGTCGGCTGCAGGACCAGAACGTCGAGAACAAGCTCAAGAACGAGGCGCTGACTCCCGCCCAGGATCGTAAATACAAGACGCTCAAAAAAGAGATCGTCGCCGACGTAAAATCGCTGTCGTTGAACCAGAACCGCATCGATGCGCTGGTCGAGCAACTTTACGACATCAACCGCCGCCTCATCGGCCATGAGACCCGGCTGTTGCGCCTTGCCGAAAGCTTTGGCGTCGCGCGCGAAGACTTTCTGAAGAATTATCACGGGGCTGAACTCGACCCGAAATGGCTGCTGCGGGTGTCCAAGCTCGGCGCGCGCGGCTGGAAGGATTTTGTCGGCAAGTCCAAGGACGACATTCACGAGCTGCGCGGCGACATTCATGCGCTGGCGACGGAAACCGGGCTTGAAATCCTGGAATTCCGCAAAATCGTCCACATGGTGCAGAAGGGCGAGCGCGAGGCCCGGCAGGCCAAGAAGGAAATGGTCGAGGCGAACTTGCGTCTCGTCATCTCCATCGCCAAGAAATACACCAATCGCGGGCTGCAATTCCTCGACCTGATCCAGGAAGGCAATATCGGCCTGATGAAGGCGGTCGACAAATTCGAATACCGCCGCGGCTACAAGTTCTCGACCTATGCGACCTGGTGGATCAGGCAGGCGATCACCCGCTCGATCGCCGACCAGGCCCGCACGATCCGCATTCCCGTGCATATGATCGAGACGATCAACAAGATCGTCCGGACCTCGCGCCAGATGCTGCACGAGATCGGCCGGGAGCCGACGCCGGAGGAACTGGCCGAGAAACTCGCCATGCCCCTGGAAAAGGTGCGCAAGGTGCTGAAGATCGCCAAGGAGCCGATCTCGCTCGAAACGCCGATCGGCGACGAAGAGGATTCGCATCTCGGCGATTTCATCGAGGACAAGAACGCCATCCTGCCGATCGACGCGGCCATCCAGAGCAATCTGCGCGAGACCACGACGCGTGTGCTGGCCTCGCTGACGCCGCGTGAGGAGCGCGTGCTGCGCATGCGCTTCGGCATCGGCATGAACACCGATCACACGCTGGAGGAAGTGGGCCAGCAATTCTCGGTGACGCGCGAACGTATCCGGCAGATCGAGGCGAAGGCGCTGCGCAAGCTCAAGCACCCCTCGCGATCGCGCAAGTTGCGGTCCTTTCTGGATAATTGACGATGCAAGGCCCGCGAAAAAAATCGCGGGCCGTTTCGTTTCAGGCTGGCGCCGGGAGGCTTTCGCCCCTAGATTGAAAGGGCGGCGCTGCGGGGTGCGTGAGGACATTTCCCCGGGGCCTTACGATCCCCTAGGGAGCTGTCCCTGTCTTGGTCCGTGGACCTTGGCATATGGCGCCCACCTACTCTGTAGGTACCCGGGATCACGTCCCACGGCTTTTGTGGCCCGCACCCTTTTCGCTTCGGTTGAATTGTCATGCACGCTGTCGCCGCCTCTCCCTTCTCCGCTTGTGGGAGAAGGTGGTCCGAAGGACCGGATGAGGGGGCCTCGCCGCCAGCCCCCTTATCCGTCTCGCGCCTTCAGCGCGATCCACCTTCTCCCGCTAGGGGAGAAGGCAGGATCGGCGCGCTCGAACTTAGCTCTCAATGAGAGAAGATAAGACAATTCTCCGATCCCGTTTGTTTAAAGCGCGTGCGGAGCTTCGGGCGGCGGCGACCTTTGATGCGGCACATAAAATCGCCGCGCTCGCCCTCCCGTTCATTAAAACCCTGTCCGACCGCGCCCCCGCCGAAACGCCCGTCGCGCTTTACAACGCCTTGCCGGGGGAACTTGACTGTCTTCCGCTGCTGCAAAGCCTTTCCGTCGCTGGATACAAAACGCTCCTGCCGGTCGCCGGTCCAAAAGCCACGCCTTTAACCTTCCGCCTCTGGAAACCCGGCGATCCCCTGTCCGCCGGCCGTTTCGGCCTGCGCGAGCCCGAAGCCGAGGCTCCCGAAATGATCCCCAAAATCCTGTTCGCGCCGCTGCTCGGCTTTGACGGAAAGGGCGGGCGGCTCGGCTTTGGCGGCGGCTATTACGACGCCACGCTCGCGCATTTGCGCAAAACCGGTCTCATCGCCGCTGGCGGCCTCGCCTTCGCCGTGCAGAAAATCGACGCCATTCCCATGGAAGCGCACGACGAGGCGCTCGATTTCGTGGTAACGGAAGACAACCTGTTTGATTTTCGTCTGGATCGATAATGCGTCTTCTGTTCATCGGCGATGTCGTCGGCCGCACCGGCCGCGCCGCCATCGCCGAACATGTGCCAATGCTTCGCAAAAAACTGGGACTCGATTTCGTCGTCGCCAATGGCGAGAACGCCGCAGGCGGTTTCGGGATCACCGAGGCCATTGCGCAGGATTTCCTCAACGCCGGCGTCGATTGCATCACCCTTGGCAATCATTCCTTCGACCAGCGCGAAGCCCTTGTTTTCATCGAGCGCGCGCCGCATGTGCTGCGTCCCATGAATTATCCGCCGGGAACGCCGGGGCGGGGCGCCTGGATGTACGAGACTCACAAAGGCGAGCGCGTGCTGGTGATGAGCGTCATCGGCCGCGTCTTCATGGACGCGATGGACGATCCCTTCGCCGCCGTCGAGAAGGAGCTGGCCGCCTGTCCGCTCGGCCTCGCCTGCGACGCGGTCATTCTCGACATTCACGCCGAGGCCTCGAGCGAAAAGCAGGCGATGGCGCATTTCGCCGACGGGCGGGTGTCGCTGGCCGTGGGCTCGCATACCCATGTGCCCACCGCGGACGCCCGCATCCTGATCCATGGCACGGCTTTCCAGACCGACGCCGGCATGACCGGGGACTACGACTCGGTCATCGGCATGGACAAGGAAGAGCCGATCCGCCGTTTTACGCGGAAAACGCCGGGTTCGCGCTTCGAGCCGGCGGACGGCCCGGCGACCCTGTGCGGGCTGTTCGTCGAGACGGGGGCGAATGGGCTGGCGAAAAGGGTCGAACCCCTGCGCATCGGCGGCAGGCTGGCCCAGCAGATGCCCGCAGCCTGACGAGAGCCT
>Ga0182030_10016301_pt1 | contig 14485 bp, 9 predicted proteins | sample 812S3MmetaG_FD_121299 | JGI IMG/M metagenome (GOLD analysis project Ga0182030, IMG submission 121299) | Permafrost microbial communities from Stordalen Mire, Sweden - 812S3M metaG (Illumina Assembly) | ecosystem: Environmental > Terrestrial > Soil > Wetlands > Permafrost | place: Sweden... | reverse complement strand
GTGGTGGAACTGCAGGAATCAAATTGAGCGTTTGATGAAGCTAGCGGAAGAGCTGATCGATTCTTTCCCGCGACAGGCCGCTTTTTTCAATGGCCACTTCTCGCACCGTACGTCCCTTTGACAGTGCCTCTTTGACGATGGCGGCCGATTTATCGTAGCCAATATCGGGCGCGAGCAACGTCGCCATCGCCGACGATTGTTCCACCAGCGCGCCCGCGCGCCCGGCATCGGCCGTCAGATCCGCGATACACCGTACGGCGAAGTTTCGGGAGCAGGCACCGAGCAGTTCGATGGAATCGAGAAGATCGAACGCGATGAGCGGCATCATCGTATTCAGCTCGAAATTGCCGGCAGCACAACTCCAGGCGATAGCAGCGTCATGTCCAATCACCTGAGCGCAAACCATCAGGACGCTTTCGGCAATCACCGGATTTGTCTTACCTGGCATGATACTGGAGCCGGGCTGCAATTCCGGTAGCCGAATTTCGCCGATACCGCCGCGTGGGCCGGACGCCAGCCAGCGGATATCGTTGGCAATCTTGGTGAGTGCGACAGCATAAGTTCGGAGCGCACCGCTCATGAAAAGCACGGCGTCCTTTGCCGCCTGGGCTTCAAAATGATTGCGGGCTTCACGGAATGGTATCCCCGTGCGTTGCGATATCAGTCCGATCGTCTCCGCGGCAAAACCCGGCGAGAGGTTAACGCCGGTGCCGATCGCGGTGCCTCCGAGGGGAAGTTCATAGAGCCCGTCCAGCGCCGCAGTCACACGTTCGGCGCTGGCACGGACCTGGTGTTCGTAGCCGCCAAATTCCTGGCCGAGGGTCATGGGAGTCGCATCCTGCAAATGCGTGCGCCCGATCTTCGATACATCGCGGAACTCTTCAGCCTTACTCTCAAGCGCTTGCCTCAGACATTCCATCGCAGGGAGCAATTCCGAATGGATCTGCCGCGCCGCGGCGACGTGAATGGCGGAAGGAATCACGTCGTTACTGGATTGGTTGCGGTTGACGTGATCGTTCGGGTGCGCACCCGACAGATGCGCAATCACCTCATTGACATTCATATTCGTCGAGGTTCCGCTGCCTGTCTGAAAAATGCTGACGGGAAACTGATCGGCATACCGATCGTTAGCTATGTCTTCGGCAGCTTGTGCGATCGCCTGCGCCAATTCCGGTTTTATCGCGCCCAATTTTCCATTAACGCGCGCCGCGCAGCCCTTGATGAGTGCGACGGCGTGAATGAATCCGGACTGGAGGCGATAGCTGCCTACAGGAAAATTTTCAACCGCTCGTTGTGTCTGCGCACCGTACAGGGCATTTGCGGGCACACGAACTTCACCGAGCGAATCGTGCTCGATTCGCGAATGGTCTTCGTCGTCAGTGCCGAGAGTCCAGGGCGGCGGATCCGAGGCAGGGAACGATTGCGCAGACGCAGCATCCACATCCTCCCGAGGATTGGAAGATGCCGGGAGAGCGTGCGCGGGCTCGCGCGGCATCACCTCGGCCCTACCTTCGTGCCATATTCATAACCAGAGACGCAAGGAACAAGACAAGAAAGACGAAGAACAGGATCTTGGCGATACCTGCCGCCGCCACTGCAATACCGCCAAATCCGAATATTCCGGCAACGATTGAAATGAGAAGAAAACACAGTGTCCAGTACAACATAATTCTAAGCTCCTTTTTCGGGTAGATTATTTACCGGCTGGTCGCATTGAGTCCGGGGTTCGGTTGTGGCGCATCGCTGAGCGGCTGACCGATCACATCGCCGTTTACGACCATCTCCACACGACGATTTTGCTGACGGCCGGCGGCAGTATCGTTCGTGGCTACGGGATTATCCTTGCCCATGCCATGCGATTCGATATTGGCGGGCGAGATGCCGCTTGCCACCAGATACTCGCGAACCGCATCGGCGCGGTGTTCGGAGAGAGTGAGGTTGTAGTCATCGCTTCCGATACTATCGGTATAGCCGTTCAGGGTGAGATGCAAGGTCGGATAAGCCAAAAGGATTCCCGATACCCTGGCGAGTTTCTCTTTGGCGCGCGGGTTGAGCGTCGCCTGATTCGTATCGAACAGAACGTCGGACATACTGACGATGAGACCGCGAGCAGTGTCGCGAGTCATGAGGATGACGTTGAGCCGGTCTTTCAGGCGTTCGCGGAGAGCCTGCGCGTCCTTCTCGGATTGTTGCCGCGCCGAATCCGCCGCGGCTTTTCCGCAGCAAATTTTTGTTGTTCGGCTACGGCCGCCATTCTGGCGGCTTCAGCGCTCCGTTGTGCTTCCCGAGCGCTGGCCATCATGACTTCGGCATCGTGTTTCTGTTTTTCGGCAACGGCCGCAGTCGCTTCGGCGCTGGCGCGCAGACGTGCTTCTTCGGCAGCCCTGGTCTGCGCCTCCACAGCTGTGGCTTGTGCCTGTGATTCGCGCGCGGCCGCAGCCTGGCGGGCTTCCTCGGCCTGCTTCTGCAAAGTAATGCGGCGGGCATCCTCTGCCATCTGAGTCGCTTCGCGGGCGGAGGTTTCCAGTCTCTTCAGATCTTTACTGCGGTTGAAACCTTCCGCATTGACCATATCGTCATCAGCCTTCTGCATGGTGTCCGCCGCGTAGGTGTAGGCGCCCTGGGCTTTGGCGATCGCCATCGCCAGACGCGCCTCGCGCAACTGTAGCGGAGCATTGAGGTCGGCAGCGGCCGTTCTCACGCCGGTTACTCCCACGTTCTCGGAATACTGTCCGCGTTTCAGCAGTTCGTATTTCGCATCCACATCTTCCATGGTGCCGGTGGTATCGTCGCGAATGATATTCTCCATGACTACGACATGGGACGGACGGCTCACGGAGAAGTAGGGTTCCGCAGTGACGATCATGCCGAACGACTGAAGATCGGTTGTGGCGTACAGGCCCGCACTCGTCTTATCGGCATCGCGTAGAGTGACTTCGCCGAGACGCTCAGGCCGGCCTTCCGGCGTAATTGCCCACAGTACCAGGGCAAGATATTCCGAACCATACTGTATGGGATTCGAGAGATGATCGAAGTGCATATTGATGCGCGTTGCACCGTCGTTAGGGGTGACGTCGGCTTCGCCCAGTGCGTCCGGCATCAGTGCTGTGCCCCGGAAGTCGATCTTCGTCGTACCCTGCCGATGATGGTAGTTCACGGCGCGGATTGTTCTCGAAGTCACTTCGACAGAGAAGATGGGAACCCTGCCGTCCGCAGTCTGTACGACATTGCTTTGCACGGGGCCGGGAGCCTGCACGCAAAGCACTCCGGCGAAGACGACAGTTAGAAATCCGAATCTGATTGCTTTCATGAGCACCTCAGTAGCACCTCAATGCAGCGATATTGCAAGCGCTCTGCCAAGGTGTGAAAGTGACGGCAGATCGGCATTTAGTGACTACAGGCGGTCAGGTAGCGGCTGCCTGGTCGGCAAGACTTACGCCGAGTTTACAATTTGTGCGCATCAAGTCGTATGAATTGACCAGCCGTAAGGTTCCGTACCGTGTGGGAAAGAAGCGGCCAAAGGGTTTCTCTGCATTGAAAAAACTTGACATTCCGTGGCGGTTTTTGGGGCCTCAATCCGCGTAACTCTATGTTTCAGTTAGATCGACAATTGGCACTGCGCGTGCAGAACGAGTGGTAACGATTCAAGTAAGAGGAAAAGATGACGAGCACCAACGATCTCAACGCAGCGGTTTCGGCAAAACTGACAATGCTAGGCGCCCTGGGCCAGATCGGGACGGACGAAATCCATGCGTTGACACGGAAATCGGCGGGTTCGAGGTTGGTTTCCGATGCCTTAGCGCGGATCGAAATGCAGACTTATGGCTTGTGTACAGAGTGCGAGAAGCCCATTACTCCGAAACGTCTTGCGGCTTTACCGTGGGCCAGATACTGCATGACGTGTCAGGAAGCCAGGGATCGTTCCGCGCCCGAAGCCAGGTGGAACAACGCTGCCTAGGCTGTTACAGGCTGGCCGGCTGAAAGCCCGCACTCAGAACATAAAAACGGAGAGAGAATTATGAACGGCTGGTCTATCATTTTCGCACTCACTTCCACAGTCAGCGGTGTCTGGGGAAACTCCTCGCAGTCGGCCGCCGCGATCTCCGTGTCAGCATTATTCGGAGTCCTGTTCCTGCTCGCCCTGTGCACGAGGGTCATCCGGGGCAACGTGTGCTAGTTGAGGACACTCCTCCCCAGCCTAAGAAGCGGTCAATACACCAAAACAATTCGCGTTTGATTCTGGCGTTCTTCCCCGCAGGGGATATTGCTGCCCAACGAGCCGAAAAACGCCCGTATGGATCGGGTACGAACGTCACACTCATCGGCGACGGCGAACAATCCCGCCGCGCCACGCGCCAATACGACGATTTGTGCCTGCCAGGAGAGCAGCTACTCCTGGCCGTGACGCCAGCGGACGCGACGCAGAAGGTAGTCGAGCAGATCCGCCGCGATCACCCGGCTGGACTGTTCGTCATTCCGGAAATTCTGGAGGACGTCGGGGACTTCAGGCCAAACGAAAATGGCCATGACTATGAATGGGCACGGGAGGCAGCCCGCAGCAGCGTGCCCGTAGCCAGTTCAGAGGTTTTGCTGATTCGTGGCAGCCTGACAAAGCTGGAAACAGAATTCGAGAAAGCAACCGCAGACCTGATTGCGAGTGCGGCTCTCGGTCATACGCCCGGTCTCACCGCGAACTGGATCCTGGAGAACGGCTACCTGGTCCAGAACGATGTGGAAGAGATCCGCCGGTCGCACGAAGGCGCCTTGCCGAAGGCCGGGCCGGGCGCGAATTATGCGCAGGTCCATCTGCTGGCTCACGGGCTGTTGCGGCATAACGAGCACGAAGTCACGGAAGAAAACATGCGTGACGCGCTGCGGGAATTCCAGACCGTACGCTTCCTGACCACGGCTGAATTGTGGAGCTTCGGGCAACTGCTGCGACTGGCCCTGCTGGAAGAGCTTACCAGACTGGCCTGCGATGCAGCAAATGCGCAGCAGCATCGTGAAGCAGCGTATCTCTGGGCGGATCGCCTGATCGCAAGCGCACGCCATGGAACAGAATTCCTGGAGGCGATGCTCAGGAGAATGAGCACTCAGAGCTACGCGCAGAGCGGAGCTTTTCTCTCGGCTTTGTCCGAACTGCTGCAGGGCGAGGAAGACGTGCTCCCCGCGTTTCAGATTGCAGTTGAACAGGGCGGCAGGACGCTCTTTGAGTTCGTTCGCGCGGAGAACACGCAGGAAGCTTATCGATCGGGGGCTGCGGCGCGCGCTTTCGGCAGCCTGCGGGCACTGGCGCGGCTGGAGATTCGCAAGATCTTCGAACGGGTCAGCATCGTCGATGAGGAACTGCGACGGGAGGATTCCGGTGTATACGCCGCAAGCGACTTCGAAACACGCGACCGCTGCCGTAAGGCTGTAGAAAGAATCTCGCGCTGGTGCGGAGCGACCGAACAGAACGTGGCCCGTATGGCGGTGGCATTGGCCACAGAACAGGGCGAGCCCGCTAAACATCAGGTCCCGTACTTCCTGGTGGCGGAAGGCATTGAGGAACTGGAGCGGAAAGCCGGCGCGCACCTGCCCATTCGCGTGCGATTCGTGCGTGCCACGCGCCATCACGCGGTATCTCTGTATTTCTCCGCCGTATTATTGCTGACCGCATGTCTGGACGGGATCGCTTTGCAACTAGCGCATGGAGCCGGTGTGCGAAGCCCGCTGCTGCTATCTATCCTGGGAGCCCTCGCGATTTTTCCGCTAAGCGAACTAGCCATACAGATCGTTCATGCGTTTATCATTGCCACGTTTCCGCCATCCAGACTTGCCCGGCTGGATTTTGAATCCGGCATTCCGAATGAGTGCGCCACGCTTGTGGTGGTTCCCATGATGCTGATAAGCGAAAATACTGTCAGGCGCGAACTGGAAAAGCTCGAGGTCCGCTTTCTTGCCAATCAGGACCCGAATTTATCCTTCGCCCTTTTCTCGGATTTTCTGGACGCGCCCGAACGCGATCAGCCAGGCGATGGCGCTCTGGTGGAAACCGCCGTTCAGGGCATCGCAAGTCTCAACGAGCGACATGCTACCGGAAACTTCCTCCTCTTCCACCGGCCGCGCGAGTGGTCCGCGTCCGAGGAGTGCTGGATCGGACGCGAGCGGAAGCGCGGCAAAATTGAAGACCTGAATTCCTTCCTGACAGGACACGGATCGCAAAGTATTCTTCGCGCCGGGCGTCTGCCCCGCAGAATCCGCTACGTCATCACTCTCGATTCCGACACAGTGCTGCCGCCAGGCTCGGGGCGCAGGATGGTAGAGACCATCGCTCACCCGTGTAATCAGGCGCAGATCGATCCCGTCACACGGACCCGTATCCGGGGTTACACCATCATTCAGCCCCGAGTTGCGATCGCTCTGCCAGGCGCCACCGCGACTCGTTTTACGCGAGCGTTCGCCGATACCTCCGGACTCGATCCCTATTGCAGGTCTGTATCGGATATCCAGCAGGACTACTTCAACGAAGGCAGTTATCATGGCAAGGCCATTTACGACGTAGTGGCGTTCGATACTGTACTAGGCGACCGTTTCCCCGAGGAAACGCTGCTCAGCCACGATCTGATCGAAGGTATCCACGCCGGCGTCGGGCTCGCCACCGATATCGAACTGCTGGAAAATATTCCGCTTGATTATTCCAGCTACAGCCGGCGACAGCATCGCTGGATTCGTGGCGACTGGCAAATCGCACCGTGGCTGCTTTCGAAGGTTCCCGGGCCCGAAGGTCCGACACCCAATCCTCTGAACGCGATCAGTCGCTGGCGCATCCTGGATAATTTGCGCCGGAGTTTGGTGCCGGTGGCCTCGCTGCTGCTGCTGCTGTTCGGATGGCTGACATCCGGCGCGCCTGCTGTATGGAGCGTGGTGGTGGCCCTGGCAATCCTGATTCCCGGGCTGGCCCCGTTGCTGGACAGATGGGCCAGGCAACTGGAGGGAACGGTGCATGGCCGGCAGGGCGCCACCGATGAACTCATACGGTCGGCTGTGCTCACTGCTTTTCTTCCTCATCAGGCCTGGCTGTCAATTGACGCTGTTGTGCGAGCGTTTTACCGGAGCTGTGTCAGCCGCCGCCGTCTGCTCGAATGGCAAACCGCGGATGCCACCGAGCGGGAAGCCCGGACCCACCTGAACGATACACGAAACCAGATGATCGTCATAGCCGCGATCTCGGCGGCGATGATGCCGGTTCTTTTCCACTGGCACCGTCTGGCGCCGACCGGTGGCTTTCTGGCTTTGTGGATGGTTTCTCCTTTTCTGCTGGTGTGGCTGAATCGCCCTGCGTCAAGGCCGCGCTCGGAGCAACTGAGCGAAGCGGAAACGGAGTATCTGGTTCAGACCGCGCGGCTCACCTGGCGGTTCTTCGACGACCTGGTGAATCAGGAAAGTAACTGGCTTCCACCCGATAATACGCAACTGGCGCTGCGCGTGGAAGTGGCGCGGCGGACTTCTCCGACCAACATAGGGCTTTGGTTTATCTCAGCACTCGCTGCGCACGATTTTGGCTGGTTGCCCACGGCAAAGTTTTCTCAACGATGCTCCGCGACCATGGCCACTCTGGAGCTGATGGAGCGGCAGGATGGACACCTTTTCAACTGGTACGACATCGATACGCTGACGCCGCTGAATCCTCGTTATATTTCCGCCGCCGACAGCGGCAACCTGGTCGCCAGTCTTTGGACGGTCGACCGCGCCATAGAACATCTTTTGCATGAGCCTGTCCTCGATCGGAACTGGTTGAGCGGCCTTCTCACCACACTCAATATCCTGACCGAAGCAGCGGGAGACGATCTCTATCTCAGCGAGCCCTGCCGGGCGGCCGCCCGTTTGTTGCGGACGGAATTACGGGATCACGAACTTATTTCCAGACTGCGGCTCGTGTTTCACTCGGCGGCTCCGTTTCGCGATGTGGGCCGCTGGGAGTCCGGATCAGGCGGCGATCGCTCGTATTGGGCGACCCGCTTCGCCGCGGAGATCGATGCCTGGAGCGAAATCGTGGACCATCAACTTCGCTGGGTGGAGACGCTTTCCCGCCCCGCCGACGCGTTTCTGGCACACTTCGGCCGCGATGTGCCGGTGCTGCGGCGCGAAGCCCTGAGTTCCATTCCTTCGCTTGCCGCATTGGAGCGCGGCATCCCCGCAGTGAGAGCGATCATCAATCGACCCTTGTCGCCGGAAATGTCCCCGGAAGCAGCCGCTTGGATTGCGCAGTTGAAGACGGAATCCGAAGAAGCGGAGAAAAACGCCGCTATCACGGCGCGCGAGTTGCGCAAACTGCAACAGTCGGTACGCCGCCTTGCTGACGGTACGGATCTGCGTTCTCTTTATGATCCGCGCAGACGACATCTGGCCGTAGGCTATCTGGCGGGCGGCCCTCCGAGTTTTACCAGCCACTACGACCTGCTGGCGAGCGAAGCGCGATTGACCAGCCTGGTAGCGATCGCAAAGGGCGATGTCCCCATCGAACACTGGTTCGCGCTGGGCCGTCCCATGCGGACCGAGCCCCAGGGGCGCCAGCTTCTGTCCTGGAGCGGAACGATGTTCGAATTCCTCATGCCGCTGTTATTCACGAACAGCTATGAGAACTCGCAACTGGACCTCGCCTGCCGCAATGCCGTTAAGGGCCAGATTCTCTATGGCAAGCAATCCGGAGTTCCGTGGGGAATATCCGAATCGGCTTACAGCGCGCTCGATGCCAGACAAACGTATCAGTACCGCGCATTCGGAGTGCCGGAACTCGCGCAGAACCCTGAGGTGGACGGCCGCCTGGTGATCTCACCCTATTCCACAATGCTGGCCCTCGCGCTCTATCCCCGGGCGAGCGTGGCGAATCTGAGGAAGCTGGAATATGGCGGCCTTAAGGGCCCAATGGGATTCTACGAAGCGATCGACTACTCGATAACGCCAACGCGCGAAGGCAGCGGCGGTGTCCCCATTTATGCCTACATGGCGCACCATCAGGGAATGACCATGGCGGCTTTGGACAATTTGATGCACCGCGACATCATGCGCCGGCGTTTTCATTCCGATCCCCGCGTTCGCGCGGTGGAATCAATTCTCTACGAGCGTATTCCCCTGGCGCGTCTTCGTGTAACGCCGCTGCGGCCGCTGCCCGCACTTTCGAACTCCAGGCCGGTTGACCAGTCCGCCGAACGTATCCTGCCCGCGAGGACCGTTCTCCCGCAGACGCTGTTGCTGGGCAACGGACGCTATTCGGTGATGGTAACCAATTCCGGTTCCGGCTACAGCCGCTGGAATCAGTTCGACATTACTCGCTGGCGGGCCGATTCGACACTCGATCACTGGGGAACATTTGTGCTGGTGCGCGAATCGCGATCGAATGCGGTGTGGTCCGCGACCAACCAGCCGCTGAATGGGGAGCGTGGCGAAGCTTCGGTCAGCTTCTCGGCTAATCGCGCCGAGTTCCGCCGGGTATTCCTCGGCATCGAAACGCTAATGACCGTGGTTGTGAGCGCCGACGATGACGTCGAAGTCCGCAAACTGACGATACTGAACCGCACGCGCCGCCGACGGTACCTGGAGTTTACCTCGTATGCCGAATTCGCGCTGGCTCCGCACGCCGCGGATGCGGCGCATGCCGCCTTCAGCAAAATGTTTGTGGAAACCGAAGCCGATGAAGGCGTGATTATCGCGCACCGCCGCCTGCGCGCGCCGGATGATACACCGCTGTGGGTTGCCCATATGCTTGCGGGAGCCACCGGAAACGTCGAGTTCGAGACTGACCGTCAGACCTTCATCGGCCGCGCCCGATCGATCGCCGACGCAGAGGGACTGGGCCGATCGCTCAACGCGAGGGTGGGGGCTGTGCTGGATCCGATCGCCAGCCTGCGGTGCCGGGAAACGCTGGAACCGCGCGGAAAAGCTGAATTTTCGTTCCTGGCTCTGGCCGCATCTTCGCGAGATGATCTGCTGAGGCTGATTACCAAATATCGCCGGCCGGAATCTGCCGCGCGCGTTACGGACCTCGCGTGGACACATGAACAGCTCGAATTCCGCCATTTGCAAATCGGCGCAGAGGCGGCGCACAGTTATCAGCAACTCGCGGGATACTTGTTTTTTCCGTCGTCGCCATTGCGGAATCAGACCTCGCGCCCTATGCCCGGGGCCGCAGGGCAGCGCGAATTATGGGCGATTGGCATCTCCGGAGATCTGCCAATCGTTACCACAATGGTGCGCGAGCAAACCGGGCTTACCTTAATTCGCGAGGTGCTGGCCGCTCACTCTTACTGGCGCACGCGCGGTTTCATGGCGGATCTGGTGATCCTCAATCAGGAAGCCCCGGGCTATGACAGGCCATTGAATTTTCAGCTGCAGCGTATCATCGATGCGCATGCGAGGGAGGTCGGCACAGATCGTCCCGGCGGCGTTTTCCTCCGCGACTGGTCGTTGTTGTCGGATACACAACGGACCCTGATGCTCAGCAGTTCGCGGGCAGTCCTGTTGGGCGCTCGTGGTGCAATAGCGCGGCAGTTGCCTGCAGTCCGCGAGCCTGCGCCGCCGGCCATGCCGTTTGTTCCTGCGAATGTCCATGCCGAAGAACCGTCGCGGCAGCTGCCGTTTCTGGAATTGGCGTATTTCAATGGCGTTGGCGGCTTTTCGAGGGACGGCAAAGAGTACGCCATTTATCTGGGACCTGGCACAGTGACGCCCGCACCCTGGTCGAATGTCATCGCCGCTCCGGATTTTGGTTGCATGGTCACCGAAAGCGGCTTAGGATGCACATGGCAGGGAAACAGCCAACTGAACAGGCTTACCACCTGGCAGAACGATCCGGTGAGCGATCCGGTATCGGAGGCTATCTACCTTCGCGATGAGGATTCAGGATCGGTATGGACGCCGACGGCTCTGCCAATTCGGGAAGACGACGCCTACCGCGCGAGACACGGCCAGGGTTACACCGTTTTTGAGCATAACAGCCACGCCATCGGCCAGGAACTGACGGTCTTTATTCCGTTCAGTGAACACGGCCCGCGTCATCCGGTCAGGATTTATCGATTACGGCTTCGCAATGATTCCTCCCGCAAGCGGCGTCTGACCGTCACGTACTTCGCCGAGTGGGTGCTGGGGGCTCAAAGGGAGCAGCAGGCTTCGCACATTTTCACAAATTTCGATCAGGAATCCGGAGCTGTGGTGGCGCGTCAGCGTTGGTCGCCCGACAGCATCGACGCGGTCGGGTTCGCGGCGGCAATCCCTCGCGTCAGTTCTTATTCCGGAGATCGCGCGGCATTCCTCGGGCGCAATGGGTCCACGGCGAATCCGGCTGGCCTGAAGGCTGTTCGTCTGGACAATACCTGCGGTGCGGATACGGATCCGGCGGCGGTGCTGCAACTACCAGTGACGCTTTCGCTCGGCGCCGACGTGGATATAGTGTTTATGCTGGGGCAGGCCCCCCGCATTGAGGATGTTCGGGAGATAGTCAATGTATTTCGCGATCCGGCGGCGGTGGAACGAGGACTGACCAATGCCAGGGCGTGGTGGGATGCCAGATTGGGTACGCTTCAGGTCGAAACGCCGCACCTTTCCGTGGATCTGCTACTGAATCGCTGGCTGGTTTACCAGGCGCTTAGCTGCCGATTCTGGGGTAGAACTGCGTTTTATCAGTCCAGTGGAGCGTTTGGATTTCGCGATCAGTTACAGGATTCACTCGCGTTGCTGGATGCGGCTCCCGAACTGGCGCGCGCTCATATCCTGGTAGCCGCTTCACGGCAATTTACGGAGGGCGATGTTCAGCATTGGTGGCATCCTGGTTCCGGCGTAGGCGTGCGCACGCGATGTTCCGACGACCTTCTCTGGTTGCCGTATGTGGTAGCACACTACACGACGGTGACGGGCGATATGGAAATACTCGACGAACAGGTTTCCTTCATCGAAGGACCCGCGCTTAAACCCGGAGAGATGGAACATCTGTTTCAACCGGAGATATCCGGCGACCGCGCATCGCTATGGGAACATTGCCGCCGTGCCATCGAAGCTGGCTGGCGCCCCGGTCCAAATGGGCTGCCTCTGATAGGTGGATGCGACTGGAACGATGGGCTGAACAACGTTGGGCCGCAGGGCCGCGGCGAAAGCGTTTGGCTGGCCTGGTTTCTTCTGTCGGTACTCCCTCAGGTCGCGGAACTGGCGGATGCCCGGGACGCCGCAACGGCCGATCAGTGCCGGGAACGGGTCGCCCTGTTGCACAAAGCCGTGGAGGCATGCTGCTGGGACGGCGAATGGTATCTGCGCGGATTCTTCGACGATGGTTCGCCGCTCGGCTCTCATAAGAACGCCGAGGCTCGCATCGATTCTCTCGCGCAGTCGTGGGCGGTGATTGCAGGCGGAGGTGATTCCGGCCGGGCGGAAACTGCTATGAAGTCGGCGGATCGGGAACTGGTGAAGGATTCCCAACGCGTTGTCTTACTCTTTACGCCGCCATTTGATCATTCCACACCGCACCCTGGTTACATCATGGGCTATCCGCCCGGTATCCGCGAAAACGGAGGCCAGTACACACACGGCTCGCTGTGGCTGGCGATGGCCTGGGCTCGCATGGGCCAGGGCCAACAGGCGGCCAGAGTGCTTCAGCTGATGAACCCCGTGGAACATTGCAGAACTCCTCAGGATGTTCAGCATTATCGCGGGGAACCTTATATATCGGCAGCCGACGTCTACGCAAGTCCATTGCAGACGGGGCAAAGCGGATGGACCTGGTATACGGGTTCGGCGGCCTGGATGTATCGGATCTGGATCGAAGAAGTTCTGGGCTTTAAGCGTCGCGGAGACTCTCTAACCTTGCGACCGGCAATCCCGGCGCACTGGCCCGGCTTCAAAGTTTTCTACCAGTTTAAGAAGACCCGCTACGAGATTTCCGTTGTACGGACAACAACGGCACCTCGCGTTGAAATGGATGGAAGAAGTCTTTCGGAGGGAATCATCCCATTGCTCGATGACGGTGGAACGAGGCGGGTAATAATCTCTATCCCGGTTTAATTACAGTCTAAAAAGGAGGCCGAGCTATTGATCTCCGGCGTAGAAGCGGCGGCGAGATACCGCCGCTCCGGGACCTGCCGGACGGTCAGTCTACTTTTCAACTACCTTCTCGACCTGACCAACTTTATTCTGGATCTTCCCGCTTACCTTTTCGTCATGACCTTTAGCTGCCAGGTCGGGGTTGTTCGTAGCCGTCCCAGCGCGCTCCTTTACTGCGCCTTTGGCTTCGTGGAACTTACCTGCCACTTGATCTTTGGTGCTCTGTTTCATAAATTAGTTCTCCTGTGGGCAGACAACTTTGTGTCTCGAGACTTCCGGTCGTGTTGCCCGCGCCGGGGTATTAGCACGTGCAAGCCCATTTCATGTGCTGGGATAAGCATTGGTAAGATTGGCTAGCTTACCGACGGGCAGGCGTTTTGTCTGGCGCAGAATTTGCCGGTTCGGTAGAATATTCGTCTCGCCGAGGACAGGCAGGCAGATGGAAAGCGTCGGAGTATTGGCCGCAATGTACTTCATGGCACTTTGGAAGACCCAGTGCTTTCCTGTGAAGCGGAGGACCACGAAAGGTTTTTTATGCGTAGAACAGTTATAGCCCTTTTGGCAATTGCCGGATCCCTGAGCATCACGGCTTTCGCGGCGGACAGAGAAGTCAAGGTTGACGACCGGCTCGACGCCTCGGCGGACACGTTGAATGACATGATGAACGCCTCAGATCACGGCATCCCCCACGATCTGCTCGATAAGGCCCGCTGCGTGGTCGTTGTCCCCGGCATGAAAAAAGCTGGTTTCATTATCGGTGCGAAGTACGGACGTGGCTTCGCTGTTTGCCGACATGCAGCCGGAACCCGTTGGGGTGCGCCGGCGGCGGTCCAGATTGAAGGCGGAAGTGTCGGCTTCCAGATTGGCGCCTCGGAGACTGACGTTGTCCTGCTTGTCATGAATGATGGCGGTATGCGTCATCTCATGTCCGACAAGATCACACTTGGTGGCGATGCATCGGTCGCAGCTGGTCCCCTCGGCCGAACGGCGTCTGCGGAAACCGATGCGGAAATGCATGCCGAAATGCTCGCTTACTCGCGTGCGCGGGGCCTCTTTGCAGGCATTTCTTTGGAAGGTGCAACGCTTCGGCCCGACAAGGAAACGGATCACGAACTTTATGGCCGGGATGTGACCAGTCACGACATTCTGTCCGGTGATTTCAAAACTCCCGCGAGTGCGGGCAAATTTGAAATGGCTCTCAACCACGACTCGCCGGACCGTACGCGTTAATTGCGATCAGGCATGGGCGAGGCCCTGAATAGACCGGGCGCAGGGAAACCTGCGTCCGGTCATTTTCTTGTATTTCGACGGCGTCAATGGCGATATACGTGCTAAAGAAGCCAGTGCAGCCCGGGTTAATGGCTCGCGCGAAACATCGTTGGGCAGGAAAAGTATGTTACCGTCCGGAAGAAACGAT
>Ga0182030_10016299_pt1 | contig 14486 bp, 13 predicted proteins | sample 812S3MmetaG_FD_121299 | JGI IMG/M metagenome (GOLD analysis project Ga0182030, IMG submission 121299) | Permafrost microbial communities from Stordalen Mire, Sweden - 812S3M metaG (Illumina Assembly) | ecosystem: Environmental > Terrestrial > Soil > Wetlands > Permafrost | place: Sweden... | reverse complement strand
TTTGTCCTTGCGGCCCGGGGACCGCCCCGTTAGATTCTCGTCCGGTTTGCGCGGTTAGCTCAGTGGTAGAGCACTTCCTTGACACGGAAGGGGTCACAGGTTCGAACCCTGTATCGCGCACCATTTCAACTCAAAACCAGGAGACGGAGGCGCTTTTGTTTATGATCCATCGCCTTTTTTGCGCGGGAGCGGCCCTCCTCGCGTTGTCCGCGCGGCCCGTCGGGGCGGCACCAGCCATCGACCCGATCCCGACCGCCAGCATCCCGGCCGGCAAATCGCTGATCATCCCCGTCACCGCCACCTCGCCTTCCGGCCTGCCGCTCACCTTTTCCGCCAGCAGCAGCACCAACGCCATCGGGGTGGTGATCCACACGAACAACCCGTTCTGGAAGTTCTCGGTCGTCCAGGCGGCCACCAACACTGCGCCGGGCGCCTACACCACCCCGTTCCGCGGCGGCACGGAAACCGTGACGAACCTGGGCGACATGACCTTCATGCTGTTCCGGGATCTGGCCCCCCACACGGTGGATGTCTTCCAGGGGCTCACGGCCGGGGGGATGTACACCAGCAATACGATCTTCCACCGCGTGATCGCCGGCTTCATGAACCAGGGCGGCGATCCGATGACGAACGGGCTCGGCGGTCCGGTGTTCCGGTACGACGACGAATTCCATCCGCAGGCAATTTTCAGCGGGGTGGGCCAGCTTGCCCTGGCGAACTCGGGCGCGGATACCGACGGCTCGCAGTTTTTTGTGACCATCGAGCCGTACCGTTACGGCGATTTCACCTACACGATCTTCGGCCAGCTTTTGCGGGGGTTCAATGTGCTGACCAACATCAACAACACGCCGGTCGACGCGAACAGCCGCCCCCTGGCGAACGTGATCATCACGAAGGCCTCGCTGGTGCCCGACTATTTCGACACCGTGATCACGCTGACCGGCACGAACCTCGCCGGCGCCTCGGGCCTTATCAAGGTCATCGCTGATGACGGCGCGGGCGGCCGGACCACGAATTCCTTCACCGCGAAAACGGTGGCTGATGCGAACACCGAACCGCCGATTTTCTTCCCGGTGACGGTGACGAACCTCTGCGGGCCCGCGAACAAGCCGCTGACCAACTGGGTCACCGGTTATGATTTCGCGGGAATCACCAACAACTGGTACGTCTGGTTAAACGACGCGAATTCACAGGCCTACGCGACGAACTCGGCCGGTTACATCGTCTCAAACCAGTTGCAGATCGTGGTCGTGCCGAACAGCAACTACGTAGGTCCGATCAGCCTCGGGTTCTACGTCAGCGCGACGCCGGCCTTCTCGGCTTACGAGCAGACCTTTTACACGTTCGCGTTCGGCGACACCCCGATCGCGGCGCAGCCGACGAACTTCACGGCGCGGCCGCTGGCGGCGTTCACCGGGCAGCCGCTGGTCACGTTCACCAACGGCACCCCGAACAGCTCCGCGACCAATTTCACGGCGTTCATCAACTGGGGGGACAATTCCACCAACAATGGTGTGATCACCACCAACTCCGCCGGTCGGAAGCAGGTGATCGGATCCCACACCTACACGAACCCCGGGGATTACCCGGTTTATGTGACGCTCCAGAGCTGGCTGGGGGCGAGCTCGACCGTGGTGTGCACCTCCACCGTTCTGCCGACGCTTTCGTTCGCCCGGACGGCGACCACTGACGTAGTCGGCTGGCCCGCCTGGGCTTCGGCCTTCGAGCCGGTGGCGGCGACCAACCTGGCGGCCCCGGCGTGGGTGGCGATCACCAACCCGCCCGCCCTCTCGGGGTATCAACTGCTGGTGACGAACGGCAGCACGGCGACGAACCTCTTCCTGCGGTTGCGACGGTGAGGGCGGGTGCAATGATTAATGCCGCGCGCCTGGCAGCGGATGCGCCCAAAAGCGCCGGAATACGGCGCACTCCAAACGCTCCGCGATTACCTACGCGGCTGAGTGCCTCGCGGAGCGTTTGGAGTGCGGCGCATTCCGCCGCTCTTGGAGCCAAGCGCAATTTCGCACTGTTCGAATAGCGCTTGGGATCCGGTTTTTGTCTTTGCATCAGTCCCAAGATCGGCGTGGCGGGATTCCTGGCCCGCCGGCCGGTTTTTCACCCCCCGCGGGCTTGACGACACGGGGCGCGGAGTGGATTCTCCGCGCGGCATGTTTTCGATCTCCATCCGGCGGGCCAGTTGGTGCGTGGTGCTGGCCTGGTGCGCGGCGTTTTGCTGGCTCCTGGCCGCCCTTCCGGCGCACGGCGCGACGAAGAAGCCGGCCGCCGCCAAGCAGCCCGCGAGCTTCCGTTCCCGCGACCCCTATCTGGGTGCCCTGGTGGTCGAGCCCACCACCGGGCGGGTCCTGTTCGAGGACCGGGCGGACGAAAAGGGCTACCCTGCGAGCCTGCTGAAGCTGATGGATCTCTTGGTGATCCTGGAGCAAGTTGAGCGCCACCGGCTGTCGCTCCAGGCACCGGTGACGGCGAGCCTCAAGGCGACCCAGGCGGCGCCTTCGAAGGTCTGGCTGACCCCCAAAGAGACCTTCACAGTGGACGAATTGCTCTACGCCCTGATGGTCCAGTCGGCGAATGATGCCGCCGTGGCTCTGGCCGAGCGGGTGGGGGGCTCGACGGACGGGTTCCTCCGGCTGATGAACCAGCGGGCCGCGGAACTGGGGATGACCAACACCGTCTTCCATTCGGTGAACGGCCTGCCGCCGGCGCGCGGGCAGGAACATGACGTGACGACCGCCCGCGACCTGGCGATTCTGTGTCGCGAGGTGCTGCGGCATCCCGACGCGCTCCGCTACACCTCCACCCGTGATCGGGTGTTCCGTCCGGGCGTGGCGGGCAAGTCGGTGGCGATGCGCAACCACAACCACCTGCTCGACAAGGTGCCCGGGTGCGACGGGTTGAAGACCGGTTACATCCTCTCGGCCGGATTTTCCATCGCCATCACCGCCAACCGCAGCGGACACCGGGTCTTGGTGATCGTGCTCGGCAGTGTGAAATCGCAGACCCGGGACGCGCGGGCCGCCGACCTGGCCGCGCGCGGTTTTGGCGCCTTGGGTGTGAAGTAAGGCTCCCTTCCCCTCCGGTCGAATCCGCCGCGATTCCCGGGCCCCTGGCCGGCCCCGGATTCTCGCGGTTGGAGGAAACCGGCGAAAGGGACGGAGCGGGTTGCGCGGGAAGGCATGCGACAACAGCCGGGTATGAATGACATACTTGGCACGTTACAAGCCCGGCTCGCCGGCCGGTGCACCTACCTCACCTCACTCCTCGCGGCGGCGCTCCTCTTCGGTTCCTGGCAGGGCTGGTGGCGGATACCACCGGAATTCGGCTCCATGCTCTCCGCGCTCGCCACCGTTTTGCTGCGCGCCGCGTTGACCCGGGAGGTTGAGGCTCTGCGCGAGCGCTCCGGCACCGCGCCCAAACCGCCCCCGCCGGCCGGGGATTGGCGCCCCTCCGGAACGGACCCGGGCAAGGAGGACGCGGCCGGTCCTCCGGCGCGGTGATGCGACTGCGGCACGGGCGGACGGCGGCCAGGGTCCCGCCGAATCTCTTCCCAATTCTTCAGAGATGATCAAGGAGGTTGTATCATCCCACCTCAACGCCTTGGCTGTCGTCCGCCCGTGCCGCAGCGTCGCTGCGCATGATTCCGTTCACTGCCCGCCCGATCCTTCGTGCGGCATAACCCGAGAAATGGCCCGCCCTCACCTCCGCCTCCGCCAGAGCTATGGCGGACAGGCCAGCCCTCTCCCCCGGGCTTGTCATCAACCACCTCTTCGGCGTGGATGTTTAACCCGGTCGGACCACATAAACTATGCCTGACCAACAACTTGCGCGGCGATTCGAGCGTCGCTACGCGACGCGCCCGCGTTTTACGCGCGCCACCGTGGACCTCGGTCCACGGTTGGACGCCCCGACACGCCCAGCGTCGCGTAGCGACGCTCGAACCGTTGCACAACTCATGTGCTGTCGACATGTCATGCGATTAGGAGGGGCTGACCGCCGAAACGACAGATGTGGTTAATGACAAGCCTGGGGTGCACCGCTGAGGAGGCGGATCGGGTCGCCCGGCTGCGCCTCGCGATCCTGCGCGTCTTTGGGACCCACCGCGCCCCGGGCGGGTTGGGGGTCGGCGGCGCGCGGCATTTGGCGGGCTGGTTTGGCTTCGTTTTCCCCGGGGCGGAGCCGGCCGCGCAGGCGATTGAGTACCTGGCAGCACGGGGTTGGATTGCGCGGGTGCCCGGGTCTGGAAGTGCCGCATGGTGCATCACCGGAGCCGGGGTTCGCTTTCTGGCTACCCTTTCCTCATGAAATCTGGCCGCAAAAAGAGACTCCCGTCCGGGGGGCAGCCGCAGCCCGCGCCTGAACCGCCGCAGAAACCCGAGCCATGCCCCGCCGCGGCGGCAAAGCCCGGCCAAACGGCGGACGCGGTGGCCTGGGTGCGCCTCCACCAGAACGACCTGACGGCCATGCTGGCGGATTGGCGCGCTCAGGGGAGGGACGGGAAGCAGGGGAGAACCGCCGGAGCCGACGAGCCCGCCGCTTCCGGGGAGAGCGTCACCGCCCCGGTCTGCCGGACCTTCGCGGAGTTCCTCACGCACCATGCGCGCGTGCTGGGACGCGATGGCACCGGCCAGCCGTTCTCGCTCGCCGGCCGGGCGCCCCTGGCCCTGGTGGTGGATTGGCTCGACAAGATCCTGCGGAACACCCTGGATGGTGAGGAGGTGGAGATCGACGGGACGCGGTTTCCCCCGGGCGGGCTGCGGGGCGCCACGCTGGCGGTGGCGGGCGGGGCGCAGTTTGGGAAGACGGTCCTGGAGTTGAACCTGATGGCCTATGCGACCGCGATCCGGTTCCTTTCGGCCGGCAACTACCTGCCGGACGGCCCGAAGGTCGAGGAGATCGTGGGCCAGAAGTTCCGGCCGAACATCCTCGACCTCTACCCGTGGATGGCGGCGATGATCCAGCTCGGGAAGGTGCGCAACGCGAGCGGCAAGACGATCAACCGGAAGCAAAGCTACACGGTGACCGATGGCGAGCGGAAGGCGTTCGGCAGCTTCTGCGGGATGCACAAGCCGCCGACCTCGCTCACGCTCGACCTCGCGCTGCTCGACGAGGTGGACGACATCCCGGATCGCAACATTGGCTACGTGGATGCCCGGATGACCGGGTCGCCGTTGCGGCTCACCGCCTTCATCGGCACCCAGCGGGTGGCGGGCGCGGGCCAGCACGCGCGGCTGGGGGCCAGCTCGTGCCACGTGCGGCTCGTGCCGTGTCCCGCCTGCGGCCGCGAGTGGTGTCTCGAGGAGGAGTTTCCCCGCTGCGTGCGCGTGGGAAGGGCGGGTGGGCCGGGCGGCGCCGCCGACCCAGTGATCGAGCCCGGGCGGGCGTTTGACCGTTCCGCCCGTTACTACCCCGCCTGCCCGGAATGCGGCGCGGAGCTGGACCGTGACACCGGCCGGTATGCCGCCCGCCATCCCGGGCGGATCGCCGCGGCCCGCCTCGGCGTGCGGGTTTCCCAGCTCAGCATCGCCGCGATTCCGCTGGGGGAGATCGTCGGGGCGTGGTACTCGGCGCTGGAGGATCCCGGCGGCGGCGCGATGGCGGCTTTCCATTGCGACCGCCTGGCCATCCCGGACGCCGGCGCGGCGCAGCCGATCACGCAGGCGGTGCTGGACGCCTGCCGGCGGCTTGGGGTGGGGGAGACGGAAGAGCTCGCCGAGCCGTACGAGATGACCGCGGCCCCCGGGCCGGGGCTGCGGGTGGCCGGCATGGACCTCGGGCCGCGCTGCTGGTTCTGGTGCGACGAGCTCCGGAGCGCGGCGGTGACGTTGTGCGTCTGGGCGGAGATGATGGCGAGCGGGCAGGCGGCGGAGCGGGTGCCGTGGCTGGTCGCAGCGCTGGGTGTGCGGTGCCTCCTGCTGGATGCCGGCGGCGAGCCCGATCTGACGAAACGGCTGGTCCTGGCGCTGAACGGGCTGGATGGGGACCTTCCCCCCGGGCTGGCGGCGGCTGGCGGCTTGAAGGGGGGCCTCGCGCATTTCGGCGGCGGGTTGTGGTGGGACGGCGAACGGGGCGAGTGGCGGGGGTTGCGCGCCGCGGCGGTGGCGTTCTCGCCCGGGGCCGGGCGCGGGGTCGAGCAGGCGTTGGGGCGCACGCAGGAGGGGCGTTTCTATCCGCTGATCAAATGCCAGCGGGGGGAGACCATCCAAGCGGCGGTCAACGATTTCCTCACCCCGGCCGGTGGCATTCTGGAGCTGGTGCCGGCGCCGGCCGGGGCGGGCGGGCGAACCGTCCGGCAGCTCCCGCGCGCCCGGCTGCCCCGGAATTACGTCGGGCCGGGGGTATCCCAAGCGGTGCTGGACGGCCACCTGCTCAACCTGCGCAAGGAGGCCTCCACGCGGAGCGGGGCGGAGGATTGGCTGAAGGGAGTCGAGAACCACCTCGGCTTGGCGAAGGCCTACGCCCGCCTGGCCTCGACTTTGGTGGCCGCCGGCCGGCGGCCACCCCCCGGCGTGGCGGACCCGGGGTCCATCAGGACTGGATCGTCCAGACCGGCGTCCGGAGGATAGGGCACCGTCCACAAATGACCGCCTCCCGGCGGGGTGGGGACGTCTCGTCCCCACACTCTGTTCTGAGGCTTCCGGGGCGGGCGAGCTCGTCTGTGGCTTGGCTGGGGACGAGACGTCCCCGCCCCGGGCGGGATCAGTCGACGTCCACCTGGAGCTGCCTGATTTTGTCGCGGAGGCCCCGGAAGATGGGGTGCTTGCGGAGGCGGCGGAGGTCCGGGTCCTTGGCGAGCCAGTTGAAGTCGCGATAGCCCAGGGAAATCGCCTTGTCCAACGCGACCGCCGCAGCGTCAAAATCTTCGTTGAGCGAATAGCTGCAAGCGAGGTTGTAGTACACCAACGGGTTGCCGGGGTCGAGTTGCGCCAGTTGCTGGTCGATCTTGAGACCCTGCTCGACCCGTCCGCGCTGGGAATAGTGGTCGCCGAGAAGCTGCAAGGCGTCCACGTAGGCGGGGTCGCGGCGCGTGAGCCCCTCCAGGAAGGAGATTTTGACATCCAATTCCTTGAGGACCTGACGCTTGACCTTGCGTCGTTTGGCACTGCTCTTCGGAGGCATAAGCAACCGGGGCCACTGTTCCAAGAAAGGGGCAGGGAAGTCAAGCGCGGGTCGCGTGCAAAAACTGCGCGTGAACGGGGGTGGTGAGCAAATCTTGCGCAGTAGGAGGGGGGGTGCGAGGGCGGGCTAGTGGCCGGAAGGTGGGGTGGGTGCGGCTTTCGGTGGCGGGCCGGGTGGGTTTGGGCTTGGCCTGATTGGCCGGTCGAGGGGTGGGGCGGGAGGAGTCAGAGAAGGGGAGATGTGGCCGCCGGGGTTGGCATGGGTCTTGCGGAGAGGTGGGTATAGAACAGGCGGACCGCCCCTTGGCGGCCCCGCCAACGCAACGCACACAATAACAACAGGTGAACAAGATGAAACTACAGAAATGGTTGGCGATGGCCGGTATCGCGGTCGCGGTCGGTCTTTGCGGGAGTGACCTCATGGCGCAGGACAACGGCGGTGGGAACGGTGGTGGCGGCCGCGGGCGTCGTGGCGGCGGTGGTGGTGGCGGGAATTTCGACCCGGCCCAGATGCGCCAGAACATGCTGGAACGTACCAAAGAGACCTTGGAGATCACCAAGGACGACGAATGGACGGCCTTGCAGCCCCGGGTCGAGAAGGTGATGGACGCGCGGATGGCGGCGATGACGGGCGGCGGGATGCGCGGGATGTTCGGTCGCGGCGGCCGGGGCGGCGGCGCGGGCGGCCCCCCCGCGGATAACAACGGCAGCGCCCAGCCGCAGCAGCGCCGGGGCCCGTTCGGTGGCACCCCGCTCCCCGAGGCGGAAGCGCTCCAGAAGGCGATTGACTCGAAGGCCTCCGCCGCGGAGATCAAGACCGCCATGGCGAAGTACACCGAGGCGGTGAAATCCAAGCAGGAGCAGTTGAAGACCGCCCAGGAAGACCTGCGCAAGCTGCTCACGCCCCGCCAAGAGGCGATTGCCACCCTCAACGGCTTGCTTTAAGCTGCCCTAAACCCCTGCGGGAGGGTCACGGGACCGCCGGCGGGTTGATCGAAGAATCCCGGGATTCATCAAGGTTACCAGCGGGGCGGAGGCGGTCGGTCCGCCCGCCCCGCAAATGTTCGGAGGCCTCGACGGGCCGGTGAAACCCGCGGTGCCCGCCCACACCGGGCGGGCGGCCGCCAGCGAGCAACAACATCATGAGCGAGACGACGACACAGGATCCGAAACCGCTGTTGGACAAGATGGTGGCGGGGAAGCAGCTCTCCGGCGTGGACGCCGAGGCGCTGGCGCGGCAGATGAAGTCGACCGGCAACCCGCCGGCGCGCGAGGAGGATGTGCTCAAGTGGCTGGCGGCGGAGTATGACCTGGTGTTCTCGACGCTGGACGACGTGGATCCCGATCGCCAGCTCCTCTCGCTGTTCCCCGCGCGGATCCTGCTGAAGGAGGAGATCCTGCCGCTGCGGCGGGTGAACGGCGCGGTCGAGGTCGCGACCAGCCGGCTTTTTGCCACCCACGGGTTGGACGCGTTGAAGAGCATGACGGGGATGAACCTGCGCCCGGTGCTGGCCACCAGCGAGGCGGTTCAGCGCGAGATGAAGAAGCGCCTGGGTGTCGGCGCGGACACCATCGGCACACTGGGCGAGGAGGGTGGGTTCACGGTGCTGGAGGAGGGGCCGGCCGAGGACGCGAACCTGGACAGCGCGGCCGAGGACGCCTCCATCATCCACTTCGTGAACCAGGTGCTGCGGGACGCCATCGAACTGCGCGCGTCGGACATCCACCTTGAGCCGTTCGAGGACGAGTTCCGGATCCGGTATCGGATCGACGGTGTGCTCCAGGAAGTCCCGGTGCCGTCCACGCTGAAGCGGTTCCAGCCGGCCATCGTGTCCCGCGTCAAGATTCTCAGCCATCTGAACATCGCCGAGAAGCGCCTGCCGCAGGACGGCCGCATCAAGTGCCGCATCGAGGAGGCCGAGGTCGACATCCGCGTGTCCGTCATTCCGATGCTCCACGGTGAGGCGGTGGTGATGCGTTTGCTGCGGCAGAATTCGACGCTGCGCGGCATCGGCGAGATCGGCATGGCGCCGCGCGATCTGGAGAGTTTCCGCCGCGTGCTCCAGATCCCGCACGGGATCATCCTGGTGACGGGGCCGACCGGCTCGGGCAAGACCTCGACGCTCTACACGGCGCTGGGCGAGATCAACGATGCCGAGCGGAAGATCATCACGATTGAGGACCCGGTCGAATACCAGATCAAGGGGGTCAACCAGATCCAGGTTTCCGAGAAGGCGGGGCTGACGTTCGCGCGCGGGCTGCGGTCGATTCTGCGCCACGACCCGGATGTGGTGCTGATCGGCGAAATCCGCGATCAGGAAACGGCGCAGATTGCGGTGCAGGCGTCGCTGACGGGTCACTTGGTGTTCTCGACGCTGCACACGAACGACGCGCCCGGCGCGTTGACGCGGCTGGTGGACATGGGGGTGGAGCCGTACCTGGTGGCGTCGTCGCTGGAGGCGGTGCTGGGGCAGCGCCTGGTGCGCGTGCTCTGCCCGCGGTGCAAGAAGGAGGATCATTCGCCCGAGGCCGCGGCCTTCAAGGAGCAGGTGGGGATCCCGGCCAACGCGACCATCTACCGCTCGACCGGCTGCGAGGAGTGCCGCAAGACCGGGTTCTACGGCCGGCACGCCATCTTCGAGTGGATGGACACGGACACCGAGATCCGGCAGTTGATTTTGAAGAGCGCCTCGACCGACGTGATCCGCGACGCGGCGCGGCGGGCCGGGATGCACACGCTGGCCGAGGACGGTTGGCGGCTGGTGCGGATGGGGGTTACGACGGTCGAGGAGGTGCTGAGTGTGACCACCGCGAAGGAGGTCGAGCGCACCGCCCACAAGGCGCAGACCGAGGCGGCGGAGGCCGCGACCATCGCTGAGACCGCGGTGCAGCGCAAAGGAACGTAATGCCTGTTTTCCAATACAAAGCTTTGCAGGCCAGCGGCGGGGTGGCCGAGGGCCAAATCGAGGCGGCGGGACGCCAGGAGGCGTTTCAGGCGATGGCCGGCCGTGGTCTGCGGCCGGTGAGTCTGGCCGAGGTGGCCGGCGCGAAGGCCGCCGCCGCTGGGGGGGGAAACCCGTTCGCGGGGCTGGGGCTGTTCAAGGGCGCGCAGAAGGTGACCGCGCGGGCGCTCGAGAACTTCACCCGCCTGCTCTCCAGCCTGCTCGCCGCCGGCGTGCCGCTCAGCCGCGCCCTCACCATCCTGCACAAGGAGGCGGGCAATCCCGCGGCCAAGGCCAAGTGGAAGGGGATCCACGATCTCGTGATCGACGGCATGTCTCTGGCGGACGCGATGGCGCGGTCGCCCGAGACGTTCCCGCGGGTGTACGTGGCGATGGTGCAGGCGGGCGAGACCGGCGGTTTCCTCGACCTCGTGCTGGCGCAGATCGCCGACTTCCAGGCGCGGGAGAAGGACCTGAAGTCGAAGGTGACGGCCGCGATGCTCTACCCGATGGTGCTGCTGTTCCTGGCGGTGGCGGTGCTGATCTTCCTGCTCACCTTTTTCATCCCGAAGTTTCAGGTGATGTTCCAGAGTTTTGGCGGCCAGCTCCCGCTGGCCACGCGGATCATCATCGGGATCAGCCATGTGATGCGGCATTACGGGCTGTTTGTGACGATTGGGATCGTGGTTTTCTTCCTCGCGGTGAAGAACTGGCTGTCATCCGAGAAGGGGCGGCGGATTTGGGAGGGGCTCATGCTGCGGCTCCCCCTGGTCGGGCCGCTGGCGGCGCAGTTCGCCATGGCGCGGTTCTGCCGGATGCTTGGCACGCTGCTGGGGGCCGGGGTGCCGCTGGTGCAGGCCCTGAGCGTGGCGCGGAAATCGATCGGCAACCAGATTCTGGTGGACGCGGTGTCGAACTCGATCGAGCGGGTACAGCAGGGCGGGCAGCTCGGGGCGAGCCTCGCCGCGTGCGCCGGGCTGTTTCCCAGTTCGGTGCTGGAGATGGTGTCGGTGGCGGAGGAGAGCGGGCGCCTCGATGTGGAGCTGATCCGGATCGCGAACGTGACCGAAGGCGATCTGGATCGTCATCTGCGGACCGCGGTGGCCTTCGCCGAGCCGCTGCTGCTGTTCTTCATCGCCGGCTTCATCGGCACGATTTTTATCAGCATGGTGCTGCCGATCTTCCAGATGCAGGACTACATCAAGTGACGCGGGAGAAAACGATTTAAACTATGAAAACAAAAGTTCAGAGAGACACGCGGAGCGAGCCCCGGCGGCGGCTTGGTTTCACGCTGGTGGAGATGCTGCTGGTGCTGGTGATCCTGGCGACGCTGGCGGCGATTGTCTATCCCAAGGTGATGGGGCGGACGCGGCAGGCGAACGAGACCGCGGTGAAGACGCAGATCAACTCGTTCAAGACGGCGCTCGACGCCTTCGAGATCGACAACGGTTTCTATCCCAAGGGCCGGAACGGCCTGCAGGAGCTGTTCACCCAGCCGCGTGACGCGGTGAAGTGGCACGGGCCGTACATGGACTCGCTGCCGAAGGATCCGTGGCAGCAGGAGTACATCTATGAGTGCCCGGGCAAGCACAACCCGGCCTTCTACGACATCTACTCCCCCGGCCCTCCGGGAGAGCAGATGCAGATTGGCAACTGGGACCCGACCAAGCGCTAGGCTCCATGACCGTGATCGCCGCCAGGCCGTCCCGCCCGCCCCTCCAGGGCGGGGGGACGCGCGCCACCCGCCCCCGACGGCGGGGTGGTTTCACCCTGATCGAGATGATCCTGGTGATGGCGCTCCTGACCGTGGCGGTGTCGTTCACGGCTCCGGCGCTCTCCAAGTTCTTCGGGGGGCGGACACTCGACTCGGAGGCGCGGCGCCTGCTGGCGCTGACGCGGCACGGCCAGAGCCGGGCGGTCTCGGAGGGGATCACGATGGATCTCTGGCTGGACAGCGAGCATCGGACGCTGGGGCTTGAGGCGCAGCGCACCTTCGAGCCGAACGACACCAAGAAGGAGGAGCTGACGCTGGATCCCGGGTTGACCATGGAGGTTTCGCTGCGGGGCTCGCTCACGTCGTCCAACCGGATGAGTCAGGGCGGTGCGGTGGCGCTGGCGAGCGTGCTCAAACGGGCACCGGTCAAGCCGGGGTTGCCGGCCATCCATTTCGAGCCGGACGGCTCGATTGGCGAGCAGAGCCCGCGGGCGGTGCAGTTGAAGAACCGGACCGGGGCGTCGTTGTGGGTGGCGGTGGCGAAGAACCAGATGGGTTATGAGATTCGCACCACAGAAAACTGAGCGGCGGCGCGCGCGCGGGAGCGGCTTCACGCTGGCCGAGGTGCTGGCGGCGCTGCTCTTCATGGCGATCGTCATCCCGGTGGCGATCGAAGGGATGCACATCGCGGCGCGGGCCGGCGCGGTGGCGGCGCGCAAGAACGAGGCCGCAATGGTGGCCCAGCGGGTGCTGAGTGAGAACATGGTGACGACGAACTTCCTCCAGGGCGGGCAGTCGGGGACCATTTCGCAGGGCCACCGGAAGTTCGAATACGAGCTCAAGACCGATCCCTGGACGCTCGACCAATCCGGCGCGATCCGGCAGCTTACGGTGACGGTGCATTACACGGCGCAAAGCCGCCGGTACCAGGTGTCCATGAGCACGCTGGTGGACAGCACGATTTTGAACGGCACGAACAGCAGCCACTGACATGAACACCCGGCCCCCAGCCCGCGTTTTGTCCGCCGTCCGCCCCGCCCTTCCGGCGGCCCGGCGGCGCGCCCGGGCGGGGGTGGCTTTCACGCTGATCGAGGTGCTGCTGGCGCTGGCGATTTGCGCCGTGGTGCTGGTGGCGATCAATGCGGTGTTCGCCAGCGCGGTCCGGCTGCGGGACCGGACCTCGCTCGCGGTGGACGAGTCGCTGCCGATGGCGCAGGCGGTCGAGATCCTCCGGCGCGACCTCAAGGGCGTGGCGGGTCCGCGCGGCTATCTGGCGGGCGATTTCAAGTGCGACGCCCAATCGATGGGGACCAGCATGGGGCTGAGCGGAAGCGGCCAGGGGCTCGATTTTTTCACCACCGCCGGCGTCATCCGGCAGGGGGCGAACTGGGGGGATGTGGAGGAGGTCCTGTATCAGTTGATGCCGGGCAAGGATCGCACGACCGGCGCGGGGATGGATTTGGTCCGGTATGAGAATCGCAACCTCCTTTCGACCACCCAGCAGACGCCGGAGCCGCAGGTGGTGCTGAGCGGCCTGGACGCGGTGGAGTTCGAGTCGTTCGACGGTTTCGAGTGGCGGGCGTGGGACACCAGCCTGACGGACACGAATCTGCCGGTGGCGGTGCGGATCACCCTGCACGAGGCGGTGGCGCGCGGCCAGACCGGCCCGCGCCCGGATCCCGTCGAGGTGATTGTGCCGCTCACTACGATGACCATTACCAACCTGGCGCAGAGTGCCAGCTCAAGTGGAGGGACCAGGCAATGAAAACCAGGGTGGCAGCGGGCGCGCGGCGCGCGGGATCGGTGTTGATCATCGTCCTCTGGATCGCCTTCGGGCTGGTCGGGATGGCGCTTTATTTCGGCCACTCGATGAACTTCGAGCTGCGGGCCTCGGACAACCGCGTCTCGGCGCAGGCGGCCGACGTTGCCATTGACGGCGCGGCCCGCTACCTTAACTACATTCTGACCACCCAGATCGCCAACGGCTCGAACGGCCAAATCCTCGACCTGAGCGCCTACGCCCGCGAGGCCGTCCCCGTGGGCGACGCGCATTTTTGGATCATCGGCCGCGACACCAACATAGCGACCGGCCCGGGACGGCTGAGCTTCGGCCTGATCGATGAGGCGTCCAAGTTGAACCTGAACACCGTCACCAGCAACCAGCTCACCTGGCTGCCGAGCATCACCTCGGACCTGACGATGGGTATCCTCGACTGGCGGGACACGAACGGCAACGGGCCGACGACGATGTATTATTCGATGCAGCAGCCCGCCTACCTCTGCAAGAGCGATCCCTTCGAGACGGTGGATGAGCTGCGGCTGGTTTACGGGGCGGACATGGACCAGTTGGTGGGGGAGGATGTGAACCGCAACGGCGTGCTGGATCCGAACGAGACCGACGCGAACCAGAACAACATGCTGGACCCCGGGGTGCTGGAGTACGTGACGGTTTACAGCCGCGAGCCGAACCCGGGCGGGATCAACCTGAGCAACCTGACCGCCAGCGAGACCGCGCTGCGCCAGTTGCTCACGACTAATTTCACCACCGAGCGCGCGGATACGATCATGCAAAATCTGGGCTTCGCCGGCGCGGGTGGCGCGGCGGCTCGCGGCGGCGCCGGCGGGGCCGGCGGCGGCGGCCGGGGGGTGGCCCCCCGGGGCGGAGCGGGTGGGCGCGGGGGCGGCCGTGGCGGCGGG
>Ga0182030_10016294_pt1 | contig 14489 bp, 8 predicted proteins | sample 812S3MmetaG_FD_121299 | JGI IMG/M metagenome (GOLD analysis project Ga0182030, IMG submission 121299) | Permafrost microbial communities from Stordalen Mire, Sweden - 812S3M metaG (Illumina Assembly) | ecosystem: Environmental > Terrestrial > Soil > Wetlands > Permafrost | place: Sweden... | reverse complement strand
TCCAAGGGCTTTACAACCATCCCCTCCCCGCCTTTCGCCGTCATGTCTTCCCACCAGCGGGTGATGTCAGCGACGGCGGCGTTATCGCTTAAGTGAACGGCCCGAAATGGCGTAGCCAATAGCAGTTCGGGGTCAGCCTTACAGAGTTCCGCCAGCGTCTCCATATGCCAGACATGAGTCTTGTCCGCGTGCGCGGCGCCCTCGCTAGCCAGGATATGAAAAGGCGCGAGCTTAATGTCCTCGACGCCGCGGACCGGCCAACAATAGTGCCGGTACGCGTCGACATACCGACCAACAAGATTGGCGCGATCATCGAAGGCATGTAATAACTCACTAACATCGAGCCCCCGGCGGTCAGCCTCTCTCAGCGCAGTTCTCGCGGAATCCACAGCCGCGTTCGCAGCGGCTCCGGTTGGCGCATATTGGGTTCTGAGTAGCTCCTCGGCCTTGACTGACCACGGCATGAGTTCACAGTCCAAACAGAACCAATCTGACTGAAACCTCTCCCAAAATCCCGCGCTCGTGAGCGCCGAGATCAGTCGGTTCAAAACCGCGCGCTCAAGCTCACCGTCACTGAAGAAACGGCGGCCTGTACGCGTATATATAATTCCGGTTCCCTCACCCTCCACTCCAAATCGTGCTTTGGCGGTAGCCTCATCCCGACACACAACCACGACAGCACGTGAGCCCATGTGCTTTTCTTCGCATACAACAGTCTCGACGCCGTTTTTCCTGTAGTACTCAAGCGCTTCGATCGGGTATTCAAGGAAGCCGTCTTTGTAGCTTGTCTCGCTCGGTGACATCGTCGGCGGGAGATAGATCAGCCACTTAGGATTCGCGGCAAACCGACTCATAACCTCAAGTGCTGCGACGGCGTTCTCTTCCCGAATCGTGACGGTCCGATGAAATCGAGTCTCGATAATCCGCTTCCCGGAGACGTCGTCTAGGTCGAGCAGGTCATCAAACTCATGCTGCGCCGAAAGCGCCTGACTCCTGGCAGGCGCGAGCGGACGCACCGGCTCGTAGTACATTCGGTGAGCCGGTACTGCGACAAGTTCGCGTTCTGGGTAACGTAGAGCTGTCAACTTTCCGCCAAACACGCATCCGGTATCGAGGCAGATTGTGTTGTTAATCCACTCGGCCTCGGGCACTGGTGTGTGTCCGTAAACCACGATCGCCTTGCCTCGATAGTCCGCCGCCCAGTTGTAGCGAACCGGCAGCCCGTACTCGTCAGTTTCTCCGGTGGTTTCGCCATACATCGCAAATTGGCGCACGGCGCCTGATCCTCGACCGTGCATTTCCTCCCGAAGACCGGCATGGGCTACAACCAATCGACCCTCGTCGAAGACGTAGTGGCTTACCAATCCGTCGAGGTAATCCGCGGCAGTTTTGCGAAATTCGGGCGTCTCATGTTTGAGTTGCTCCAGCGATTCCGCCAGCCCATGCGTAATCTTCACATCGCGCCCACGCAAAGCGCGGGAAAGCTTGACGTCATGGTTTCCAGCGACACAGTACGCTGCTCCGGCCGCGACTGAATCCATCACTAGTCGAATCACACCCGGTGAATTGGGACCGCGATCTACAAGGTCACCGACAAATACGACTTTCCGCCCCTGGCCATGGCTCAGTGTGTAGCGACCATCGACGATTGCCACGTCATAGCCAAGCTGGGCCAGCAGTTCCAGGGTCTCGTCGAGACACCCGTGTATGTCACCGATAATGTCCAGCGGGCCGCTTTCGTGCTTCTTGTTATTCCACAGCGCTTCGCGACGAATCGTTAGTCCAGCGAGGTCCTCAGGCGACTTGAATATGGTGACGTGTCGAAAGCCTTCTTTCTCAAGACCACGCAAGGATCTGCGCAGCTGGCTACACTGATTGCGAATAACATGTTCGCCGAAGTTTCGATCAAGACGACTTGCATTCCTCTCACGACAGATTCTCTCGGGTGTGTCCAGAACCAACGCAACCGGTAAGCAATGGTATTCGCGGGCGAGCGCTATAAGGGGCTTTCGAGCTTCCGGCTGAACGTTCGTCGCATCTACAACCGTCAACTTCCCGGCACGTAACCGCTTTGCCGCGATGAAATAGAGCACTTCGAACGCGTCGTTGGTCGCCGCTTGGCTGTTTTCGTCATCGGACACCAACCCGCGACAGAAATCGGATGAGATGATTTCGGTTGACTTGAAATTGGCACGTGCAAACGTTGACTTGCCCGAGCCCGAAGGACCCACAAGGACGACCAGCGCCAATTCTGGAATCTTGATTTCCATGGTTCAGCGAGTCTCAAAAATAGCAATCTGGGTAGGAGCGCCCAGCGCTGCATCGGCCTCGCCGATCCCGTCGAAGCGAGCCGCGTAACCGAATCGATCTGCGATGGTATTCGCCCATGTCTTGAACTCATCACGGGTCCACTCGAAGCGATGGTCCGGATGCCGGAATTGTCCGGCCGGGAGTGTCTCGAATTTGACGTTGAATTCGGCATTCGGTGTGGTGACGACCACCGCCTTCGGGTGTGCTAGCTCAAACAGGACCCGCTCAAATGCGCGCAGCCTTGCCACGTCAAGGTGTTCGATAACCTCAACTACCGTCGCAAGATCAAACCCCTGCAGTCGGCGATCGCGATACATGAGGGAACCGTGGATCAATTCAATGCGGTCTCGAAAGGCAGGTGCAAGCTGCTCAAGGCGCAATCGGTCTCGGGCTCTTTCGAGCGAGCGAAGTGATACGTCCATCCCGACAATGCGGTCGAGTTGTCGCTGCTTTACGAGCTCCCGAATCAGTTTTCCTTCACCGCAACCCAAGTCGATGACGGATTTCGCGCCTATCTGGTGCACGACGTCGGCGATGTGGCTGATGCGTTGTGAATTGAGGCTTATCTTGGTTTCGAGTGCCTCCTCGCGACCGAGGGCTATCCGCGCAGGCGTCGCGTCATCATCGGACTCAACACCTGCGTCAGTAGCGAGCCGCTCAATCGCCTCTTGCGTCAGGCTCCGGCGGTGCTTGAGGTACCGGTGCGCGATTTGCTCTTTTGCTGGATGAGCGGGGAGCCAGTCACCGCCCCGCCGCAACAGTTTGTCGACTTCATCGTCGCCAACCCAGTAGTGCTTCTCATCGTCAAGAACCGGGATCAGTACATTGATGTGACCTAGTAGATCCTGAAGGCGCTGATTACCTTTTAGGGTTACGGAGTAATATCGGCTGGGACCCCATTCCGGGAATTCAGCATCTAGCGGAATCCGCGCCAGCTCGACTGAGTAGCCGAGCGGCTCGAATAGTTGTCGAATTAGCGGCTCCCCACCCCGGCTCGGAAGCACGGGAATGTGCGCTTCAAGTGGCATTGCGGTCATGGCCAACTCGGGACGATCCTTCGATCGGCCCGTCATTGCAGTCCCAAATACCTCCGATATGGCGACCGACAGAAATGACGAGGCGACATACGGGCGGTCGTTGACGTATTGACCGAAGATTCCTCCGTCACCGGCGGGCCCGGATTTCCGACGGACCATGCCGATCGGATCTACCTCAAGCAGTAGGCATACCGTGCAGCGTTCTGCGGTCGCCTCCGAATAGAAGACCGTGGCCTTGCCGAACGAAAGATCGAATCCGTGAACGCGAGCCGGGTTCTTGAACAGCAAATAACCGAGATCGGTCGCAGGCGACGATGTAGATGTGATCGAAAGTAACATCTTCCAATAATCTCATAGGCGACCGCGAAAGAGGTCAGTCATTCTGACGATACCGATCGTGGATCGCTCGTATTCCGTTATAAATGGCTAAGGTAGCGGCTGAGTCGACTGGCAATTTCTTGCTTGGGCAACCTGCAGCGCGGATGGGTAGAGATTTTTTCGAGACCTGCATGAAGTTGCAGATGTGTCGCGGCGTCCTGGCTCTCGAATTCATCGAGCAGCCACAGCACGCCGTGGCAATCAACGTTCTCAACTCTGGCCAATTCTCGAAGCGGTCCGTCGCCCGTCAGCAGAGTCCACCCGTTTATCTTGGCCAACGCCAGCGCGAAGCTGTCGGGCACTGTCAACTGCCGCTGCGCCTGTCGGTGACGCATTGCCATGGCAACCCCCTCGCCATCGAGCGACTCGACTTTCAGTCCCAGCTTGAGTAGTTCGTCTCCACCGTATTCACGCAGCTCGCGCTCGTATAGCACGTCGGGGACGGCGAAGGTGGCCGACAATTTGAAGGCGCACTCGATCAGCTCGCCACGCTCAAGATCAATCAAGACCGAAGTATCGGACACCAGGATCGTCATGCTTCTTCAAGCGAAAGAAACCGCAGCCTCGGGATGATCGAGCCGCTCATTTAGCCGTCGGACACTAATTCCCAGCAGTTCGGCCGTCTTGGCCTCAGATAAAGCACCCTCAGCCACAGCGCGATAGCACAGTCTTTCAAACCTCTGTGGTTTCTCTTTTTCCGGGGAGATTGCGCCGGGCTCTTTGAAAGGAGACGCTCGCCAACCGCGGTCCTTGAAGATTTCAAATAGAGCTTTGAACAGCTGCTCGCCAATGATTCCTAAATCTTTGCAGCGGTACGTGATTGCCTGAAAGCTCGTGCCAAATAGATTCTTTAACTGCAGCAATTCGGCCATGCTCACCGACGTCCGGTGCTTACCCACTTCGTTCCACAAACTTTCGGCAGGCATCAGAAATGCCGCGGCAAAACGATGCGCCGCTTTCTCACAATCCAGCCCCGGTGCTATATCCATGACAAGATGCCCAAGCTCATGGGCCAAATTGAAGCGCTTGCGCTCTGCCCAATCTGCACTGTTGATGACAATGACAGGCAAAGACGTCCGGTTTGGTCGCAAAACCTTTGCCGTCAATCCGTCGACTTTGTCTGCCATGATGGACAGAATCTTGATGCCCCGCTCTTCCAGCAGCTCGACAAGATTGGGCAGAGGATCGAGTCCAAGACCCCAATCTTGGCGCAGACTGCGAGCCGCCCGGTCCGCTTCATTCACATCATTCAGTACGGGATAGGGAGCCTCTCTCGGTTTGTCCCACTCGATCGTAAGGCCGAGCAACTCCTCGACGGCGAGATAACGCTCGAAGAGATGCAGCACCTGAGCCTCGACCTGGGCCTGCTCCTTGGCGCTCATTTTTGCCTTCTTACGAAATTCCACCCCGTCGAGCGACATTTCCTGCTCGGACAACAAGTAGTCCTCAGATACTCCCAAGGCTTTAGCGATGGCGATTAGTACCTGAGACCCCGGCATCATTTCGTCCTGTTCGTACTTGCTTAAGGCCTGCGCTGTAACGAGGTTGTCAATCTTGCCTTGTAACTCCCGAAGAGACAGACCTGCAGCCGCCCGTGCCGTCCTAAGTCTATGACCTATCATAATATTCCCCCAATCTGTCTTAGGTTGACAGATAGTATCAATTATTGATAAACTGTCAACCAAGTTAAACTGACTCAAGGAGTTCATATATGAATAGGAAAAATACGTACGTGGAACGAAGGCCTGAGGGCGATTTTGCCGTTCGCAAGCCCGGTGCAGAGAGAGCGAGCGCGGTGGAACCAACCCAAGCGAAAGCGATCCAGCGAGCTCGCGAAATCAGCCCTGGTGTAAAGCCAGATGTCGAGCGCGTCCGGCATACGAATCGCGGGAAACCGGACCAGTGGCGTAAAGCCTGATTTCCGTTTGTCAGAACCGAGCGAATCCCTCAATTTTGACAGCGCTAAAGCATTTTCTCGGTCGCAAGCGTCGCCTTTAGTTCTGCCGCATCCACGTTTGTGTGCGCTAGCCGCCTGGCTAAGCCGCCTCATCATCCGCGCCAGGTAAAAGCCTAACTTGCGCGGCCTCGACCAGTACGGCGGGTTCAGCGACGACCTCGTCCACAACGTCCAATTTTTTCTTGAGCACGCGATTGCGACGCTCTGCGCTCTCTATGCTGCTGCTGGCTTCCTCGAGTTTCTTTCTCGTGTGCTCCAAGGCCTTACCGAATTTGCCAAACTCGGCTTTAACCGTGCCAAGTACTGCCCATACTTCGGATGAGCGTTTTTCGATTGCCAACGTTCTGAAACCCATTTGGAGGCTATTCAGCATCGCAGCCAGTGTGGTGGGACCACAAAGCACGATTTTGTGATCGCGCTGCAGCGCGTCCACCAATCCTGGACGGCGCAACACCTCGGCGTACAACCCTTCGGTCGGTAGATACATGACGGCGAAGTCAGTCGTGTAGGGCGGTTCAACGTATTTCTCACGAATGTTCTTCGCTTCCGTCCGGATTCTAACCTCGAGCGCCTTACCTGTTTCCTCGATCACGGCGACATCCACGCGCTCCTGGGCGTCAACGAGCCGCTGATAATCCTCGAGCGGAAATTTCGCATCAATGGGCAGCCACAGACACCCGTCTTGAGACCGACCCGGAAACTTGATGGCAAACTCCACCCGAGCGCCACTTTCCGGCCGGGTCGCGACATTTTTCTCATACTGTTCGGGGGTCAAAATCTGATCCAGCAGACTTTCCAGTTGCACTTCGCCCCAGGTGCCGCGGGTCTTGACGTTGGTCAGCACCTTGCGAAGATCCCCGACACCGGACGCGAGCGACTGCATTTCGCCGAGGCCGCGGTGGACTTGCTCCAATCGTTCGCTGACCAGTTTGAAGGATTCTCCTAGCCGCTGCTCCAGGGTAGCGTGCAGCTTCTCATCCACGGTCGCCCGCATCGTCTCAAGTGCTGCGCTGTTCTCCGTGCGAAGGGCGCCTAATTCGGCCTTGAGCGCCTGATCGACCGTCGTCTTGAGCTCCATGAGGCGATCGGTGACTGTCGTGATGCTCAGTTGGGCAGTCTCATTCAGCGTTTTGGCGCTCTCGGAGGTGCGCGTGACAATCTCGCCGAGCTTGAGGGATAGCATGCGTCCTACCCGATCGTCCCGCTCCAGCAATTCCTGCCTAAGCGAGGCCTGATCCGCTGAAACGCTCGCCTTGAGCTTGGCCAAGCCCTGCTCAATGTGCAGCGGAACCGTCGATTGCAGCTTGCTCGAGGCCTCGGCGATTTGCTGCAGCGCCTGGGCGATACCCGCGAGTCTTCCTTCGAGCTGCCCAAATGAGGTTACGAGCTGCGCCGTCGCTTGTTTGGCATCCCGCGCGTGCACCCCGCTCTCGAGGACTCCGCGCTCGCAATTCTCCAAACGAGAATCGACTGCTTGCAACTGACGCATAAGACCCGCGGGGCCGCGCAACAGCAACACGACCAGAAGGAGTAGCGATAATAGGGATACCGTCAGCACGATCGTCGTCGTCAGATCCATACAGCCTCACTGGTCATATCGTTCACACTCAATGGCGGCGCATTCTACGATGAGCGCCTGGTGCGTGGCGATGCGTTCATGTCGTCGTCCCAGTTGCAGGCGGGACCTGCGACTCGGCGGCGCGGGCGGTGCGCTTTCGTACCTTCGCCGTAGCCTTGTTGCGCTCGTCGACCGAGCGTCGCCAAGTTTCCAGGTCGCGTATATCTTTGAGCAACTCGTCCGGCTCCGGAACGCACGTGCCGCCAAGAATTGCGTTGTCGTGGGCGTAGTGGGAACATCGAGTCATGCCTTCATTCACGATATCGTAGTCGCTGTCTTCGACGCGAACGTCTGCGAGCCGATTCGTCTCGACGCCGTAGCGGAAACGAAGTACGACATTGTTGAACAGCAACTCCTCGACCGCTCGCTCCCAAGCGTTTCGCAGCAGTCTATAAGCATCAACAGTTTCCTTCTGCCGTGCCGTCTCATTTCCCAGCTTTTGAAGCTTGGCGATCCTCTGCTGCAGCTGTAGCAACGCGCCCACTCGTTTGGACGTCCCTTTGGCCTCGTACGGACCATCATTCTCGGCAATCCCGTAGCCTTCGGCCGTTTGGATGAGGCTTTGCGTGAGTAGCGGCACCTCTTGGTGCTCCGCTTGTTCATCCAGCAAACGTAAGAAATACAGGCAATGCGTAAACACGATGACCTGCCTAGTCTTGGCCTCGGCAACGAGCCTTCGCGCCACCGCATCGCGCCGCCGATGATCGAGCGATGATACCGGGTCATCGAACACCACTGGACCCTTACCGCCTCCTAAGCCCACTTCCGCCAAGAATGAGCCCAGAGCGATGGAACGCTGCTCTCCTTCGCTCAACACATCTCGGGGAATCGGGGCCTTGGGCAGTTTCAAGACTAACTTATGCAGTGGCTTACCCTTGAACGATCGGCTCTGTAGCGAGACCTGTAAGGAACCGACGCCCAAGGCCCTGAACTCGCGGTTCAAGGCCTCCTCGAGTTCGGCGGATACCGCCTGCCCGGTGAGCTCGGACGCCTTGGAGGAGATGCTCCGGGTGTTCAACGCCTTGATGCATCTATCGAGCTTGTCAATGTGCTGAAACTTGGAAATTGCGGTGAGCAGGGCGTTCTTGAACGATCCCATCCGCACGCGAGCATCCAATTCGCTGAATTCGGCCTGCAGTGCTGCGCGCGCGTTGACATCGGATGCCCGTAGCAATTCCTCCCTCTCACGTCGCAAACAGACCGATTGCTGCTGCAACCGCTTTGCCGGATTCGGAGCTTCAGGCGCCAGATGGCCCCAAACGCCCGACCCCACGGCCGCGATCACCGACTGCTGTCTCGCGAGCACCGCTTTTTCGAAATCACGCACGTCGGCGCTCAACGCGGAATCCATGGTGTCGAGCTCCAACAGCAATACCGGATCGGCGTTGAGGTTGAGCGCCTGAGTAGAGAAGCTTGCATATAGGGCGTTGAGTTCTCCTGAGGCGGCTTCGACTTCCCGCGCCGCGCGTTGCTCGATGTAGGCTTGAAATCGTGGAAGCAGGCTTGCCCCTCCTTCGAGGGGCTGCTGGCAGAGCGGGCACGGTGATTCCGATGACAATGTCGGGAATACCTCGTGCGGGTGCGACTCCCGGGCAAATTCTCGCGCAGCCTCGAACAAAGCACGCCAGGCGCTCTTTCCCGTGCCGGGAAGCAATTTGCCGCCCGCAGAAAACTCCTCAGCGGCGAGTTTTGCAGCGGCTTTGGCTTCTGTCAGCCGTTTGGCACGCCGCTCAATCTCCGCGATCGAAGCAGTGCTCACCGCCGCCGCGCGCTGGCACACGGTACCTTCGAGTGCCTCGACGCGCCGCTCACGCAATTGCAGTTGCGCTGCCTTTTCCTTCGGATCATTTTCCTTAAGGCTATTGCCGAGCGAGACATGTCGCGCTGACTCGTCGGCGTCTAGTCTGGCCAACGCCTCTACGTCGGCCGGCTTGGTCGCGGCCGACAACGCCGCCACCAGCCTGCCTACCTGGGTGTCCCCCACGAGTGACGCGAACACGCTCAAATCGACCGCATTTTGCGCGCGCTCAACTTCCGCCTTGGCTTTCAAGTCCACGCATAGCGTCGCCAGACCATCGAACACGTCCAAACCGTAAGGAACGTAGGAAAAATCATCCTCCTTGTCGAGATATGCGCGCGCGCACAGCGTATCGAATATGGCGATGGAGGATAAAATCTCCGGCGCGGCGGTTGAGTCAACCCAATGCACTTCTTGCGGCGTGCCGTTGACGGAGATCTCGAAGTCGGCTTCTGCCGGCCCGGCAACGGGTGCGTTAGCGTTCGGATGGATGGGCTCGGATCGGTCTCGCGCCCGGCACGCACGCTTGAGTACACGTGAATACCCTGACTTGCCCGAGCCGTTTGCGCCATAAATCACGGTCATGCCTGCCTCGCCGAATTGCAGGCGATGCTTCTCCGCCAACGCGTTCACGTGGCATAGATTCTTGATCGCCAGGAGGACAGTCTGAGTTTGCGGCGCGAGTGGCGCCGGCACATGGGCTGCCGAGAGCGGTATCGCCACGCGAGCCTTCGGATCGGCAATTCCGTGAGCTGACTTGAGGACCGCATACAAGTCGTCTCTGTCGGACTCGTTCAGCGTTCGATGTTGGAGCAATCGCGCGATCGCGTCGCCTTGCCATGGCGGTAGACCCTGGGACCAACTCAAAATCTGTTGCAGAAGATTCGTCAATGCTCATTCCCTGAACCGCTGTATCACGCATTGGTCATCATAGGAGTCCTGATCTGACCACGATGTGCAGTCGTTCCCATTTTTGCCCGGCTTCAGTGTGCTGCTACGACCCGATCGGCAATGCTTTTCGCGCCCCCGATATCCAGATGCATAGAGGCGAACGATTCCACTAGCAACTCCCGTGGCAGCGCCCAATCCCATTTGCTCTGCCCTAGGTTTTCGACCTCCTTGAGCATCGCGAGAAGATCCACGGCATCCAAATTCACAATATCCGAGCAAGCATCGGTCAACCGCTCCAACTCCCAGCCCTCGCACCTCACCACGAGCCCGTCGTTAGAACCCATCTCGAGTCCCAACGAGCGCAGCAGCAATACTAGCGCGTTCTGTGCCAGATCCCCGGCCCAGGGCAGGATCAAGAGCGCGTCGCCATCCTTCAGGACCATGCGCTTGCCCAACCGCGCATCCCGATAAAACTCTCGCGCCTCGCGCAGCAATGCTTGCGCACCAGCATCTAGAAAGCCGAGCTCCGTCTCCTCCTGTAGGATTTGGCGCATCTCTTGGCGTATGCGCTCGTGCGCCATCGGCCGTCCGCTGTCAAATATTGGGGGCCTACCCGTGGGATCCGGCGCCACCGTCAAAACAGCAGGTTCGGTACACACCGACAGAATCTTCCAGCGCCGGCCGCCGAATATGATGCACAAACCCTCGAATACCGGACTATCGATCGGTAACGTCCCAAGCGGGCGGCCGTCGTGCACAATCTGCCACTCCTCGCGTGAGGCAAAGGCCGCATAGAAGTCATAGTGACCGACGATACGCTCTCCCACAGTGCCGAGCAGCAACGCGCCGGAGGAATCCTGCACCAGCATCTCCCGTCGCCCGAGCTCTCGCAGCAGGGTGCCCAAGCCGGTCGACGGAAGCCCCGCAAACGGCCCATGCACGACTAACGCGCGCGATATCTCGTGCGCCATGACGCCGCCTCGCTCCGCGATCATCGACAGCACTTGCTGGACGAGGGTCGATAGGTGCAACCCGCCGTCTCGCGGCGGCTCGAACCAATTTCCCAAGAGAAGCCGGATGCACGCGGCGCTCTGCACCAGGCTCTCGCGCAAACGATCCGATATTGGCGATTCCGCGGTAACTGCGTTCTCTACCGCGTAGGCGCGGAGGATGGCAGGTTCCCCGGGTCGGCGGCCCGATCTTCCCAAACGTTGCCGCAACGCTGCCACGGAGGGCGGTGGGCCGATTTGTGCCACGCTCTTCACCGCGCCGATGTCGATACCGAGCTCAAGCGTCGTAGTGCAAATCGCTGTCGCCGGTCGATTTCCGGCTTTGAGCGCTGCCTCTGTGTCCTCACGAATTTCTCGCGATAAACTGCCATGATGCGGCCAGAACTCATTCGGAATGCCCTCGCGCTCGCAGCGCCGGCGCAGCAAGTCCGAGAAGTACTCCACCCGGTTGCGGCTATTGGGAAACAGGAGGTTGTTCGACCCGTGCAGCACCTTGAACAAGTGGTCCGCCATCGAATCATATACCTTCGCATCGGCCGCCTCTTCTGGCTTCATTCCCTGCGCGTCCGGATGCGCCTCTTCCCCTTCGGCGTCAGTCTCGCGTACCGGGTGGATCAGATAACCGCGTAGCTGCACCAAGAGTTCCTGAGCCGCGGATTTGGACTGGATGATCGTCGCAAGCGGGCCCTCGGGACGGAGAAACGTCGCAGCCAGAGTTGGATCTCCGAGGGTGGCCGATAAGCCCACGCGTGGCACGCGCCGATCGATCACGCATTCGATACGTCGCATCTGCGATTGCAGTTGTTTGCCGCGATCGCTACCGATAAAAGCGTGGAGTTCGTCCACCACCACATACTGCAGTTCGCCGAAATAGCGCTTAAGCTCATGCCCTCGGAGCACGAATTGCGCCTCTAAGGATTCTGGGGTGATGAGTAGCACGCCTTGCGGCCGCTTCATGAAGCTGCGTTTTCGGGTCGCGGTGATGTCGCCATGCCAGGGCACCACCGGGATATTCAACTCCTCGCACAGCTGATCCAAGCGACCCCATTGATCGTTGATGAGCGCCTTTAAGGGGCTAATATAAAGAGCAACGCCCATTTCCTCGCCGCTGCTCAGGAGCTTGGAGAGAATGGGTAGAAATGCGGCTTCGGTTTTGCCGGACGCTGTCGCTGCCGCAATGATCACATCGTGCTCGGCTTGGAGAAGAACTGGGATTGCCTCCTCCTGCGCATCGCGCAACCCCGTCCAGCCCTTCTGCCATACCCAGCGCTGGATGCGTTCATCCAGCCGCTCAAGATTGGACGCCTTAGGCGCCGAGCTTGAAACTGGTAAGCTCATCGTCATCCGCCGCCTGCTCTTTTGCCGCGCCGTTGTCTGCCTCTACGTGCACGGCACCCACGAGCGCTCGCCAATCAGTGTCGGGATGCTGCTCGAGCACGGCCAATAGCCCTAAGAATGCCGTGATTGTGGTCCGGGGCGTGCGGAAGTAAGCCTCGCCTAAGCGCTTCGCCGTATGCGCCATATAGGCGGCAATGCCCTCATCGGGCAGTAAGTATTTCTCCGAATCGCCGTAGGCAAACACGTGCCGAAGCCGCTGCAGCAGTACGTAAAAATCTTCCTGCGACAGACTCGTAAGTCTGAGCACCGGGCCTGAATAGTCCGTGAGCCCTGCCTGAGCCGCGAAACTGTTCTCCGCGAGACGTGATTGCAGCGCAGGGTAACTATAGAGGCCGCGCCGAGTGTCGAGCAGGAACTCCGGCGTGCCACCCATCAAGATTCCTATGCCCTCGGTATTTCCCTGCAGCACATCGTTCAAGATGCGCAAGATCTGTTCGTAATTGCTGTCCCGGGCCTGGCGGTTCGCCAACTTGTACAAATTTACCAATTCATCCAGGCATATCAACAATCCGCCGAAGCCCGCTAGGTGCACGAACCGCGCAAACAGTTTCAAATGGTCGTACATCTGATCATCATCGATGATCGTGCGCACACCCAAGGCGGCTCGCGCCTCGGTCTTCGTGGTGAACTCTCCCCGCAGCCATCGCACGGCATCGGCAAGAAGCGAATCGTTTCCCTCTTCGAACCCGCGTGCGTATTGAGCGATTACCTCGGTAAAGTCATAGCCCCCGACCATGTCCGTCAATGGGTTTAGGCGCGTTCGGATGAGCGGCTCAGGCGTCACCCCCTGCGTCTTCGCATCCGTCCTTGCCTGCGCTACAAACTTCTCGACTACCCCGCCGAGCGCTCCACCATCCGGTTTCGCGCGCGTGGACACATTCTTCATAAGTTCCGCGAATAGAGACCGAGCTTGGCCGCCGGATGCCTGCAAACGGCGATCTGGGTTCAAATCAGCATGCGCCGTCACTAGCTTTTGTTGCAACGCTATGGCGCGCACCAAATTCAGGAAAAACGTCTTGCCGGCCCCGTACTCACCGATGATGATCCTAAATATCGCGCCGCCCTGCCCGATGCGCTCGATGTCCCGCAGCATCACTTCCACTTCTCGCACGCGGCCGACTTGAATCAATTGCTGTCCCGCGCGCGGCACGACCCCAGCTCGCAGAGCCTGCACGATCAAATCTCGATCTTTGGAACGAATGATACTCATGCGTTGACACTCTCCATCAAATCAGTTTCGATCTCGATCGGATCATCCCCTTCGGCGATCCGCGCATCGAACAGCTCAAGGGTCGCTTCATTGACCCGCTCCAAGGCACCATCCAACATCATTTCCATATCGGCAGCGATGTCGTTGAGTTCCGCTCGCGACCAGGAGTGCCGCGTCAGCAGCACCCGCAAGAACGCCGTATGCTCTCCGTCCAATCCCAGCAAGCGCGGCGCCCGCTCAGAGGGCTCCGGCCCCGCATCTTCCGCGCTAACTGCCGCAACAGAAATCACCGGCGTCTCTTCCTCGAACACCTTTGACAGCAACGCCGTGACCCGCTCGCTTTCCGCCTGCAACGCCGCTATACGCGCTGGATCCAAATGCAAGCCACCGGAATTGGTTGCTGTCTTGCCGGCAGCCGAGCGTTGAGTGGGCGCCTGGTCCGGCCTCGCGGTAGAGCTAGCGATCGGGGCTTGTACCGGGCGGGGGCTCGTCGCGGACGGGCTGGCCGTACTCCGATCGGCCGCGGCGGCGACACCGTGTAATTCGCTATACAGTGCCGTTCCATCGATGCCTAAGAGCGAATATATCTTCTCGAGATGCCTCACCTCTGCGGCATCCAGCTTTCCGTCCGCCATCGCCAGCGCCGACAGCAGCCTTGCCAATGCCATGCGCGCGGCTGTCGGCAAGGGCTCAATTCGGCTTTTTAGAGAAGCCAGTGTTGGCGGATACACGATGCCTAGGCGTAGTCGTGCGCGCAGTCGCCGCTGCGCCGACTCACCGACATGCGACCACGCATCTACTTGCCCGTTGAGAAACTGCACCTCACGGCCCGATATCTTGCCGTCGGCGTTGGCGAGGGTAATGGCAAGATCGAGCATGACC
>Ga0182030_10016293_pt1 | contig 14489 bp, 13 predicted proteins | sample 812S3MmetaG_FD_121299 | JGI IMG/M metagenome (GOLD analysis project Ga0182030, IMG submission 121299) | Permafrost microbial communities from Stordalen Mire, Sweden - 812S3M metaG (Illumina Assembly) | ecosystem: Environmental > Terrestrial > Soil > Wetlands > Permafrost | place: Sweden... | reverse complement strand
AGCGCCACGTACATCACTTCAGGTCAGGCCAAATCTCCTGGTGCTCCCGAAACTATTGGAGGCTTCTAACCAACAGGTGGATCCCCGAGAGGGTCTCCATACATCCTGATTGTTCTGGCGGGTGAGCCCGCAGGGCGAACCTCAACGATCACGAAACCGCCAGAAGTTCTTGTGAGCCGATCCGGTCGACTTGACGCCGTGAAGCGCCGGTGGTCCGGTCCGGCGCGTGGGACGTGCGATTGAGATCAATCTGGTGGGAAACAACGGCCGGGCTATGAGTCTGGCTATGGGCTGCGTAGCGGCCCTGTTTGCCCTGTGGGGAAGTCCTCAGGAAGCCGGTGAGGAAGTCGATGGGGAGCGGTGTCGCCGGTACTGCCGCCAAGTGCCGGAGCACCGACGGATTCAGGCAGTCGAGGTCGACCCACGCGCCACGCGCCCCGTACGACTAGGTAACGCGATCGGACCACCCATAGGTAGGCCGCCGCTCGCGTGGGCGGGGTGGCCCTGACCGCCGAACGCTGTAACCAACTCTTGGATTGAGCCGGCATGTTCAGGAGCGGAACGCCCGAGCAGCCCCCGAGTGAGACCGAAGTGAGGACTGCGGTCGAGCGGATATTGCTGCGTCGGTCATGACCCGCGAGGAGGCCATCCGGGTCGGAGTGTTCACACTCGCCGACTGGCACCGCCGGGACCACGGCCAGCGATGCGTATGCTTGGAAGCTGAGCAGTTCGGAGCTCAGTCTGCCGCTCTCATCGACGCGTTGGCGGCCGAAGGAGTTCTCTTCGACGGCTACTCCGGAGGCGATTCTCTGGGCCCGCTCGGCCTGCCCCGACCAGAGGACAGGTGATCCCAGGGGCGCGGTCCGCCACCGCCTCTCGAAGAACGATGGTGGCTGGCTGTCGACCTCGGGACTGACGGCCCAGAGCGGACCGAGGAAGACGAGTGAGCGATGCCATCGAAAGCACCACTGTCGTTAGTAGCCCGTGAACGGTTGCGCGATCACCAGGCCGCCCAGATTATGGGCGTTGACGTCGCCGCCAGCTTGCTGGACCTCACCAAGGCAGAGGTTCGTCGGATGGCCAAGGCCGAGGAAGGCGGTGCGAACTGAAAGCGAATATGAGGAGAGCGAAGACTAGCTGGGGAGGTGGTTGGGGAAGCCCACGGGGAACTTGACCCCTCACGGTGTCGCCATGACATCCAAAAACCTCATATGGCCGCAAGAGTATGAGCGATACCAGTCGCTCTTCCCGACAGATTCGTACAACGGCGCCACCGGCAGACCCTCGCCCGGGGCGCCCCGGCTCGGCGAACAAGCTGGACTGGATCATCGCCGAGCTCCCAGTTTGCTTGAGCGCAGCCCGAGGACTTCGAGGCCGGTTCGGCACCTAGTGCAGCAACCAAAACCGTTTTCGCAGCTGCCCGCGCGCGCAGGCCTGCGAGCACCCCAGCGTCCGAAGCTTCTGGCGGTTGTGTCGCAAAAAAACCCGGCAATGACCGTGACTCGATTTCTTTACGCCAGTGTCTGTGGATATAGTCAAAGTAAAATTTGTATAGTCGGATGGTACTAAGCGAGCTAGCGACGACCGGAGAAGACTGTGACAGCGACTGAAGTCAACGGAAGCACTGGAAATCTGGTTCGCCTGGATGGGAAGGTCGTGTTAGTCGTCGGGGCAAGTTCGGGGATCGGGCGAGCTTCTGCAGAGATATGCGCGGAGGCCGGAGCGGAGGTGATGCTTGCCGACATTGACGAGGTCCAGGGCCGCCAGGTCGCAGACGCCATCAATCTCCAAGGTGGGACCGCTGCGTTCACCCGTGTCGACGCTACTGATGAGCAGTCTGTGGCGGAAGCAATCGGCGCAACTGTCGAGAAGTTTTCCCGCCTTCAGGTCCTCGTAAACACGGCTGGCGCCGGAGACCTCGGCAGCGCTCCAGGAGAGGCATGGCACGACTTTATCGATCTCTTCCTCAAGGGTCCGTACTACGCGTGTCTACACGCCGTCGATGAGATTGAGCGAGCGGGTGGCGGATCCATCGTGAACGTTGCATCCATCGCTGGCGTCACAGGATCCGTTAGCGCTGACGTTGCCGGCACCGGTTACGGCTCCGCCAAGCACGGAGTAATCGGGCTGACTCGTACGATGGCATTGGCTTATGCCAAGCGGAAAATTCGCGTCAATGCGGTCTGCCCCGGGTACGTCAAGACGGGGATCACGGAGTTCTTGTACGAAGATCCTGAGACGAGCCGCCGCATCATAAGCGAGGACCTTCGCGTACCTATGGATAGATGGGGTGAGCCCCGCGAAATCGGTGCCGTCGTCGCGTTTCTCGCCTCTGATGCTGCGTCGTTCATCACCGGTCAACCGATCATCGTGGATGGCGGCCTCATGGCGCGCTAACCAACGATTCGGCCGGACGGGTCGCGCCCGAGCACGACGTTGTCAACGGTTCCAGCGCAGGCGACCCCCGGACGGCGTACTGTGATGCTCCGGATGCTTGCTATTTGGATCGTTAGCAGGGTGCAACTGGATGGAGTTCAACCCACAGACTCTTGACACCGCACGCGAAGAAGGTCGGATTGAAGGTCGGAGGCGGCTCCGAGAGGAAAGTGATCGACTCGACCATCCTCGCGAGGTGCTCGAGAACAATGCGCACCTCCATGCGGGCGAGCGTTGCCCCCGGACAGACGTGCGGGCCGATGCCGAATGAAAGATGATCTCGAGGGTTCACCCTGTCAATTCGGAATTCGTCAGGCGACTCGTAATGCCGGCTGTCGCGATTGGCGGATCCGAGGCAGAGCTGGACCTGCTCACTCTCGGCGAGGTCAGTCACGTCCAGCGTGGTCGGTCGCATACACGTTCGGAACAACATCTGAACGGGTGCGTCGAATCGCAGCGACTCCTCGATGACGAGGTCCACCACTTTCGGGTCGCTCTTCATCGCCGAGAACACGTCTGGACAACGAGCAAGAGTCAAGAGGGCATTGCCGAGTAGGTTCCTCGTCGTCTCGTTGCCTGCCATTATCAGCATCATCATCTGGGTGCGCACCGCGACATCAGACAGCGGTTCGCCATCGAGGTCGGCACGCAAGAGCCGGGTGATCACATCGTCAGGAGGCTCGGCGTCGTTTTTGCGGGCGGCAATCAGGGCCTCGACGTAACGGGTGAACTCGGGGTGTACTGCTCCAATCCCTGAGTCGACAATGCGGAATTGCTCTTGAAGGAACTCATCGGACATTTGACCAAAGCGTGCCGCTTCCTCACGAGGGATACCGAACACGAACGCCATCGCCTCAGTGGGAATCGGATCAACCAGGGTAGGTACGAGATCGACCGGACCGAGACCAATGATTTTCGACAGCAGCTGTTCTGAGAGCGCGGCCACGAATGGTTCGACCAGAGCGAGTCGATGCGGCGCGATGACTCCGCTGATGACCCGTCGGACCTTGCCATGCCGAGGCTCAGGGATTGACGGGAGAATCTGCTCTTCGGCCGGCAGATCGGGGTTATACCCAAGGGTGCCGCCAAAAGATTCCACGTTCTTCAGCGCATAGGAGACGTCGTCATAGCGCGTGACGACGCGGGTACCTCCTGCATCGCTTGGCAGACCTTCTTCGCCGCGCAGCTGCCGGTACCTCTCGTGGGCTCTCCGGTAGGTCTCATCTTCTCGGGCACTATCGCCCTGGGTTACTGCAGACATCACCATCTCCTTCCAGCGGTGCGAATTGTCAATCTAGCAATTTGAATTCGACAATCGCAAATGTATAGGCTACCGCATCATGCGTTGGTAGGCACCTGGGCGGCGGGGGAAGTGGAGCTTGGCAAATGGATCACGACGACCAACCACCAACGAGACTAGAAGTACGCGCCCAAAGGCTCCGAGGGTCGAAATGAGATGGCCAGTCGGGCGCCATGCTCAGGCTCGGTACCAAGGGAAATCGTCTGCAACGAGGGATTACTCACCCCACGCAGTCCATCTGGAACTGCAACCCGAAGAACGTCGTCCAGCTGACCGCACAGCAGCAGCATCAACTGAACTCCCTTTGATCGTGGCGCGTACGGGCCCGCAACAAGTGCAAGTTGCGTGGCCTGTGGCCGCATCCCGATCGATAGGGCCAGCCTCAGGATTACTTGCGCGAAGGCTTCCGCCCCCCCGGAAGTCGCAGGGCTCGTTTGCCCTCGCACCGCGCAAGTAATCCTGAGGCGGGCTCTGAGCGACCGAAGTTTGGACTAACAAAGCCTATCGACATCGATTATCCAGCTCGACGTAGAGTACGGCGATCTTGATAGCTGCCATGCAACGAAGCTTCGGTGAGGCTAATGCATGAACATCTGGCCCCCATCCAATTGAATGGTGGTTCCGGTCATATAGCCCGCCTCTTTGGTGCAGAGCCAACAAATCGGCGGACCGAGATCGGTCTCGGCATCACCCATTCGACCGAGGGGTGTCGTTTGGATCAGACGATCGAAGACTTCCGGATGCCGTGCATGGCCCTCTCGCGACATTGGAGTCCACGCGGAGGGCGTCACTAGGAACGTTCGAATGCCATTTGCGCCCCACTCAACTGCAGCCTGACGCGTCAGGGCCAGCATGGCGTACTTTGCGATGAGGTACGGTCCAAATCGATAGTTCATGCCTTCATTGATCATCTGGGCCCCCGATCCCATATTGATCACCACTCCCGGCCGCTTCAAAAGGTGTGGGTAGCCAGTTCGCATAAATCGAAAGGCAGCTATCGGTCCAGACTCGAGTGCCTCGTACATAGTTGCGTCGGTCGTTTCGGCGAGGGGACCATGCGGACTCACCTGCGCGTTGTTGATGAGAATGTCGAGACTACCGAGTGACTCGACCACGGTGGCCACGCAGGCGTCGATCTGCGCCACATCGGTGACGTCGCACACAACGGGAATTGCTCTACCACCGGCCTGCTGGATGAGTTCACATGTATCGACGATCTTTGACTCGGTGCGGCCCACGATGGCGACTGCCGCGCCGTCCTTTGCCAGAGCCAAGGCAACTCCCTGGCCAATGCCTTGTCCTGCGCCGGTCACGATCGCAACCTGGCCTTCGAGACGACGACTCATCCGTTTCTCCTCTATCGCTGTGTGCACCGGATCCGCACTACTTTTTGACTCCAGCCGGGACTGCCTCTAGATTAAAAAAACTATTTCGACAATGAAAATGTTATCGGGCGTCGGGCCAGATGACGGTTCGGCCCATTGGATAGCCACCACAGGAGAGACATGATCGAGGAACAAGACGGCCGGCTAGCCGAGCGCGTAGCCGTGGTGACCGGGGCAGGGCGAGGAATCGGCGCCGCCGTGGCAAGAGCCCTGGCTGCGCAAGGGGCAAAAGTGGTTGTCAGCGATGCCGGCGTTGCGATGGATGGCTCAGGGTCCAACAGTGGTCCCGCTGATGAGGTTGTAGCCGAGATAGAAAAGGCCGGGGGTGAAGCGATCTCCGATATCACCAACGTGACTGATTTCGACGCCTGCGGCCAGCTGATCGACCGAGCAGTCTCGCATTACGGTCGTCTTGACGTCTTGGTCAATGCGGCGGGGATTTTGCGAGACCGTATGATCTTCAATCTCTCCGAGGAGGACTGGGATGCTGTAATCGCAGTTCACTTGAAAGGCACGTTCAATACCGTCCGGCATGCCTCCGCCTACTGGAGGGCCGAGAAGGACGGTGATTACCGCCTTATCAATTTCACATCGGGTTCAGCCCTATTCGGTGCTCCTGGGCAGCCCAACTATGCCGCCGCCAAAATGGGAATCGTTGGGCTCACGCTTTCGTGTGCCAATTCGTTGGCACGCTATGGCGTACGTTCCAATGCCGTGTCCCCAGTTGCCGGTACCCGAATGACCATCGACCAGCGTCCCGAGGTCTACACCGCAGACATAATGTCGCCCGAAAATGTCGCCCCTCCAGTTGTCTATTTGGCCAGTACGGAGTCTTCGTGGCTGAACGGACGAGTCATATGGGCCGGGGGTGGACGGGTTGGTCTCGTGTCGAACCCAGAGATCGAGCGAGAAGTGGTCATTGACGGGATGTGGAGCGATGATCGGGCCTTCGAAGAGTTTGAACAGACCTTCCGTCCAACAGTTGAGCGCAAGGGTCCCTTTTCCAATTGACTTCGGATCGACGCGACGGTGGTTCCTAACGAAAGACTTGCGGGGTGCAGGCGTCCGGGCCGAGCGATGCTCGATGCGCATCCCGAGAGCACGATCGGCCTGCCTCTCGCAGATGGTGACTTAACCCTGGGCAAAAGCTTTCTTTGGGCCACACAGCGATATGCCGACCGAGAAGCCCTCGTCTTCTCTGGAAAACGGTATACGTACCGAGAGCTCGAGACGGAGGTGGTCCGCTGTGCCCGCGCGCTCATCGCCGCAAACGTCTCCAAAGGGACGAGGGTAGGCGTACTCATGGGCTCAAGGCCTGAGTTCCTCGTGCTCTGTTACGCCGTCGCACTGGTGGGTGGGATCAACGTCTTGATCAGCACATTCTCCCAGGATGAAGATCTCGATTGGATCCTGCGTCATTCCGATACTGCGCTACTCATTATGCACGAGGAATTTAGAGGATACCGCGCTGCCGACGAGTTCTCTCGGAGGCATCCTGACCTGACAGGTACAACCTCCGGACTTCTTTCCGTTCCCGAATTCCCCTTCCTCGGTCAAATCGTCGTGGTGCCCACCGCGAAAGGGAGTGTGGACTCCCCGTTTGAGTCTTGGGACGATTTTCTCTCAGCGGGAGCGACGGTGGAAGCGTCAGTGGTTTTTGCCCGCAAGGACTCGGTGACGGCCAATGACGACGCCATGCTGCTGTATACCTCAGGCTCCACTGGTCATCCGAAAGGGGTTCTTCACTCCCACCGTGCGCCGGTGATGCAGGGCTTCAATATGGCTGACTGCATGGCTATCGGGCCATCCGACCGCACATGGACGAGTTTCCCTACGTTCTGGACGGCGGGCTGGGTCACCGGGATAGCGGCTCCCTTGAGCGTCGGTGCCACGATCATTCTTCAGGAATCCTACGAGCCGGTTGAAGCCCAAGAGCTCATTGCAGCTGAACATGTCACCTCGGTGCGCCAGATGATTCACGACGAGATGCGGCTCGTGGCCGCCCATGAGGCCAACCCCCTCAGCTTGGAGTCCGTAACCGTCGGAGTAGTCACCGATTCGTTGAGGCAAATAACGCAGGTGCCGTACGAGACAGCGGAGATCTGCGGTTGGGGCATGACCGAGACGTTCACCAATGCAACGATGCTGCCGTTTGATGCGCCGTTCGAGCTACGGCATTCGACGATGGGGCGCCCCGTACCCGGAGACTTTATCCGGATCCGGGACTTCGAGACCGGCGAAGCGCTTTCCCCGAACCAGCTGGGGGAGATCACGGTTTCCGGCATGTCGCTGATGCGTGGTTATTACAAAGAGGACCCGTCGCTGCCGGTTGACTCGGCCGGATATCTTCCGACTAACGACTCCGGTTACCTGACGGAGGAGGGCTACCTGATCTTTGCTGGTCGCACTGATCGCCTTATCAAGACGGCCGGAGTCAATGTCTCACCGATTGAAGTAGAGGAGAGACTCCAACTATGGGGGCGTCTCGGTACTACTGCCGTTGTGGGCGTGCCCCACCCGAGCCTGGGTGCAGTCGTAGTCCTGTGCGCCGTCATGAAGCCAGATGAACGAGTCGATGTCGACGAGATCAAGGGCTACCTCCGCACACACCTTGCATCCTACAAAACACCCCGCTACGTCTTGTTTTTCAGCGACGACGAACTACCACTGACCATTAGCTCCAAGGTTCAGATTGGGCCGCTCCGCGAGCAAGTGAAAATGAGACTGCTGCAACTTGAGATCGATCCTGCCTGGAGAGACATGCTGGAGCAGCACTGACTGGTCAGCGAGGCAGGCCGAGGCAGCGTTCCGCAAGGACGGTCCGCTGAATTTGGGCGCTTCCGCCATAGATGGTGGAAGCCCTTGAATATAGATAGTCCGAGAACCAGTGATCGCTGTCGTCCACAAGGGCCTCAGATCCGAAGAGATTCATGGCAACATGCAGAAGCTCCTGCTCGACACGCGCCATCAAGAGCTTGTCGACCGATCCCTCTGCGCCGGGCGCTCGGTCGAGGCGCATGCTCAAACTACGCAATACATGGAGCCGAAGCACCTCGACACCGGCCGCCACGCGCGAAATCTCTCGTTGGACAGCGTTGTTCGTTCCTAGACCACGCCCCGCCGCCCCTTTGCGAAGCCTCTGAACCATCGATAGGTATTTGGACACAAATCCGATGTCTGCCGGACCTCTTTCGTAGGTGAGCGTCACGAGCGCGTAGTTCCAGCCCTCGCCGGGCTTGCCGACCAGGTTTTCATTAGAGACCGGCGTGTCTTCGAAGAACACTTCGCAGAACTCCGTGTCGCCGCGTATTGTTCGGATGGGGCGAATGTCGATCCCGGGGGACTTCATGTCGATGATGACGGCACTAATGCCGCGATGCCGATCTTCTATCTCACCGGTGCGTACGAGACAGAGACATAGATCAGCGAACTGCGCCCCGCTGGTCCATGTCTTCTGACCGGTAATCCGATAGCCGCCGGTGTCGCCAATAGTGGGATCAGCAACTGCTCGAGTTCGCAGTGAGGCGAGATCTGAACCAGCGTCGGGTTCTGAGAAGCCTTGACACCAGAATTCGCTCCCGCTCAACAGGCCCGGGAGGTATCGCCGTTGCTGCTCCGGCGTTGCAAAAAGGAGCATGGCACGAGCGATGAACCCATAGTTCAATCCCGAGGAGATACCCAGACGCTCAACCTCTTGAACAAGGATCGCCTCTTCGAGGGGTCCAAGGCCTTTGCCTCCAACCTCGATCGGCCAAGAAAGTCCGGTGTAGCCCGCCTCGTTTAACTTACGGTGCCAGGCCACGAGTGCGGAACGTTGCTCCTCTGGGTTGCTTTGCTTCATTTCGCGAGGTGCATTGGCCTCCAACCATGCACGCAAATCAGCTCGAAAGCGAGCCTCTTCCGGGCTGTCGTTTAGATCCATTTATCGAGCCCGGAGATGAAGTCTGTTGTCTGAGCGGTATTCATGAATGAAGATCGGAGAGCGAGGGCGGAGCGGAGATATCTGTGAACCGGGCACTCCCACGTGAATCCGATACCCCCGTAAACCTGTATCGCCGATTCGCACACTCGAACTGCTGCATCTCCACACCAGAGCTTGGCGATTGCAGCCGAGCGAATCGCTGTCAACGGTTCGGATACGTGGGTCAGCATGGCTGCCGCCCCGTAGGCAATCGAATGTGACGACTCGACATCGACCAACATGTCAGCACAGATGTGTTTTATCGCTTGAAAGCTGCCGATCTTCGCACCGAACTGTTCTCGCTCTTTTGCATACGCAACGGCCAGTTCGAGTGCGGCCCGCATGCAGCCCAACAGAAGACATGAGGCAATAACGTTCGTCGTTGCCTGGAAGTGCTGAGCTGATTCAGAATCAACCACGTCCTGCGTCGATAATGTCAGCGGTCCGACGGAAGCGACGCGGAGTGTGAGATCTTGCGTGACGATGGGAGTACATTTGCGCTCGCGCGCAACTCGCAGGCCCTCGGCGCCGGGTTCGAGGACGATTGCATTGGGCTGCCAACCCCACGCAAAGCCATCGCCTTCGGGAGGCCAGGTCAGATCGGAGCCCACAACGACGCTGCAGAACTGGCCCTGTGCAATAGCCGTCGCGATCTCGTTGCGATGTGAGACATCGCGTATCAATGGGAGTGCGGCAGGAGAGATGAGCGCAGAGCTCGTGACGGAAGCAGGTGCGAGCGCGCGCCCCAGCTCCTCAGCGAATATGGCTCCTTCTATCAATGTTGCTCCGCTGCCGCCCTGATCCTCAGGAATCATGAGACCAAGTAGACCGGTTTCGCTCAAGAGCTTGTGCGCATCAGGCCCGACTTCGAAGCGATCACGTTCCGAGTCGCCCGATGGAGAGATATCAGTGGCAACCTTTCGTGCCAGCAAGCCGAACGCCTGCTGCTCCTCGGTGAACCCGAAATGCACGCTTCTCCCTCACCTCGACTGTTGGAGCCACCGGCCCTAGGGCTTGGGCGCTAAACTTAATGTTTACTATTGTCGAATTCAAATTCGACGATCTTCAGAGGTCATTATGACTGAAACAGGATGGGGACGCGCAGAGTCCGAACAGACGTCCCTAGCATGATCGATCCCTCAGACAGGTGGGCTATTCACGAACTCATCGGGCTCTATGGACACGTGATTGATGATCGCCGTTGGTCCGACCTTGGCCTCGTCTTCACCGATGACGTTGTTTTCGATGCCACCGATTTCGGGAACCCGGTGACAACTTCGCTCGAAGAGCTTCGTTCTCTTTGGAGTAGCGACGAATCGATGCACCCCCTGGCCCACCACGCGACGAACATCATCGTCACCGAGGACGGTGGGACAGTTCAGGTCGCTTCAAAAGGGATAGGTGTCGGGCACAGCGGCCGAGTGGGAAGTGCCGTGTACCGCGATGTCGTTGTACGGACGCCAAATGGATGGCGCCTGTCCCATCGGATAGTTGAGCTTCGGCGATCTTCCCCAGCCGACTGAGGAAAGAGCAACCGGGCGACAGATGCTTTCTCGGGGAGACGCGCTCGTCGGCATCTGCCGTTCTCTTGATTGAGCACCACTTACCGTTCGTGCTCGAGCATTGCGATGCACTCAGCGTGCTGGAACTTGGCTCGACCATTGCTCGAGCCACGCCCAAAGAGATCATGAGTAACGATGTCGTACGGGACGCCTATCTGTCATGACGATAAAAGTAGGGGCTGTTTCCCAGACTGACATTGGTCACAGCCGAAACACCTCGTCGTGACGCTTCACCAGCCAGCGGCTGGCTGAGCGTCACGATGCCGAACTGCGGAACGATATTGGTCCAGTCGTAATTGGTCGAGTCGTAGCGGCGCTTCCGCCTGTGACGCGACGGCCCGTCCCCATGGCTGGGGTAGGCGCTCCGCCTTGACACGATGTTGCGGCGGTAGATAGCATTGCGAAGGCAAATTCGACAATAGAAAATGTACTTGAACAAGGCCAGGGGCCTTGTTCTATGGCGGTTTCGCGCCGTCGCGTCACACTTGAAAGGGGGTGGACGTTGCTGGATTGCGTCGTGCGTGGTGCGATCGTCATCGACGGTACGGGTCTTCCGCGTCGCCGAGCGGACATCGGAATTCACGACGGCCGGATCGTCGCTATTGGTCGTGTCGCCGACACGGGTACCCAAGAGATTGATGCTGACGGCCTCGTCGCCATGCCTGGAATCGTGGACGCGCACACGCACTACGATCCGTTATTGACGTTCGATCCTTGGGCCACCTCGGCGTGTTTCCATGGGGTGACGACGGTGGTTACTGCGAACTGTGGTTTCTCGGTTGCTCCTTGCGCACCACGTGACCGTGCGTTTACGGCGGAATTCATGGCGGCGGTGGAGGGGTTTTCGGCCGACGTACTCCGTGAGGGCCTTCCGTGGTCGTGGGAAAGCTTCCCCTCCTACCTGGACGCCTTGGACGGGCATTTGGGAATCAATACTGCGACTTACATAGCGCACTCAGCGTTGCGCCGATTCGTGATGGGGGAGCGGGCCAGCACATCCGAGGCAAGCGAGGACGAACTCGCCACGATGGAGGAACTCGTAACCGAAGCACGAGCAGCTGGGGCCTGCGGTTTCTCCACCGAGCGTATGGGCGCCGAGCTCGATCATCTTGGGCGTCCCACCCCGTCGGTTGTGGCAACAGAAGCGGAGGTTCAGCGTCTGATCGAGGCGTCGGGCGGAAGGCCGACGGGCAGCTTGGCGGTGTTGCCGCTTTCGGCGGGAGATGGGCTGTCCGACGAGGACGGCGCACAGCTTCGTCGCTATGCCCTCTCGACGGGACTACCCGTTATCGTCCAGGGCATCGGTTGGCGCCCAGGAATGGACGCGCAATGGGCGGAAGACCAGGAGTTTTTCGAGCGATCGAATGCGTCCGGCGCAGCGATCTTCAGTCTTTATCGGAACCATCCGATGGTGCGCCCGTTCGACTTCGAGCGCGGCACTTCACTCTTCAAGGGTGTCGAGGGCTGGCGAGACTTCGCCAACATGTCAATTCCAGAGATTCTCCAAGCCGTCCGGTCCCCCGAGCAGAGGGAGCGACTGCGGTGGGCATTGGACCACCCCATCACCGATCCGGCGAAAGGCGCCACCACGCCACCGCCCCCTTTCAACACGGTCTTCGTGGAAGGATCGACCCGTGGTGAGGCCATTGGCAAGTCGATTGCAGACCTAGCGACTGAAGGCGCGAGGCACCCCTCGGATGCCCTTTGCGACCTCTTGAGCGCCGATGAGCTTGAGACGAAACTTGCGTGGCGAAGCGAGACGGAGGCATGGAGGGCCGGCGCCGAGAGCACGCTGCGTCATCCGAATATCCTCATCGGCACCGGAGATGGCGGGGCACACTCCGACCGGGATGATGGCTCAGAGTGGTCGACGTACTTCCTTAGTCGTTGGGTTCGTGACCGCGGGCTGTTCTCGATTGAGGAGGGCGTGCGCCGGGTCACGAGCGTTCCGGCGCAGATTTGTGGTCTCACGGATCGTGGAATGTTGGCGCCGGGGTTCGGGGCAGATCTGATTCTGATGGATCTCGATCGCCTACGGCTCACAGACAAATATCGAGTGCATGACCTTCCAGCGGGAGGCGAGCGTTGGCGGGCCGAAGTGGAAGGCATCGAAATGGTCTTGGTGAATGGGCGGAAGATAGTCGAGAAAAACGAGTTGACCCGGGATCTCCCTGGCGTCACATTGCGTGGTCATGAAGGGATCAATGCATGAAGCACATCCTCGAACTGGCAACTGGTCCAGTCGCCTACTCGGCTCAAGGAGAGGGGCCGCCGGTCATCGTTTTGCACCGCGATGTCGTGAGCCCGGGTGACAGCCCCTTCTTGGCTGCGCTCGCCCAGCATTACGAGGTCTATGCAATCGATCTGCCGGGATTCGGCGCCTCTCCACGACCGACATGGCTCCGCAATGTGACGCAACTGGCGACGCTGACGCTGCACGGAATCAAAGCGCTCGATCTGGCGCCGTGCCCGCTGATTGGTCTGGGGTTTGGCGGCTGGGTGGCGGCGGACGTCGCTACCCAGGACAATAGTTTGGTGAGCGAATTGGTGCTTGTGTCACCTTGGGGGGTCAAGCCCACGAATGGCGAGATTGCGGACTTCGTCCTGTATTCGCTTGAGGAGTGGGCGTCGCTCGGGTTCCACGACCCATCGAACTACATCACATACTGCGGTGATGGAATAGAGCCTGATGTGCTCCGGAAATGGGATGATGCCCGAGAGACGGTTTCGGCCGTGGCGTGGAAACCCATAGGGCACAGTCGGCCGCTTGCGGCGATGCTCAGCCTCATATCTGTTCCCACGCAGGTCGTCTGGGGTTCTGACGATGCAATCGTCCCGCCGGGGTGCGCGCGTGATTGGGCGACAGCAATGCCCACGGCAACGACCGTCGTTATAAATGAAGCTGGTCACCAGGTCGACCTCGAAGCCCCGGTCCGGCTCAGTGAGATTGTGCACGGATTTATCAACTCAAACCGAACTCTTGAGGTGAAGTGAAGAATGTTACTTTCCTATTTCACCGAACAGCCTATGTCGGCGTATCCGGAGCAGGCGGCAGTGAAGCTGTCACCCGACGATCATCCGGCGCGTCACGCTGGTGACACCATCGTTCTGTTCTCGAACAAACACTTTGATCGAGCGGAAGCGAGTCGGTTGTACCAAGAGCGGATGGTCGAGTACCGAGCCGTAGAAGAGGTCGGATTCGACGCCATCATGGTCAACGAGCATCACGGTGGCCCTTATTGCATGACTGCGCGTTGCAATATTACGAGTGCAGCGCTGGTGGCACTCACGGAAAGGGTTCAGATCCTTCAGGCGGGAAACCCCCTTCCATTGTGGGACAACCCTATTCAGCTGGCCGAAGAGATCGCAATGCTCGACCTCATGTCGGGCGGACGGATCATTGCTGGAATGATCAGGGGTGGGGGACCGGAGCAGATCGTCAACGACGTCAATCCCGTCTACAACCGGGATCGCTTTGAAGAGGCGCATGATCTCATCATTAAGGCATGGACGACGCCGGGGCCGTTCCGGTGGGATGGAGAGCACTATCAGGTTCGCGTGGTCAATCCTTGGGTACTGCCACTTTCCGAGCCGCACCCCCGCATTCTGGTGCCTGGAGTCAGCAGCCCTGAGACAATCGCTTTCGCCGCAAGGCACGGCTATCCATTCTTAGGTCTGAATACAACGCTTGAGGCAACCAAGAAGATGTGGTCGTACTACCACGAGGTGGCGGAAGAGGCTGGCTACGAATCTGGTCCGCAACATCGGGGGTACCTCATGCGAATCCATGTCGCCGAGACAGAAGAGAAGGCGTTGCGGAATGCTGAAGAATTCATGTGGATGCT
>Ga0182030_10016292_pt1 | contig 14491 bp, 9 predicted proteins | sample 812S3MmetaG_FD_121299 | JGI IMG/M metagenome (GOLD analysis project Ga0182030, IMG submission 121299) | Permafrost microbial communities from Stordalen Mire, Sweden - 812S3M metaG (Illumina Assembly) | ecosystem: Environmental > Terrestrial > Soil > Wetlands > Permafrost | place: Sweden... | reverse complement strand
CCGCCGTCGGCGTATTGCAGCACCTCGCAGCGGGCCACGCCCAGATGGTGGCAGGAGTCCGCAAATTCCTTGCGGCGCGCTGCCTTCAGCGCCTCGTCATCGGAGGCGTCACCACGATTGGCGGCCCGCTCTCCGCCGGTAAGGCAGATCACGGAGCACTCCACTCCAGCCTCGGAGTATTTCGCCAGAATCCCGCCAAAGCATCCCGCTTCATCGTCGGGATGCGCGGTCACACAGAGCAACCTCAGCATTCACTTTCCTCGTATGCAAAATCGAATCCGCGCTGCAATAGATGCGGCCGGCGGGATTGAGAATGCAGGCTCCGGCCACAACACAGCCGAATAGGCTGCCTTATTGTATGCGTTCGTCTGACGCATACTCTCAAACTTCATCACAACTGCTCGCAACAAAACAAGTGCGTTGCTCGGACGCTTACGCAAAACCGCATAGGAGCGGTACAATTTAACAAACCAGCCACAACGAGGATATTACCGTTAAAGCTAATCCAGCTAAAGTTCTGTGGCGGCTCTTCCGCCCTCATAGTTTGACGGCTTCCTTTGTACCTGTTTTCATTGGAACAGCACTGGCATGGAAGTCAACCGGGCACCTGCACTGGATGCTCTTTCTTGCCATGCTCGCGGCATCAACACTGATTCAAGCTGCGACAAACATGTTCAATGAGTACTTTGACTACGTGAGCGGACTCGATACGGTTGATTCGGTTGGAATAGCTGGGGCCATCACGCAAGATAGAGTTCAGCCGCGGACCATTCTCTGCACGGCGTTTGCGGTTCTTATCGCTGCGATGCTTTTTGGAATTTACATTTGCATACACAGTAGCTGGTGGCTGGCTCTGATCGGAGCTGTCTCCATGCTTGTCGGGTATCTATATTCCGGAAGTTCGGTTCCAATCTCAGCTACGCCCTTCGGGGAGTTGATTGCTGGCGGGTTCATGGGCTCTGGAATTATCCTACTTTCCTGTTTTATTCAGCAGAAGTCGATCCACGGGTACGAAGTTCTGGTGTCAATCCCATCGGCGGTTCTGATTGGCGCAATCCTGACGGCAAACAATATCCGGGATTTGGAGGGCGACAGAGCCAATGGTCGACGCACTTTGGCGATTCTGTTAGGTCACAAGTGGGCAGTCCGATTTCTGGCTTGTAGTTTGCTCTTTGCAAATCTCTGGATCGTTCTGCTCGCGCTATTTCGAGTGGCGTCTCCGTGGGTGCTGTTAGCTCTCGGAAGTCTCTTGCCATCACTTCTTGCGGTGCAGAGGTTTAGGAGAGAACGAACTCTTACCCAGATGATGGTGGGGATGCGGCGAGTAGCGCAGACAAACACAATATTTGGGATGCTTTTCTTAATTGGGCTATTGATAGGTGCTTAGAAGCTTATTATTATGCGCTACCGGCCCAATAATCGCATTCGGCGCGCCATTGGCGATACTAACGGGCGGGCCTTGCGGCTTCGCCCATTTGTATCGCATCCGTTGATCATCGAAACTTTGAAAACCTTATGACAGAGATCATCGATTGGCATGCCCATTGGGTGCCACCTGAGGTCGTCGACCTGCTTGCCGGTCGGAGCAGCGAGCCCAAAGTCGTGCGGGAGCTAGGCATTCGCTTTTTCGCCACCGAACCGGGAAGCCGTCAGCCGATCAAAGAGACGCAACTGGATCTTTCGGCACGGATCGATGAGATGGACCGGGTCGGCGTCGCCCGCCAGGTGCTATCCCTGGCCGTGGTTCTCGGTCATTTCCTGGCTCGCCTGCCGCCCCATCTCGAACAGGCGCTGGTCGAGGCGAACAACGCCGGTTTGGGCCGCCTCGTGCAAAATCAGGGAAATCGGTTTTCCGCTTTGGCGGCATTGCCCCTGGCACAGCTGGACAAGGCGCCGGCTGTTCTGGAAAAGGCGATCGTCGAGCAGGGGCTTCTGGGGGCCATCGTGCCTGCCGATGCCTTCGCCGATAAGGCGGCGGCCCAGCAATGGCGCGCCATCTTCGAGGTCGCGAATCGGCACCGCGCCCATCTGTTCATCCACCCTGGTCCGATGCCGGGCGGCGTTCCCGGACCGGTTGCGACCGACGAGGCACAGATGGTTCGCCGTCGCGCCATTGCCTTCCAAGACTCGTTGACCGCGGCGGTCGTGACCTTTGAATTTACCGATTTCCTCGATCCTTTTCCCGACGCCGTCGTCCATTTGGCCAATCTGGGCGGCACCATCGCCCTGCTTGCCGAGCGCATCGCCATGACTGCCGAACGGATGGAACTGCCATCCCATTTGGCGAGCGGACGATTGCGTCGCACTTTTGTCGATACCGCGTCTTTCGGTGCGCGGGGCGTGGCGCTGGCCGCCCAGGTGCTGGGAGTGGATCGCCTGGTGTTTGGTTCCGATTCACCGGCGCTGGCGATCGCCCCGGCATTTCAGGGAGTGGCCACGGCTGGTCTCGGTGCTAAAAACACCCAAGACATTCTGACGGGAAAGGCTTTTTCGTCGCATGGTTGAAAGGGTTTCACCACAGTGACACGGCGATCACGGAAGGGAATAGAGAAATCAGCGATATCTCTGTATAGTTTATGGAGGATGAGGATATCGTTGCGCTGACTGACGCAAGGGCGGAAGTCCCCAAGCGCCCTTAAAAATATGTAAAACACGTCGTTTAGCCGAGGTCATTCTCATGGAACAAAAAAGTATTTGGCAGCGCGCCGTCTTGTGGTTTCAATTGCCGTAGTTGTGTCAATTGAAACGGCCATTGCCATATTTCTTTTTGGTAAGTGCATCAATCTCACCAGCCAGACCATTGTTGTTTATGGACAATATTTTTCATTCTAACGATGATTGTGGAATTGAAGCGACGGGGTTAAATATCGCGAAATATTCAAATTTCAAGATGATTCCGGCGTCCATTTCACCTGATCCGCGCCCTTTCGACTGCCAGCGGCTGCTCGCCATGTTGGCGGAACGGTTGCCGGTTGTTCGTCTTTTCGGCGACGGGGTGACGAGCGCGAGCGTGTCCCTGCCGTTCCTGCCGATCAATACGATGCCTTTGCATCTTCCCGAGATGTGGTCTTGGGTGCGGCCGTCCGAAGGATTGACTCTGATCGGGTTCGGATCGGCTTTGCATCGGGAATTCGACGACCCTATCGAACTGGCCGCCTTTATCCGCTCCCTGTCCTGGCACTGCGAGCCGGTCGATGGTGCGGATGAACAGCCGGTCGCTTTTCTCGGCCACGGCTTCGGTGGAGACGACCCAGCCGGGCTGCCGGGTGGCGTACTGCGCATTCCGCATGTGCTGCTTCGTCAGCAATCGGGACATATTGATTTGGTTTTCAGCCATGCCGGCGAAGGCGACGGCGAGACGGTTCGTCTGGCTTGGCTCGCTGCGGCCGAATGTCTGCTGCAGGCTTTGCTGGCGCCGAAACCCGAACTTTCCGAAAATCTGCTGAGCCGCGTTAATGAAACCCCGACGGCAGAGGTCTTCCGTCAGCGTGTCGAGGCAGCTACCCAAGCCATTCGTATCGGACGGGTCGAGAAGGTGGTGCTGTCGAGGCGTGTCGTCGTCGCCGGCAGCCGTCCCTTCGTTCCGGCCCGCTTGGCGGCGGCTTTGGCCGAGCAGAATCCGAGCTGCGCGACTTTCACCGCTGACTTCGGCTCTCATGTGCTGGTCGCCGCTAGTCCGGAACGATTGGTGGCCTGTCATGGTGGGCGCATCGAGAGCTACGCTTTGGCCGGTACGGCCCTTTGTGATCCGGCCGACCCGTTTCTCGGAGACCGCCTACTGTGCAGCGCCAAGGATCGCCATGAGCATCGGCTGGTCGTCGGCTGGATCGAAGAAGCGTTGGCGGGGTTGTGCGAAACCCTCGAGGTTCCGGTCGAACCCAGGCGGATGACGCTCGGCAATCTGCAGCATCTGTGGACGCCGATCACCGGAACCCTGCGCCAGGGAGCCGACCTGCTGGACGTGGCTCAACGCCTGCATCCCACTCCGGCTGTGGCCGGTCTGCCGCTGGCCGCCGCGCGCAGCGTTCTCGAAGAATTGGGCGAAACGCGGTCGGGTTGGTATACCGGCGTCACCGGTTGGATCAATCGCTCCGGCGACGGCGAATTGGCTGTGGTCCTGCGGTGCGCCTTACTCAACGGTTGTCTGGCAGAATTGTCGGCGGGCGGCGGTATCGTCGCTGAGTCGCGGCCGGATGCGGAATTCGCTGAAACCGAACTCAAACTGCAGACCATGCTGGCCGCATTGCGGGTTGCTTGAGATGGAATCACTAGGAAGTACCAATAGTCAGTGGGCGACGGCGCTGGTCGAGGGTCTGGTCGCCTCCGGCGTCACCTGGGCGGTCATCTCTCCCGGCTCGCGATCGACGCCGCTAGCCTTGGCCTGCCTGCGCCACCCGTCCCTGACCAGCCGCGTTCTACTCGACGAGCGGGCGGCCGCCTTCTTCGCCCTGGGTTTGGCCAAGGCCGAGGGCCGGCCGGTGGTCCTGGTTTGCACGTCGGGATCGGCGGTGGCCAATTGGTATCCGGCGGTGGTGGAAGCCGATCTGGCGCGCGTGCCGCTGATTCTTCTTTCGGCCGACCGGCCACCCGAACTGCAGGATTGCGGGGCCAATCAGACCATTGATCAGGCGGGTTTGTTCGGCGCTCACGTGCGTGCGTTCCATGCCTTGCCGCCGGCGGAGGCGAACAGTCGGTGGCTGGCCCATTTTGCGGCGCGGGCGGTGACGCAAAGTTTGTGGCCATTGCCCGGCCCGGTACAGATCAATGTGCCGTTCCGCGAACCCTTGCTGGCCTCGGGACCGCTCGCCGCGGCGGATGGCGAAGGCGGCCCGAGGGTCGTTCTTCCCCGACTGCTGCCCGCGGCGGACGATCTGGCACGCTTGGCCGGCCAGTGGGAAGGCCGCCGGGGGATCATCATCGCCGGCGCCGAATCCTTGCCGGCCGGGCGGATAGCCGGTCTGGCCGCGGCTCTCGATTGGCCGATTCTCGCCGATCCGTTAAGCGGACTCAGATTTGGAGCGCACGATAAGAGCCGGGTCATGGCCGCTGCCGACACGTTTCTGCGCGCCGGTTCCTTGTCGGCGGACTGGGTTCTGCGATTCGGAGCCTTCCCGGTTTCCAAATCGATTGCCACATGGCTGGCGGCTACGAATGCCCGGCAGGCGGTGATCAGCCCCGATAGCCGGTGGCCCGATCCCCAGAGAGCGGCCGATTTGATGATTCATGCCGATCCGGGGGCTTTTGCCGATGCGATGTCTCTGGCTGTTCGCCGGCCGGCGCCGCAAGGCTGGATGACGATGGTGCGTGCCGCCGAGACCGCCGCCGCCGATCTGACGATGCGTCATGCCCCGCCGGAGGCCGCGGCCTTGAGGGCTCTGCTTGAGGGCCTGCCCGAGGATGGTTTGCTGTTCGTCGGCAATTCCATGGCGGTGCGCGATCTCGACAGCTTCTCCGGGACGATGGAAAAGCGGCTGACGGTGCTCTGCAATCGTGGCGCCAGCGGGATCGACGGTAATCTGGCAAGCTTTTTCGGGGCCGCCGCGTCCGGACGATTTGCCGCCGCCGTGGCCTTGGTCGGTGATCTCACATTTCTGCATGATCTCGGCGGTTTAGCCGCCGGGCAAGGCATCGATGCGGTGATCTGCGTGCTCGACAATAGCGGCGGTGGCATTTTCGAGTATCTTCCGCAGGCCGCTTTGCCTGAATTTGAAACCGGCTGGTTGACCCCGCAGCAGGCCGATTTCGCTGCCGCGGCACGAGTCTGGGGGCATAACTTCCGCCGGGCCGAAGCTGATCGTCTGGCCCCCGTGCTGTCCGAAGCGCTCGCAACGCCGGGCGTGACCATTGTGCATCTGCCAATCGACCGCGCCGCCAGCTTCGCCTGCCATCAGGCATTGTGGTCCGGCGTCCATTCACTCAAGGAGAGTTCCTCATGACCCACTGGACAGCCGTCGAAGGACTGGCTTTTTCCGATATTCTCTACGATCGCACCGAAGGGATCGCCCGGATCAGTATCAACCGAACCCATGTGCACAATGCCTTTCGTCCGGAAACGCTCGTCGAAATCATGAAGGCGTTGCGCCACGCGCGCTTCGATCCGGAGATCGGTGTGGTGATTCTTACCGGAGCCGGCGATAAGGCCTTTTGTTCGGGCGGCGACCAGAGGGTGCGTGGCGACGACGGCGGTTACAAGGACGAAGCTGGCGTGCACCATCTGAATGCGCTCGACCTGCAACGCGAAATTCGCACCTGTCCCAAGCCGATCGTGGCGATGGTTGCCGGCTGGGCGATCGGTGGCGGAAATGTACTGCAGTTGCTGTGCGACCTGACCATCGCTGCGGATAACGCCCGTTTTGGCCAAACCGGCCCCAGGGTCGGCAGTTTCGATGCCGGATTTGGAGCGAGCATCCTGGCCCGGACCATCGGCGTCAAAAAGGCCAAGGAGGTGTGGTTCCTCTGCCGTCAATATGATGCCCAGCAGGCTTTGCAGATGGGGTGGATCAACGCCGTGGTTCCGTTGGATCGGCTTGAGGAGGAGACGCTGGAATGGTGCCGCGAGATGCTCGCCTTGTCGCCGACAGCGCTTCGCGTGCTCAAGGCGGCCTTCAACGCCGACAGCGACGGCGCGGCGGGGATTCAGGAACTGGCCGGCAATGCCACCGCCCTGTTCTATATGACCGAGGAAGGTCAGGAGGGGCGCGACTCTTTCCTGGAGAAGCGTGCGCCGGATTTCAGCCGTTTCCGCCGCCGGCCGTAACGGGGTTCAAGTTTCGTCGGACGGTTGTTAGGAAGACGGATAAACACGGATGACAAGCCGCCGCAGGGCCGCTCGATCCAATTTGCCGCCGCTGGTCATCGGCAAGGCGTCGACCTTTATCACTTCGCGCGGGCGTTGGTGGGAGGCGATGTTGGCCCGGCACCAGCCGAGAAAGTCTGTTTCGCCCACTTCGCCGACAACCACGGCGACCAGCAGTTCGCCCCAGGTCGGATTGGGTCGGCCGGAAATGCCGATGGACAATACGCCGGGGCAGTGGCCGGCCAGATCTTCGACGACGGCAGGATGGATGTTCTCACCGCCGCTGATCAGCAGATCGTCGGCCCGGCCCAGCACCTGCAACCTTCCGGCGCCGTCAAGTCCGCCCAGGTCGCTGGTTTCAAACCAATGGTCGCCGTCGAGGCCATCTCCCGGTGCGAGAGTGGGATTGACATAGCCGGCCATTACCGAAGGGCCGCGCAGGCGGATGCGGCCACTGGGGGATGTGCCGAGCTCAATGCCGGGCAGTGGCTCACCGGCCATGCCGGGCTGCCAGTCTTTGGCCGAGACGCAGGTGGCGACCTGGGATCCGGCTTCGCTCATGCCGTAGCTGGGGCAGATGGGCCAACCGGCGGTGGCGGCCTTCTCGGCCAAAGCCGCCGGCAGGCTGGCGCCGCCGACCAGCACGAAGCGCAGATTTTCCGATGGCCGGCAGCCGACATCGAGGAGTTGCGCGAGCATGGCCGGTACCAGCGAAATATGGGTGATGCGCCCGCTCTCGAGTTCGGCGGCGACCGCCCGGGCGTCGAAACGAGGATGCAGCAAAGTCGTCGCAGCGGCCTCGACGCAGCGAAATATCATCGACAGGCCGCCGATATGATACATCGGCAGGCAGGCGAGCCAAATGTCCCCGGGACCGATCGGCAGCCGTTGGCGCGAGGCGCGAACCGCGGCTGCCAGGTTACGGCCGGTGAGCATGGCACCCTTCGGCGTGCCCGTGCTGCCGCTGGTGGCGATAATCAGATGCACGGATTCCGCATCAGCCGAGCGCGCCGGCGCATCGGCGGAAAAGGCCGACATCTCGGCCAAGTCGATCCGCCGCCTCGGTGTCGAAAAGTCTTGCGGATTATCGCAGACGGCGATGTCCACGCCGGCTTTGGCAAACAGGGCATCGATCTGCGACGGGGCCAATTTCGGATTGACCGGAAGCAGGGGCATGCCGGCTCGCGGTGCCGCGAGCGACAGCAGAGCTAGGCTTTCGGCACATTCGGTGACGCAGCCGAGCGGTCGGCCGGGCTGGGCGTCAAAATCCAGCAGGGCTTGCGCCAACTGATCAATCTGCCGGTCAAGTTGGGCGAAACTTCGCCCGCGGCCTTGAACGATCAGGGCGATATCGTGCGGCGAGACTGTCGCCTGACGGCGCAGCCATGCTTCCGGCGAGGTCACGATGCTTTGGTTCCCATGTGCAGGCAGGCGATATCGAAATTGCGGTAGCGGACATCGGCGAAGCCAGCCTCGCGGATTAATTCGTTCATGGCGTCCTGGTCTGGAAAACGGCGGATCGATTCAATCAGATAAGTATAGGCTTCCGGTGCCTTGGCGATCCAGACCCCGAGACGGGCAAACAATGGCTTTCGGATCCATTGCAAGCCCTGCTGGGCACGCTCGAGTCTTTCGCCGCCCTCGAACACTGCAAAGTAGATCGCGAGCGGACGCAACTGCGGTATATTTGTCTTTAGCCGAGAGCCCAAATGGAAACGCGGAGATAAGCGCGGAGAACCTCAGGTGGCTCTTCGTTTCACTCAGACTTTAAGGTAACGGATGACCCGGAGCCAGTGTCATACAACGATTCTATGAATTCTGCTCTTGTATGCTTCAAGAGCACTCCCCTTAAGCGTCTTGGCTTACACCACAGGCTGCTGAACTAGAAGGAGCACGAGACATGGCCGGCAAACAGGTATCGTCGAATCAACGTTTTCTTGGCGTGGACCTGGGAGCGGAGACGCTGAAACTGGTCGAACTGGCACGTGTGGATGGCCAGTGGCTAGTGCAGCGCCGCTGCCGGCTGGAACACGGCAAGGAACCGCAACTGCTGCTCAACCGCCTGTGCCGCGAATGGGACGCCGCTACGCTGGCGGGCGCGGCGTTGACGGGGCGGCTGGGCCGACAATTCAGTATGGCGCACGTACCGCTGCAACAGGCGCAGTTGCGTGCGTTCCGGTTACTTTATCCGAACACAGCGGGGACGCTGGTGTCAGTCGGCAGCCACGGGTTCTCGGTTTTGGAGGTGCGGCCTAACGGGCACGAGGTGTTCCGTGAGAACAGCCGCTGTTCGCAGGGCACGGGCAACTTTCTAAGGCAGTTGACCGGGCGTTTTTCGCTTACCGTCGAGGAGGCCAGCGAGCTCTGCACGGGAGTGGAAAACGCCGCAGCCTTGTCGGGTCGTTGCCCAGTAATCCTGAAAACCGATATGACCCACCTCGCCAACAAGGGTGAGAACCGCGCGGAGATCCTGGCCGGCCTTTTCGATGCTGTTTGTGAGAATGTTCTAAACCTGATCAAGCCTGGAGTGAGCCCCGGTCCGGTCGTGCTGATCGGCGGGGTGAGCCAGTCGCCGCGCGTGCAAAAGACGTTCCGTGACCGGTTGGCGAAGCACGGCTACGAATTGCTGGTGGCAGGCGAAGACGGCCTGTATTGGGAAGCGTTGGGCGCGGCGTTGTTGGCTGCCGAGCTATCGTTTCCGGCGCCGGCGATAGATCAACTGTTTGCCGGCCATGAAGGCGCGGCGCTCGAACGAACGCCAGCGTTGAAGACGTATCTCAGCCGGGTTCGGCGCATGCCGACCGTGCCCTGGGAGGCACGCAACGGACGTGTTCGCGACTTGATCCTCGGCCTCGATATTGGTTCGACGGGCGCGAAGGCAGTGGCATTGGATGCGGCGACCGACGCCATCGTCTGGGACGCTTACCGGGAGACCCTGGGCGCGCCTGTCGAGGCAGCGCAGGCGTTATGGCGGCAATTTCTAGAGAGCCCCGTGGGCAACGAACACGTCTGCGGCGCGTGCGTCACCGGCAGCGGACGCGAGATCGTCGGATCGTTGTTGACGAACTGTTACGGGCCCGGGTCGGTCTTCATCCAGAATGAGATCGCGGCGCACGCGGCGGGCGCCTGCCACCATGACCCGCGTGTGGACACGATCTTCGAGATCGGTGGTCAGGACGCGAAGTACATCCGCCTCGAACAGGGCCGTGTGATTGACTGCGCCATGAATGAAGCGTGCAGCGCCGGGACTGGCTCGTTCATCGAGGAACAAGGCCGCAAATTTGCCGGCATCGAGCAGGTCTCGCAACTGGGCACGGCCGCGTTAGATGCGCCTGAAGGCGTTTCCCTGGGCCAACATTGCTCTGTATTCATGGCGGAGATCATCGACGAGGCCGTGGCGGCGGGTCTGCCCCAGAACACAATCATTGCCGGTCTCTACGACTCGATCATCCAGAATTACCTCAACCGCGTCAAAGGCAGCCGGTCGGTCGGTCAAGTGATCTTCTGCCAGGGCATGCCGTTCATGGCAGATGCGTTGGCCGCGGCGGTGGCGCGCCAGACCGGCAGCGAGGTTATCGTTCCGCCCAATCCTGGCACCGTAGGCGCACTGGGTGTAGCGCTGCTGGCACGAGCGGAACTCGCGTGGCGCGACGTGCCACCATTGGACCTGCGGCGCTTCCTCGAAGCGAAGGTCGAGGAACGCAGTATGTTTATCTGTAACGCGACTGTCGGCTGCGGTGCTCCCGGCAACCACTGCCGGATCGACCGGCTCCGTACCCGTGTTGCCGGCGCAGCCGGGACATTCACATGGGGCGGCGCGTGCGCGTTGCACGAGAAGGCAACCCGGCGGCGCAAGTTACCGGATCACGCCCCGCAACCATTCCAGGAGCGAGAGCTTCTCATCGCCGACATAGTTACGCGGCTCGGCCCGAACCGCGGTGGCCGGCGAGTGGCGTTGAGCGATGAATTCCTACTGAAGGAACTGTTCCCCTATTTCGTTACGTTCCTGCACGAACTGGGCTGTGACCTGACTACTGTGAGCGGTGCGGACCCCGCGACGCTGAAACGCGGCATCCAGGAATCCCATGTGCCGTTCTGTGCACCGATGCAGTTGTTTCATGGCATCGCCGCGCAGTTGCTCGAGACGGATGCAGAGTTTGTGTTCACACCGATTTTGCGAAGCACGCTGCGCGAGGCAGATGAGCCGCACTCCACGGTCTGCCCTATCGTCCAGTCCGCGCCATTCCTGCTGCGTCTTGACTTGGCAGGCAAAGGGGGAGTGCAGTGGCTCACACCCGAGATCGAAATTGGGGCACGAGGGCTGGAGTCTCCGAAGTTCCGTGCCAGTTGCGCGCAGTTGGCTAAGACGCTCGGCGTGACCGGAGAAAAGTGGGAGCACGCGCATCAGGTCGCGGTCGCGGCACAGGAACGATTCATCGAACAATGCCGGGAGATCGGCGAACGAGCCGTGGCCTTCTGCCGGCAACAAGACATCACCCCGGTGGTGGTGCTGGGCCGGTCATACACGATCTATAACCCAATTCTCAACTCCAATGTCCCGGCCATTCTTCGCGAACAGGGCGCCATCGCCATCCCATCCGAATGCTACCCCGTGGCGGGCGACGTACCTGTGTTGGGGCGCGTGTATTGGGGCTATGCCCAACGCCTGCTGCGTGCGGCCCATCAGATCCGCCGCACGCCGGGCATATACAGCGTCTATTGCAGCAACTACTCCTGTGGCCCTGACAGTTTCAACCTGCACTTTTTCAGCTATGTGATGGAGGGTAAACCGTTCGCCGTCATCGAGACCGATGGCCACACGGGCGATGCCGGCACCAAGACGCGCATCGAGGCATTCCTCCATTGCGTTGCACAGGACCGCGCCACCAAGGGGCCTCGCAGCGTGCCGCAAGACTTGCCTGCCCTGGAACGCCGCGTCTGCGACTTCACCATGATCGATAAACAGGCCGAGACAGTGCTCGTGCCATGGATGGGGCCGAGTTCTCATGTCGTGGCCGCGTGCCTGCGCGCGTCAGGGTTTGCGGCCGAGGCGCTGGCGATGCCCGACCGGCACGCTTTACAGCTTGGCCGCCGTCACACTTCCGGCAAGGAATGTGTGCCGGTAAGTCTGACGCTGGGACGGTTGCTGGAGAAACTACAGAGCGACCCGACTGGGCGATTCGCTTGCATAATGCCGCGCACCAACGGCCCCTGCCGGATGGGCCTGTACCACCTGCTGCAGAAGATCGTCGTCGAACGTCTTGGCGATGGTGACCGATGCAGGTTCGTATCGCCGAACGAGTCGGACTACTTCGCCGGGTTGCCTGCGGGGGTCACAACGCTCTTTCTGGCTGGCATTATCGCCCATGACCTGCTCTACGATGCGCTGCTGCTCGTGCGCCCAACGGAACTCCGCGCAGGCGCGGCGAACGAAATCTATGCGCGGCGCACGGCGGATTTGTACGAGCTAATTGGTCGGCAGCATCGCGCGACGGGTTCGCGCGCGCAGGCGGTGACGCAGGTGGTCACGGGCCGGCTGTTCGGCATCCGCGCGCTGCTGCAGGCCTCTGCGGTGGAGTTCGCGGTGATCCACGGCGACCGAGATTTGCCCATCGTGCAGTTGGTGGGTGAAATCTACGTTCGCAACGATGCGTTCGCCAACGACAGTGTTGTCGCCAAGCTCGAGGCGCGCGGCATGCGCGTCCGTTCCGCGGCGGTGAACGAATGGTTTGAGTACACCGACTACTGCCAGCAGCAGATCTTGCCACCCGGTCGAATTGATCGTGTCATCGACTTCCTGAAAGAGCGAATCCGCCATTTGGAGTGGGAAGCCATGGCCAGACATCTCCCCTTGCCGGCTCCCGTCCTGGTGAAGGACGTGCTCCACGCTGCCTCCGACTATCTTGCCGGCGACGTTGGCGGTGAGGTGATGTTGACGTTGGGCCTGCCGCTTCACAACTGGAGGAGAGGTGAAATCTCGGCCGCCGTTAACGTCGGCCCGCTGGAGTGTATGCCCACTCGCATTGCCGAATCGCAATTCTCCCACGCCGCGGAACGCGAAGGTCTGCCGACACTCACTTTGACGTTCAACGGCGACCCGCTGGCGGAGGATGTGCTGGACAACTTCGCGTTCGAGGTCCACGCCCGGAGGACCGGGAAGTGATTTCCACGTACACATCTGCTGGGCGGCACTGACAGCGACGCCGGGATCAATGTCTGTCACGCGTTCGAGCCTGACATCTGGCAAATGGTGAAGGGCTCACCCCAAATTTGTGCCTGGGGCGGTTCCCTAAAAGATGTATCCGCGGGTGCCCCACGTTCGACGCGCTGCTTTTGCGCGGCTAAGGTGGGACGGGAGGACACACCAATATAGGAACTGCTCTAGGCGACGAGGACGATCTTTCCGATCCCGCCTTTTTCGGCCACTGGGCTGGCATATCGAATGTCTGAAAGCTTGAATTCTTTTCGGATGGGAATCGAGAATTTGCCGGCGGCAACTTCCTGCGCAAGTTGTTCCAATCTCGCAGAGTCTGGCTGGGACCAAACCTCTACAACCCGCAGATCCCGCTCATTGGCTGCTTCGGGCTTGCCCAGGACGGTTGCCAGTACGCCATTCTTCTTTATGTGAGGAATCAGTGAAACGATCACGTCATGCCCGACCGTATCGGCAACGGCGTCAAGTTCTTCGAGGCTGGCAATATCAGCATCGTCATCCAGAGCCACAATACGATCGGCCCCGAGACCTTCCGCATCTTTCTTCTGCGAGGAGCGCACTCCCGCAATTATGTGCGCGCCATACTGTCGCGCCACATGCACGGCAGTTCGCCCTACTCCGCCTAATGCTCCGGTGATCAACACGGTTTCTCCGGATCTCGGACGGACTCCTTTTTCAATCAGTTGAGCCCCGGTGAGAACTACAAGCGGAAGGGCACCTGCTTGCTCAAAGCTAAGACCGGCGGGCATCAGCGCCAGTTCATCTGGCTTGCACAGCACGTATTCGGCATAAGCATGTTTCACCAAGCCAAGCACATGCTCGCCAGCCTTCCTGGTCTTGACTCCATCGCCTAGTTCGACCACTTCGCCCGCAAGGTCGCGTCCCAGAATTTCCGGGAACTGCAAGGGCATGAGGCTCTTCAGATCGCCGCGACGCAGTTTCCAATCAATCGGATTGATGCTGGTTGCCATCATTTTGACAAGCACTTCTCCCGGTCCCGGCTTAAGATCCGCAACGTACCCGTAGAAGAGTTGATTGACGTCACCGTACCCGCGCACTACGACTGCTTTCATTGCTGATTCCTCCTGGGACTTGCCTTCCGCAATGCAGGTTTGGACTACTCAATAGTCATAAGGTTACGCACGCTTTTCACGCCGTTGATGTCGCCAACGAGTTTGGTGGCTAGCTCCCTGTCGGCAGCGTTGGTCGTCTTACCGCCCAACGTAACGACACCCTTGCTCGTCGTGACTGAAGTATTGAGGGCACTGGTCGCGCGATGGTACAGGAGCATGATCTTGACTTGGGCGGTGATGGAAGCGTCATCAACATCCTGGCCTACGGTGTTCGATGTCTTCGCTCCCGCCAATGTCATTTCATTCTTTACGTCCTTGACTCCCTCTACAGCCTTGGCGTATTCGGTCGTCAGGTCTCTCTGCGCCTGGCTGGTCGCTTCGCCTCGCAAGGTTACGATTCCATTCTTG
>Ga0182030_10016291_pt1 | contig 14492 bp, 14 predicted proteins | sample 812S3MmetaG_FD_121299 | JGI IMG/M metagenome (GOLD analysis project Ga0182030, IMG submission 121299) | Permafrost microbial communities from Stordalen Mire, Sweden - 812S3M metaG (Illumina Assembly) | ecosystem: Environmental > Terrestrial > Soil > Wetlands > Permafrost | place: Sweden... | reverse complement strand
ATTTTTACTCGTTGCGGTGCCGATAGAAAACAAGCTATTGGAAAATTAGTATGGATTTGATGGAAACTGAGGAGGAAGGTGCCGAGCTGAGTTATTCCAAGATAATTCTACTAAGCCAGCTCTTAAAACCTGTCTCAAAAGCTCGGCTCCTGTATTGCTAAACATCGAGGGTGCAATAGGACGTACCCTAAGGCAAACATCGCTGGGAGGATCGACACTCTTCGACCCCATATTTCAGATATCGGCGCCCAGCACAATGGCCCTATAGGTTAATTAATATGGGGTTTTAGGGCTGAGGAGCTGGCAGGCTCTTAAGACATGTTTCAAGAGCTCGGCTCCTGGAAAGTTGCAAAAATAAGGACAGGAAATGACGCACCCAACGCAAATCCTAGGCTACGGATAATAGTCAGTTCCTGAAGAGCAATTAGGGATTGAAAAATTGGCAAAGCTGGAATATACTAACATATATAGTGAAATAGCCAAAACTGTAACTTCTCTACTGACTCCGACATATATCGAAATAGCTGGTTCTGCAGGAGCAATAATGCTCGAGCCGAGACTGGCAGCCAGAGCTAGCATCCCAAGTTGAAATGTTATCCATGATTTGTATCCCGTTGTCCAGTTTCGAGGATTTGCCTTATCATTCTCCTCCCAATCTACTAAGTTCGGGTCTTTTGTATTCTTCCTCTCAATCTCGTCTTTCGAAGGAGGCACATTTTCTTCATCATTCGAGGGTGTGGGTGAAGACCATTGTTCTTTAGGTTTCGTTCTTTCTTCCCCGGGGGCTGTCGGCGAAGGCCATCCTTCCTCTTCTTCTTTAGGTAATTCGATACTGCTGGAAATCGAAGAGCGCGTCGACATTATCAAATACTTGGAACTCTTGAGGGTATATAGCGCGTCTCCTAGGAGACCTGGCAGGATTGGAAGCCATCTTTAAAAGAATTGCCCACTGCAGTCGGCGATGATGGAATCGATTGGTGCTAATGGCAAAGTAGGTGGATCGTCATGAATTTTGAGAGGAGACGTGCCGATCAGCCGCGGACCGTCTGTGGCGTCCTTAATCCATGCACGAAGCTGGCTTTGCCGACACCGGGATCGATTGTATTCAGACTACAGAAGTCAGAACTCAATAGGAAAGTAGCCTTTGAGTCGAGGCCCTAATAAAGCTTATCAATCTTTCTTACCATTATCTCCCCAAGAGGACAATGCTTGTTGTGGGGGAATCATACAGGAGCTCTTAGCTTCATATAGTGGATTCGCAAGTACAAGTAGAAGGTTCGGCTTTCGGCCTACGAGAATATCAGCCGCATTAGATATTAAGGTAGTCGTCTGAAACCTGCCCCACGCCTTCCTCAAGACTTAAGTACGGCTCGTCCGGGTCGTCAGGAGTCTTTCAATATCCAGCAATACCACTGAAGCTATGACTCATTTATTAAAAGAAACTCTCTATAGTGCGGAAGCGATCACAAAATGCGGAAGTCCTTACGCTTCTCGAAGATCTTCTCCATGGTAGAGACCGACACTCTGATAGCAATCTCTTTGCAACTTCCCTTATGGGATGATTAGTTATCATAAGCATCAAAGTGATGCACGCAAATGAACAGCGAAGCTCTCTTTCCCCGTCTAGGCATCCATACTCTCTGTCTCACGTTGCGGATTCGGCACCCATACCGCGCGTCTATCCCCACATCTATCTCCGTGTGCCTTTAGAGACTCAAGTCATCCTCCGCAAGCTCTTCATTCTGCCATTCTCTCGCCGAGATCGGCTGTGAGACGAGGATGCTCTCTAGAACCTTTATTCTCAGGGCTATCGAGCGGCCCCCTTCCAGGAATGAGAACACACTTCCAATCGGACTTTCATGAGTATGCTGAGCTGTTACCAGGAATTCAAATGTGTGCCCACAACGAAGTCAGCAAATCCAGGAAGTGCATAGCACTTGCTTGCATCAAACGCCCTGGTCTCAGGAAACTCATCACCATCCTTGTAGGCCGTCATGTCAATATGTTTCAATTGAGCTATGGACAGGTAATTCCCTTGATACGAAAACCTAGCTCTATTAAATGGATATGGCGGTATCACAGGCAACGAAAGTCTTGTTCTCGTATTGAACTTGAATGGAAAGCGTACTTCCATTTTCAACGATCTCTCGACAGTCTTGTGAAGCTCGTCTTCAAAGTCCCAGTCGCGCATTATTGTTCATGTCAGCCCAATACAGACAAGTTTGGCACCTTTTCTCTATATCATCATGGCTTCCAATTTTGACTGCATATCACAGAATATGTTGACCGCCTGCCAAATGTTAGTCCCTCATCCCGATTATTTTCTAGCCTATGAATATATTCCTACCTGGCTCAGCTTACGCTTCCCCTCTCCTTTACCACTCCTAGTAAATGCTATACGGAAAGCCGACTCGTCCTTTCCAAAGACAAGCAGTGGATGCGGCTCAAAAGTAGCTGGCAGCTGATCGAACAAGGACGCGGTGTCTGAAGGTGCCAAAGTCGTTGCAAGCTGCTGAAGAAGCGCAGGTGCAATAGTAATGTGATTTACACCTGCCAAAGCCATGATCTCGTCTGTAGAGGTCAAGCTCGCGGGAAGTACCTGTGTTTTGAGATTGTGCTTTTCGTAATAACGTTGGGTTTCCAGGCAGAGCTTTTGAGCTTTGTTGTTGTCCACGAAGCTTATAGAGCTTTAGCATATCACCTGATATGGGGTAGGAATGCTTACCCAGGGTCGAAGTGGACTTTAAGCTCATTCACGTAAGGGGCGATATAATGGCATCCCACCTCACCCGCTAGGGCAGCCTGCTCGATAGTGAATAATGTCGTAGCCAGTGTTGTAATACCAGATGACTGAAGGATACGACAAGCTTGGAGGCCCTCCCAAGAGCTAGGAATCTTAATGCACACACGCTTAGAATTGAAGTCCGAATCAAGGTGCTTGAAAATATAGACAATCCCTATATGACTGATTAGGACTCTGACTAGGCAAACACTAAACCCACTTACTCTGAGCATCTTTGACAGTACTATCAGTGCTATAAGAATGATATGGATTTGTCTGAACATGAACAAATCCAGTGACGTGTCGAGATATCTCAAGCTGTAGCTCAACCATCTAGATACGGCATGTCAGTCTTCTAGATGTAGCGACAGCTATGAAACAAGGAAGTCTAACGGCAATTTCAACAGCTAGCTCCGCACGCGGGACATCCGGATATTTCTTCTCTAGAGTTTGGGCCAGAGCAATCGATTTTTGGATCAAAGATTCATGTTCGGGTTTCTGAAGCTCGAAGAAAGCAATTGCTTGGTTCGAGGTGCAGTCAACGAATGGACCGAGACTCTTCGTGACTACAGTTTCTTAAGTACGAAGTACGAAGACGTCGGAGTTCTGAGGAATAGACCTTCTACATCCATGGTATCGCAGTCTACGATTGTTTGCAACCGCAATTCCTCCAACAGGGTGTTTTGCGCGGGCGCCATTTTGTTGAGTATTGAGGGCGGGATCTTTCAAAAAGTAGAAAATCTTATATAAAATTACACAATGGTAAAGTTAAATATCTTTTCGGATCTACACAATGATAAACCTGAGTAAGAGTCGAGGAACAAACACGCGTTGATAATTTATCGCTTTCTGCCCCGCCATTCGGGGAACTTTCTTGACTGATGGATCAACTGCTCGCTAAACCTTCCTAAAAGTGTCGTACCTGCCCGACACGCCATGATTGGCGGTCTTGCAAGTTTATTCAAGTAAGATGGAGCAAGAAGAGAGTGAGGTAAGCCGGTGACCAATGAGCGGAGAAGGAGAAGTGCACCGATAAATTGCAATATATATCAACAGAAGTCTTGAAATTAGTATTATAACTCATTTTGAATCCATAGGCTCAACATGGACCCCATCAAATTACTTTCTAACCAGCCCCCGCAACGCTTCTACAAAGGAGGTTCGCAAATCTCGGACTTCCGAAGTCAGGCATTCTGTAAAGCTTATACTCCAGAAGATTGGATCGCATCTACCACAAGCTGTCACGGGCATCCATCCCTAGGCCAAACCCGTCTCCCTACTAATGGCATCCTTCTCAAAGATGAGATTGAAAACCGGCCTCTAGACTGGTTGGGCCGGGATCATGTCAAGGCTTTCGGACCTGATACAAATTTTTTGGTAAAGCTTCTCGACGCAGGTCAACGTTTACGCATCCATGCCCATCCTCATGCAGAGTGGGCTCGTATTAATGTTGGGGCCAAGCATGGAAATCCGAGGCATGGTATTTGCGTGTTTCTACTTACTCGACATGCTCAAAATCCATATCATGGTAGGAGTTGCTAACTCCCTGCTTATCAGGTATGCATTGACAGAAGGAGATGTTACCCTCGGTCTAAAGAGGGACATTCCTTCTGAGGAGCTGCTGGCTCTGGTCAATGCGCAGGATATCGAGACTCTGCTTGGTCTTATGCACCGAGTGCATGTCAAGCCACACCAGGTAACGTGCCCACACCATCCTAGCAGCTAGCTTGTACATCCAGCTCACAGAATAAGACAGTGCACGTCCCACCAGGCCTCCTTCATGCAATAGGGCAAGGAGTATTTGTGACATAAGTCCAAGAGCCAGAAGATCTGTCGATCTTGCTTGAGTAACGGGATTTCGAAATTAATGGTAAAACGGAGGGGCATCTGGGCTTAGGCTTCGAGGTTGCCTTAGGCGCGGTTGAGATAAGAAAGCAAACAGACAAAGAGATAAACAGTCTCGTGAGCAAGGAGAATGCATCCGGAAGTGTGCTTGTAGAGGATGCTGGGGAATACTTCGTGCTCGAGCGCCCGGACGCCCAATCAACAGAGGATTGTAAAGCTGGATTTGCGATAGTTATTGTGCTTGATGGCAAGAGTATCCTGAAAAGCCAACATGGCAAGCCGATGACTCTAGACAAGGGCGAGACAGTTGTCGTTCCCTACAGTGTAGGAGCGATCCAATTCTCTGGGGTAGGGGATATACTGGTAGTTAGGCCGCCTCTTGCGACGTAGTTTATTTCCAATATACTATGCCATCCATAAGCCTCCTTGCAGTTCTGAAAACTGTTGCATGCGTCAATGAACCGACATCGTCAAACTTTGCTCCAACTACGATCTTTCCACTTGGATGACCAATAGTGACGCCAACAGGATCAACGCGATTACCAGAGACATTTTTATAAACAGTTGAGCCTTCAATATTTGCGGCGGCAGCGAGCGCCAGGGCGACAGTTATAGGAACAGCGCGGTGTGGATTTCCCACTGACAAAGCTCGTATGACTATATCTACTGAGCTTCCCAGAAGTATTTCCCCTGACAACTGTTTGTGGGATTTTGACTTCGAGACCATTGCAATCTTCGGGATCGACCCGGGAGTCGAAGATTCATCTTTGCTAATCCCCATGGCTACCGAAGCCTTTCCCCGGATCGCCCCAAGCCCTGATAGCAGGGTCGGGTCGGCATCGATTGCGTCTGGGAGCATTGTGCCGGGGGTGTTGACGTCCTCAGCTTGAACAAATACGCATGGATTCCCAACATCAATGCAGGTCGCTTCCACTCCATCTAAGATATCTATAATATTGCCAGTCGGTAAAAGCTTTCCTGTCTTCGAACCACTCCATCGAGTTAGCAACATGGGGAGCTTGAAGATAAGAGGCAGACTCACGCGGGATGGATAAAAGATAAATCAATTCTTGCCGCTGTACCAGCAACTCCATCAATGGCAAATGTGCCATCCGCCACCGCCTCACCATTTACCACAGGAAAGGTAGAATGAATTATCTTCCCAGTATTTGTGTTATGTATCCGTACTGTCACCATCTCATCCTCTATAGCTGGTACGAGGCCAGTATCAATAGCAAAAGGCCCAATTGCACTGGTCATATTTCCACAATTGCTCGAATAATCCACGTCCCATTTCTTTATCCCAATCGCTGCAAAAGTATAATCAACATCAGCCTCGGGATGTGTTGGAGAACCAACAACGCAGATTTTCGAGAGACTGCTAATTCCACCTCCTAGTCCATCAAGTTGCCTGCCATTCGGATCGGGGGATCCTATGGACCCACAGAAGATTGCTTCCCAGTCTTTGCGGTCTTGGGGAAGATCCTCTTGCCGGAATATAATCGCTCGTGAAGTGCCTCCGCGGTAATAGGCCGCGTGTAGACGATTTTGTAGGTGATGTGATGTGGACGCATATCTAGAGTGCGTGTATAAAGGGGAAACCCATTGACAAATCGGTAGACTTTCAATTAACTTGAAGTGCTGAGTATTTCGTAGGGATTTTAGAAGAAGCTTGGTCATTGAGGAAGTTCTATAGTTATATCATCAAAGATGTTTATACTTGGAGCGCCACCAACGCGAGCACGCGAGACATTGCCACATTAGCTTCATTTCGCTTTGGTCTGTCTAAACGTAGATCACCAACAAATGCATTTCGAGATACTAGTTCTCAGAGCCCTGGCCTTCCATTTCCTATGCAATATTCTTCGAGCTGCCAATGTCCTCGTCCCAACGGCCAAGGTTCTGTTCTTGACCAGGGTCTCTCTTGGGGCACTATCAATATCCTCGAACGCCTTCTATATACAAGTCTTAAACTCAACGTTTCATACAATCATCCACCATGAGGTAAAACTAACAATCACTATCAAAGAAACTGTGAGAACCCAAGCGCCAACTCTGTCTCCTGTGTGAGCATCAGCAATCTCAAATACAGGCACACTCTTTCCCCCAGCAGCGGCGTTTCCTTCACTAGTGCCCCCTGTCGAATTTGTCACAGGTCCAGCGACTTGGTGTATCAAAGTACTTTGGACAACCTCTAAAGCAGCCATCTGCTGTCCCACACCATGTGTACCATCCCATACTGAACCATTTGTCTTTGTCCACCTCAAGCCACAAGTTCTGCCATTATCCCCACCGGAGCACTGCTGAGCAGCAGCAATCGCACTTGGCCTCAGTTTCCCCATAATCGCGTCGTATGTTTCCGGAGCCATTTTTGTAGTTGCCGCCATCCATCTAGCGAGGTATGCCTTGAAGGATTTTTCTCTTTTTGTCAGCTCAGGCCTTTCTTCATTTACGACACAACTTACGATCAACATCACATCTACCATTTGTCTCACAGGCCACTTCCTGCATTACATTATTGTTTTGGAAGAATACATCAGTTCCTTTCAGAAGTCCCAGAGTCCGTTCTTTCCAAACCGCGGAACCGGTATAATTGTACATATTTGCCGCTCCAAGAAGAAACGTTCCTGCATTGTAGGTCCATTGAAGACGATTCACTCTCGTGCAATTCAATGTGTCGTCAGACCCATCATAGATATAGTAGTTCTCGTCGAGGAGTCCTATGCGGTTTGTCCAATCCCAGACCTTCTCGGCCCAATGAGCGTAGGTCTCATTATTGGTATACTTCGCGAGTCTCGCAGCCAAATTGAAGAAACACCCGTTAGATACAGAATTTTTGTAGTTATAACCTGTGTTGAATGTGAAGACTTGCCAGCGAAGGCCTCCTCCGCAAGTATCTTCTGACCACCGCGCTGCTTGTGTATTGAAGACAGCTTGTGCAAGAGCAAGCCATTGCGGTTGTGAAAGTGGAGGATCTTGAAACTTGGTTTCTGCGGCGGACATAGCGGCTAAGCCCCAAAACGCTTGATCGTCATTTCCGGTTGTCTTCGTTTGATTTGGGGTCATGTAGTCTCGATTTGGCCCTACTTGAAAGAGAAGAGCTTGAGAGACAACATCGTTGTAGGTCGTATCGTTAGTGTAATGCCAGTAGTCGATGAGCGCGCCGAACATTGCTCCTGCTTCCCACCTGGATCTACAGTCAACAGCCATAATGCCATTGAGATTCATTAACACAAACCAATAATATGGACCTGGCAAGAGTCCTGGTGTGTTGCCTGTTTCATTCCCTGAGTAGTAGCTCATCATGTCGTGTGCTATTATACTAGCTGCTTGCTTGATCGAGGCTATAAATATTGTCAGGAGTTGCTATAGCACAGTGCAGATATTTCCACTCACCTGGAGATGTTAAATCTAGAGAGAGAGCCTGTGCAACTCGACTGACAGATAAAAGGGATGCGGTCGCGCGAGCCAGAGGTCTGCTGACCTTCATGGCTGCTGCGAAAAAAAAGACTTACGAATAAGGTAATGGAGCTGTAGGATAATACTGTTGAATATCTACAGTGTTGTCGATGGTCCTTGGCATCAAAGCATACACGTTTGAGCAATCGAGGGCCCAGCTCATCCACTAACAAGATATTTGCTTCCTCTTCTGAAGTTGAGTGGTGTCTTGGGTAGTTTTAGTTGCTGATGACGTTGTGAGGTCCTCTATCGAGCACTTAGCTGTCCAAAAGGAACGACGTGTGAAAGTGTACTATTTTTTAATAAAGCGAATTCCAAAACTTGATTAAATTTTTCAAATCGATGAAAAGAGGCGCGCTCAACTTAACAAAGCTTGAGGTGGGGAAGCAGCGCTAGAACGCGCCTTCCCCACGGCGCTCTTCTAGCACCAGCTATACGAATAGCTTTCTCGATTGATAGATTATCAAAGACATACCAGGTAGGTGAAAATACGAGATATTGGTGATAGCTCTCCCTTAATAATCGAACCTAGTCGCCGTTTGCATTGCCTCGACAAAAGACCTGCTAAGATAAGTGACCGCTCTGTGGCATCAGTCTTGTGGGGAACCCTTGGCGAAAAGAGGAAGTGGTCGAGTCTGTTATTGGCGACACGGCATCTTAAATAGAAGGATTCTACTCTCATCCTCATCCTCAACCAGAGTTCCTCTATCTGGGGTATGTAAATCCCCCAGTGGGATCGGAGGAAATGGATCTGTCTGGATTACTAAAGATAAACGCGACACTAGATTTGACGAGGTTTTTGGAGGCACTAACAAGAAAATCTCGAATGATACATTGAAGAGTCTATTATGATTTTATCATATTGAATGAAAGCACTCGTCTATCGAGGAAATTTTAAACTCAATTCGAAAAGCCGAGTCTGATAATCCTGAAGGAGCAGGAGCGACAATTTGAATTCGGATCCTGCAACGCTTGTCACAAGTCACCTTCACCCATTCTTTATTGGTGATATCTTATACATGAGGAAGTACCGGTATTTTACAGGAAAACAATATGACTAGAAGGAGCAATAGTGATCATCTAGCATGATCAAAGTCATCTGCGGCAATCCTTTTCGACATCAAGCGCCAGAAGCATGACGGGCATAAGAGAATCCCAGAGCAAACTCGCATAGAAATTACGAAAATGATACTTACTCTACTAGATATGTCTGGGACACTCGACCCCATGTTACGGTCATGGATGGACTGAAGGCCCCAAGCAAGCAAGTATGATTGATGGAGGTACAAGCACTTTAGAGGGCTGAGGTGACATCTTTTTGAAACATTCAATTCGAATACCATCCGGCCGCCCCTTTAGCAAATATAGGTATCGATTCGTCAGAGGATAATATGTGAAGTTGAGTGTTGGCCTCCCGGTCGAGAATAAGGGATGGATCCATGGTGAGGGATCCGAAAGGTTTAAGCTTTCCAAAGATAGACAACAGGCAAAATATTCAGTATTGATATGTTAGAGTCGTGATACACCAAAGAGAAAGACTCTTCAATTCTTGATAGAGCAGTGTTTCGCAACAGCTTCTTTTTTCATGCATATATGCACAGCCACGATGCTAAATTGCAGCGCCACTCTTGCCGCATCACGTGGAATTCCGGAGGCAATTGTATTGCGTACCTCAAGGTATGTGAAGTGGAAGGAGAAAAGTCAAGAGATTAGAACATTAAATCCATTCTTACGGTCCGTTTGGTTGTTCGGAGTCATCGAAGGAATTACTAACCGAACTTGACGTTTGAGCCTTCCAAAAGTGAATCTTCCTCTTGTTTCGGTTGTCCCGAGCGCCAGCTCGCCTCTCCATCTCGAATATCTGCGGCACTTCATCTCCTTCCAACAACAAACTCCTCCAAGACGCCTCTGCCATCCTAATAAACGCACAATCTAGTCTCTCTAGAAGCATCGCAACACCTACACGAACCTTTTCTAATCGAATTGTACATCCACAATGGCGGACGGTCGCGAACCTCAATATGACCCATACATCCCAAGTGGACAACCCGCTGCTGGTGGTGCAGGTGCAGCACCTCAACAGGGTAATCAGAGAACGGCAGCATTACAAGCAGTAAGTCGCTATTTCAATTTTTAATGGCGATGCGACACCTAGATGGTGTGGAATGTTTGGACAACCGGACAGAACATCGATACGAGCGATACCAACGATGTTATGACAAAAGCACCTACCTCTCCGGATCTGCGGGACTATGATAGAACAATGGATTGTGTGGAGGATGTCAACTGGCGCTCATAGTTTTTCTGTTGGAATCGCACATTGAGATGGAAGTGCCGCGCATTGGTTTCAGCTTCAAATGATCTAAAGGACTGAGAGCATCGACTACTTTTATGATTTACGACTTGGCCATGACTTATACGACGTATAACCCCTTCTCTGGATCTGGCTTCGCGAAGAAACAAGGCGAAATGTTATCAAGATGGAGCGGCTACTCAACATACAAAAGACACTCCATCCTGGATTACCTCTGGATTATTCGCTATCCCCGGCCTCTTTCCGCCTCCCATACAAATCAAAACTGTCTATAAAACTCTTCTGATCATATGCTGATGATTTCCTTCTAGCAAATTGATGACACTGTCGGTGTGATGCGGGAGAATATCAACAAGGTCTCGCAACGTGGTGAAAGACTAGACTCCCTTCAAGATAAGACCGACAACCTGGCAGTATCAGCTCAAGGATTTCGTCGAGGTGCCAATAGAGTTCGCAAACAAATGTGGTGGAAAGGTTGGTCTACTCTGCAATGCCTATCATTTCCTCAGTACTAATGGATCAAAGATATGAAGATGAGAATGTGCTTGATTGCAGGCATAATCATATTGCTCATTGTGATCATCGTTCCCGCTGGTGAGTTCTATGAGTCGTTGTAAATGGAAATTAGTTGCTAATTTGGGTGTAGTCGTTGCAACCCGCCATTAGAGTCGAGTCGAAGATGCGTAAGGCGTGAGCATGGAGGACAGTTGAGAGGCGGAAAGAGTCAATGTGGTGGGAGCACATTTGAATCCGGTCGGCATGGTACACTCGCTGGCTACGAGCAAGATGGTACCACGAAGGGTTTAGCGATCAGGAGTTCTATCAATTTGAATTTTACGTTGGTTCTTTTTTCTTGAGGGGCGTCGCATACCGCTGTTGAGGCACACCTTAGGGCCATCTTTCTTATGACATATCGATAGATGGCGAAGCATGCTTTCAAACTCAACGGGATCTGTATTGTAGGAATTGGTGGCGGAGATAATTTGAGTGTCATGAACTTTGCCCGTTGATTCTTCCAAATACGACAGGTGATCCGGCACGCTTGGAAGCAGTATCCAGAGTGTAGAAGGTATCCAAATTCCTTTTAAGCTAGGATCTGAGTGAATAGGCATGAAATATCTGCATGGATGCAATGAGAGGGCCAAAGAAGGAGAGTGTTAAGAAGGTAAGGTAGTAGACCTGAACGCTCCTAGCTTGAGGCGCCTGCATTCACAGAGCTCTACCTTGAATTCTTCTGATTGTATGCAGCCAAACCTAGATATATACATTCCCTCTTACAATTGGCCAGATCAAATAAGATTGGTGGTAAAGAAAATCCTTTTTTTTTTCTCCCTTGGCCATGTGCAGCGGAAAACTTGACAAGCCTTATGCGGGGAGAAATCGCCTTGACCAATTGCGAACATCGGAGGCAAGAAATCTGTCGAGCACGCGAAAAAAAGGCATCGATATGCATTGGTCAAATATTTCATCTTAATCCTCCATTGAAACTCAGGACGTTGTCTACACTGTCTCTTCAAAGGTACTCATTCATCCCACTTCTCATTAGTTCACGAACTTTAGGGCACGCAATCGGTTTGCTCATATATACCTAGTCTGCGTCATTTTCCGCACAATTTACCCCCCGCCTTTCATGAAATAAACGCGAGGGAATTTCTGGTCTGGGAACTCGACTTTTCCTCGTTGCTCTGTAGGAGCTGGAAGAAGACCCTTCTTCTCTCTCCCATACAACAATCTCCACTCCTCCCCAAACTTCGACATGCTGTCCCTACGTTCAGCGCGTGGTGCGGTTGCTAGGAGAGCTCGCACTACTTCCTCCCGACTACCTTTAGCCTTTGCTCGAACTCTACCAAAAGCTGCTGCCTCTGTGGCCCTTACTTCTAGAAGGGAATATGCGTCCCCATCCTCGGATACCTTTTCTACTCGATCAACCGTTGTTCAATTACTGAGCAATATCGGTTCCAAAAGAGAGGTTCAGCAATATCTGTCTCATTTCAGCTCCGTGTCTTCGCAGCAGTTTGCCGTTATCAAGGTTGGCGGAGCCATCATCACTGAACACCTCGAGTCACTCACATCTGCCCTCGCATTCCTCAACCATGTCGGTCTCTTCCCAGTTGTCGTACACGGTGCAGGGCCACAATTGAACAAGCTATTAGAGGATGCAGGTGTTGAACCTCAATTTGAGGAAGGCATACGGGTCACAGATGGGAAAACTCTTGCGGTAGCAAGAAAGCTTTTCTTAGAGGAGAACTTAAAGCTAGTGGAGAAATTAGAAGAGATGGGAGTTCGCGCGCGCCCAATTACATCAGGTGTTTTTGGTGCAGACTATTTAGACAAGGAGAAATATGATTTGGTGGGCAGAATCAACAAGGTCAACAAAGGCCCAATCGAAGCAGCTATCAATGCTGGGTGTCTACCAATCTTGACTTCAATGGCCGAGACCCCGGAGGGTCAGGTCTTGAACGTTAATGCGGATGTTGCTGCAGGAGAGCTTGCCCGCGAACTCCAACCTTTGAAGATTGTATATCTCTCGGAGAAGGGTGGGCTGTTCAACGCCGATACCAACGAAAAGATTTCAGCTATCAATTTGGACGAAGAATACGATTACTTGATGTCACAATGGTGGTGCAGATACGGCACAAGGCTGAAGATTAAGGAGATTAAGGAATTGCTGGAAAATCTACCAAGAACATCAAGTGTCGCCATCATCCACCCAGCAGATCTCCAAAAAGAATTATTCACAGATACAGGAGCTGGAACGCTTATTCGACGTGGTAACAAGCTTGCCACTGTTACTAGTCTTACCGATTTCGAGGATGTACAAAAGCTTAAGGACGTTCTTGTCAGGGATAGAGAAGGACTCGATGCTAGAGCTACAGTTGACAGATATGTTGACGGCCTAAAGACTCATGACTTCAAGGCTTACTTTGATGAGCCCATGGATGCTCTTGCGATCGTCTTTCCTCCCAGCGCTTCCAGCACACTTGCCAACCTTGCCACCTTTACCATCACAAAGGCCGGATGGTTAACCAATGTTGCAGACAACGTCTTTGCTGCAATCAAGAAGGATTACTCAAAATTGGTCTGGACTGTTAAGGAAGATGATGAAAACCTGACTTGGTTCTTCGACAAAGCTGAGGGGAGTCTCTCTAAGGATGGGGAAGTAATGTTTTGGTATGGAATAGAGAATGGTGATGAGGTGAAAGAGCTTATGACCGAGTTTACTAAACATGGTCGTTCTATGCTCGGTGATGCAAATCTGGAAGCACGTCTCCACCGCGCAGCACGAGCAGCGTCTGGAATGAGTGCTTCGATCAAGAACAGCCCGCCGCAACTACAGCAAGCACGGGCCTTCTCCACTACCTCACGGCGGCCCCATGCAAAGTCCCGCTCAACGGTATCTCGTGCGTTCACACCTTCGTCACGTGGTTATGCTACAACAACCAATCCTAACCCTCCGTTCGGCAACAAAAACTCTTCAAATACTCAACCAGCTAAAGTCGCACTAATCGGTGCTCGAGGTTATACCGGCCAAGCTCTTATCAATCTCTTAAACGCACACCCCAACATGGACCTTCGCCATGTTTCCTCCCGTGAGCTTGCAGGTCAAAAATTGAAAGGTTATGAGAAGCGAGAGATTACCTACGAGAACCTCTCACCCGAAGACGTACGCCGCATGGAGGAAAAGGGCGAGATAGACTGTTGGGTAATGGCACTTCCCAACGGCGTCTGCAAGCCCTTCGTCGATGCGGTCGAAGAAGGCAAGGGTCCTCAAAACAGTGTTATCGTCGATCTCTCAGCCGATTACCGATTCGACAACAAGTGGACCTACGGCCTCCCTGAATTAGTCAACAGATCCGACATTGCAAAAGCAACCCGTATCTCCAACCCTGGCTGTTATGCCACGGCTGCTCAGTTGGGGATCGCCCCCCTCGTCCCATTCCTATCCGGCTCCCCAACCATCTTCGGTGTTTCTGGCTACTCTGGTGCCGGTACGAAACCAAGCCCCAAAAACGATGTTGAGAACTTGACAGGAAACATCATTCCCTACAGTCTTACAGATCACATCCACGAGCGGGAGATCAGCAGCCAGCT
>Ga0182030_10016290_pt1 | contig 14492 bp, 14 predicted proteins | sample 812S3MmetaG_FD_121299 | JGI IMG/M metagenome (GOLD analysis project Ga0182030, IMG submission 121299) | Permafrost microbial communities from Stordalen Mire, Sweden - 812S3M metaG (Illumina Assembly) | ecosystem: Environmental > Terrestrial > Soil > Wetlands > Permafrost | place: Sweden... | reverse complement strand
TGGGTTATTTACTTTTTCAGTCGCTTTTTCACACCAGTTTTCAAAAACTTCGATTTTGAATAATATTTTAAGATAGGGCCACAAGTAATAAGTATAACTCTTACCTGCTTGAAGGTTCGAATTAATCCGTGGAGCTGGTAATAAGCGAGACGTCTTGACACGTCGAACTTTGAGCAGGGCTGAAATTGCTACGTCCCCACATTTCGAATCTCCAACCCCGCAAAATGCAAGGGAGCTCGGCGGCACGGATCACGCATGGCTTTTAGGCTGATGCACACCCAGATCGGATGTACCCGAATCTGCAAGCCTGCTTCGCGTGGTCCTTAGGCTAATTTCAATTTAATTGGAAATGTGATCGAATACATACGAGTTAGTAAGAAAAAGAAAAACGCACGCCATATTGTCATTCGTGAGATTGTTGCAAAGAATCAAGCTTCGCCGTCTAGAGTTGGCAAAAGACCGTGGCAAGGCACGCAAAAGCTTCCTTTCATCACGCTATTTAGTTTTCCTTAGACTCTCCTTCTTGAGTATCCGTTCCGCCGAAGTATGGGGATCCGTTCTTGTAGAAATATAAAGCCGTAGCAGCTCGCTGAAGTGTAGAAATTCTTTAGCAGTCAGAGTTACCACTACTTAACTATTATAGTTCTTCATCTTTCATCCTCAAATCTCATTCCAATCATGTTCACCTTCTCTTGGCTCATTCTCGCTGCCCTTGCCATTGCTGGCTCATTGGCTTCTCCTACGGCCCATGTTAAGAGGGAGGGACTCGGCCCCGCCAATTTCATTCTGGGACGTGATAACCCCCTTCGTGCCCGACAGAACTATCAGCAAGACTACACAACAGGCGGTGATGTCATTTTCAGCCCTGATGGCAACTATTACAAAGTTGCTTGGGACACTGAGGATGATTTCGTCGTCGGAATTGGATGGACGACCGGATCCTGGAAGTAAGTTTAACAATATTGATTCCGGATCGTTTTACTAACATCATATCTCTCAAAGCGCGATCACTTTCTCCGGAAATGTTGGGGTGGGCTCGGGAACCGCCCTCCTCTCCGTGTACGGTTGGAGCACAAACCCTCTCGTGGAATACTACATCGTCGAGGATACATATAACCCTCCAAGCTTTGGGACCTACAAGGGTACTGTCTACAGTGACGGATCCGAATACACAATCTACGAAAACACCCGTTACGATGCGCCTTCCATCCAAGGCACGTCGACCTTTAATCAGTATATCTCGGTCAGACAATCTCCTCGTCAAAGCGGTACTGTCACGGTTGCAAACCATTTCGAGGCATGGGCGAACCTGGGTTTGAATTTGGGTTCGCTTAGTTACCAGATTCTTGCCGTGGAGGGTTGGGGTGGTGAAGGTGAAGCTGCTCAGAGTGTTAGCTAGAGGATAGGAGGACGGTGGGGCCAATGGGGCTGCAAGGGGAACATGAGGGATAGGTGATCGAGAGGGAGATTAGTAGTGTGGGTTTCAATTCTTGAAGGGGATTTGGTCAGATGCAGTGCGTTCTTTTATCTGCCGGCCGGCAGTGTCCTTCTTTTGTATATACTTTCTAGAGCGGTCTGCTCTTCTACCCTTCTGGTTTGCCTACTATGTCAATTGATTTGATTTTTCAAATATCCTCGCTTGAGCTCGCAGGGCAAATGTGCGGTGGATGATATTGAGGTACGATATAGCTACGACAAGCAAGCTGTATCTGCTTGTAAGAACTTTTGAAGTCTGGCGTCCGGCCATTCCTCGTTAGAATCAATACGCTTGAGTTGGTTTTCATCATATCCAGCTACTCGTATTTCTGCAAGGAATTTTGCCCTCACAAATTCCAATTCCTTCTTTGACTTCAGCAGTCGCTACTCTATCTTGAGCTGAATCTTGAGTCTCGAACACGCTAATGAGCCCTAGCTAGATCATGATCCCTGGTATTCAGGGTGTCATTCTTTTGTTACGCAAAAATGATTGTTATTATCTCTATATAATGTACCTCCCCATATTACCCACCAAAGATGTACTTTTCTATCTTCGGGTCGGATGGAAAGCAGTGCTCATTGTAGCGCTATCATTAGAGTTTTGGGGTATGCCATTTTGTTTTATCTCATTATCCCTAATTAAGGCTAAAGCTAATATAAGTACAAATCCAATCAACGATCCTAGTCAGCCTGTTTATATGAGATACCAATGTCTTTGGAAGATTTCAAGAAGGGAAAGGGGTATACTGATACAAGATGATTTCATAACAGCTAAATATAGTTGTAACCACTTAATTCACGGTGTCTTTAAATCCATGGTAAATCATGCACCTAAGACTGGCAATAAAGATTTTCTGAGAGAGGATTTAATAAAGGATAAATATGGACACTTTTAGAGAAACTCCAAACTTGAGTGGCATGAATATAAGATGGCTAGATTGTTAAAGTCCTTCTAAGGTCATCGAGCAGCTTCGCAGCGCCTAAGCAAATCAACCCAGCTCTAAGCTCAAATCTATCGTAAATGTCCTCCTTCATCGCGGTCCCGAAAGGTGAGGATGGAGCAGAGTCGTGATAATTATTGAGCGGGCACTTCAGCGGAGGATGAAGACCCTCAAAAGCGAGAACTTCCGACTACTCAACTATTGTGGCTGCAGAGGACTAAATATATATGCGCAAGTATTGTGGCCGTGTAAGACTGAAGATAAATAGGTACTCACTTAAGTTGATCCAACCGTCTTGCTAATTGGGGTATGAGGTAGCCTGGCAGATTTCTCCGACCATTATTCACGTTGTGCTGTATTTTTCGTTTATCTACTTCTCAAAATATGGCATTAATGAAAGAACTAATGGGGGGAGGAACATACAAATATCTCAGCACAACTCGCTGTAACGGCGATAAAAAAAGACAACCTGACAACAACTACAGAGCACCACAGGAAGCTAAGAAAAAACAAAAGTAGATATCCACGCGATGGGACGTGATACATGGATGAATTACTCGGGATTGCACAGCTGCCTGTATTTCTCATTACCATGGAAGCCCTTCGCGCGACGGCGGGAGCTTAGCAAGGCCGGTGGAGAGCTTTCCACCGTATTATTTATCCTCGAGTGGGGTATCGAATGCGGATTTCGGACCATTCAGCTTTTGATAGAACAAAGAGGGCGAGAAACGCACCGATATCTCAAGCCAAGCCCAACGCGTACGATCGTACAATCAAGCATTATGCAGCACAAATTCCTATTCTAATTTTGGGGTGACTTTTAAAGCACCGCGTAGAGTTTGGAGGATTTTCTGTCGGAATTGACAATACAGGACTCGATCATCTATCAAGAAAGGAGCTTAACTTACAAATCTGAAGATTAAAGTGCTTCAAGTATTTTGTCCCATTATGCTGACTTGTAATTCGTTCAAGGTCCAGAATTTGGCCAGCTAGGATTGACACTCGTAGTATGTTATATCTCTTTAATGGAGTGCTCCATTCGGCTGCAACTAGTAAGGTCGTAAGCACGGAATTGTATACTATGAAGATAAGAGTGACAGAGAACTGCCAACAATTGGCGAAGAGTACATTGGTATAGAGGCGCCTTGTCGAATATTAATTAGCTTTACGTCGAGAATATAGCTATTATAGGCCATCCTTACCTACAGTCCAATGTCATTGTCAAATAGTCTCTTATTTGTGATACAAAATACCAAATTTAGAATATTTTTTAAAAGTAGAACCTAAAGAATAATACTTAAATGCGTTCTAATGGGTATATTTCTGGCCACGTGCAGACGTGGTTAGGGCTGTTTCCTTGTTCAGGATAGCACCTACGTGGTCCCTGCGTAGCGCTAGAGAGTATAATACATACGGTAGCTTTAAGGCTATGAGAAGAGAGGTATTAATTAGTCTATTAAATCTAAGAAGTCGTTAAGACACACTTCAATGGTACCCTATCGTATGTACTAGTTGACACTTGCGTAGGAACCCTACTATTTAAGCCTTCACATTTGCTCAGGTTGCTCAGCGTGCTGAGGTAAGCTGCTCAGGATATAGGCGAATTGACTGAGCTAAGGCTATTTAGTTCCTGGGGCAAGAGCGGCAAGCCCACTAACCCCATACAACGCACAAAAAAACGGAAAATTGATTTATAATACCTACGTCCTCATAATATACTTCTATTATACCGATTCCGATTTGGACACAAATACCGGCCGTTTTGACATAAGCCAGAAGTGCTCAAACAATCAAGCCTGAGCATGTCTTCGGTCTCCGAGGCACGTCTTACGTGAGATTCAAATGCAGCAATGATCGCTTCGGAGAGAAAGGTGCAAATGCGTCATATACAGCGTTAAAGTAACCTTATTGGTTTCCTCGTACAACGGGCATAGAATTCTGCTTAATGCGAAACCAGGAGTTCGAGGTTGCTGTTGGCCTATATAAGGATGCTAGTTCTAGGATAAAACCTACTTAGATTGCTACTTTTGTTCTCGTTCTTGAAATATTTCTTCCGTCCTAAAAATGGCAAACATTCCAGTAGTTGAGGCCGAAACAGATTTCAAAGTCGAAGAAGCAGGAAAACCGTGTAAAACTGTACGATAACTACTATTTCTCCCTTCGCTATCTTAATTATACTCTTTCTTTAAAGTTTGCATGTCACTTTTATAATAATCCTTTCCAAGTAAATTTACTGGAATTGGAATTGGTCTTGATTCTACAAAGTGGGAACGCATAATAATATTTTCAGTTATCCCTCTCTGCTTCCTAATCTCACTCCTTTCCCAATCGCTTAGAACTGATCACAAAAAAAAGTGGTACACAATCTTCGGGCAATTCCCATCTCCCACCTGCATTCCACCACTAATCGTCCTCCACGGTGGGCCCGGCGTTCCCCATAACACTCTGCTTCCCCTCCGCCACCTCGCCACAACCCACAACATCCCCGTAATTCTCTACGACCAAATCGGCTGCGGACGCTCGACTCATTTGCCCGAGAAAAAAGGCGATGGATCTTTCTGGACCGTAGATCTCTTTTTAAACGAACTAGAGAATCTTCTTGACCATTTAGGGATCAAAGGGGAGTACGATCTTTCTGGACACAGTGCTGGAGGAGTCTTAGCAGCTGAATGGGCGGTGAGACAACCGAAGGGATTGAGAAAGTTGGTGCTTGCTAGTACGCCGGCTAGTAGTAAGTCTTTAACGTCGACATATGCATCTTCAGTCAAACTGAAAGTCCCCTAGAGCCCCTCCTCATGGAGGCCTTAATAAAACTGCGCTCAGAGCTCTCTCAAGAAACTCAAGATATCTTAATCAAGAACGAGGAAGAAGACACTCTCGATAACCCCGAGTACCAGCAAGCGAAAATGCTCTTTTTTAGCAAACATATGCTTCGGCTCAAGCCTTTACCGGAGGAATTCCTAGCTTCGATGCAGAGCTTAAAGGAAGACTCGACTGTGAATTTTACCATGTATTTTCCCTCCCCCCCGAAAAAGGTTTAAAGAGAGTCAAAGAACTAACGGAAGAAAATTCAATAGGAACGGGCCTTATGTCTTCAAGCGCACAGGCAGTACAAAAGACTGGTCCATTATAGATAGAGTTCATAAGATCAATGTGCCTACTTTGGTGCTGACTGGGAAATATGATGGGACGCTAGATAGTTGTATAGAGCCATTTGTAAAGGGTATTAAGGGCGTGGAGTGGGTGAAGTTTGCGGAGTCAGCTCATATGCCGCAGTTTGAGGAGCCGGAAGAATTTTTGAAGGTTTTGGGAGGTTTTTTGTCGAAGAAGTAGAAATGTGAGGTTGTGTCGTTTTTGCTTTAAGGCTTTGGTTTTTTGAATCTACTGGGTTCGTAGAAATCTAGTAACTGCTGATATAAATAGAGCTAGTAAACAATACATACAACACACGGGTTTCTAGTTCTAAGAATATTATTCTTTAGAGTATGGTTCTTGTGTATAGAAAGAGCCACCTCTGATATCTATCAATGATAGATTTAGAAAATCTACTATAATTAAGATCTACTGTACTTAAAATATATTATAAAATTTTATAATCTACTATCTCTTCGTGGGTACGTGTCCCAAAAGTTGTGGTTACAATGTGCCTGGCAGCCTGAATCTGTCCAGCACTTGTTTCAAGCACGTCTCACTTGTAGACCCCATATATGGCCTGAATGCCTCGTAGTTGATTCTGTACAGTTGACAATTACTTGATTTACCTTAATTGAGCCCTGCGCGTACGATCTGTTGCTGGTGTTGATGATACTACTCACCCGACGAACTGGAGTCGAGATTTCCAACATGAGTGTTGTGATCTCAATAAATAAAGGGTCAAACTAGTGCATTCCTTTAAGGAGAAGATGGCCGTTACTTTACAGGGAGGCTCCCAGAGCTTATGATATAGACGTGGCACTAGGTCAAAGCATACCCCGAAACAGGTCTCAACCCCCAAACCGCAACACTGAACATGGCCGTGACATGACTAGGTATTTAAAAGGGTCTCGAGGCACTCATAACTTCTTTCTCTTTAAATTTTTTGTATCTTTCGTACCAGACCTATAAATTGGATTTGTTCACTCTCACTTAACGCCTACCAGAAGCCTCCAAGAGAGCTCTAAACTTATTCGTTTGTGTTGTCGTCACAGGTGCGGACTTATTTCGATATTGGGGAACCCGGAGGGAACCTTGGGCAAATTAGCAGTAGAAGGAGCGAGTTGTGGAAACTAAGCGCATACCCAGTTACTCAGATTAAAAGAGAGGTTCCCTTAGTTGACAATCACAAGGGCATCTTTTTCAAATATCTATATTGTACACGGTTTCTTCCAGACTAAGAAACTTTTGTTCGTAAAACCTAATTCTGAGAGCATTCTCTCCTCTCTGGTATTTGTACATAATTATGCTAATAGCATATCAACTCGACCACACCTTTGGTGTGGCGTTGTAGCTTTCTTCAACGAATTTCAATTCCCCTGGGTCCGAATATACGCGGAGGCCGATATCCTGTGTATCCAAGTAGAACACACGAAAGATCAAATAGACGTTCTTAACCACATCATCCGTTTCGGCCGCTATCTTGTGCATCTAGATAAGGCGGATGTTAGCCTCAGTGCCTCTTCAGCATGTATTCGGGAATGCTTACCCGATCATACTGGCCCTTACTCATGTAGAGCTTCGTCTTACACTCTTTCAGCGTACTCTTAACTTCGATGAAATATTTCGGCTTGGCTCCCTTGAAACGAGCCTCGTCAAAGTATTGCATATCGATCATATACTGGGTGAAATCACCGTCTTTGTCGTCGAAGATAATATCAGCCTGTTCACGTTTCTTTTTACATTCGGGGAATTCATCTCTACACGATGGGTGCACGCGGACGTAGTCGCGGATACTGCTGGGCCAGTTGCTCTCATTGAAGTCAAGAGTTCGGCCTGAGGGAAATATCGGGAGGTGTTTGAGAAGCTCGTAGACCTGTAAATGGGTATGTCAGTTCTTATGCGGGGGGTTTAGAGCAGTGAGATTTTTACGAAGAGTTCCCCGGCTGCGCCAATCTTCATGTCGTGTCGAAGCTGGTTTAAAGAGCGGGTTCCGAATGCCGTAGTCGTAGTTGGGTGGGAGGAATCTGAATCTGAATGATCTTCGATCGTATTGGCTAAAGAAGACATTTCGGATGATCCATGGATAGGGATTGTCCTTTTTCTAGCTGCGTCCCTGAGGCAGCCTAGAAGACGTATGTATTCATCTTCGCTTTCGAGCCGAGTCTCTAAGGTAGACTCTGCTGGGACCGATGGTCGTGAAACTCGATGTGGGAGTTGGGTGACTGCGTGTGGCAATTGCGTAATTGGTCTTGAGACGGTCCAGGCACTCGGAGGCGTGTTCAAAGAGGAGGATGTGGATTCTGGATGGGAGGAAATCGAAGTGGCACTCTTTGCGCCTGAGCGACTCGAGGAGACAGATGTAGGGAAACTACCCACAGGTGTTTGAGGGCCGCTTTCGTCGTCGCTACCATTGCTATCATCACTAGAACTTGCAATTTCCAATCCAGCCAAACCCGCCGACAAATTAGCGATATCATTCTTGAACCAGTCTGGCATTCCTCTAATACCAAATTCTGTTAGTAAGTCTTCCAGCATCTGCTCATCCCGCGGAGCATTCAACACTGCAGCTAATACTCTTGCTGCATTCGTATCGGTCTTTGAATGATTAGATATCGACTGTTTCATGAAAACCTCTGACATTAATCTTTCGGGGAGCAATTTACAGTAGCAAAGAAAGCGTTGTTTGTCGTCGCTGGGAACAAAGATCCGTAACTCCGTCATAACTTTTTGCTCGATATGTAATTTGGACGTGGAACAGCGAATAGTCACGGTTCTCTCTTTGCCATTGACTGTCTGCGAAAGATCCAAATAAGTCGAGATACCACTCGTTTGATAGACTTTAGCTTTGGACAGAAGCTGGAAGAGAGGGGAGCCATTCTTCTGGGTTCTCGGTGATTTGAAGTGGACCGCACATCTATCACTCGTTAGCATATAAACGAAATGCGCGCAATTGTTGGAGGAGATACCGGAAAAGCGCTGATGCACGAAACCTCAGATCTCTCGTCAACTTCTTAGAACACTCCTCCGGAGTACCGCTAAACTCGGACCTTTCAGTCACCCTATTCGATAGATATCGGTTTTCAAGATCCATCCAGCGTAAAAATGGTCCTAGTTCATTGACCTCCTCAAGAGTGAGTTCAAGCATGGGTACTCTCTCGTTGAACGCCTCCCAATAGTTTTCACGGTCTCTGATGGAAAATTCCGTCTCCGCACTTTCCAAGCTCAAGCCACCATCCTCCCATCTCACGGGGAAAATGGAGCTTGAACGAAGGTTTTCCCTCACTGGGCAAGATTCGTTAAGCGGCAGCGAATTAATCGCTTCCATGACGATCTTTATTCTTCTGACAGAGACATCTTTCTCAGCTAGCACGAGTTTTGCAAAGGGTCGGGCTAGGAGCTGCAGCTCTTCCGCGAGCATCTTCAAAGTTGGCTCTGCTACCTTGAGACAGTCCACAAAGAACGCTTTTATTTCCTTTCTATGTTCACCTCGGCCGTATTACCCAGAGACAGTAAGTTTGTCTGTGAGTTGTGCTTTGCTGGACCATAGGCAAGAAGATGGTGACTTCCAGCAGTTCGTATCAGATGGGATCCAGACGAGCTTCGCCGTCTCGAAACGTTCCCTGAAAACGTCAGAATGATGGTCGGCACTTTTATGGCAACCAAGCTCGACTTACCGAATACCGTCACCGATGCTATCATCCGCTAGCCTCATAGCATTCAGGCGCACATATATGTCTTTGATATTATCATAGCATACGTCGCTCTTCTTTCGACGGATGAAATCAAGTTCTTCAAGGAGATCCATTGGTGTTGTGTTTTGGATGAGGAGAGTTTCTTGAAAGAATTCTGTAGGAATTGTAACATCGGTGATGGAACGGTAGCGGGCGAGTAGTGGGATCTTAGACTGCATATAGGTTGGGGCATCCCACAAGCATTCTTCTGGTATACTCCAAGAAAACGAGCTAGCTTTTGATATTGGAACGAATAACTTGGGTTGCGGTTTGGTAAACAGAGTCCTAGAAACAATCAATATGGCATAGCCAAGGCATCAATTGAGGGTGATCTTACCGAACAGTTATTCGCGCCGCTTCGGAAGATTCAGCCTGCACACATTGACACTGAATCTGAAGATATAACTTGAATATCCGTTCTTGGACAATGTCTCCTTCGAGATTTCGAACGAAATGAAGAATCCGGAGGTAAAAGTCAAGGTTCAGCTCTTTGTTAACTCTGAAAATTTTCAAAAACTCCCACTCGGTGAGGTCTCGATCTGTAATGTCTGACGCAAGGTCGACAAAAGGGTAACTTCTATCCACGGCAAATAACTCGCATGCTTTGATAAGTGCGGGAATCGGTAGGTCAGCGTCCTTGAGCCTCCCTTGTGCTGGAGTCCCATCTCTTCTTACGAAAGGAACTTTAATGTAAGATACTTTCTCTCTGATGTGCTTATTGATTTGATCCTTGTATTTGGACCAATGGGCTCGCAAAACTCCGACAACTTTGCCAGGACAATCTTTTGAGATCCTTTCGAAAGTTGGCGATAGCTGCGTAAGGTCGTCTCGATTAGCTAGTCGTGGATATTCCTGCACTCCGATGAAATCCCGCAGCCATTCTCTCCAAGAAGGGTGTCCAGGTCTCTCGGTGGGCGATGGCGCTGCAAGGTATGTCTGATGCAAAATCAAACTAGGATCACTGGGAAACAGCTCTCGAACACCAAATGGATCATTCGAATCAAAAAATATTTCGCTGGATAGCGGCAATACCAACTTGGCGTTCTTGTTGAAAATGCACACCCGCCTATGCTTGCTATCGTGCTTGTAGTCTTTCGGATGCGTCCACCACAGAAATCTGAGGTGTTCTAGAGACTCTTTCAGTGAAAGGCTGTTATTAGGCTTGTTCCTTCCATAAATAAGTTGACGTATCAGGTCGATGGGTGGTTCATTAACTCCAAGCGCCGTAAATAGCCGTCTTCTTTCAGGATGCATAGCGGCATCGGCTGTGACAAGTGACATTTTGAGATCAGCTGGAACAGATACATTGTCTACAGCTGGGTAGTAGACTTCCGTTTCCGATGCTGAACGCCAATTGTGAAGACCTGCCGGGAATAAAGGAATTAGCGGAAGAGCCAGTACTTTTTCCCATTCCTTGGGACAGTTCTTTTTACAAGGCAGTAAGAACAGAGCTACACGCTTGTGCCACATTTTGTCGGTCGTCGTTCGCATAGTAGAGCATAGTCTTGACTCTGTATTTGACTCTGTATCAATCTTCACACGGACTAGCATATCCTCAAGGGCCAAATCCTTGAGACCAAGTAACCTAAGCCTCTGTAGTTGGGGTTCGTAGTCCGGATGAAGGTATTTCTCGTTTTGGGGCAGGTCAGGAAATAGCGGTTTGCTACCTTTTTCAGGACTGACCCTGAAATCCTCTGGAACATACCGCAAATTGCTTATGAGATCAGGACGTCCCCTACCAGAACGTAGGAACGGAGTAGTTACCAAATTGCTCTCAATCTTGACACGTAGGGAGCTCCAAAATGTGCTGGAAACCGAGTTGTCTGGGAGGAATTCCATCCACTGATGCCGGAGTAGAGGATATGGAGAGTTACAAAACTTATTCACCGCAACTTGAAAAAGCTCAGCAATTCTATCCAGAAGGGTAGCGTTCCTCTCCGACTTCTCGTCCACTGCCTCCCGATTTGCCGATGTGGAGAAATCTGAATGAACCAGAAACTACGGACTCATGATTCATGGATCTGATCATGGAAGAACAGACTTACATGAAGCCCAACCCCAGTACTGCCGATTGGCAAGCGAGCAAAAACATCTTGCTGCCTCTCGATCAACGGTGTGTTAATTGGCGTAAGAGGAAAGGCAAGCTTGACTTCTGCTTTGGGGTTTTTCCTTTTCTCGCCCGTCGTTGGAATACCATAGAAGAATTTACTGAAAATTAGAAATTTCTTCTCCGGCTGGAGTCCGTCATTCTTCCTGAGAACTCCTAGCTCTCCTGACTCTTCGTAGGACGTGCATGTAGAAGATTGTGTGCCGTCCTCGAGATGTTCGATGATTGAGAGCTTTTTGATATGTCGTAGAAAGAGGAGAAGAGTAGTCGGAACTTCTCTGAATTTGCGGATCGCGTCCCTTCGGATACCCTGATCCTCCAGAAGGGTCAAAGTAATTCGAGTACATCCATTAAGAAGATCTTTAGGTGCTTCGTATTCCGGTGTGAACATTTGTAACGTGTTTTCTCCTTCTCTATATTTGAAAGAAAACGAATATTCTCTTGATTCGATGTGCACTTTGGATGCTATCATAAAGACTGACTTGAACCCGATACCCTTTTCGCCTATGTCATCTTTTCCCTTGTTGCTATTATTAATGTCGCAAATTCGGTTAACATCATCACGAATGAAACCATCTTCATTATACTCAAGAATAACTTGATCTGGGAACAAGGTAAAAGTAATGTATGGTGTACAGGAGGCATGATCATATTTTGCATCGTCCGCATTTTGGATCAATTCGAGGATAACACTATCCACAGAAGTGTATATTTGTGTGGAAAGACTGTAAGAAAAACAATGAGCGTTATCTGAATGTTTGAAATAGACACTGGATCTCTCACATTGGAAGAACAGATTCTAGCCGGCTAGAACTGAAGTTAATCCAGGCAGCGATACTCTCAAGGCCACTGTTTTGGGGCTGCTCGCGTTGGAGTTGTTCGAGATGTCGGAGTGGATTTTCGCGCTCTCTTCGAAGAAATTCTACATGTGTGCGTGCCTCCGCTCGCTGATCGGCAGTTATTGCTGGCCGGGCTGGATTTGCTGGGCCAGATATGAGTACCATGTTCCAGGAACCGGGTAGTCGTATGTTATTTGTTTGAGTATCGATAAATACACAGCAGAATAGAGTGGAGTTAATTTTCCTTAATGAGTATGAAGATACAAGCTTGAACGGCCCCGAATATATGAACATATAGCGCAGGAAGACGTACAGAATCGGTTGTCTGTTCCCCGCCTCCCGACATTGTCAGCCTTGCACATGAAACTACCTAAAAACTAGAAGGGGGCTTCATCAAGATGCATGGGACATGAAAAGTACAAAGGGAGAAGGACGTAAGAGAAAGGATCAAGTCATTACGGGAATAAACACCTTTTTCGGCAATGTTACACAGATGCTAGAAATCCCGTAACCCTAAGAAGAGACGAGCTGCTTATTGTTACAGGGTTTAGCAATGTCACCTACCAACCCGGTTCGCGTCATGTTTTACCCGAGCCAATTGACGTGCGGACAGAGGCGGCTGAGGTACAGCACCCTGAACTGAAACTTGAAACCTCCGAAGTTTACAGGAGCATGAAACGTGTACGATTTGTACACTGAATACGTATTCGTTGATTTTCGAGAAGGGGGAAACATCGTAATGTATGGATACCATGATATTGGAATCTTTGATAGAAATCTTGTGCTGATAGATTTCAGTACTGCCACTTCGTCAAGGTCGCACAAGATTCAACCCCTAAACTTGGAGATGCTGCCATCGTCCAGTTCAAGACATCTAGAGAACGTGTCGCGCAGTATCAAAGCCGAAGAGGACCTTTTGAAGTAGAAATGACGATGATTCTTCGAAAAAATGCGGTCTGGAAGGAGTAGGTCACTACTTGCTAGATCTCGTCCGAGGGATATCAAGCGTCTAGAAACTTTTGGGCTCGTCTGCAGTCCTTCTTTCGGCACTCTTCGACCTCCTATCTCAACTCTTTGAAAGGAGTTCACGTCGGGATCGATTATGTCCCGTGCTAGAGCCATAGACTCATAGATATCACTAAATAGATGAAAACGTGTCCTCCGGAACTGGCTGAACTACTACTCGTAGTCACGTGCTATTTCACAGGATAGATCCAAGGTTAGCTCTGGCAGAAACTCTGTGAGGGAGCAAAAACGGATTCCTGGGCAAAGTCCAGCAAGGAAACTGTAGCTGGGGTACACAGGAGGCCAAAATGGGCTTTATATTGGTGCGCAGTCTGGTTTAAAGCGTACTTAGGATGCTTGGGCTATGCTTAGACTATGTTTAGGCTCTGCCTAGGTCTTCTTACTCTTACCTCAGGTTAAAGCAATAATTGCTTATATTCAGAGTTTAAGACGGAACCAGCGAAAGAGAAAATTAATCGTGAGTCTAGGGGTACTCAATCGCGAAGTTCCAAACCCCACTTTGGGTGTTGTAGCAAAGATATATGATAATATCAGTCTCTAATTTGTACTTTCTTGGCAAAGAATGAGATTGGAATTGTTAAGACTACATTGAATTAATCCTACCAGGCTCTTTGAATCGCACGGAGCGCTCGGTTATTGGTAGCAACGTAGAGACGTAGGTATCTACAATGTATTGACAGTCACGTGATCATGGTAAAAGCAGGCTGCCAGGAAGGCCGAACTGTTGCAGAAGACTTATCTCAGGAGCTCAGACACTCTGCTCGTAAATCTTATAATTAGTGTTACACTAGCAATTAGACTAATTAGAAGTTATCAGATAATTAGTAATAGTAGCAACTTTCTTATAGAGCATCTAAGGGTATATAGTAAATTTTTGGACTTACAATACAAAAATACCTATTTTTTAGTTATTTAATTATAAATAACTTTATAATCATATATTTTATAATAAAATTACAAGTTTTCTTAGATATAGATAGGATTAATTTATTATAATTAAGTATTAAAATACTAATATTATATTATTTAAATTAAAAAGTATATAAAATTTAACTTTTCTAATAATATAAATCTTTATTTATAAAGTATCTACTATCTAATATCTCTTTATTATAATATATTATCTAATATATAATTATATTTTAAGTATTATATATATTCTACTATAATTAGAATATAATTATATATTAAATATTTATTATAATTATTAAATAATTAAATAGTAAATACTTAATAT
>Ga0182030_10016289_pt1 | contig 14494 bp, 10 predicted proteins | sample 812S3MmetaG_FD_121299 | JGI IMG/M metagenome (GOLD analysis project Ga0182030, IMG submission 121299) | Permafrost microbial communities from Stordalen Mire, Sweden - 812S3M metaG (Illumina Assembly) | ecosystem: Environmental > Terrestrial > Soil > Wetlands > Permafrost | place: Sweden... | reverse complement strand
GTCGAGGTCGGGGCAATAGCGATTCAGCTCGCCCAGCATGCGTTTGTAGGCGCCACCGACAGGGGCAATCACAGGATGATTCGGATCGATCCGATGAACGATGCGCGCCACCTGATTCATCTCCGTCCAAAGCGCGACGCGCTGTTCCGCTGTGGTATCGATTTCAAGCTCGTTGCCGACGGCCCAGGCAAGCAGCGCGGGGTGGTCCTTGAACTGCAAAACGATCTGGCGGATCTGCTCGCGCTGGCGCTCCACTGCATCGCGATCGTCATAGCGGAAGCCGGCGCGTGGCTTGCCGAACGGGAGGTCGGCAAGGACGGTGAGCCCCCTCGCCTGCGCCCGATCGAGCGAACCCGTGCCGGCGCGGATGGCATTGCCGCCGGCCGCCGTCAACTCCTGCAAGTGCACAGCGCCAACCGCGCCCTTGGTGAAATACGGCTGGCCGTTTCTCAGAAGCTGATATCCGCCCCCTGTGTTGACGATCTTAACAACAGAGGCCTGCGCCGCCAGGGAACAGCACAAAATGCCGAGCAGCGCCTTACAGCAACTCATGTGGCTGAACTTCACGACCGCGAGTTTAGCACCCGGTGCGCGTGAGGTCCGCTGTAATTCGGCCAAGCCGCCACAGTTCCACGGTATAAACCGATAGCAACAGGGGGGAGCAATGGACCGTCACGTTCTCGTCCGCGGCGCGTCGGCGCTCATGCTCGCGCTGAGCGCGGCAGCGCAGTGCCCCGTAACCACTCCGCAAGACGGGTGGGCCTGGCGCAGCAAAGCACTTCGGCCTGGGCCCCGGGCGATGCCCGCGGTCTACGCCCTGCACTGCTCCGTGGTGTCACCACCACCCAGACGATTGAACATGTCAACCGTAACGATGCACGCGTAGCGCTCAAAATCCGGTTCGATACGATCGCTGAGAAAAGAGGGCTTACCCGGACTGCACCGTCGACTTCGTCGATAGCGTGGCCGAAGTCCGGGAGCGCCTAAAGAGCATTCCGTAGATGAAGCGATGCTCTCGCTCCCCAGCGAACCCCGCGGCCGTCAAGTGCCGATGGTCTTCAAAACCGATCGAATCGTACGCATTCAAGCGGGCTATCTCGAAGCGGCGCGCGAACTTTGGCGGGATTACTCTCGGCTGCCTGGAGTGTCGCCGAATCGACAAGTCGGGGCCCGCAGAAGGCAAGCAGACAGACCGCGCCAAGGAAAGGTATTGACCCTGCACCGTTTGAATCGATGAGCCCACGCAGTCACCGATCCTCCCTCTTCCGCGCGCCGGGTCTTTCGCCTGGAGGGGTGCCCGATCATCCCCCACGTCTCCTTTTTTCCGGCGAGAGGGGGGCTTCTATTTTCCGTCCTGGAGGGTATATTTCACCGTCAGATCGCGGATGGCGTTGCCTACGGCGTCTTCCTCCCCGCTGTACCCGGACACCAGCGAATTCAACTTGTCGATGCCAGCGGGGTAGGTGTCGCCGTTGTAGGCGCGGCTCCGGCTGAACTCCAGGAAGCCGGCCGCCGAAGCATCCAGCGCGATGCGGACTTCCTGCAGCATCTTCTGGCGCTTCATGATCTGGTTGATTAAGGTGCTGCGCACGCCTTGCGGATACTCCTGCTTGAGCGGCAGATCGTATATGGCCTGCCGCACCTGGCTCAGTTGCGTGGCGACTGTGCTGGCCGACTGAGCCAGAGATTTGGCCGATGCCGCGTTCTCTTCCAGTTCTTTGCCCTTGCCGGCGCCGTTGTTTATGATTCCGTTGCACCAGGCACGGGTGCTTCCCAGCAGATCCTTCTCCAGGGCGTTGACCGCTGCCAGATCCACCTGTTCCAGTCTCAGCGTCTTGCACAGCGAGACGGCTTCCCGCCGCTCTTCTTTGCCGCACGCCGCCATGAAAACCACGGCGGCCAGCAGCGAGGCATACAGGAATTTCTTCATATTCACCTCTGTAAATCTAAAGCCACCCCAACTATATGCCCTTCCGGCGCCCGCGTCTATCCTGAGTCTTACCTCATGCAAGAGCCGTGCCGTGCTCGAACGCTACAGCCACATCCGAATGGCTGCGAAGCGTGAAGCCGTGAAGTCGCTGGAGATGCCGATGGTGGGTCCGCGCCTGATTTCAACGGCCACGTCAAAGGGGCGTCAAAGTGAGACGAAAACGGAAAATCCGCTTTCCGTAGGTGCTTGATAATGCTGGTGAGCGCGGAAGGAATCGAACCTTCAACCTACTGATTAAGAGTCAGTTGCTCTGCCAATTGAGCTACGCGCCCGATCCTGAGGTATTGACGGTGGGCGTGATGCCGCCTGCGCGGCGCCACGAAAATGATTATAGCATTCCGCGGACGATTGTCACTCGCGTTCCGCCGGTAATCCCGCCGCCACCAGCTGCACGATGTCCAAAAGTTTCGGCGGCGCCGTCTGCGAAGCGGCGGAAACGGCGCCCAGGGCGTCACGGAACATCGTCTGGCAGAACGGACATGCCGTGCCGATGGTCTGCGCGCCAGTTGCCACCAGTTCTTTCACCCGCGTGACGTTCACGCGGTCGCCCTTCTCTTCGCCAAGGAACATTTGGCCGCCGCCTGCGCCGCAACAGAACGAGCGCTCGCGCGTGCGGCCGGGCTCGACCACGGTCGACGCAACTCCCACCACGGCGCGCGGCTCATCGTACACGTCGCGATAACGGCCCAGGTAGCAGGGATCGTGGTACACCACCGTCTCGCGCGGTCCACTCGCTGGCGGCAGCTTGGATTGCACGCGCGCCAGCAGTTCGCTGTGATGCTCGATCTGGAAAGTGGCGCCGTACTCGCGCCAATCGGTGCCGATAGTGCGCACGCAATGCGGGCAGATGGAGACCATCTTTCCGACCTTAGCCGACTGCAGCGTTTCGATATTGGCTTCGGCCACCTGCTGCGCCACCAGGTCGTTGCCCAGCCGGCGCGCCGGGTCGCCGGTACATTTTTCTTTGCGGAGTACGCCGAAGGTGATGCCCGCATACCGCAGCACGCGCGCCAGAGCCAGCACGATCTCGCGGCCTTGCGGGTCGTACGCGCCCATGCACCCCAGCCAGAGGCAGTATTCCTGGGTGCCGTCGTAAAATGGCAGCAGATTTTTCTCGATGAATTTCTGGCGCTCGCTGCCCGGAAATCCGAGCGCGTTGCCGTTGCGCTCCAGATTCAGGAACAGCTTGGTGCCGTGTTCGTCTTCCCACTTGCCGGTATTCACCGCGCCGCGGCGCAGGCCGACGATCATGGGCAGATGCTGGATCCCCACGGGACATTGAAACTCGCAGCTTCCGCAAGTGGTGCACTGGAAGGCAGCCTCTTCGGAGATGTGCGGGCCCAGCAGCGGCGCTTGGTTGCCTGGCCCGAATTCCTTGAGGTAGCCGCGCAGGCCGAGGACGATTTCTTTGGGGTTGAGGACCTTGCCGGTGTTGTTCGCCGGACAATGCTCGGTGCAGCGGCCACATTCCACGCAGGAGAAGACCTGCAGCGCATCGATACGAGTGATGTCCTTGCCGGTGTCGAGCCCGAAATCTTCGTCGCCCGAGAGCGGCGGAATGCGGCTGAAGCCCGCTCGGCGGAGGAACACGGTCACGGGACTCAACGCCAGGTGCAGATGCTTGGTGTGCGGAATCAGCGGCAGGAAAACAAACAACGCCACGGTGTGCAGCCACCAGCTGACGCGCCCACCCAGCGTGCTTTCGCCATACCACAGGCCGGTCAGGTAGGTGACCATCAGGGTGAAAATCAGGAACGCGATGAAGCCCGATTCCGGCGACACTTCACCCAACCATTTCGGCCGCACCAGGAATCGGCGCACGAACAGTCCCGCGATGGAGACCGCGACGGCGACTGCCCACAATGCCACGAAGCGGAAATAGACTTCTCCAAAAGCACTATCTTCGAAGAGAAATCGCAGTCCGAAGCCGGACGTGATGTGGTTCACGGTGATCAGCGCGAACGCACAAAAGCCCCAGAAGACGAAGGCATGCGCCAGCCCCGGGAGCGGGCGTTGACGGATTACCTTCCCTTGCAGCATTACTTCCCAGATGAATTGGCTTACACGCGGACCGAGCGGCGCGACTTCGAAATCGGGTGTGGCACGCGAGCGCCGGATGGTGTCGAGTACCTTGCTGAGACGCCGCCAGAAGATCGCCAGGGAGCCAACCATCAATAAGGCAAGCAAGCCCCGTTCTACCCACAATGCGTCGATCATGTTCTACCCAAGATCTGAATGTAGCACGCGATTCCGAACCATGTTCTCGTTAGCAGAGGGAGGCATTCGGTAGAATGTAGCGACGGGGTGAAAATTTGCGAATAGTCGTTTCAGGTGCTGCGGGGTTTATTGCGTCACACATGTGCGACCGCCTATTGGCGGAAGGCCATATTGTTGTAGGATTCGACAATTTTCTAACAGGCAGTGCGCGTAATCTCGCGCATCTCGCGAGCGAGTCGCGCTTCTGCTTCCGCGAGCAGGATGTCACGGAGGAGTTTACGGTGGACGGCACCGTGGATTGCGTGCTCCACATGGCGTCGCCGGCCAGCCCCAAGGACTATCTGGAGCATCCCATCGAGACATTGGACGTGGGCTCGCTCGGCACCCGCCGCACGCTCGAACTGGCGTTGGAAAAAGGGGCGCGCTATCTGCTCACGTCGACCTCGGAATGTTATGGCGACCCGATGGTCCACCCGCAAGTGGAGACTTACTGGGGCAACGTCAATCCGGTGGGGCCGCGCTCCTGTTACGACGAGAGCAAACGCTTCGCCGAGGCGTTGACCATGGCGTATCACCGCGCTCACGGATTGCGCACCAACATTGCGCGCATCTTCAATACCTACGGTCCGCGAATGAAGCTCGACGATGGGCGCGTGGTGCCGGCGTTCCTCGATCAGGCGCTGCACGGCCAACCGATGACCGTCTTCGGCAATGGATCGCAGACGCGCAGCTTCTGCTACGTGAGCGATCTGGTGGACGGGCTCTATCGCCTGATGCAAAGCGACGAGCGCTACCCGGTGAATCTGGGGAATCCACGGGAAATGACCATCCTGGAATTCGCGGAGGAGATCCGCCGCCTCACCGGTTCCCGGTCGGAGCTAACCTATCGGGAGTTGCCGGAAGATGACCCGCGCCGGCGCCAGCCCGACATTGCTAAAGCGCGCGCCATATTGGGTTGGGAGCCGCAGGTGTCCCTGGAGGAAGGCTTGGCGAAGACTGTGGCGTATTTCCGGGGGCTGTGATTGCAAGTTGTGTCCTAGCCCGAGCCGCAACTCTGGCAGATCAGGGTGTTGATGGCGAAGCTCCGCAGGCTTCTCATGCCAGCGGTTGCGGTCGTGATGCTCGTGATGCGGGTCATAGATGAAATAAATAATGCAGGCACCTCGTTTCGTCGGACGGGCCGATCTATGGCAACGCTGCGGACGAGCAGAATTGGCCGCCGATGAACGCGGATAAACGCCGATGGAACAAGCTGTGCTTATCGGCGTTCATCTGCGTTCATCGGCGGCCAAGTACCAACCTTCCGAATTCAGCTCAAGGCCTGCAAACAGATGTCAACATCTCACGCCCAGTTTCCCGAACGTAATGTTTCATCTGGTTGTGGATCACACCTCAGCCAATGTTTAAGGCCCTCAGCGAATGAAACGATTCTGGTCTTGCGAAAGTACCGTTAGTCGTGATGGAACTGATGATCTATCGGCGGGCGCGCGGGTACTTGCCGGAAGCAATGTACTGAATGTGAGTTTGCGCCCACTTAATCCTAAACCCAGGGTGCTTAACCGGTTTGGGGGAATTGGGAGTCCGCGAACCGCTCCCTTAAGGGAGTGCCCATGGCGCGGCGCGCCACCAAAGGGAATGAAAACCCGGCAGGCGGCGAAGATGCGGCGAACGAATGGGAGCGTCGAGGCCGTTTTCTCAAGCGAGCTGTCGCTGGGACTGAACAGCGGGAACGCCCCAAACGGTTCAGCACCCAGGCCGATTCGAGGAGATGAGCGGAATAGTGCCGCAGAGCGTACGGATGCGGCGGCTTGCCGATGGCGGCGCGTTGCGCGGAATTACCGCCAGGCGTACCGGACGACTTGTCGCCGACAGGGAATCGGCGGTGGCCATATCGTTCCTTCTTTATCGATGGCCGTAGGTGGTGCGCAGAGCCTTCCCCATTTCCCAGATGCAGAAGGCGGCGGAGGCCGCGATGGACACCAGGCCGACCCAGGCGCCGGCGTTGGGCAACTGCTGCAGCAGGCAGCCGGCGGCGAGGGCCAGGCTCAGATAGCCGATGGCGTTCAGAATGCGAGGGAGCCAGAGGAATTGCGGGGCGCGGCGTTGGGCCGCGATAAGCTCCGCGAGGTTGCTGTTGAACGCCGGGGAAAGCGCCGGACGGACGACGGACTTGGCCAGACGCAGATCGAGTTCCTGCTGCCGGGCGAGGTACCCGCGGCACTCGCCGCAGGCCGCGATGTGCGATTCGAGCAGCGCGCAGTCGGCGGGAGATGCCGCGCCTTCGGAATAGTCCAGGATCAGATCTTCGAATTCAGGGCAGGCCATGGGATGACGCTCTCCTTTCGGGTATTTTGCGCGGCCAGCAGCAGCGCCAGCTCTTTCTTACCGCGGTGCAGATACGTCTTCACAGTTCCCATCGGCAGGCCCAGCGCCAGGGCAACCTGCTGGTAGGAGCGGTCTTCGAGATAGAACAGCACCACCACGTGCTGGTATTTGGCAGGCAAACGATCGATAGCGGCGCGCAGATCGGAATCGGCCGCAGACGGCGGATCGTGCGACGGGATTTCGGCGGCATTGGTCTCTTCGAGGGAGTAGGTTCGCCGCTCGGCGGCGATGCGCCGGCGGGTGAGGCAGGTGTTGCGCGCGATGGCGTAAATCCAGGTGGAGACGGAAGAGTCGCCGCGAAAATCGGGGAGCGCCTTCCAGATCTTGAGGAAGATTTCCTGGGCGGCGTCCTCGGCGGCGGCTTCGTCGCCAAGCAGGGAGCAGGCAAGCCGGAAGACTTTATCGCGATATTCGCCGAGCAGGCGCTCGAACGCCTGATTGCCGCCCACGGTATCCATTATCTGCTCGTTGGGACTATTCCGAACTCCCGATGGCGCGCAGCTGAGCTATCGCTCCACAAAATACAAATGTTATTGGCCACGGATGAACACAGCGCGGCAGAGCCGCAAGCTATCAGCTGTCAGCTTTCAGCTATCAGCTATTGGAGTTGGCCGTCGGCTCTTGATTTGGCGGGCTCTCAGGGGACGGCCAGCACAGAATCTTCGCGGCCCGCAAAGAAACCAAGAATTAGTAGTACAGATAAGAAAACGCCTTGTTTTATCCGTGTTCATCCGTGTTCATCCGTGGCCAATAAAGGCTTTTTGTCAGTGACTCGCCTATGCGCTCGTTTAGACTCGCCGGCGAGTGGGAAATGTTTCAACCGGCGATTGAAACATTTTCGGGCCGACGCGGAGTCTCAAGGGCCGGAGACAGGAAATGGATAAACTTCTGGAAGCAATTGCCAACAACATCATCGCGATCGGGGCCTTTATGGTGCCGATCGGGATCGTCGCGGTCACCAGCTACTTCTCGCACAAGCGCCTGGAATTAGTGCATCGGGAACGGCTGGCGTACATTGAAAGGGGCATGGTGCCTCCCATCGAACTGACGGACCCGGAGAAGGAAGAGGAAAAAAGAAGGAAAGCGGAGGAAGGCCGGCAATCGCCGCCCGACTATCTGCGCACGGGACTCTTCTGGCTCTGCCCCGGCGCGGGCCTGGTGATTTTCAGCCTGGTGTTCCTGGCGGACGTGCACGCGGGAATCCGGCTGCCCATTCTGGGAGTGTCGATCGCATGTGCGGGCGTGGGCGCCGCGTACCTGGCGATTTACTTCGTGGAACAGGAGCGGAGGCGCTCCGGCTTACAATAGAATTTCATGCGTAGATTTTCGGCCCTGCTGTTCCTGGTGTGCGCGGCGGTGTGCCTGGCACAATCGGGCGACGACGGTCCGGTGGCGGCGGCGAAGGCTGAACTGGCCCGGGTGCAGGGATTGGTGGCGGCGGGCGCGCTTCCACGGGCCAGTCTCGAAAAAGCGCAGAGTGCCGTGGACGACGCCCAGGACGCCGCCCTGCTGCGGCGTACGGCGTACGGCTCGGAACTCAGCGTGGACCAGGCCGACGAAATGGTGGCGGCGGCGAACCGCCGGCTGGAGCGTCGACAGAAGGCTCGTGACGATGCCGCGCAACTGGTGGCCATCGGGGCGGCGCCGAAGGCTTCGCTGCAGGCCCTGGAAGACGACCTGGAGGTGGAGCGTCGCGAAGTGAGCCTGGCGGAGTCGCGGGCGCAGTTGATCCACGAACTGAGCGAGATGGTGAGCGCCGAAGAGAATTACATCGACAGACTGGCGCACTCGCCCGCCGAGGCCGCGGAACTGGCCGCCGGGTACTCCGCCGACGGCGCTTTCGTCTACGCCACGTACGCCAAGGTGGAGATGGCTTTCCGCGAGCGCTTCGGCAAGCCCATGCCGGTGAGCGCCATGGGCGAGACGGCGGTGCATCGCGCCATGGGCTTCGACCATCGGGGCCGCGTCGACGTGGCCATCAATCCCGACCAGCCCGAGGGCGTCTGGCTGGTGGAGTATCTCAAGCAGAACCACATCCCGTATTTTGCCTTTCGAGGGCCGGTGAAGGGAAAAGCCACCGGCGCGCATATTCATATCGGTCCGATGAGCACGCGGCTCGCTTCCGGCGGATAATAGAAAATCCATGGTGGATGAAAAGCTGCGGGTCCTGATTCCTTCCGAGAAGCTTCAGGCCCGGATTCGTGAACTCGGCGAGCAGATTTCCCGTGACTATCCCGACGGGAATTTGCACATGATCTGTATTTTGAAAGGCGCCGTCTTTTTCCTGACCGATCTGGCGCGGGCCATGAAGCGCGATGTATTCGTGGACTTCATGGGGATCTCGACGTACGGCAAGGGGAAGACCACGTCGGGCGAAGTGAAGGTGACGAAGGATCTGGATATCTCGCTGCAGGACGCGGATGTGCTGATCGTGGAGGACATCGTGGACAGCGGTGTGACGCTCACTTACCTCAAGCACGTGCTGGAGCAGCGCAATCCTCGCTCGATCCGGATTGTGGCCCTGCTCGACAAGCCGGAACGCCGCCTGCGGCCGATTGTCGCCGACTATGTGGGCTTCACGATTCCCGACAAGTTTGTGGTGGGATTCGGACTGGACGACGCGGAGAAGTATCGCAATCTGGACGACATTTGCGTGGTGGACTGAGGGCAGGTCCGGGCTTGGGACATGCATGTCCCGAGCTCCGCCGATAAGTGCTTTGTTTGTGTCAGGGGCGCGAATTTTCGGGACATCGTGTCCCGAAGCGGGGGCGATTCGGATGCTCGATCTGGCGGGGTACGCGGAACGCATCGGGTTCACGGGGGAGCTGCGGCCGTCAGCGGAATGTCTGCGCGAACTGCACCTGGCGCATGCCTTGCACGTGCCGTTCGAAAACATCGAAGTGCTGATGGGCCGGCCGGTGCGGCTGGATCTGGCGAGCTTGTGGAAGAAGCTGGTGGAAGACCGGCGCGGCGGTTATTGCTTCGAGCAGAACACGCTGTTTGCCGCCGTGCTAGAGCAGATCGGATTCCCGGTGCGGCGGCTGGCGGCGCGGGTGCGGCTGGGTGCTACCGATATCGCGTCGCGGTGCCACATGCTGCTGGCGGTGGAGGCGGATGGGCGGCAATGGCTCTGCGATGTGGGGTTCGGCGGCGATGCGCTGCTGCATCCGGTGGCGTGGCTGCCCGGTGAGACGTCGGAGCAGTTCGCATGGAAGTACCGGCTGATGGAGGAGGCTCCCGGGTATCTGCTGCAGACGTGGCGCGCGGATGGCTGGTTCGATCTGTACAGCTTTACGATGGAGGAGCAGTACGCGGTCGACTACGAGGTGGCGAACTACCATACGTCGACGCATCCCGATTCGTTTTTCCGGAAGCAACTGATGGTGCACGTGCCGGGCCCTGAAGTGCGGACGACGCTGTTCGGGCGGCGGCTGATCGAGCGGCGTCCGGATGGAGCGTCGGAGGTGGTGCTGGCGGACCACGCGGCGGTGATGGAGACGCTGGCGGAGCGATTCGGGATGCGGTTCCCGGCGGGGACGGAGTTCCCGTTAGTGGAGACAGCCGAGTTTTAGCGCTGCGTCGAGTACCTTTTGGATGTCGGCGATGTTGACGGTGCCATCGTTGTTCAGGTCGTTGTTCGCGGGCATGATGCCGAGAGCTTCGTTCACGATGAATTGGACGTCCGTGATGCTGGCGGTGGCGGTGCAGGTGGCGCCGGGGATGTCGAAGGCTGCGGTGATGGTCAGCGGGGCGTTCATCGTTATCTGCAGGGGGTTCGTCGTGCCAGTCGCGCCGCTCCAGCCGGTGAAGGTCAAGGGCGAGTTAGTCGAGGCGGTGAGCGTCACGAGGCTGCCGGAGTCGTAGTAAGTGCCGGAGGCTGGAGTGACGGTGCCTCCCGATTGGGGGAACGCGGCTGTGGTCAAGAGATATTGCGTCTGGAAGGTGGCGGTGTAAGTGGCGGAGGTCGCGCCCACCGTGATGGTGTGGGAGGCGGCGCCCGAGTCGCTCCATCCTGTGAAGACGTACTGCGTGCCTGGCGTGCCGGATTGGGTCGCGGCGACGGCGATGGTGTGCGTACCTGGGGCGAGATTCAGCGCTTGCGGCGCGGTTTGCGCGGCGGTTCCGTCGACACTGAATTGCAGGTTGGGCGGGGTGGTCTGGATGATGGCGGGCCCGACGATGGTCGTGGGGTCGTACGCTGTGGCGTTGGCGGCGCCGCCTCCGGAGACGGCCACTTGATTCGCACCGCTTCCGATTGTGGTTGGAGTGACGCTCACGATGATGGGGGAATAGCTTGCGTTGGCGGCGAGCGGGGTGGAGTTCGTACAAGTCAGGGTGGCGAGGGTGCAGGTCCATCCGGTGCCCTGTATGGCGGTGGCGGTGAGTCCGGCGGGAAGCGTATCGACGACCTTGAGTTGGCCGGAAGTCACTCCGGGGCCGCTATTGGCGACGGTGAGGGAGTAAGTCGCGCCGGCCTGTCCGATGGCGATGGGATCGGCGTGGGAACTGGCAATGGTCAGGGTAGGGGTGAGTAGGCCAAGGAGAACGGTTATGTTATTACTTACTGGACATGTGATAGCAATGTCTGTCCGGCCGTCGCCATTAAAGTCCGCAGAAACCGCCGCTTGTGCCTGGCATACAGGATAAGCAATCGCCGATTGCAGGGTACCGTCACCGTTACCCAGGAGCACGGACACGTTATTGCTGCCATTATTCAGGGCGACCACGTCCAATTTGCCGTCGCCGTTCACATCCGCGAGCAGGACGGACATGGCCACCACGCCGGCGGCCGGATATTGCGCGCTGCGGAACGTTCCGTCGCCGTTACCGAGGATCACAACGATATTACCGAAGTTGTCGGCCGCTACAATGTCTGGCTTGCCGTCGCCATTCAGATCGCCGGCTACGATGGATCGGGCACTGAACGAATAGCCTGAGTACGAGCCGCTTTGGAAGGTTCCATCTCCGTTACCAGGGAGGATGCCGTTGGCGGCCGAGTATATGTCGACTTTGCCATCCAGGTTGAAGTCGGCGAGGGCGCCAGTCACATCGTATATCACGCCAGGTTGAAACGTTCCATCGCCGTTGCCGAGAAGAATTGTCAGAGCGTAATCACCTGAAGTGGCAAGGTCGATCTTGCCGTCTCCATTGAAGTCGCTCGCCGCCAGAGAGGAGGATCCGAACGGTGTGCTGAAGTGCACGGCCGGCTGGAAGCTTCCGTCCGGATTGCCGAGGAGGATACTCACGGCGGGGCCGCTATCGTTTCCAACGGCGATATCGGGTTGGCCGTCGCCGTTGAAGTCAGCGACCGTGACGGAAGTGGGAGCCGTGCCGACGGGATAGTCGACGTGCGGGCCGAAGGTTCCGTCTCCATTGCCAGGCAGAACGCTGATGCTGTTGCCGTCATAATTGGTAACAACCAGATCGGTGCGACCGTCGTGGTTGAAATCGCCGGCGGCGATTGCCCATGGTGTGGTGCCGGCAAGGTAGCTGGCCTGAGGGGCGAAGGCGTTGGCAGGCGCCGAACTGACGGTCTGGTAGATCTCGGCCGAACTGCTCGGCGCATACGTGCTGTCGCCGGAATAAGTGGCAATCAGGTATTGCCGCCCTGACGGCAACAGCCGGGTTGTCAAGATTGCCTGGCCGTTGCTAACCGACGCACTTCCGAGCGCGACTGCGCTACCGAGGAAAAGGACGGTCCCCGCCGCTCCTGGCGTCACGGTGGCTGTCAGCGTTACCTGTTGCCCCAGGATCGCGGGGCTGGGCGAGATGGTCAGCGTAGTCGTGGTCGGCGAAACGATCATGGTAGGGTCGATCGCCGAGCTAGCAAAGCCCGCGTAGGTGACCGTCACTTGGTTGTCGATGACAGAAGGCAAGAGAGTAGCGGCCACTCTTACCGAAAGCGTAATTACGGGATAGGCGGCGTCGATGGTGAGCGCGTCCGAGCGTGTGCAAGTGAGTGTGCTCAAGGTGCAGGCCCAACCGGTACCGCTCATAGCCGTCGCGGTAAGCCCGGACGGCAGTGTATCCGTCACCGTTACCGTGGAGCTTGTTGGGACAAACGCGTAATTGTTGACTCCGATCCGATACGTGCCGGTTTGTCCGATGGTGAGTCCCCCGCTATGAGTAGAGGAGACTTGGAGGCCGGCGAACCAGCCGCCCAGGTAGACATCGATGGTACCGGGCGCATTAGCGGTAAGGGCGATGTCCAGCTTGCTGTCGCGGTTATAATCGCCCACGGCGATGGCGGTAGAGGAGGCAGCATCACTGGGCAGGAAAGGCCCTTGCCGAAAACTCCCGTCGCCATTTCCAAAAAACACGGTGACACCGGGGGGACCGGTAGGGCCACTTCCGCCGAATGCCAAGTCCAACTTACCATCGCCGTTGAAATCTCCAGCCACGAGGGAATACCAATCGGGGGTGGCTCTGCCGCTTAGCGCTGTTTGCACGCCTGTCTTGAATGTTCCATCTCCGTTTCCGGGCAGAACAATCGCACCCCACAAATAACTGAGCGCAAGGTCGGGCACGCCGTCGCCGTTGAAGTCGCCCACCACAAGGCCCATTGGGCTGAAGACTCCGACGGAAGAGGTCAGGAGTTGGAACGTTCCGTCGCCGTTTCCCAGGAATACACCTACAGTTTGGGAGTTGCTATTTAGGGCCACTAAATCGGGCTTTCCATCGCGGTTCAAGTCTGCGGCAGTTACGAAATTGTAGCCGTTGCTCGAGGATGGCAAAGTAATAGGCGGCTGAAAGGTGCCGTCGCCATTGCCAGAATAGAGGAGAATTCCGCCAGGACCGAGGCATGCGAGATCGAGATTGCCATCGCGGTTAAAGTCCGCGGCTACCAGTGAACTATAGCTCGCGGACGAAGTGAACAGAATCGCGGGGCGGAAGGTGCCGTCGCCGTTGCCTAAAAGCATAAACATACCGTTGCTCGTCGCTACCACCACATCAGGGTGTCCGTCATTATTGAGGTCGGCAATCAACCCGCTATTCGTAATATAGCTGCCGAAAGTGTTTCCGTAGGAGTAACTCACTGGGGTGCGAAAGGTGCCATCGCCGTTCCCCAGCAGGACGGCGACATTGTACGGGTTCACGGTGATCAGGTCCGTCACGCCATCGCCGTTCAGATCGGCAGCCCCAATCCACGTAGCCCCTGTGGGTATGCTGTAGCTCGTATATGGAACGAAACCGTTTTCCGCGTCCGTCGTGACGGTCTGAGTTTGCGGAGCGGAGATGCTCGGGCCATAATTCGAATCGCCAAGGTAGTCGGCGCGAAGGGAGCCGGTTCCCGAAGGTAGAGAAGACGTGGTGAAGACGCTCTGACCACCGGCGAGGAGTGCGGAGCCCAGCAGCGTCGCGCCGCTATAGAATTCCACGCGTCCCGAGGCGCCGGTAGTCACGGTGGCGGTGAGCGTTACCGACTGGCTGAGCGCGGAGGGATTGGGTGTCGCCGTGAATGTCGTCACGGTGGGGAGCCGGGCGAGCGTTGTGTCGGTTATGGAATCGTTGGCGAGATTCGACTCCCCACCGCCCGAGACCGCAAAGTTGCTCGTTAGGCTGGCCTCCGATCCGTTCTCCACGTTCACGGTAATCACGATGGTCGAATAGCTGGCTTGAGCACCCACCGAATCGGTACGAGTGCAGGTAAGCGTGCCGAGACTGCAGGACCAGCCTGTGCCGGCGATGGCGGTCGGTGTCAGGCCAGCAGATAGCGTTGCGGCCATCTTTACCTGTCCGGATGTGGAATGTTCACCTACATTCGTCACCGTGATGGTGTATGCGCCTGCCTGTTGCCCCTGAGTAAAACCCGTTCCGCGGCTTACGGCTGTGGTTAAGTCCGGTAGAGCGCCTCCGAGAAGCACGCAAGCCGTGTTCGATCCAGTAATTACTAAATCGGGT
>Ga0182030_10016287_pt1 | contig 14494 bp, 15 predicted proteins | sample 812S3MmetaG_FD_121299 | JGI IMG/M metagenome (GOLD analysis project Ga0182030, IMG submission 121299) | Permafrost microbial communities from Stordalen Mire, Sweden - 812S3M metaG (Illumina Assembly) | ecosystem: Environmental > Terrestrial > Soil > Wetlands > Permafrost | place: Sweden... | reverse complement strand
CTGCATTTTTCAGCCTGCTCAGCAACGGGTATAATGTACCTTCTAATACTACCAGCTTAGATCCCTTCAATTGCTCTAAAATATCACTGGGGTATGCTTCTTTATGCCGCTGTATAATACCCAGGATGCATAGCTCTAATAAGCCCTTGCGCATTTGTGATTCTGTATTATCTATTGCCATGTCTCTCGATTTCAAAACAAAGGTAGGTAAAAAATAGTATTGTGCAATGCATAGTACATTGTTAAAGAAAATAAAAATTTATTTTTGCCGCCAATTTGTATTTAAATGCACATGCTGCTTGAAAATTTTGAGTTATTTTACAGAGTATGGATGAGAAATATCGTTTAGATAGAACTGCGTTTAAAGCAACGACAGCTACAGAAGCAGATGACCATGTAACAGAATGGAAGGATAAAACGCCATGGGAGCGCCTTGAGGCTGCATGGTTCCTTATCAATCACGCGTATGGAACAAATTCTAAAACAAAGGTGGACAGAACTGTTTTTTCAAAAAGAAAAAGGTAAATGGGCAATATTTTTAATGATGATTTCAGTGATTTTATCAATTGCTTGAATAAGCATGACATAGCTTAGATAAATCAACCTTTCTACTCTCCCCATTTGAAATTCAAGTAGGGCAATCCCTTGTAGTTGCCCTACTCGCAATTATACTATAAAAACAGAATGTATCTCATGAGGGTGTGTCGAGCTATGAAATGCTGATTTTATATTCGTAGCTAAATCCGAGCAAAAGCACTACAATTCAATTTTAAGCTATTTTTGCGGGCATTATGGCAAATGACAATAAGCTGCAAAGTATTATAGCGCACTGTAAAGAGTATGGTTTTGTTTTTCAATCCAGCGAAATATACGATGGCCTGAGCGCCGTGTACGACTATGGCCAATATGGTGCAGAGTTAAAGAGAAATATCCGCGACTACTGGTGGAAGAGCATGACCCAGATGCAGGAGAATATAGTAGGTATTGACGCGGCCATCTTCATGCACCCAACCGTATGGAAGGCCAGCGGCCATGTGGACAACTTCAGCGACCCGATGATAGATAACAAGGATAGCCAGAAGCGCTACCGGGTAGATCATTTGATAGAGGGGTATGCAGAAACCTTAGATAAAGAAAAGGGAGAAACATTACTGCAGCAAATGGACCAATTGCTGTCAGCAAACGATTTTGACGGCCTCAAACAACTAATTTACGATAATAAAATTGCTTGCGGTGTGAGCGGCACCTGCAACTGGACAGATGTACGCCAGTTCAACCTCATGTTCTCTACAGAAATAGGCTCTGTCGCTGAGGAAGCCAATGTGATATACCTGCGCCCGGAAACCGCACAGGGTATTTTTGTGAACTTTCTGAATGTGCAAAAGACTGGGCGTATGAAAATACCCTTCGGTATTGCGCAGACCGGAAAAGCTTTCCGTAATGAGATAGTGGCTCGTGGTTTCATATTCCGTATGCGCGAATTCGAGCAAATGGAAATGCAGTTTTTCGTGAAGCCGGGCACGCAAAAGGAATGGTACGACTACTGGAAGGAAACACGCATGAAGTGGCATTTGAGCTTGGGTATATCTCAAGACAGGTACCGGTTTCATGACCATGTAAAATTGGCGCATTACGCAGATATGGCCTGCGACATAGAATACGATTTCCCGATGGGCTTTAAAGAAGTAGAGGGTATCCATAGCCGCACCGACTTTGACCTGAAGAACCACCAGCAATTCAGCGGCAAGAAGCTGACATACTTTGACACCGACATTAACCAGCATTATGTGCCTTATGTAGTAGAAACTTCTATTGGCCTTGACAGAACGGTGTTGATGATACTCAGCGAAGCTTATGAAGAGCAAGACCTGAGTGCAGATGGCAAAGAAGACAGCCGCACCGTCTTGCGCTTTCCGCCCATGCTGGCGCCCATAAAGCTGGCCGTATTACCACTCACAAAAAAGGATGGCTTGCCCGAAATAGCTCGTGAGTTGATAGGACAATGCAGGCCACACTTCAAATGCTTTTATGAAGAAAAAGACAGCATAGGCAAGCGCTATCGCAGGCAGGATGCCATAGGTACGCCATTCTGCATTACCATAGACCACCAAACCAAAGAAGACCAGACCGTAACCATCCGCTACCGCGACAGTATGACGCAGGAGCGCATAGCCCTGGCAAGTGTAAAAGATATGGTGCTGGATAAGATAAAGATGTTTTAGGTTGTAAGGAATTTGGAATTGGTGATTAGGAATTAGGACTGTTATAAGTTGCCCCGGCCTTCAGGTCGGGGAAATAAATAATAAACTTTACGGCTTTAGCCAAAATGGACGATAACACCTTACGCGAGGCTGCGTTTGCTCTAAAGCGCGATTGGGACTTACAGTTGCCCGAAACCCTGTCGGAGGAAGCTATATTGAAAATGCTTGCTGATAAAGTGGTTCAAATTCTGGAACGCGGCCCGGAAACATTTTTCCAACTTATGTACCGGTTGGATATTTCAGAGAAAAAACTGAATTCGGTATTAGACGATGATAATGTGGCTGAGAAAATAGCCCGCCTCATCTACGACCGGCAACTGCAAAAAATACAAAGCAGGCTTGATCATAAGGTGAAAAAAGAAAGCGATGATCCGGAACTGAAGTGGTGATTTATGCACGTGGTAGAGACGCAATGCATTGCGTCTCTACCACGTGGACGATCCATTCCAATCACTTCGTAAACTTATACCCTATCCCCCGTATCGAATGAAAGTGCCTTGGATTGCGGCTGTCCTTTTCAAAAAATTTGCGGAAGTTAAGAATGAAGTTATCTATGGTGCGGGTGGTAGGGTACACATTGTAGCCCCATACTATTTGCAGTATCTGCTCACGGGATACAACTTCACCTTCGTGTTCTACCAGCAGTTTTAATAGCGCGGCTTCTTTCTTGCTGAGTTCCTGGGGCTTTTTATTTTTATCAATGCACTCATGTGCGGCAAAGTCAATCTTACAACCATCAAACTCATAAATATCGCCTATGGCTTGAGGCTCTTTTATTTTTTTGTTCTTGGTCACTAGCTTATCCACACGCAGCAGCAGTTCTTCCAGGTTAAAAGGCTTGGTGAGATAGTCGTCGCCGCCTTTTTTAAGGCCCAGCACACGGTCGGCGCCGCTATTGCGGGCTGATAAGAAAAGAATGGGTACATCATTATGCTGCATCCTTATCGTTTCGCACACCGTGATACCATCCATGTCAGGCAGCATGATGTCTAATATGATGAGATCGAAGTATTCATTTTTCACCATCTTGATAACGGCCGGGCCGTTATCCACAGTGGTTACTTCATATCCTTCCAGCTCCAGGTTTAGTTTCAGCCCCTCGCGCAGGCTTTCTTCATCTTCGGCTACTAATAGGGATGCTCTGGTTTGTTTAGGTACCATAAACTAATTGTTTTCAGGTTATGAAATTACTCATAATGTTTAGAAACCTGCCACATATATCTGAAAATATTATCAGGATATCCCCGCTCCACGTTTATTAGTATTTGTCTGCTACAAAATCGTACCGTGCATGCTGGTAGGTAGATGAAACAATTAATTCTCTTAGCTTTTTAAAAGTTTCAAACGGCCCCTTCGTTGAAAAGGAGTTGACCAGCCAGGCTGGCACAGACCCACCAGGGTCCGCCTGCCCTACATATTCAACGCTTAGCTGGTTGTTGCCAATTGGGGTAACTATCCAGTTCACCTTCGACAATGGTACGCGCACCTTATCTTTATTTACCTGCACATAATTATCTGCAGTGGTAGCGCTCACATACAATATTTTAGTTGCCGACTGCTGTGATATTTTCAAATCCACCACTACGTCACGGTTAGTGAGTGGCCAGGGCATACTCACTTCTGAATAGTACACCAGGTGATCTGCCGCTATCTGTTTTACAAGATAAGATGTCCTGGTATTATATACCCATTGTTCATGAGCTTTTGTATCCAGGAGCAATGCGGTGAGTTGCGAAATGCTTGCATTCAAAATGCACGTTACCCTTACAGCCTTAATATTGGAATTAGGAATACTCCCGGTATATACTTTAATACCTTCCTCGTCTTTTTTTAATTCCCACTTCGTTTCAGCATGAAGCATCGTACAGCCAAAGGAAACAAGCAGGAGCAATAGTATGTTTTTCATAAAATTTATTTCGTGTGAATTTTGTTTCAACAAATTATTTTAAACGAACCCTGGAAAAACGTACAGTAAAGTACGGCTTCAAAAAGCGGAAATACATAAACAATTGCAAAAACAAAAGATAAACGGGCATTAGTATTCTTTTAAAAAAATGAATTAAAAATCTCAAGCTTAAGCGTCCGGTGTGGGTGAGCTCAAATTCTCGTTGTAATATTTTGATGATAGTAGAGGTGTAGCCGAGCACATGATGGCGCCTTTTTTTGCCGTAGATGTGGTATAAGACGATTGCTTGGAGAACAGAAGCCTAACGTGGTAAGATGCCCGATAGAAGCAAGCGATAGGCAAAAAACCAGCGCCATACAGCTTAATAGAGCTGGTCATAGCAGCGTATGGCCTTTTTTGGCCGCGGAGCTTTGGCCAAAAATCGCCTTTTCTTTTGTTACTATTCTTTTGGCGAAGCAAAAGAATAGTAAACGGAACTTGGACAGATAATGAAGGATGTTTTACCATAATCACATAATATTAACGACGTTTGCCTGCGAAAACCTGAACTGCATCCGGCGCAGTATGCAACGCCACTGGACTTAACGTTGGTATCTTAATGATGTGTAACCAATTCAGGAAACGGATAACAGGATAAATGGGATCCAGTTCATGTTTGCGAACACCAAAATTGATAGAAGAAGGATATTTGTGGTGATTATTATGATAGGACTCACCCAGCATAAGAATATCCACCGGCAGCAGGTTTTCGGACGTGTTTTTAAGCAGGAAGTTTTTGTACCCATACTTATGTGCAAACCAGTTAATGACAGCGCCATGAAAAGCGCCCATTGCCAGTATTATAGGCAGCAACAAATATACCCATGGCGAAGTAGCAAACATTAAAAAGAAACCTACATACGCCAGCGCCCACAACGATCTGGATACCGTAGAGTTTGCCCAGCGATCAAATGCAGGCCATTCCGGTACGTTTTTAAGAAACCTGGGCTCTACCTCCATAGTGCCTTTAAAGATACCGGTGTAAAAGTTACGGGTACGCAGCATCATCGTAAAGATGTTTTTAGAGAACGACGGGGAGTGGGGGTCCTGTGCAGTATCCGTGTACGCATGGTGCATACGGTGCATAATGGCATAGGCCCTCGGGCTCATATAAGAAGATCCCTGGGTGATATAGCAGAGTATGAAGAAAACGCGTTCCATGCGCTTACTCATTTTGAAGGCGCCATGCGCGGCGTAACGGTGTTGGAAAAATGTTTGGCAAAACAATGAAGCATACCAAATGGCGATAAAAAAAATGAGGATGACCATAATAAAATAGTTTTGTAATGAACTGAAAAAAGGAATGCGGAAATCCGGATTTTACAAAACCACTTATGGAGGTATTCGATCAAGTGGAAGCGAAAGAAACTATTGCGCTTATTGCCTTTAAATATTATGTAAAAGTAATCATTCTTAAGTTAAGGAAACTGTAATGTAAAATGCTAATCTTCTTTGCTCATTAATGGCAGAACTACAAATTCGCATAGCACTATGGAATAGCTTTCCCATTTGCAACTTTTGGATGCTCCACGCGTTTTCCGATGTTTTGAAATTGCCAAATAGTTTTAAAATTGTACCTTTATATATCATGAGAAAGAACGCTGCAACTATAAAAAAAGAAACTGCCGCAAATCAAAAAAGCAACCAAAAGAAACCGTATTTGACAAAACGTTTGCTGGTCAGTGCTGCTAAGCGCGGTATACGTAAAGCTGCCGAAGAAACAATGCAAATAATGGGGTATAATGTGATTGCAAAGGATGGGTGGGTAGTGAAAATATTTGCGGATGGCGCCATCGAAAAAATTTCCCCGATAAAATCGGTTAAAACGCCCAATGGCATCAAACTTGACTAAACCCGAGGACAATAGTTTGCGCCTGAGAGTTTTTGCCGGGCCAAATGGATCAGGTAAAAGTACAGTGATACAATACGTAAAGGATCTTAAAATAAATGGCAGGCCGATAGACTTCGGAGTATATATAAATGCAGATGATATTGCTGGAAAATTAAGAGATAAGGCTTTTACTTTTATTGACTACAATATTGAAACTACTAACAAAGAATTCACCGCTACAGCCTTAGCTTCAGGCCTTATAGGCACTGGATTCACAGCTGATACTTTTAAAAAATCCTACTCCCTGGATAAAGCTGCCATTAGGCTAATAAATAAAAGCGCAGATGAGCGGCTTGCACAAATAATTGCAGATTTCCTGCGAAAAAAACTTTTACAGGAAAAGAAGAAATTCTCATTTGAAACCGTTTTCTCACATCCTTCTAAGCTGGATATAATGCGTGAAGCAACAAATAATGGATATAAAGTTTATCTTTATTTTGTTTCCACTGAAACTCCTGAGATCAATAAGTTCAGGGTAGAATCAAGAAAAATAAAGGGTGGCCATGATGTGCCGCCAGGCAAAATAGAAAGCAGGTATTATCGCTCATTAGAACTTTTATTTGAAGCATCCCAGATCGCCTACCAGGCGTTCTATTTTGATAATTCTGAAAACGGCCAGGATTTCAGATTATTCGCCCACTTCAAAAAGACCGGCAATCAGAAGTCATGGGATAAGATCAATAAAAAAGATGTTCCTAACTGGTTTAAACAATACTACTCATCAAAGGTAAAATAGACCATCACTAGCCGAAGGTTCAAAACCCATTCAGGATTAGCCCGGATGATCCCGAAAGGGTCAAATGTCTATAGAAAAAAGAACACAGAACATACACTGACGTCGAAGGTATCGCACGTTTTTATTACTTGTGGAGGTTATTTAGTCATGGTTCCTGATTGACTAAAAAAGAAGTGCGGAAATCCGGATTTCACAAAACCATTTACGGAGGTGTTCGATCAAGTGTACGCAAAAGAAGCTATTATTAGGCTACGTTAAGTTTGTTTTTTCTAAGTCATTCCATTTTTCGGAAAATCTGTCCGCCGCTCGGAAGAATCATTACTATGGCAAGTAGTCAACAAATTGATTATCAATAGCTTACAACTTTGGCACGTCGTTGGTTATATACCTAACAAATCAAACAATCAAACAACTCAAACTTCTAAAAACAAACAAAATGAAAAACTTAGTAAAAGCAATCGCAACAGCAGCAATCATCATCGCAGGTTCTAATGCTTCTTTCGCCCAGGCTACAGCTACTGCAGCTGCCTCTGCTACCATCATCACTCCTATCACTATCGCCAAGACTGTGGATATGAACTTTGGTAACTTAGCGGTTTCTGCTACTTTAGCAGGTACAGCAGTTCTTGCTCCTGCAGGTACCCGTACTACTGGTGGTGCAGGTGGTGTTACTCTTCCTGCTACTGTAGGTACTGTTACTGCTGCTACTTTCACAGTATCCGGCCAGGCCAGCTACACTTACGCTATTACTTTGCCTTCTACAGCTACTATCACTGATGCCGGTTCTCATACCATGACTGTAAACGGCTTCACCAGCAGCCCATCAGCAACTGGCCTTCTTAGCTCTGGTGGTTCACAAACACTTACTGTAGGTGCTACTCTTAATGTAGCCGCAGGACAGGCTTCAGGTACTTATACTAATGCTTCTGGTGTTCCCGTAACAGTAAACTATAACTAAACATATTCTTACCTCATTAAGCGCAGTTTGATTGAGTTAACGGCCTTCTCCTATTCTTAGGAGAGGGCCTTTGAGTTTTTAAGAACGTTATTGGAGTTTTTCTGTACAACCCTTCCCTAAATCATTGACTTTGGCTGTACGAACTAGTCAACATCTACTATCACTAAACTCATCAACAACCACTTGCACTACCGATACATCTTAAGATTTAACGTCCTGTGGCCCATTACTTCGCTCGCACATATACAATTTGAAAAATCAGACAAAATATTCACAATTTATTAAGAAAATCTAATACTATTTATTTTGCTAGTCTAATTAATTTTCTTACCTTTATCTTTTCTTAGTCGGCAGTGAAGTTTTCACTACTATGCGGCCGCTTATGCTATCTTTAAAAAATATTTATGATAATATTATGTACAGGATTGAAAATCAATATGAGTCACATTGCCTAAATCCGGAGAAAAAATTTCACTTTTGTAAAATACACGGAAAAATGGGGGAGGAGGACTCCACTCTAAAAGGTTAAGTTTAGATAAGTTTTGTTAAGTATGGTTAAGTTTTAAGATCGTTTATGCTACGGAAAACCCACTGTACGGCACTAAAAAAGCGGGTTTCAGCAAGTTTTGTTAAGTAATAACTCAACGCTGCATTAGTTAAAGTCTGTTAATTCATATTAAGTTAACGTTGGAATAATATTGCATTTATATGAAAGTTGTCCCTTTGTATAACCAAATGCTTCTACGAAGGGAATAATGGCTAAAAGAGAGGTGGACATTGTGGTGCTTTCAGATATACACCTGGGCACTTACGGATGCCACGCAACCGAACTCCTGCAATATCTGAAAACTATTAAACCCAAAGCGGTAGTCCTCAACGGCGACATTATTGACGTCTGGCAATTCAGCAAAAGATACTGGCCTGCCACCCACATGATGGTCGTCAAGCACCTGATAGGGCTGATAGCAAAAGACACTCCGGTGTATTATATACCAGGTAACCATGATGAGATGCTGCGGCGTTTTAAAGGCTTCCAGTTGGGCTCATTGAAAATAACAAACAAGCTTTCCCTGAAAATTGATAATACACGCGTATGGATATTTCACGGAGATGTTTTTGATGTGGTAATGCAGCACAGCAGGTGGCTGGCAAAGCTGGGAGCTATTGGCTACGATATGCTTATTCTCATCAATAGCCTCGTAAATTATATTTCATTAAAAATGGGCCGTGGGAAAATATCGCTTTCCAAAAAAGTAAAGAACAGTGTAAAAGGTGCGGTGAAATTCATCAATAGTTTTGAGGATACAGTATGCAATATCGCCGCTGAAAATAATTACGATTATGTGGTTTGCGGGCACATTCACCACCCCGAAATAAAAGAAGTAAATACTAAGCACGGCCTTATTACTTACATGAATTCCGGCGACTGGATAGAGAACCTCACTGTCCTTGAATATTCCGGGTCTAAATGGAGCATATATAACTATAATGAAGACCCCGTAGCACAAGCAGTAGATATCAACAAGAAGAAACAAGGCAAGGACTCGGCTAAATCTATGATGGCCAGCCTGATGCTGGAACTGAACATGAAACCATCTAAAGAAATGGACATAGAATCAGGCGAAGAAAGCAATATGGGCGCAGCCATTGAAGCAGCGTAGCTGGTTAGTTGATAAGTTTGGTCACATAAGTGCGTACTAATTAAAACTAGATAGATTGAAGATATTATTTGGCATTCAGGGCACTGGCAACGGGCATCTGAGCAGGGCGAGAGATGTGTACCCGGAGCTTGCAAAATATGGAGATGTGGACGTACTGATCAGCGGCATACAGGCCGATGTGGATGTGCCCTTCCCGGTAAATTACCGCATGTATGGCATGAGCTTTATATTCGGGAAGAGAGGCGGCGTAGATATATTGGATACTGCCAAAAAACTGAAACTATTCCGACTGCTAAAAGACATCAGGGATTTTCCGGTAGAGAATTATGATCTCGTCATTAATGATTTTGAGCTGGTTTCTGCGTGGGCATGTAAGCGCAAAGAACTGCCATGTATATCGCTCAGCCACCAATGCGCAGTGCTGCATAAAAATGCGCCACCGCCCGCTTCAGGCGACCCGATGGGAAAATTGGTACTGCAGCGCTATGCTCCGGTTACAGCCGCATACGGTTTTCATTTCAAAGCCTTCGGTGAAAATATATTCACCCCGGTGATCCGTAGGGAGATCAGGGACCTGGTACCGGTTGATGATGGGCATTATACGGTGTACCTGCCGGCTTATGACGATGCGACCATTGTGAAACATTTATCACAATTCAAAGATGCAAAATGGGAGGTATTCTCCAAGCACAACAAAGCTCCGTTTGTATCTGGAAATGTTTCAGTAACAAAAATAGATAACCGTGCATTTATAGAAAGCATGGCTAAGAGCACAGGAGTACTTTGTGGGGCAGGGTTTGAAGGCCCGGCAGAAGCTATGTACCTCGGCAAAAAAGTTTTGGTCATCCCGATGCTCACCCAATACGAGCAGCAATGCAACGCCGCTGGTGCAGCAGCTATGGGAGCGACCGTGATAAAGACACTCGACGAAAAATATTACAGCACCATCCGCGAGTGGCTGCAAAATGGAAAATCACTGGAAGTAAACTATCCTGATATAACTGCTGAAATTGTAGAAAAGATCATCAAGAACCATGTACCCTTTTATAAACAAACCTATAAAGAAAAAATTAGCGCTGGTGTTTAATCACACCCTCGATATGCTGGTAAAGCTCACTGATATTATTAGGGCCATTTGCTTGTAGCGATCCTGGCTGGTCAGCTCTTATCAATGGAGTAAGAGCCCGCGCCTATAAATATAAATCCGAAAAATACAAACCCCAGCTCAATAGCCTCTGACGAGCCCATAATGCCCTTGCCGCCTGCATAAAGTGCGAGTACCGCAACAATGAAGTTGATAAGCATAAATAAGCTTACAGCCCTAAACCACAAGCCCAAAACACAAAATAGCCCGCCGATGCACTCAGTGATCGCAGACATAAACCCCCAGAAGACAGGGAAGACATGAATATGGAGGTTACTCATGCTGGCTCCCAGGCTTTCCCATTTTGCCGGGCCGCCTGTCAGCTTCGGTAGGCCATGTAAAAACAGCATCACACCCAAACCTACCCGAGTTACAAGAAGGCCGAAATTTCTGTAATTACCAAGTTGTGAGAAGAGAGCCATAATCGCTGATTGGTTGAGTAGTTGACAAGTGGATTAGAAGGATAAAGGTAGGATTTTGCCTGATAACTTTAGTAGGCGCAGCAGCCTGGAAAGTACAAAAATCAATCCAGCTTCTTTGGTGCCCAGCCCAGGTCTGTAAATTTTTTGCGCCGTAGCAGGAAGTAATCCCATACAATGCTGCGGCAGTAAATACCTTCCTCATTCCTTAGGGTGATGAGTTTCTTATTCTCCTTTCTGCGTTTTAACCACTTGCCCAAATCCCGGTAAAAATGGAAGTGTGCTTTTACGATAATGAATGTTTCTTTAAAATTCCCGGTACATAAAAGCCTGATGCCCGCCACCCCGTCTAAAATAAAACGAAGGGGAAACAGCCATAAAAGTTTAAGCCCTTTTTCATTTTTTATAAGCAGGATCAGGTTGTTGCGGAAGTTATAATATAGCTTTTGCGGGCTCCCATAGCTGATCACGCTGCCACCCACATGGTACACTAATGATTTGGCTATATACCCTATTTTATAACCGGCATTCTTCATCCGCCAGCATAGGTCCACCTCCTCCATGTGCGCATACAGGTCGTTATCAAGCCCACCTACTTTATGGTATATATCCGCGCGAACTACAAAACACCCGCCGGACGCCCAGAATACTTCTATATCATCGTTGTACTGCCCCTTGTCTTCTTCCAGGTCGAAGAAGATGCGGCCGCGGCAAAACAGGTAACCGAAGTTGTCCATAAAGCCACCACCGGCTCCGGCATATTCAAAGCATTCTTTATTCCGCCAGTAGCGTATCTTAGGTTGGCAAGCCGCCAGCATTTCATTCGCCTCCATAGCCTTATGCAATGGCGGGAACCACCCTTCCGTGACTTCAAAATCGGCGCTGAGTAAAATATAATATTTTGCCTTTACCTGCCTTAACGCTTCGAAATAGCCATTGGCAAAACCATGGTTTTCAGTTATCTGGAGCGTCTTTACAGAAGGAAAATTAGACTGTACGTATTTAAGAGTGTCATCAGTTGACGCGTTGTCAGCGACAATCACCTCGTAGCCAGTATGAGCTTCTTCAATGATTTTTGGCAAAAACAATTCATGCCATTTGGTGCCATTGTAGCTTAATATTACAACAGCTGTATCCTGGTGGCATTCGATCATAGCGGAGCGATGCTACTGATTATTTATATTTTGGTTCGTAAAGGGTATTATCAGGCACCGTGATGTTGTCATTCTTCTGGTACTTATGCTCATAAAGATTGTAACAGCCCGCCCATGCGAAAATAAAGAAGCCAAAGAAACTCAGCAAGAATAAAAAGCGCGATTTTGAAGGCTTGTTCAGCTCAATATCTGCAGGGTTGTCAAGTTCTACTTCGGGATTGTTATGTTGAGTGTCCATGAATTGGTAAATTTCCGAGGCAAAAATAATAGTAATTCCATCAAAATCATAATATTTTTACCGTTACTTAGTTATATAGACGGCGAATTATGCGGCAATATTTAAATTGGAAAACATATCTGGCACTTATTGCGTTGATTATCGTAAGTGCTTCCCTCTATTATACTAATCAATTGGCCGGCAAGCTGGCAGATGAGGAAAAGAAGAAAGTAGAAGAACTAGCCGGGGCATTAAAAACCTTGGTCAAGTCAAAGAATGATCAGGAAACAGCTTTTGCAAGCACCATCATTACCCAAAATACCACCATACCACTTATCGTCACTGATGAAAAAATGGGTATCATAGATTCTAAAAACATAGATACAGTTCATTCAATCAATCCTAACAAGGTAGTACACGAAAAACTAATTGAGTTTAAAAAATTGCATCCGCCCATTCCTGCTGATTATGGCACAGGTGTAAATTTTGTCTATTATGGGGAATCCTATCTATTAACACAATTGAGATATTTTCCCTATGTGCAGTTGGCCATTATCATGTTATTCCTCGCCGTGGTGCTGATCGCATTAAGCGCTGCCAACCGCAGCCTTCAGAACCAGGTGTGGGTAGGACTATCAAAAGAAACTGCACACCAGCTTGGCACGCCCTTAAGCTCTATAGAAGCGTGGCTGGAACTACTGCGGGAAGAAGATCCGAATAGTGAGGCAACCATAGAAATGCAAAAAGACCTTGACAGGCTAAAGCTGGTTGCGGATCGTTTTAGTAAAGTAGGGAGTGCGCCTCAGCTGAGAGAAGAAAATCTGGTCACTCAGCTACAAGGCATTGTGGAGTATATGCAAAAACGTGCGCCTAAGAAGATTGCTATTAATTTGCACTACACTGAGGCGGAAGTGTCGGTGAATATAAGCGGGTCGCTATTTGACTGGGTAATGGAAAACCTGATACGTAATGCACTGGATGCGATGGCGGGAGAAGGAAGAATAGATATTACCATCACCAATCAACCCCAGCAGGTATGGGTAGATGTACAAGACAATGGTAAAGGCATTCCCAACTACGCAATTAAGAGAGTATTTACGCCGGGCTTTACGACAAAAAAAAGGGGCTGGGGTCTTGGCCTGTCCCTTTCACGTCGCATCATTGAGAAATATCATCATGGCTCCATATTCGTAAAGCAATCGGAAGTAGGAAAAGGAACAACTTTCAGGATAATACTAAGACGGTAAATAATACGGGTAAGTCCCTTTAGGGATTTAGGGTTTTCGGCTTTTTCTTTTTACTTTTGCATCCCTCAATGCGGCGGTGGCGAAATTGGTAGACGCACTACTTTGAGGTGGTAGCGCCTGTAACGGGCATGGGAGTTCGAATCTCCTCTGCCGCACCGAAGGAGACAAACAGGAATTAACCCCTGTTTGTCTCTTTTCATTTATGCCTGTATCATGCGTCTGGCTTGCGATTAGCTCAAAAATGGAGTTTACTCTTTCGGTTCGAAATGCCTCTTTTTTCTTGTCATAGGAGATTCCCTCGGGGAACACGAGTTTTTGCAGCTTTTCTTTCCGGTCAATATCGCTGGAAACCCACTCTGTAGCCAATCCTATGGATAAAGCTATTGCTCCCTCTAAGGTTGCCATTGGGTTCGAAATACCACTGCTCAATTGAGACAGTTGTTTGTTGATTACCTGTTGCTCTGAATTAAACCTTCCATAGAATTTATCGTAGGTTTCCTTGTTCATGTCTTTTGTAACATAGTAGCTCTCTTCGATGTTCTCAATTTTGCCACTTACTTCTACAAGCTGCTTTTTAAAGCTATGTTCCAACTCGAGACTTTCTTTATTTATCTCTTGCCATTTATACTCCATTTTTTCATAAAGCGCTGCTTTGAGTGCTTCTGCTACCTGATAAGTATTAAGCAGTTCAATAAATATTTCGTGCATCGCTTTAGCACTTTTATTGCATTTACATCCGTTATACTTCACAAGGGATAAATTAGTGGACTGTTTTTATCAAAGAATTGGAACTTCAAGCTAAGTAGAGACTTCAATTCCGAATGGTGCTTTTGATTGATGTTCGCAAAGAATTTTTCTATG
>Ga0182030_10016286_pt1 | contig 14495 bp, 14 predicted proteins | sample 812S3MmetaG_FD_121299 | JGI IMG/M metagenome (GOLD analysis project Ga0182030, IMG submission 121299) | Permafrost microbial communities from Stordalen Mire, Sweden - 812S3M metaG (Illumina Assembly) | ecosystem: Environmental > Terrestrial > Soil > Wetlands > Permafrost | place: Sweden... | reverse complement strand
GCTACCGCAACCTCACCTACCTGCTCCTGAAAGCGCAACGCCTGGCCGCCACAAGAACCCAACTGGTCGCTTTTCAGAAAGCCGCGTAAAACGATGACTTTTACAGTTTCTCGTCAAGAGCCCTTTTTTCTTCAGTCTGGGCGGTTACCTGTCTTGCAAAGAGAAGAACATAACTTATCTGGATAAGTTCGGACCTTGGATGAGCATTCTATTTCTCGGTTCACTCACGCTCCATGCAGCGTTTCCAGACACCATGCCCTATCTGATAAAGGTTGTGATTCTCTTTGGAGTGCCAAGCTTTTGGTGGCTAACCAAGCTGGCAGTGAGAACAGACAGATTGAAGTCGTGGCTTGTCAGACTAAGTGGGGCCAGCTTTTTTGTTTTTGCAGCGCACGAACCGCTGCTCTCTGTCTTTCGCAAGGTCTCATATAAGTTGTTTATGCCAACGAGCGGTGCGGCGATTCTGGCTCTGTATTTCCTGATCCCATTTTCTCTTATCGCTTTGTTGGTCGTGATCCATCACTATCTGCAAAAAGTTGCGCCCTCGTTTGTCAGCTTCATTGCTGGCGGCTCCTCTCGATCGAATAAGTAAAATGAGATGAATCTATTTCTATTGTGACCGCCGCTGGCCGGATGGTCAGCGGCGCAAAGCCATGACCTACTCGCTCTTGAATGGGTTCCCATCCTCCGGCTTCAGCAGTGTTGGGTCTGGCTTGTTGACATCCACTGAGGTCGGCACAGAGGGATCTGCAGTGCCGCTATCGACAAAGGCCTCAAAGATGCGGTTGGGATCACCGGGAAGCATACCGTGTTCTTCCAGAGCCAGACGAACGCGGCGGCGAAACTCTCGTACTGGCGCATATTGTTTGGTGGCCAGAGTCTTGAAGAGCACGGCAAAAATCTGTTCTGAACCCTTCACGGCATCCACGCCCAGAATTTGCGGATCGGCGATGAACAGATCGCGAAACTGATCGTTGTTGCGAACCTGCATGGCAATGTTCTTCAGCATTTCCAGCACGGTGTCGGGGTTGGCCGAGAAATCCACGCTCACATTCACCGTCGCCACCGAGTAGCCTGAGTTCAGATTCGCGACGGTGGTAATCTGCGAATTCGGAATCACATAAAGAGTTCCATCGGCATCGCGCACCGTGGTCTTGCGCAGCGTCATCGCCTCCACGGTTCCGGCCAGTCCGGCAAGCCGCACCGTATCGCCCACGTTGAACTGGTCTTCGATCAGAATGAGAATGCCGTTGAGCATATCTTTGACGATGTTTTGCGCGGCCAGTCCAATGGCAATTCCGGCCACGCCTGCCGAGGCCAGCAGCGGAGCCAGGTTCACACCAAGCGCATCCAGAAATTGCAGTCCGGCAATCAATCCAATCACTGCCAGACCAGCGTTACGAAGCACCCCAGCCAGAGTTTTTACCTGCCCAACGTGCGCGGGATTGGACGCGTGCTGCTCTGCAATACGCGTCATCTCAAACGTGATGAGGCGCAGTATCCTACTCAGTACAAATGCGATAGCGGCGATCACGAACAGATGCGGGAGCTTGATGCGAATGAATTCCTGAGCATCAACTCCCCACTCGTCTATTACGCGCCCCAAAAACCGTCCTTCGGCAAACCAACCCGTTCTTACCGCCAATAATAAAAGATGCATTCCAAAACTCCTCATTCCAGACTAGACTGTGCGCAGGCAGATTTGAAAGATTCCGTTGTCCCCATGTAAGGTTAAAAATTCTGATTGCAGAACACAGGAGGTTCCCGATGCAATTTGGCGGTATTCACGCAAGTTCTTGCAACCCACAATTGACCACTCTTTCGGCAATGTATTTGAGGCGGAGCGGCGCTGTTTGCCTGCTTGCATCTTTGGCTCTGGTTGCCGCTGCCCAGACCGCCCAGCAAACCGCTGTTCCCGATTCTGTATCTCAACCAACTGTTGAGTTGCCCAAGACCGAGCGGCAAAAAAAGATCGCCGAAGACAGTGCAAAGCTGCTGAAATTGGCCGCTGAACTGAAGGTGGAAGTGAACAAGTCGACCAAAGATACCCTCTCGCTCAACGTAGTCCGCAAAGCCAATGAGATTATAGTGCTGGCTAGCGATTTGAAGGATGAGTTGAGGAGCGAGCAGGCGGCAAAGTGAGAACAAGTTTGTTCAGAGGATGCAAACCGATGGACCACGCTCGATCTAAATCCGTGATAGCTTTCTGGGACCAGCAGTGGGCCAGCGTGCTTGGCTCGGCACTGGCTCTTGCGTTTTTGTTTGCGCTATCAGGCGACAGTTCCACGGCCGCGCAGCAACCCAATCTGAACGTTAGAACGCAGCCTTCATTCACCCCGGACGATCCATTCGATTCGCATGATCCCGTCATGGAAGCAAAACGCATCCGTCGTTATAACATCGACAGGCAGAAGTCGATGGTCGCCGACGCCGACAAACTGCTCAAGTTGGCTAAGGATCTCAACGCCCAGATTGTCGGTCCACATTCTGGGTCCATCACCGCAGAGCAGTTCATTGAGGCCAGCGAGATCGAAAAACTGGCCCGCAATGTGAAAGACAAGATGAGTAATTCCATCGTTTTATCGACGGCATTCCACTAGTTGCATGGTCCCCAAATCCAATAATCCACATTTTTCGTCTTTCTCAATAAAATGCAACTTTGAATTGCCGCTGTTCTAGCAGCAGCCGGGGCGTTACAATCAGGATTGGCTTTACAGATTTTCTGCTCTTGGGGGAGAGACGGGGATGGAACTGGCAGTTTCCAGCGTTCGTGTGCCCGAGTCGGCTAACGCTTCTGAAAGCGTGGGTCAGTTGGTCGAAATCTATCGACTCATGTACCTTTCCCGCTGTGTGGATGACCGCGAGATTCTTCTCAAGCGCCAACAAAAGATATTCTTCCAGATTTCATGCGCGGGCCACGAGGCATTGCAGGTCGGCGCTGGCTTGGCGCTGCGCCCGGGCTATGACTGGTTTTTCCCCTACTATCGTGATCGTGCGCTCTGCCTCGCATTGGGCGTAACGCCCGCTGATATGCTGTTGCAATCCGTTGGCGCGGCCACTGATCCAGCCAGTGGCGGGCGCCAGATGCCTACTCACTGGGGCAGTCGTGCGCTCAATATTGTCAGCACTTCCTCGTGCACTGCCACGCAACTGCTGCACGCGGTTGGCTGCGCAGAGGCGGGGCGCTACTTCAGCCGCCATCCCGATGCCGCCGCAAAAGCGATCGGCGATTACCGTGCTTATCGCGACGTAAAATTCAACGGCGACGAAGTTGTTCTGACTTTGCTGGGCGAGGGTTCCACTTCGCAAGGCGAGTTCTGGGAGGCGCTCAATACAGCCTCCAATCAAAAGCTGCCCGTCATCTTCTGCGTTGAAGACAACGGCTACGCGATCAGCACTCCGGTTGAGGTCAACACGCCCGGTGGCAGCATCTCGAAACTCGTTGCCAACTTCCCCAACTTCTTCTTTGCCGAAGTCGACGGAACCGATCCCGTAGCCTCCCTGCACGCATTTCAAGCTGCTGCCCAGCACTGCCGCGCCGGTCTTGGACCAGCTTTTGTGCATGGCCACTGCATTCGGCTCTACTCGCACTCGCTTTCAGATGACGACAAGAATTATCGCGCAGCCAAAGAGCGCGAGGCCGATGCGATGCGCGATCCCCTCACGCTGATGCAGATGCGACTTTTGCGCGAAGGCATTCTCAGCGCGGAAGGGATCAACGCGCTTGAAAAACAACTAGACCACGAGGTTGCCGAAGCAGCTGAGTGCGCACTTGAAGCGCCCCTACCGCTGATTGCCGACATCACCAAACACGTATACTCCGAAGACTTGGATCCCACCAGTACAACCTTCGCTACTGAGCACGTTGAAGCGCCGGGTTCTGAGGGCGGTGGCAAGGCCGGTCACGACAAAGGCAGTGAAGCCAGGACCATGGCCGACCTGATCAACGCCTGCCTGCATGACGAGATGCGCCGCGATCCGCGCATCGTCATCTATGGCGAAGACGTTGCCGATGCCAGTCGGTCCGAAGCACTCAGCGAAGTCAAAGGCAAAGGTGGAGTCTTCAAGCTCACCGCTGGTCTGCAAACGGAGTTTGGCTCTGAACGTGTGTTCAACTCGCCGCTGGCTGAAGCCAATATCGTCGGTCGTGCCGTGGGTTACGCAACACGCGGCATGAAGCCTGTTGTCGAGATTCAGTTCTTCGATTACATCTGGCCTGCCGTCCACCAGATTCGCAACGAGCTTTCGTCTATGCGCTGGCGCTCGAACGGCGAGTGGGCCGCACCGCTAGTTATACGCGTGCCCATCGGAGGCTATCTAACAGGTGGCTCCATTTATCATTCGCAGTCTGGTGAGAGCATCTTCACGCACATTCCCGGCCTGCGCGTTGTCTTTCCCTCCAACGCGCTTGACGCCAACGGACTGCTGCGCACTGCCATCCGTTGCGACGATCCTGTTCTATTTCTGGAGCACAAGCGTCTCTATCGCGAGACCTATGGTCGTGCACCATATCCTGGCCCGGAATTCGCCATTCCTTTTGGCAAAGCCAAGATCGTTCGTCCCGGCTCACACATCACGCTGGTCACTTACGGCGCTCTTGTCCCGCGCGCTTTGCAAGCCGCCGAACGTGCCCATCGCGAACACGGCATCGAAGTTGAACTGCTTGACCTGCGCACGCTCAATCCCTATGACTGGGAGGCCATCGCCGCATCGGTGCGCAAGACCAGCCGAGTGATTGTTGCCCACGAAGATATGCTCAGTTGGGGTTATGGTGCTGAGATCGTCGCCCGCATCGCCGATGAACTCTTTGACGATTTGGATGCGCCCGTCAGAAGAATCGGCGCGATGGATACCTATGTGGCCTATCAGCCTCTGCTTGAAGACGCCATTCTTCCCCAGCCTGAGAACATATTGCAGGCCATCATTGATCTTCGACGTTACTAGGCGTGATTCATAATCTGCATCAGGAGATGGTTGCAAAACTGCTAACCACGCTGACTAACTAACTCCGATAACCAGGAGATCAACCGCTTGCCGCCAGATACATCAGTCAAAAAAGTTCTGATCTATCGTCTCGGCAGTTTGGGCGATACCGTGGTTGCGCTTCCTTGCTTTCACTTGATAGCGCGCACCTTTCCCCACGCAGAACGAGTGCTGCTCACCAACTTTCCTGTCCACTCCAAAGCACCCGCATCGGCTGCGGTGTTGGGCAACTCCGGCCTGGTTCATCGTTATGTGCGCTACACCATGGCCACGCGCCGCATTGGCGAGTTACTCAGCCTCATCTGGCAGATTCGCCGCTATCACCCCGATGTGCTGATCTATCTCACCCAGCCGCGCCGCAAAGGGACCATCCAACGCGATTTCTGGTTCTTTCGCATCTGCGGAATCAGCCGCATGATCGGACTTCCAGATGGGGATTTGGCTTGCAATCGTTATGATCCTGCGAGTGACCTGTGGGAACACGAAGCATCCAGACTGCTTCGTTGCATGAGTCCACTAGGCAATGCCGATGCACACGATTTGCATAACTGGGATTTACTGCTGACCGATGCCGAGACGCACAAGGCCAGCGAGCTGCTCGCGCCGTTAGGTAACTCGCCGTTCCTCGCCTGCGGACCTGGAACCAAGATGCAGTCCAAGGATTGGGGACAGGAGAAATGGCGCGATTTGCTTGAGAAACTCAGCGCGGAACTGCCTCAACACGCGCTGGTGATGATCGGCGCGAAGGAAGAGCGCGCAATCAGTGACGTTGCGGCGGCCAGGTGGAAAGGACCGATCATCAATCTCTGCGGAGCCCTTAGCCCGCGTGAGTCTGCGGCGGTTATCCGTTGTGCCGATTTGTTTCTTGGCCCAGATAGCGGGCCGATGCACTTAGCCGCAGCCTATGGCGTGCCCTGCGCGATTCCGTTTTCTTCGATTGATCATCGCGGCAGTTGGTTTCCTATCGGCGCGGGCCATCGCCCTATCTATCATCCGGTCGCGTGCAGGCATTGCATGTTGAATATCTGCATTGAGAAAAAGAAGATTTGCATCAACTCCATCTCTGTTGATGAAATGTTCGAAGCCGCTCTGCAAGCGATGCGCCACAACGAGGCCGCTCAATGCTGAGTAAAATGCTACCTCGGCCCGAGAGCAAGATCATGTCGCTCCAGCAACTGCAAGAGCGAGTGCAGCAATGGCGCAACGAAGGACTCGCTGTGGTCTTTACCAATGGATGTTTTGACCTGCTTCACATCGGCCACGTTTCGCTGCTCGACGACGCTCGCCGCGAAGGTGATCGTCTCATTGTTGCCATCAACAGCGACGCATCCGTCAGTCGCCTCAAAGGACCGTCGCGCCCCATCGTTCCAGAACATGCACGCGCTCGTATATTGGCAGCCCTCGCTGCCGTCGATGCGGTCGTAGTCTTCAATGAGCCAACGCCGCTCGAATTAATGAATGCCATTCGTCCCGATGTGATCGTAAAAGGTGGCGATTATGCCGCAAATGAAATCGTTGGCGCAAGCGAAGTTCGCTCCTGGGGTGGACGAGTCAAAATCGTGCCCTTTGTGGAAGGTTTCAGCACTACGCAGTTGATCGCACGCACCTTTCAGTCAAACGACTCAAAGTAGCACGTAGGGCCATAATATACTTGAATGACCTACTCCGACCAGACGCCGAGCACGTTTCCTGCACCATCGGAGAAGTGAAAACGCCGACCACCGGGAAACTCGAAGGTTGGCACAACGATGCTGCCGCCTGCGGCTAGAATCGCTGCTTCAGTCGCGTTCAGGTCCGCTGAATATATTACAACAAGCGGAGCAGAATTTGGCTTAGATTGCTGCGATTCGCCTTTAGCAAATCCGATGGCGATGCCAGAGAGGTTTGCGTTGCAGTCGATATAGTCTGGCCCCCAATCCTTGAAGTTCCATCCGAAGACTGTTGAATAAAACTGTTTTGCTTGTTCAATACTGGTGGTAGTGAACTCGATATAGTTGATCGCGTGGTGATGCGCAGAGTTGCTCATATTCTCTCCTGTTGGTCAATCCGTTACGCAGTTAGGGTAACAAAGTTTCACTCCTGTCGCATCACAATTTATGCGAAATTATCTTGCAAGGAAGAGTGATAAGCCGCCTGTGATTGAACGACCCGGCATCGCAACTCCGTTGATCTCTTGATAACCTGTGTTACTGAGATTGCCTAGGCGAAGATAGGGTCGTAACTTACCTGAGTTATGCGCAAATGCGACGCTCCACACCGGGTATGCGGAACTATTCCACGGTAAATTGCCCGTCTGTTGATATAGTCTTGTGAGTACAACAGAATTAGTCGTAGTAACTAAGTGGCCAATTGTAGTAGTCCAAGTAGCATGAAGGTTTTCGACTGGATAGTTGAGTGCGTACTCTGACTGCAAGTTAGTCAACGAAGCTTGAGTACCGATAAGTCCCGTCCATGCGATCTGCACTCTCTGTCCCTTACTTGGAACCCATGTGGCAGACGACTCTGCGCCTGCAAAACGCACGCCACTCAGATTAACCGCACACCATGTATTGACGACGCAGGCTGCAGGAAGGATTGGATTACGAGGAGCCGTAGCACTGACAAAACGAACATAGTCGATGGTGTCGTGCTGTCTGTTATAGAACCCCGTTGCAGAGAGCGAAAGACTCTTGATCGGTGCCCAATCAATGCCTCCTTCGCCGGACCAGGCCGACTCTGGTTTGAGATTGGCGTTGCCGATGGTTGCAGGATCGGAGTAATAGAGATCGGTATAAGTGGGAATCCTGTATCCGTAGCCGCCGCTGGCGCGCAACTTCAGTTGATCTGTCAAACGCAGACTACCTGCAAGATGAGGAGCAAACACCGAGTCCGCGCCACCTGAGAACAACTCTTCTCTAACTCCAGCGGATAAGTTCCAGCGCGTTTTGGCTGGCCGTAAATCCAAATCAACATAACCAGCACCGCGATTGCGCGCATGAACGCCCAGCGCATTCGAAAGCGATCCACCGGAGAGATTGTAGCTTTGAATACTGTCGCCATCGGACTCAAGCCCGAACAAAAGTACTGATGTAGATGCGAGCGGCTGCGTACGCCGCAAGGATGCCTGCCACGAACCATCCGTATGATTGTTCTCATAGATAGATGGAAGGTTCCGTAATAAAACAAACTCATCCGTATGTCGCCGATAACCAAATGCGGCCTGGTTGCGGCTGCCCAACTCCTGACGGCCAGAGACAAACCAACCCTTGGTACGTTCCCATGAGTTATAAGGTCCATAGAATTGATTCGCACCGAAAGAGCGATCACTTACAGCTAACATCAGGTTGGAAACGCCGAGCTTGGAAGTTATCCAACTCTCTGAAGTAGCATCGTCATTGCGATAGTCGCGATCTGTTATAAATCCCGTAGAGAAGTTACGACTGGCAGTCAAGCGACTGCTCCAGCGCCTACGAGCCAGTGCACCCAGCAGCGACTCTTCGTTGCTGCCAAAGCTGCCTCCTGCTGCGCGCAATTGCAACGAGGAAACAGAGGGTGCGGCGGTAAGAAAATCCACTACACCGCTCAACGCGTCCACTCCGTGAATCGTAGAGCCTGCGCCGTGCAACACCTGAATCGAATCCAGCGCATCGAAAGGAATCGGAAGATCGAGATTGTGGTGCGAGCTCTGACTATCGTCGATGCGAAACCCATTCAGCAAGACCAGTGCCTGCTCAAATGTTCCGCCACGAAGAATCATATCGGCCTGTCCGCCACCAGCACCCCGTTGTTCGAGATACACCGATGAATCTTGACGCAATAGATCCTGCGGAGATTCGAGCGTAAGCGTCTGCAACGAACTAACTGGCAGCACTATTACAGCACTGGGCGACTCAGCGAGTGGTACTGGCACAGGCGTGCCTACAACTACCAGCGTCTCTGTTGTCTTTGGTTTCATAGATTGTTGCGATGAAGGCAGAGCTTGAGTAAATCCTGTTTGCGTGCAGGACAACGCGGATAGGAAAACTACAAGCGAAACAATTCTTTGATGCAGCATAGGGCGGCTCAATGGTTCAACTGGAGAAGCAATCGGCACTCTTGGGACTCCTTATATCTATCGTAATTTTCAGTGTGAATCGACTATTATGCAAGGATACTTTGATACTGTTTTTGATAGTTGAAATGGTAAACTATTACAATATATCCATGCGCATTGATGCATTTCTCAATGAAAGTCCCATGTTTGCTGTGAACCGCGCAGCACGCCGATTTGAATCGCTAACCAGCCAGGTTCTTTCTGGCGACAATCTCGGCTTTCTTGAGGGGCTGGTGTTGTCAGCAATTTTCTTTGAGGCACCTCGACTGGTGAAACCGTCGCAGTTAGCGGAAACATTCGGAACAACGCGGGGAAATATAAGTCACTGTATATCGTCGCTCGAAGCAAAGGGACTGTTGCAAAGAAAGATTGATCCTACCGATGCACGCGCTTATCAACTTACTCTGAAGCCTCACGGCAAAAAGTGCGCACTACGCGTGATTGCTGCTTTTGATAAGTTACAGAAAGAGTTTGAGCAGGAGATAGGTAAAACAGCCCTGAGCGAAATGCTCAAGGCCATTCGCAAGTTAGAAGCGCTCTTTTCATCAAACTAACGTGAACTCGTTACAGGATATAACGGCTCAAATCCTGATCGCGCACGATAGATGCAACCATCTGTTTTACATAGTCAGCAGTTATCAGAAATACCTTCTCCGGGCCAGTGGCTGTCATGCGTTCGCGATATGGCAGAGGGCACGAAGACTCATTGACAATGGCCACGGCAAGCGCTGATGCTGCATCTTCATCCTGTGGGCGTCGGGCCACGTCGGGAGCAAGAAAACTCACATCCTCAAGCACTCGTTCCATGATGGTGTGGAGGCGGCGGGCACCGATGTTCTCAGTGGTTTCATTGACCTTGAAGGCAAAGGCCGCCATCTCGCGCAGAGCTTCGGGTGCAAATTCGAGTCTGACACCTTCAGTCTCAAGCAATGCCGAGTATTGGCGCGTGAGCGATGCCTTTGGCTCGGTAAGAATGCGCAAAAAGTCTTCGACAGTAAGTGACTTCAACTCGACGCGAATGGGAAAACGACCTTGTAACTCAGGGATAAGATCACTGGGCTTGGAGACGTGGAACGCGCCCGCTGCTATAAACAGAATATGATCGGTGCGCACAATCCCATAGCGCGTGTTTACTGTGGTTCCTTCAACGATGGGCAGAATGTCGCGCTGTACGCCCTCGCGTGAAACATCGGGTCCGTGGCCGCCCTCGCGACCGGCAATTTTGTCTAACTCGTCGAGAAAGATGATACCGCTGGATTCGACCCTCTCCGTGGCCACGCGGTTCACCTGATCCATATCAATCAGTCGGCTTTCTTCCTCTTGCACCAGATAGTCAAAGGCATCTGTAACCTTCATTTTGCGCTTCTTTGAACCACCACCGAAGATATTCGGCAACATATCCTTGATGTTCATCTCCATGTCTTCCATGTTCTGGTTGGAGATGATGCCAAACTGCGGCGTGCCACGTTCGCGCACATCCAGTTCCACTTGACGGTCGTCTAACTTACCCTCGCGAAACTGCTGGCGGAGCTTCTCACGCGAACGCTGATAACTCTCCGTGCCGGGCAACTCAAGTTGACTATCGGCTCCGGGCGGAACAGGAGGAGGAGGCAACAAAACATCAAGCAAACGCTCCTCGGCGTTCATCTCAGCCTTGTCTTCAACTTCTTCCAGCCGCTCTTCACGCACCATGTCGATGGAAATCTCAACCAGATCGCGGATCATCGACTCGACGTCGCGACCCACATAGCCGACCTCGGTAAACTTGGATGCTTCGACCTTCAAGAAAGGCGAACTCGTGAGCTTGGCGAGCCTGCGCGCAATTTCAGTTTTGCCCACGCCGGTTGGCCCAATCATGATGATGTTCTTGGGCATGATGTCGTCGGCAAGATCGGGGGGTAGCTTTTGCCGACGCTGCCGATTACGCAGTGCAATGGCCACGGCACGCTTGGCGGCGCGTTGACCAACGACGTGCTTGTCCAGTTCGGCAACGATCTCTCGCGGGGTCAGTTCGTCGAGCGAGAGGTCTTGTTCTTCGGCAGATGCGGGCAGATAGATGGCCATGAATGTTCGGCTCCAGCGAAAAAGCGCTAGCTCCTCAACTCCTCAATCGTAATGCGATCATTGGTGTAAATGCAGATGTCGCCGGCAATCTTCATCGCCTTTTCTGCAATCTCGCGTGCAGTCAATGCTGTGTTTTCGATAAGTGCGCGAGCCGCCGCAGTGGCGTAAGCGCCGCCGGAGCCGATTGCAGCCAAAGGCTCGTCGGGGTCAATCACGTCGCCGGAACCGGAGATCAAAAATGTTTGCCCTGCATCGGCCACCACCAGTAGTGCCTCAAGATTGCGCAACATTTTGTCTGTGCGCCAATCCTTGGCCAACTCGACGGCAGCGCGATTCAGGTTACCTGCATACTGCTCCAGTTTGGACTCGAAACGCGCAAAGAGGCTGAAAGCATCGGCTGTGGAACCGGCAAAACCAGCTAATATCTTCTCCTGATAGAGGCGCCGAATCTTTTTTGCCGAGTGTTTCAGTACGTGGTCACCCAGCGTTACCTGGCCATCGGCTGCCATCACGACCTGGCCGTTGCGACGGACGCAAATAACGGTAGTCGAGCGAATTCGAGGGTGTTGCGCGGCGGCGATGCTAGTATCCAAAGCCAAGAAAAATCCTCCATGAATCGAGCGTCTGGCAGGCTGGAACTTCTTGCAAGGCGCAGAGATAAGTATAGGCCATTTTCGCCGGTGGCCGTTGAAATGCGCGCTCAGCAAATCGGCTACGTCAAGATTTCAGAAGCACTCGATCTGATCACAAGGGTTCACCAATGGAAGTTGCAAGGTGGAATCGTGCTCAGAATCGGAGTAGATGGTGACGGTCGCCGGTTTGTAATCGTCTGGCTTGGCGGTCATGATGTTGGGCACAAAGGTCTGTGGGTTGCGGTCGTAGAGCGGAAACCAGGTGCTCTGAACCTCAACCATGACGGTGTGACCGGCCTTGAAAACGTGGTCAACATCGTGAAGCGAAAACTTGTACTCATGGATGGATCCGCTGCGCAAAGGCGTGGGCCGGAGAAAGGATTCGAGATAACGCCCGCGAAAGATCTCCGCGTTAGTCATCAATTGATAACCACGCATAGTGGGGTTTGCATCGTCGTCTGGGAATTGGTCGATGAGTTTGACAACAAGGTCGTTGTCTGTGCCAGTTGTCGCAGCAAAAATGTCGGCTTCGACTTCTCCGGTAAGGATCATATCCTTCTTCAGAACTGGTAACTTCCACACTGCGATATCTTTTCTGTCAGTTACAAAGCGCTGGTCTTCTGCGAGCCAGTTATACCACTCAGAGCCTTGGCTGTAAGTGGGTTGAATGGGGCGGTGCCGATATGGAATTGGATTGGCCGGATCACTCAGATAACTAGTTTTTGCCTGCACTGTCGAGTCATTCCAACTTAGTTTTCCGTCGCCCTGCAGGTGCACACTTGTAGGTTCAGATTCTTTCGGCGGGAAGTGATTGTAATACTTCCATACATTCGATCCGGTTTGAAAGCTGGCTGTATCTTCAAGATCGAATCCGGGTTCGTTCTTGAGAAAGTGCGCAAAGAATTTCGCTTCAATACGAGCGCGATATTCCTTGCCAATTGGCTCGCCGAAATCCAGATTACCTAAGTGGCGTGAGGAAGAAGACCAATAACCGTGGCGCCAGGGAGCGAGAACAAGATAGTTTTGATGAGTGCTGTCATGCGGTTCCAGGCTTGCATACTCTTGCTGCGGGCCAAACATATCTTCCTGATCGTAATATCCACCCACGGTGAGAGTGGGCACAGTTACTGTGTTAAGCGCATTTTGAACAGCCCGGGAACTCCAGACGGAGTCATAGCATGGATGCTCGATGAATAACTTCCAAGTGGGCAAGACTTTGGTGCCTGATCTTTTTACGTCTTCTGCAAAACTTCCACGTTCCAGAAAATAATCGTAACCATCGCGCCGCTTCCCGTCCTTATCCTTGCCATAACTGACTTCGGTTTCCTGCTTGCTCGACTCCAAACCAAAGACATAATCGTATCCATAACTCTGGCGAAAGGCGCCATTGTGAAAGAAGTCGTCGCCCGTCCACACGTCGATCATTGGAGCTTGCGGAGAGATAGCTTTGACCGCCGGATGCGGATCGATGCCAGCCATCATAGCCAAAAATCCAGGGTAACTTGTGCCGATAACTCCGACGCGACCATTGTTACCCGTGATGTTAGCTAGCAACCAGGCAACGGTATCATAGACGTCGGTACTTTCGTCGATAGTTTTGGAGTCGTGGTGGTCGGCTAGCGGGCGGCTCATCACAAACTCACCCTCACTTTTATAGCGGCCGCGTATATCTTCAGCAACGAAGATATAGCCGGCGCGAGCCAGTTCGGGACGACTGTAGGAAAATGTGGAGCGGGTGAATTCATCCACGCCGTACGGCGTGCGCTGGATAAGAAAGGGCAGCGGTGTGGCAATGTCGGCAGGTTTCAAAATCACTGCGTGCAGCTTGACGCCATCGCGCATTGGGATCATTACTTCAGTCCGTTGATAGTCGTGAAAGACGTGATGGACAGGCTCGCCGGAGCGACGATAAACGGATTCTGGATGGCTCGAATATGTGACCGTGGCAGCGCGACCAGCGTTATCGAGCGTGAAACGCAGAGTGCTATCAGCGTCTGGAAGTACGAACTCAAGAGGGGCGAGAGGGTTGAGTTCAGTGGGGACATTCCGCTCTGATTCAACCATCAGCTTGCCATTTTGCACGTAATAACTCAGCGGCGTATCTGGCTCAACCGCGTCAGTGTACTCGCCAACTAGAGCCTCAAGTTGAATAACCGTCGGTGCTGTGGATTCGGGCGCGGATTGGGAGTGTGCGATGGGAAGAAACGCCAGCAAAAAAGCGGCAAGCAAGATACGAAGTCGTAACAAGCGGATGACCCTCCTCAGGGCTGGGCAAGATAACTTGATTGATAACAGTGTCGACCGTCTTACTGATTCGGTTCCAGTTCACTGGGAGTAATACAGGGTCGAACGCCGCGCTCATCATAGGTTCTTTGACGCAGTGCGAGCTTTGCAGCATGTGGGCTGACTGCAATTTTCAGTTCGGCCAGCCATTCAGTAGCAACATCTTCTTCCGCTTGCCGCGCACGGATTTCATCCCGATAGCGCTCGACCTTGCGTTCCAGTCGTTCTAACTTCTTGCCTTCGCGCTGGATGAATGCCCCAATCAAAGCACCACTGATGGTTCCAGCAACGGCAATCACTGACGAAAGTACTTGAGTGTCCATTCAACAGCCCCCTCATTCATCGCAGCCGATTTTATCAGATGAGTGGGCTTTCAAATCTCAGTGGGCGTGACCATGGTGTTCATGACCATGACTGCCTCCACATGTCAGATCCTCCATTGACACAACGCAGCCTTCGAG
>Ga0182030_10016284_pt1 | contig 14497 bp, 13 predicted proteins | sample 812S3MmetaG_FD_121299 | JGI IMG/M metagenome (GOLD analysis project Ga0182030, IMG submission 121299) | Permafrost microbial communities from Stordalen Mire, Sweden - 812S3M metaG (Illumina Assembly) | ecosystem: Environmental > Terrestrial > Soil > Wetlands > Permafrost | place: Sweden... | reverse complement strand
CGCAACTCTGGTGTTGAAAGCGTCCCCGGCATCGAAAAAACAGCGGCCACACCGCCAAAACGAGTTCTCAGAGCATCAAAATGCCTCGAATGCCGACGCGCTCACCGGGGCCGGGGGATTTTGTAAGAAGCTCCCTTGGCTTAATTTAGCACTTTTTCTTGGAGTCGGAGGCCGAGCCTCATTTGGGCAGGCATTCGTATGCGGCAATCTGGGCCAGTGTCTCCTGCTGCATTGCGGCGCCTTTTTCACACGCCCGATACCAATCGAGGGTCCAGTCCAAAGCCGTCTCAACTTTCAGACGAGGTTGCCACCCGAGTTCTGCCTGTGCTTTGCTTACGTCCAGACGCAAAACGCCTGCTTCATGGACTCCTGGTTCGGGGTCACAGATCCACGCTGCTTCCTCTCCCCAGCTCTTCGCCATGTGATTGGCGATCGTCTCAACGGTGCAGATCTCGTCGCCGGCAGGGCCGAAGTTGTAAGCAGAAGCGAACTGCACTTGCTGAGCCAACAACCGTTCCGCGAGCATCATGTACCCGTAGAGCGGTTCCAGCACATGCTGCCAGGGGCGAAGCGCCTTTGGATGCCGGATGCGCACAGGCTGTTTGTTCTGGAAACCGCGAATCAGGTCGGGTATGAGCCTATCCTCCGACCAGTCGCCTCCTCCAATCACATTGCCGGCGCGAGCCGTTGCCACGGCTACGTGGTGTTCGTTGAGACGAGCCACGGGAAAGAATGAACTGCGATACGCCGCAGTTACAATTTCCGCACAAGCCTTGCTGGAGGAGTATGGATCGTATCCTCCCAGCGGGTCCGTCTCCCGATAGGGCCAAACCCATTCCTTGTTTTCGTAACACTTGTCGGTAGTTATGCAAACGACAGCGCGGACGGCGGGAGAGTTACGAACAGCCTCAAGCACATGCGCCGTGCCCATCGCGTTTGTTGCATAGGTCCCCAACGGATCCGCATAGGAGCGCCGCACCAAGGGTTGCGCCGCGAGATGGAAGACGACCTCTGGAGCGAATTCGATCAGGGCCGTCTTCAGGCTGGAGTCATCTCGAATGTCGCCGCGGATGTCTTCAACGACGTCGGCTATGGATGCCACCGTAAACAAGTTGGGCTCGGTTGCAGGGGCCAGAGCATAGCCCCGGACATGCGCTCCCCGGTTGGCAAGCCAAAGCGCTAACCAACCTCCCTTGAAGCCGGTGTGCCCGGTCAGGAAAACGCGCCGGCCTTTCCACGGACTTACCAAGTTTTCCACGGCGCACTCCCGTTGGCCCAAAGCTCTTCCAGCCGAAACTTATCGCGCAGTGTATCCATAGCTTGCCAGAAACCGTTGTGAAAGAACGCCTCCACCTGGCGCTTGGCGGTCAGGCTCTGCATTGGCTCCTGTTCAAACATCCACGCTTCGTCGTGTATCTCGCTTATGACGGAAGGGGAAAGAACAAAGAAGCCGCCGTTGATCCATCCGCCCTCACCTTTCGGCTTTTCCTGGAACTCGCGAATGGTGGTACCTTCAACGTTCAGACCGCCAAATCGAGCTGGTGGCTGCACCGCGGTCACCGTGACGGCTTTACCGTGCTTAGTGTGAAAATCGATCGTTGCCGAGATATTCACGTCGCTCACGCCATCGCCGTAAGTCATGCAGAAGGCATCTTCTCCGGCCAAATACGGCTCGACTCTTTTCAAACGCCCGCCCGTGCCAGAGTTATCCCCCGTGTCCACCAGTGTAACTTGCCAAGGTTCCGCTACGCTCTGATGAACCTGCATCCGGTTTTCGCGCAGATCGAAGGTCACATCGGACATATGCATGAAGTAATTCGCGAAATACTCTTTGATTAAATAACCTTTGTAACCGCAACAAATAATGAAGTCATTGATTCCGTGCTGCGAGTAGATCTTCAAAATATGCCAGAGGATCGGCCGCCCACCAATTTCCACCATCGGCTTAGGACGCGAGCCCGTTTCTTCACTTAGGCGTGTACCCAGCCCACCAGCCAGAATAACCGCTTTCATTTCAGCCCCATAGATTGAAATTGTGCCGATTCTACGCGGCACGCAGGCGCACTTCCATTCTGGAATGTCAATCTCTCACTCTACGATACACTATGCTCCGGGAGGTGCATCGTGTATGCTGTGCTATCAAGGCTATGACTGAAAGAGCAACACAACTTCGGCAGCAAATCCTTAACCTTTCGGCTCAATATGCCGCAGAGACCTTATCTCCAGCAGAGTTTATACCTGGCCTTTCCGCGGTTCCGGTTTCCGGAAAGCTAATCGATGGTTGCGATGTGAGCGCGGTCGTGGATTCGGCGCTTGACGCATGGTTTACAACGGGCCGTTTTGCCGAAGAATTCGAACGGAAACTGGCTCGCTTTGTCGGCGTGCGGTGCGCATCGCTCGTTAATTCCGGCTCCTCCGCTAACCTCTTGGCTGTGAGTGCGCTCACATCGCCGAAACTCGGAGATCGGCGGCTGAAACCTGGCGACGAGGTTATTACTGTAGCGGCTGGTTTTCCTACCACGATCAATCCGATCATTCAAAATGGCCTGGTGCCCGTGTTCGTAGATGTCACGATGCCAAGCTACGAAATAGATGTTACCCAGCTCGAAGCAGCCCATAGCGAGAAGACGAGGGCTGTCATCGTCGCCCACACACTCGGAAACGTATTCGACCTGGATGCGGTCGTGGCGTTTGTCCGGAAGTACGATCTTTGGCTGATTGAGGACTGTTGCGATGCCCTTGGCTCCACATGGAAGGGGCGGCGTGTTGGCACGTTTGGCGACATTGCTACGTTCAGCTTCTACCCTGCGCATCACATCACAATGGGCGAGGGTGGTGCGGTCCTTACCGATAAGCCCAACCTGCAGGTTCTGATTGAGTCGTTCCGTGACTGGGGCCGCGATTGCTGGTGCGATCCCGGCAAGGACAATACGTGCGGGAAGCGTTTTGAATGGCAACTCGGCAGTTTGCCGTGTGGATACGACCACAAATACACTTACTCCCATATTGGCTATAACCTGAAAGCTACGGACATGCAGGCCGCTCTTGGTTCATCGCAGATTGAAAAGCTGCCCCAGTTCATTGAGCGGCGCAAAGAGAATTTTCGCTATCTGCACTCCGCGCTGAAGGGAATGGAAGAGTACCTGCTGCTGCCGGAAGCTACGCCGGGATCGGATCCATCCTGGTTTGGTTTTCCTATCGGAGTTAGAAAGGAAGCGCCTTTCAATCGCGGGGACTTAATTCGAGCCCTTGATTCCAAGAAGATTGGAACGCGTCTCCTGTTTGGAGGGAATCTCCTCCGACAGCCAGCCTATGAAGGCTGCGAATACCGAGTTATCGGCGACTTGCCTAACACGGATTTTGTGATGAACAACGTGTTTTGGATTGGCGTGTATCCGGGACTTACAAGTTCCATGCTCGATTTTGCCGCAACCAGTATCACCACCTTCATTGCGCAAGCCAAGGATGGGCACGACTCCGCAAGGGCGCCCTTCGCGCAACTGATTTGAATGAGGAGAAACGGACAATGCAGGAACTCAATCGGCAACCTTTATTCATTTATGAAATGGCTAACAATCATATGGGTGACGTGGAGCATGGCATCCGCATCATCCGGGAACTCAAGGCAGCTTCCGAGGGATTTCCGTTTCGCTTCTGTGTGAAGCTTCAATATCGCGATATCAGCAGTTGCATTCATCCGGACTACCAGGGGCGCTACGACCTTAAGTATGTCAAACGTTTCTCTGAAACCCATCTTCCCTGGGATAAGTACCGGCAAATCAAGGATGCGATTGTCGACGCCGGTTTTCTGGCGATGTGTACACCCTGGGACGAAGTTTCTGTGGGCAAGATTGTTGAGCAGGGCTTCGATTTCATGAAAGTACCCAGTTGCTACATGACCGACTGGCCGCTTTTGGAGGAGATTGCCAAGTACGATCTTCCCATCGTTGCATCGACCGCCGGCGAGCCGCTGGAGGAGATCGATCGCGTGGTAAGTTTCCTCCGGCACCGCAACAAAGAGCTTACGATCATGCACTGTGTCGGCGAATATCCCGCGCCGGACGAACACCTGCACCTGGGCCAGATATCCTTACTTAGGAATCGCTACCCCGAGATTCCCATTGGCTATTCAACCCACGAACGGCCCGATAATTTCGAAGCTGTGAAGATCGCCGTGGCCCTCGGCGCCATTATGTTCGAGAAGCACGTGGGAGTCCCAACAGAAAAATACGCGCTCAACGGCTATAGTGCCAATCCGAGCCAAGTGCGTAAATGGCTCCAGTCGGCAGCAGAGGCTTATGCCATGATTGGCGATCCGAACAAGCGCTACGCCGCCCCTGCAGGAGAACAACTTGCTCTAGGAGAATTGGCCCGCGGAGCCTTTGTACGGAGCCCGGTAGCGGCTGGAGAACTGATCAAGCCGTCGAACGTGTTCTTTGCCATGCCGAACGTCAAGGGACAACTGGTTGCGCAGGATTTTTCGAAGTACGCGGAATTCGCGGCGGGGCAGGAGATATCCGCCAACGGGCCTGTGATGCGGGAACAGGTCACGGCGCACAATACCCGCGAGTTAGTTCTTGAAATCGTTGCCGGGGTAAAAGCCCTCATACGAAAAAGCAAGGTTCTGGTGCCGGGGCAGTGCGAACTTGAAATCTCCCACCATTATGGGCTTGAAAGATTCCGCGAGTTCGGCCTCACAGCGATTACGGTCATTAACCGCGAATACTGCAAACGCCTGATGGTTGTGCTGCCGGGACAGAAACATCCGGAGCAGTGGCATAACGTAAAGGACGAGACTTATCACATCCTGTACGGAGATGTAACTGTTGAACTGGATGGAAAGCAGACGGTTCACAGAGCAAACGATGTTGTGACTATCTCGCACGGCATCCGGCATTCGTTCTGGACCAAAGGCGGAGCGGTGATTGAGGAAGTTTCTTCCAGCTACGCCGTCGGCGATTCCCTTTACACCGACCCGGCGATCGCTGCGAATCCAAACCGCAAGACCTTCGTGACTTATTGGTTGGGATAATGCTGACAGTGGTCTGGGATGTGGACGATGTCCTGAACGATTTGATGGTCCAATGGTTCACGCACGGGTGGAGGAAAGAGCATCCCGACTGTCGGCTGTCCTATGCCGACCTGGCTGCCAACCCTCCGCACGCGGTTCTCGGCGTTGATTGCGAGGATTATCTCGCGTCAATGGACGTTTTCAGAAAGACCGAGCGAGCGTCCAATATGCTCCCCAACCCTGAAGTGCTGGCCTGGTTTCGCGAGCAGGGATATCGCTTCAGGCATATTGCTCTGACCGCTCGTCCTCTCGAAACGGCTCCGGAAGTGGCTCATTGGGTGATGCGTCACTTCGGGAATTGGATTCGCTGCTTTGGAGTTGTGCCGACGCGCACCGAAATTGGCGCACCTTTGTACGATCGCAGCAAGGGTGAATACCTGGCCTGGCTCGGACGGGGAGACGTCTTGGTAGACGATTCGATGGAGAACAATCGGCAGGCGGCAGCGCTCGGCCTCAAGACTCTGCTGGTCCGGCAGCCCTGGAACAACGGCAAATCTACGACCTGTGAACTGTTACGGCAGCTTACGGAAATGGCGGCAAAGTAATTGATCAAACTGTCGGACTATGTCATCGGATTTCTCAGCCAGGTTGGCGTCAAGCGCATCTTTATGCTTACCGGCGGCGGTTGCATGCATCTGGTCGACTCGGTCGGCCGGCAGCCTGGATTGGAGTATGTTTGCTGCCTGCACGAGCAGGCCGTCGCATATGCCACACAGGCCCATGCTGAGTTTACCGGCAGTCTGGCCGCCGCTCTGGTGACCACTGGCCCTGGCGGAACGAACGCCGTCAGCGGTCTTGCGGCGGCATGGTTGGATTCCAATCCCTGCATCTTTCTTTCTGGCCAGGTAAAGCGTGCGGACTTGTTGACCAGCCGCGGGGTTCGTTCGATGGGGCCGCAAGAGGTCGATATCGTTGCCGTGGTCAGCCCGCTGACCAAGTATGCGAAGACCATCCTCGAGCCCTCCGACATACGATATGAGCTTGAGCGCGCGCTCCACCTTGCCAACAGCGGACGGCGCGGACCGGTCTGGCTCGACATTCCTCTGGATGTCCAGGCGCAGATGATTGACGAGACTGCCTTGCGCGGCTATTTTCCTGAACCGGCGTCTTCGAACCGCGAAGAACTGCGGCAGAAGGTCTCCACGGCGCTCGGCCTGCTCGAGCGGGCCGAGCGTCCAGTGCTTCTCATCGGTAACGGGGCGCGCACGGCCTACCGGAAGGGCCTGGTGCGTCGCTTGACCGAGTTGCTCAAGGTGCCCGTGTTGTTGACCTGGAAGTCGATGGACATGTTTGCGGAGGACTATCCGTATTTTGCCGGGCGGCCGGGCTCGGTCGCATCGCGCGGAGCCAATTTTACGCAGCAAAATGCAGATTGCATTTTTGTACTTGGCGCCAGGCTTGACATGCCGCAGACTGCTTTCAGCCACCGCAACTTTGCGCGCGCAGCGAAGAAGGTGCTGGTCGACGTCGATCCCCACGAAATTGCAAAATTCGATATGCACATCGATGTCCCAGTGAACGCCGATGCTGCGGATTTCCTGGAAGAGATGCTTGCCCAGCTCGATACGGCGCGGATTCCCGAGGTTTCGACTTGGCTGGCGAAGACCAGGGAGTGGCGTGAGAAATATCCAGTGATCTTGCCCGAGTATCGCGACCAGAATCAAGAGTTTGTTAATCCTTATGTTCTGGTCGACGTACTCTCCGACCTGTGTACGCCTGAAGATGTCCTTGCGCCGGGAAGTTCCGGTGCCTGCAGCGATATTTTCTTGCAGTGTTTCAGGTTGAAAGAGGGCCAGCGCGTAGTCAACTCGCCCTCTCTAGGAGCCATGGGAACAGGCTTGCCGGGCTCCATTGGCACCTGCCTTGCATCCGGCGGCAGGCGCACCATCTGCGTCAACGGCGACGGCGGGTTCCAACTCAACATTCAAGAGTTGGAGACGGTTCATCGACTCAATCTGCCGATCAAATACTTCATCCTGTGCAATGGCACATATGCCTCCATCATGGCCACGCAGCACAACTATTTTGAAAGCCGCATGGTCGGAAGCGACCCCTCCAGCCACATGACATTACCTGACGTCCGGAAGGTTGCCGAGGCCTACGGTATTGCCAGCCACGAGATTCGGGATCACAACAACATCCGCGAAGAGGTCAGGGGTGTACTGGACCGGCCGGGGCCCGTGGTATGCGCGGTGCGCGTATCCTCAGATCAGGCAACCGCACCCCGGGCAACGTCTTCCGTGCGGCCTGACGGAACCATCGTAAGCCTGCCCATGGAGGACATGGCTCCCCGGCTGCCGCGCGAAGTATTTCTCTCGGAGATGATTGTTGCTCCGCTGGAAGAGCAACCCTGATTTGCCGCGGAAAAGAAGGATATGCACCGTGAAGACAAGCACCCCTGAGCTTCGGCTGGATGAATTGCTCGACGAAGAAGTCCTGCACGCAAAGACCCGCGCTGAAGTGTCTTTTGATTTGGCGGCGGGAGGACTCAAGGACAATTTGGTCCTCTTTGGCGCTGGCGGGTTTGGCAGATCGATTAACCGCAAGTTACGCGAACTCCAGATTCAACCACTTGCATTCGCCGACAACAACCAAGCCCTTTGGGGCAAGCGGATTGACGGTACCGAAGTCATATCGCCAATGCAAGCGGCCTCGCTGTATGGGCAACACGCGGTGTTTGTGGTTTCGATATGGAACGGAGAAGCCGCCGATCGCATGGGTGATCGGGTCCGTCAACTCAAATCTCTCGGATGCCGCGTCGTACTGCCCTTCGGCCATCTTTTTTGGAAGTACCATGAGGCCTTCTTGCCGCATTATTGTTTGGACCTGCCAGAAAAGTTGTTGACCCAGAAGCATCTTGTCCGGGCTGCGATGCAACTCTGGAGCGATAATTCTTCGCGGGAAGAGTTTGTGGCGCAGGTTGGATTCCGCACATCACTGGATTTTGATTTGATTAGCCGGTCCGTTGAAGGAAAGCACTACTTTCCGCCTGGTCTGTTTTCAATTACTGATGATGAAGTGTTTGTCGATTGCGGCGCATTTGACGGAGATACGATGGCGGACTTCGTTCAGCAGACCGGGGGACGCTTTCGCGAGTTTCTGGCCTTCGAACCAGATCCGATCACTTACCCAAGGCTGCAGGCGCGGGTTGAGAGCCTTGATGGCGGGATCCGCGAAAGAATCAAGATACGCCAAGAAGCCACTGGGCGGAAGCCAGGGACGATCGACTTTCAAGCGACCGGAACCATGCTTTCGACTACGGGTTCCGGATCGAGTGTCGTTCCTGTGACGGATCTCGATTCCGCCCTCGCAACCGTGGAGCCCACTTATATAAAATTCGATGTTGAAGGATTCGAGCTCGAGGCGCTGATGGGCGCGGCGCAAGTACTCTCACGGACCCGGCCGATCCTGGCTGTCAGTTCTTACCACGTGCAGGATCATCTTTGGAAGGTTCCTCTTCTTTTGGCCTCCCTGTTGCAGGAACGATATAACTTCTTCCTCTGTCCGCATGGCGCTGAGTCCTGGGACTTGGTTTGCTATGCGATTCCGGAAGAAAGGGTCGGCGCCCATTTCATGCCGGAGGATTAGTCGTGCCCTCGCGTAGGCTCACCCAGCAGGACCTCGAACTGATTCAGGCGCGAACTTCTTCGCTCTGGGACGAAGTGCGCGGACAGCGTCTTTTTCTCACTGGCGGCACTGGTTTTTTCGGCTGCTGGCTCGTGGAGAGTTTTTGCCATGCGAATCGTTTGCTCGGTCTGGGCGCGGAAATTACGATACTCACGCGGAATCCGAATGCATTCACTGAGAAATGTCCACATCTTGCTACCGATCCGGCTGTAGTTCTTCACGCGGGGGATGTTCGCAGTTTCACATTTCCAGCCGGCGAGTTTGCTTATGTAATTCATGCGGCAACCGAAGCTCGCGCCAGGCAGGCAGCGGAAGCGCCCCTTGAGATGCTTTCAACGATGGTTGCGGGCACAGAGCGGACCCTTGAATTTGCCTCGACCCATGGAACAAGGAAGTTGCTGTTCACAAGCTCGGGTGCGGTATACGGTGCGCAGCCTGGAGATTTGACGCACGTCTCGGAGACTTACGGCGGAGCTCCTGACCCATTGAACCCTGGAAATGTCTATGCGGAAGGGAAACGACTATCCGAGCTTTTATGTGCAATATTCCAAGAGAAGTCCGGTGTCGAGTGCAAGATTGCACGATGCTGGGCTTTCTGCGGACCGCACCTTCCGCTCAATGAGCACTTTGCCATCGGTAACTTCATCGGAGACGTTTTGGCGGGTAAGCCGATTCAGATCAAGGGAGACGGGACTCCAAGGCGCTCGTACCTCTATGCGGCCGATTTGGCTGTATGGTTATGGACCATTCTGTTTCGTGCTCCGGTGCTGATGCCGATCAACGTAGGATCGTCACACGATGTTAGCATTTTCGAACTCGCTCAGACAGTTGCGGCAACACTCAACCCCAAAACCGAGATTCACGTCGCACGCAAGCCGGCGCCGGGCGCAACCCCGGCACGTTACGTTCCCTGCGTAGATCGCGCGGAGCAGATTCTTGGACTACATGAAACGGTTTCATTGGAAGATTCAATCTATCGAACTGCAGAGTGGAACCGGTCCTAATTAGGCGAATTGCGGTCGCAATCGAAGGCTGATTGTTCTTGTTGTTCTGGCGGTCAACCGTATCCGTCGGAGTAACAAACTCTGTTGTGCCGTTCCGTTTTGTGTTGGACTTGATTTATGAGCGAAGCGGGAGTGGTGCGGAGACGACCTGGTCGATCCGAGGTTGAGGCGCTTGTTGCGGAGTTTGCAACGGGTGGATTGATGCGGGAACGGCCTAAAATATGAGAGAATCAGGTCACATGAAGAATGGGTTTGTCAAGTCATTCGCGAAGAGATGCCTTCGAACATATGGAGCGCTGGTCTCTATTCCTCTTTGGTTCCAAAGCGACAAGATACATCCTCCGGCGAATGTCTGCCATTCACGATGGATTGAGTATCTTTCCAGAGAGTTTAATAAAGAGGGTGTGCGTGTTCTTGAAATTGGGTCAAGAAACGTAACAGGTGCAGACTTCAGGTCAAGGTTTTCTAAGACGACTTATGTCGGATTCGATTTTTATGCGGGGGAGAATGTCGATATTGTGGGAGACGCCCACAAACTTACAACCTATTTCAAAGGGCAAGAAAAATTTGATCTGATATTTTCTTCAGCTGTCTTCGAACATCTGTACATGCCTTGGGTCGCTGCAATAGAAATACAAAAACTGCTTAAAGTCGGTGGCTTCGTTCTGGTCGAAACACACTTTTCCTTTTCTTCACATGAGCGCCCGTGGAACTTTTTCCAGTTTTCAGATATGGGATTGAGGTCGTTGTTCAATGCCTCGCTAGGTTTTGATTTGGTCGAGAGCGGGATGAGTAATCCAATTTACGGCATTTTTAGCCGGCGTGCCGATAAAAACCTAAAGTTCTCGTATGTCCCAGAACTATATTGCCACAGCGATATTCTTTGCAGGAAGCGAAGCGAAGTTGATGATTTTAGCTGGAACAACGTCAGTATCGATGGAATAGTGGAAGGATCCCGCTATCCAATTCCAAAAGACATTCTTTCCTCGTGACAAATCGATGGAACGGGCAATTCCGAATCGTGCGGCAATTTCGACGGCCGGGATGTCGGTGGTTTTAAGCAGCACGCGGATGGTCTTGATCTTTTTGGTGGAGAGCTTCGACGGTTGCTGCATCGGTTACAGGCAGACGTCGCCGAGGCGAACTCAGTGGCCGTATTGCGCGAGCTGGGCTGCCAAGTCTTCAGGGTTATTTATCTTGCCACGTAACATGCCTGCGATAATGTCGTGCTCCAGAAGTTCGGGCAGAGCGGTACTGACATTATTGCCGAACTTTTGATCCGGAAAATGAATTAGCAGCACAGGCCTGTCGTCGAAACGGCCCCCGCAGGCGCGTTCTTCTTCGGCGCTCCAGCCTTCGGCATTTTGCCAGAGCGGGATGCGCCAGGAATGATCCGAAGATACGATCACTGTCGTCTGGTCAGCTGACGGAGTGGCCTCAAGCTCCTGCAAAAGCGTGCCTAGCGTGTCGTCGGCAAGCACCAGGTTGTCGAGGTAGGTGCCGCCAGAGCGCAGCATGTGAAGCTTGCGATCGTATATGCCGGGCGGATGGGGAATATTGAGGTGTAGAAATACGAAGCGGATCTGGCCGTTTTCGATCAACGGATGCGCGCGAGCCATCAGGTTGCGGTATTCCTGTTTATCGGGATCTGTGTACGGCGATATATGGTGGTTCAGATTCATTAGAATTGCGTTCGGCATGACGGTCGCATTGGCGAATGGCGATTTTGCCTCCGATGTGCCGTGTACTCCCATTGGTTGGACTACTTGAGGTTCCCAAGAACAGACATTGAGCACTGTTGCGAGGATTCGGCAGTAGGGATTGAACCACCCATCGACGCCAGAACTCCATCCATTTTGTTGAGCCAGACCAAACAGCGTGGCATTTGGATCAAAGGCAAGCCAGCGGTCCTGAGAATCATCGTGGTACCAAAGGTCCCCATCAATCGTACTGCGAATCCGATCGATGCGGCGGCCCAGGAACAAGGACGGAATGATGAGTTCCGTGAAGAACCCGGCCGGCTTTAGGTTGCTCAATGAGACACTCTCTTCGCGCAGACGGTCGAAGTTGGGAAGTTTCATGTCGGGAGCCGGGTGATCGAATGTCTGATCGTAGGATAGCTCGTCGAACAGAATCCAGATGATGCGTCGGTTGGAACTACCGCTCGTGAAAGTAGAAAGTTGGTTGGGTGCGGTACCCTGGACAGGCCGGCGAACCAGCGCCAGATGAAGAAGTTGCGGGATAATCCAGAGTGCGCAGAGAGCCATCGCTGCTAGTGCCAGACGGAGCACGCGAACCGCAGGTTGGATGATGCGGGGAAGAGAGCAGGCTAGCAGGCCCGACAACAGTAAGGTCGCCATGCAACTCTGCCAACGCAGCCGACCCCAAAAATCAGACATGCGCATGTCGGTCTGCATGGAGATTGCGAGGTCCACGCTGCGCCACAGCATGAGGCCTGCGAACAAAGCAATGAGAATTCTTTGAATAGGAGGTGGAAGATACTGAATTGCGACAAGGAACCCGATCGCCAAAACGGAAAGGCCAAGCATATCCAAGAGAAGGCCTTCAATCAAGTTGGTGACCGGCAGACCAACATGGTAGAGCAAAAGGTTATTGGGAGCGAGATAAGGCAGGTAAGGCACAAATAGAAGCATCGCGCCAACGCCTTCCAAAACATTTCGCACCTTCATGAGATCCTCTCCACCAGCCAAAGAGTGCGCCCGTTTGGGAGCTGGTCACGATCGCGGATTGCAAATCTTCTTGAAAGTGTGTCAATAAAATATTCTCCACTAAGGTGGCTATAAAGCTCCTGCCGGCCACGGCAAAGCTCGACGAATTGGGAATCGTCCTTCGGGATCCATTCGATAATGGCCCAGCGATTCGAAATCTCCCACAACTGTTCGAAAATAGCATCAAGTGGGATCTGGTCTGTGACCAATAGATGATGCAGGATTCCCAGCATCAGAACGCAGTCAAATCGCCCATTGGCTCGATCTAACAGACTGGCACTCTCGCGGTTCTGCCACCCTACCGCCGGGGTCGGACGGGCGAAGTCGGCAACGATGGGAAGGATTGCCAGACCGCTCCGATATGCGGTTTGCCAATTGAGATCGGTGGCTTGAACATCGCTGTCCCAAGCCACTACGTCCGCACCACTCTCGGCAGCAATGCGGGAATAGACGCCGGTATTCGCACCTACATCGAGGATGTGAGAAGGGCGAGTGCTTTCGAGCGCACTACGGACAAATGCCTGCTTAGCCTCGTGATCCGAGGACTTGTAGTGCGAGGCAGTCCGGGTGTACCCGTTCCATCGCGAGGTACGTGCCGGAGGGGCCAGAGAGTAGAGTAATTTCCGCGTTGAATGCAGCAAACGGCGCACCGCAAAAGCAGACAACTCCTCGGATGCCCGAAGACGCCGTGTTCCGACATGCGTATTCCTTTCAAGCAGCAGCGGAAGCGTGACCAGAGATCGGAGAGGGAAACTCCAGCGGCAAAGCAGAGGGAGAAATGGCGCCAGATCGGCTGGTTCGTAACCATCGCGGCGTTGCAGCGTGGCTGCTAGCGGCCAACCAAGGTGGACATATGCACAGAGCGGCAGAAGGAACGTTCGTACGAATTGTGCGCAGGCAAGCCAGAGGGGGTTTTGTGGATCGCAATGCTCAAACGAGAGCACGTCTACAAAGATTGGGCGAGGGCCGGAGAAGAGGATGTTGAGCGGCGTAGCGTCCTTAAGAATGAACCCGTCTTCAAGCGCCTCCTCGCATAGGTCGAGGGTCAGCGAAGCGGCATTGATCCACTGACCTGGCGCCCACTCCCAAGGATAAGAGGGAAAGAAAATACGCTCATGCTCAAGCAATGCCGGCTGTCCGGATTCGGAGGCGAGAATCTGAGTTGGAGCCATACGACGTTGCTCAATCCAGCTCTGAGCAAGTGGCGAGCGAAGCCAAGCCAAGGCCGACGGCGCATAATGAGTGTAAACCTCGCGCAGAACGCGATCGCCGTCCCGGTAAAGCCTGCCTTCGGGATCGCGGAAGGTTCCACCTGTAATCGATGAGCATTGGTTCACTGGTCGTCGACTTTCTTACTCTTCGACTCCGAGCCCAAGTGGCCGGTCATATGCCTGAAGAACCCACGGAGACGTCTACGGAGCAAGAACATCATTCCTGCGAAGGTGGTACTGATTATCTGCAACGCAAGAATTCCGGAGCCAGGATCGACGTATGCGTATGCAGGTTGGGCAAGGGCGCAGAGCACGGCCAGCATCTGAATTACGGTCAACGAAAAAGTCAACGCAGCGTATAGTTGACGCAAACACCCTCCTTTAGTCGTCGAGTCAATCGCCAATCTTTTCGGCAAGGCGGAGAATCTCGGTGCCGCTTGGCGACAAGCTAAGGTGATAGCTGCCATCGGTGTCGATGAGAACGGTCTCATCCTCAAATTGCTCAAAGATGATTCTCGTTCTATCTATCTGGTATGAACTTGGGATTTCCATGTTCCTCCAAGGGCGATCCGCGTGCATAGAGCGCGGGCCTTTTCTGAATGAACAACTCAGGGAGGAATTTACAGAAAAGAATTTCTATATCTATCCGTTTCGCGATGCGTTTCAGCCCGCAAAATCTGGCGTGTATCCTTACGCGGATTGTATCATAATTTGTCTGATCCAATTAGACTGACTCTTGTCCAATACAAGATGAGCCTGAAGGAAGACTTTGATTCCAATACAAGATGAGCCTGAAGGGGCGGTCATGCTGGGTAGTGAACATCCGCATGGTTCAAGCAACAGAGTTGAGTTTGG
>Ga0182030_10016283_pt1 | contig 14497 bp, 9 predicted proteins | sample 812S3MmetaG_FD_121299 | JGI IMG/M metagenome (GOLD analysis project Ga0182030, IMG submission 121299) | Permafrost microbial communities from Stordalen Mire, Sweden - 812S3M metaG (Illumina Assembly) | ecosystem: Environmental > Terrestrial > Soil > Wetlands > Permafrost | place: Sweden... | reverse complement strand
GATCATCAACCAGAAGGGGCAGGGCGTTTACTGCTTCTACGTCGCGATCGGACAGAAGCAGTCCACGGTGGCGAGCGTCGTCGACAAGCTCACGCAGTTCGGCGCGATGGAATACACGACCGTCGTCTTCGCCGGCGCGAGCGAGATGGCGCCGCTCCAGTTCATCGCCCCGTACACCGGCGTGACGATGGCCGAGTACTTCCGCGACTCCGGGCGCCACGCGCTCTGCATCTACGACGACCTCTCCAAGCAGGCCGTCGCGTACCGCCAGCTCTCGCTGCTCCTTCGCCGCCCGCCGGGCCGCGAGGCGTACCCGGGCGACGTCTTCTACATCCACTCCCGCCTCCTCGAGCGCGCGGCGAAGATGGCCGACGAGTTCGCGGTGGTGAAGAAGGAAGTCAGCGAGTGGGAGAAGCGCGGCGAGGCGAAGGTCCACAAGGGCGAGCTCGGCAAGCACGCCGCCGAGGCGGAGCTGAAAGAGAAGGGCGACGGCTTCTCGCTCCTCCGGAACCCGCGGTCGGGCGGCTCGCTGACGGCGCTGCCGGTCATCGAGACGCAGGCCGGCGACGTGTCGGCGTACATCCCGACCAACGTCATCTCCATCACCGACGGGCAGATCTTCCTCGAGACGGACCTCTTCTATTCGGGCGTCCGTCCGGCCATCAACGTCGGCATCAGCGTGTCGCGCGTCGGCGGGAGCGCCCAGATCAAGGGGATGAAGGCGGTCGCCGGGCGCATCAAGCTCGAGCTCGCGCAGTACCGCGAGATGGCGGCCTTCGCCCAGTTCGCGTCGGACCTCGACAAGGTGACGCGCGACCAGCTCGAGCGCGGCGCCCGCCTCGTGGAGATCTTGAAGCAGGGCCAGTACGTCCCCCTCGCGGTCGAGAAGCAGATCGTCATCATCTACGCCGCGACCAAGGGCTACGTCGACAAGCTCGCGCTCTCGCAGGTCGCGGCCTACGAGAAGGGCCTCTACGACTTCATCGAGAAGAAGTACCCGGCGATCTACGAGACCCTGCGCACGAAGAAGCAGCTCGACGACGCGACCGAGGGCACCCTGAAGAAGGCCCTCGAGGAGTTCTCCACGGCCTTCGGCGACAAGGCCTGAGGGGGGCGGAGCGATGCCCTCGCTGAAGGCGATCCGGAAGCGGATCGCGAGCACCAAGGCGACGCAGAAGATCACGCGCGCCATGAAGATGGTCGCGGGGGCGCGCCTCACGCGCGCCCAGCAGCGCATCGTCGCCATGCGGCCCTACGCGGTGAAGACCGGCGAGGTGCTGCACTCGGTGGCGGCGACGATGACCGCGAGCGCGGAGACGACCGACGAGGAGCTGCACCCGCTCCTCTCGCGGCGCCCCGAGAAGAAGGCGCTCTACCTCGTGCTCTCCGCCGACCGCGGGCTCTGCGGGGGGCTCAACACGAACATCAACAAGAACACCGAGCGCGCGTGGCGCGAGAAGCAGGCGGCGCACGTCGACGTCGTCTTCGCGACGCTCGGGCGCAAGGGGCGCGAGTACCTCACGCGCCGCGGCGGGACGATCCTCCAGGACTTCCCGAAGATCTACGACGGGCTCGACCTCGAGAAGGCGCGGCTCGTGGCCCGCTGGCTGGTGCCCCGGTTCGAGAAGGGCGAGTTCGACGCCGTCTACCTCGTCTACACGGGGTTCAAGAGCGCGATGACGCAGGTCGTGGCCGTCGACCGGCTCCTCCCGCTGGGCGAGCCGCCGAAGACGAGCGGCGCCGCGAGCGACGGGCACGCGCCGGCCGCGGCGAGCGCCGTGGGGCCCAGCGAGTACATCTTCGAGCCGACCCAGCGGGCGCTGCTCGAGCGCCTCGTGCCGATGTACGTGGAGATCAGCGTCTACCGTGCGCTCCTCGAGAGTCAGGCGAGCTTCTTTGGTGCGCAGATGACCGCGATGGATGCGGCGACCCGCAACGCGAAGGAGATGATCGCCAGGCTGACGCTCTCCTACAACCGCGCGAGGCAGGCGGCGATCACCAAGGAGCTGATGGAGATCATCGGCGGCGCCGAGGCGCTGAAGGACTGACGGAGCCGCCCGCTCCGGCTACGGGAGCGACACGACGAAGACGAGGGCGCCGCTGGCGTCGGCCTCGGTCCGCACCGCGCCTCCCTGGGCGCTCATGGCGGCGTCGGCGAAGTGCGTGGCGAGCGACTGGGCCGTCGCCTCGGAGTCAGGGACGCCGACGACACCGTCGGGGACCGCGACGCGGATGGCGATGTCGCCGAGCTTCAGCGTCGCCTCGATGGTGCCGCCCGCGCGGGCGTAACGCAACGCGCGCTCGAACAGGCGATCGAGGGCGCGGTCGAGGAGATCGGAGTCACCCTGGATGGTCGTGGGCTCGGCGGCCCAGACGAGGCGCACGCCGCGCGCCGCCGCGTCTGCCGCGATCCGCCGGACCGCGCCGGACAGCCGCGCCTGCGCGTCGACCGGCGCGAGCTGCGCCCGCCGCTGACCCGAGGCCAGCTGGATGGCGTCGACCATGTCCGAGACGATCCCCACGGCCTGATGGTTGGACTCGCGGCAATCCTCGAGGGCGCCGCGCACCGACGCCGACGCGTCCGGGCCGAGCTCGCCGAGGGCGAAGTCGAGGTTCATCGCGATGGCCGCCAGCGGCGTCTTCAGGTCGTGTGCCAGGAGGCTCGACACGTCGTTGCGGACCAGCCGCAGGTGGCCACGGCGCGTCGCGCTCGCTCCCTCGGGTCTCCAGCTCACCGTCATGATCGCCTCTTTCTTCCAGTACGGGTCGCTTGCACCGTTCGTTAAGAGCGCCCCACGAGCTGGCGGGCACGGCGCCTGGCCGCCCACAGGGTCGATGCGCCGAGGACGAGGATGGCCGCCCACCCGACTCCGCCTCCGCCCGCCCGCGAGCCGGCGATGCTGGCGCTGCTGCAGCCTGCCCGCGACGTCGAGTCTCCGTAGATGGCCTGGATACCGGCCTGGTCATCGCTCACAGGCGCGCGGTAGGCCGCGTCGCCAGGGGTCGTGTAGGCGTACATCACGGCGTTGTCGTCTCCGGTGTCGCCCAGCCCGAGCGCGTGCCCCGTCTCGTGGGTCAGCACGTGGAGGAGGTCGAACGTCCCCGCCGCCGCCGTGATGCTCGTCGCGCCTTCCATCGGCATGGGGTTCGCCCCCTCCGAGCGCGCGTCCGCCGCCAGCACCGCGAACACATACAGACCGTTCACCACGATGTCCGCATCGAGGATCTCCCCCGTCTCCTGGTCGAACGTGACCAGCGTCACGGCCAGGGCGGCGCCCGCGGGCGCGAACCCATCCGGCGCGAGGAGCACCGTGTTCACCCCGTCCACGGCCGCCTTCCCGCCTCCCGGGCCTGCCGTCACCACCAGATTCGGGGCGCCCGAGGCGCCGCTCCACGACGCCATCGCGCTCGCCACGGCCGCTGCGCCGCCCGGAACCGCCGCCTCGATGCTGGGGTCGACGACGAACGTCATCGTCGGCCCTCCCCAGTGAACCGTCTGGCCATTGGCCGCCTGCTTCAGCTCGAAGGCACCCGCACTCCGCGAGGCGAGCAACACGGCGACCACTACCATCAGGACACAGGCTTTCGACATCGACGCTCCTCGGGGGCTCGGGCCCAGCTCCAAGGAACGGCACGCGGCGCGCGAGTGCTAAGGCGCGACGTCGGGAGGCGAAGGATCCACGGTGGTGCTCACATCACGCACACCCGCGGCCATCGACGACAGCAGCGGCACGGGCCACAGACCGAGCAGCAGCGCGAGCACGACGAGCGGGATGAACGCGGCGAGCTCCCGGGGGGTCGCATCCGGCAGGCGTCCGCCGAACGGCTCGAGCAGCGGGCTCCCGCGACGTGCCGCGTCGGCGCGTCCCAGCAGCATCATGCGCCCGACGCGCAGATGAGCCGCCGCCGACGCGACCAGCATCATCGCCATCACCGCCGCGAGCACGGGGTGCCGCGTGAACCCTCCGAGCAGCGCGAGCAGCGGCCCCCAGAAGCCCGCCAGCGCCGGAACTCCGAGCGACACCGCGAGGCCGACCGCGGTTACCGCGGCCAGCGCCGGCGCCTCCCCCAGCAGACCCCCGAGCCTCACCAGCTCGGACGTCCCCACGCGCCGTTCGAGCGCGCCCGCGACGCCGAGGAGCATCGCCGCCGCCAGCCCGTGCGCGAAGAGGCCTGCCATCCCCCCGGCGATCCCCTGCGACGTGAACGCCCCCACACCGAACAGGCACACCCCGCCGCTGGCCAGCGACGCATACGCGACGAACCGCCTCAGATCGCGCTGCGCCATGGCGCACAGCCCGCCGTACGCCACCGAGAGCACTCCCAGCGCCGCCATGGACGCGCCCGCCCATCGCGCTCCCTCCGGCATCGCGCCGAGCCCCACGCGCACGAGCAAGTACGGACCGAGAGCCACCACCACCCCCCCCAGCAGGATGCCCACCCCCGCTGGCGCCTCCTCGAGCGCGTCGGGCAGCCACCCGTGCAGCGGCACGAGCGGCGTCGCGATCGCCACACCCGCGAAGAGGAGGACCCAGACCGCCTCGACGAAGGGCACTCCCAGGATGGCGCCCTTGGACGCGAACGACGTGCGCGCGAGCTCCGGAATGGACAGCGTGTGCATCACGGCCGTGCCGTCTACGAGGAACGTGCGCCCCGAGGAGCGCGAGAGGGCGACAAACGCCAGGAGCAGCGACGTCGAACCGAGGGCGCCGTACGTCGCCAGCTTCGCCGCGGCATGCTCGCCGCGCGGGCCGCCCCAGCCGCCGATGAGCATGACCAGTGCGACCAGCACGATCTGCCACGCCGCGAAGACCAGGACGAGATCGAGCCCGACCAGCGCCGCGACGACGCTCGACACGAGGAGGGCGTGCGCCGCGTGGTACGCATCCGCCCGCAGGTCGCCGGGACGCGCCACGACGAGCGACACGAGCCCGAGCAACGCGGCGAGGACGACGAGCGCGATGCTCACGCCGTCGACCCCCAGGTACCACTCGGCGCCGATCGAGCGCACCCAGACGGTTCGCTCGACGAACTGGAACCCGTCGTTGCCGTCCGCACGACCCACGTCGGGAAGGAAGCGCGCCCAGGCCCAGACGGCGAGGAGCACCTCGGCCGCCGCGACACCAACCGCCACGTGCCGGACCAGCGGCTCGTCTCGCCGCCTCGCCAGGCGCGCCGCCGCCGCGACCAGCACGACGAGGAGCGGGAGTCCGACGAGCAGCGAGAGCACGTGCGCGCCGACCCAGCCGAGCTCCGTCGGGATCTGCGCGCGGAACCCCATCGCGACCTCGCCCGCCTCCTCGTCGGTCGTCGTCACGACGACGTGACCGAAGGCCTGCCGCACTCGAGGATCCCGGTCGGGCATCCACGAGACGATGACGTCCTTCGAGGCGCCGGGCGGCAGCGTCGCGCTCGTGGCGGCGCCGTCGACGAAGCGCACGCCGAGGCGAGCGGGGGACCGCACGTCGTCCTCGTCGCCGCGGATGGCGACCCTCGAAACGATGAGCGGCTCCGCGCCGAGGTTGGCGACGGTGAGCTGGCCCACCCAGCCGCCCTGTCCAGGCGTCAGCACCAGAGGGCCTGCCGCTCCGCCGGGCAGCGACAGGACGACGCGCCCCGCCGCCCGCGATCCCCCGGCCGCCCGGGCCCACGGGGCGAGCGCCAGCGACACGAGGAGCACGACGGCGACGACGAGCGCGCGCAGGCGGAACGGGGCGTGCGAGAAGGGCATCATCCCTCAGCCCGCCGGCCATGCGGCGTGAAGGAACGCCGCGAGCGCGCCCACCGCGAGCAGCGCCCACGCCAGACGCGAGAGCGACACACCCACCCAGGGCTCGACCGTCCTCGCCGCACGCTCCACACGCGAGGCGACGACGTTCGCGGGCGTCGAGACGAGGTGCTCGTCGGCCTGCGCCACCGTCCACGCAGCGATGCGCGCTATGCCTCCCACCGCCGACGCCACCGAGCCCACCACCCAGCGCTCCATGCTGGCAAGCAGCTCGCCGAGGCGCGCCGGCACGCTCGCGAGCAGCGTGTCGTCGAGCGAGCCGCGCGTGGCCTCGTCGATTGCCTCGTCGTCCTCGCCTCTCCGCGCCGCCACCAGGTACACGACCGCGGTCGCCAGCCCCGACACCACCATGACGCCGAGCGCCGCGAGGACGTCACCGAGCCCCAGCGCGACGCACGTGAGGCCCGCGGGCGCCCCGGCCGCGAAGACCAGCCAGCGCCGGACGCCAGTGTACCCGAGCGCGTTCCACATCACGGCGAGGAGGATGGCGGCGCCCACCGACGTGACGACGGTCCCCGTGTGCTGGGCCGAAGGAAAGAGGAACGCGAGGCGCACGAGCAGGAAGGGCCCGAGCGCCGACGTCGTGCCGCCCGCCGCCGCCGCCACGAGCGCGCGCGGAGCCGCGACCGGCGGGGACCATGCGCTCATCGCGGCCGCCGCCGCGAGCAGCGAGAGCAGCGCCCCCGCCACGACCGCAAAACCGCCGGGCCCGAGGTGCTCCTCCACGACGTGACGCACCGTGGACGCGCCCGCGCGGTCGCGCAGGGCCAGCTCGTCGGCCATCGTGTGAAACGACAGCGTGGGCCCCAGCGGGATGAGCGCGATCTCCTCGCCCTGCCCCACCTCGACGTGAGGCAAGAGCGCGTCGTCCGCGCCGTCGCCCGGATGAATGCGCAGCGCGTGCGTGCCGGCCGCGATCGGGACGCGCACGAAGGGGGCGCGCAACGAAGACGTTCGCGCGTCGTCGAGGAAGACGACCGCCCCGGCGAGGCTCGTCATCGTCAGCGAGGCCTCGCTCGCCCCCGCGCCGACGTGAGCCGCGGCCACCCGCGGGTGTGTCTCGGGTGTGTAGCCGTCGTCGTCCCACGAGCCGCCGAGGCCCCAGAAGAGCAGCGCCGACCCGAAGAGCATCGCCGCGAGCGCCGCCGCCCCTCGCGTGCCGACCACGACGCCCGCCCCCACGTCGTGCCACCCCGCGAGCCACGCGCCGGCCGCCGACGCCAGCGCCCAGCCGATGGCCACCGTCAGGAAGCCGTCGGCGAGGAAGGACACGAGGGCTCCCAGCAGGGCCAGCTGCAACCACGCCCACGGACGCCACCCTCGCTCGGGCGCCGGACGCGACGCCAGCACGACGGCCGCTCCCAGCGTCACCACGCACACCAGCCCGCACGCGGCGAGCGCCCGCGTATCGAGGAGCAGCACCACCCCCGCGTCGACATCGCCGAAGCGCGCTCCCCGCGCGACCGGCTCGAAGAGCGCACGCGCACCGGCCGGGAGCCGGGCGAGCAAGAGCGCATGCCCGAGCGTCGCCGTCACCGCCAGCGCGATGCACCCGAGGCCTGCGAGACGCGCCGAAGCGAGCTCGCGAAGCACCGCGTCCGCGTCCCTGGCACGACCGATGCGCCGGCGCGCGACGGCGAGCTGCCAGACGAGCCCCACGAGCGGCCACGCGACGACGAGCCAGAGCGTCCGCGAGAGGGCGAGACGCTGGAGCGTTCCTACGTAGTCCACCGGGGATCCACTGGCCTTCAGGCTACAGGCTTCAGGCCGCAGGTCGAAGGGGTCCTGCGATCACAGGAACGGGCTCAGGTGTCCCTCGCCGCCCGCTGCGCCGAGGCCATACCGGACGCGGTGCGCCAGGGCGAGGCCCGCCAGCGCCACGACTCCCACCAGGGTCCCGCTGACGAGGAGCTGCGCCGGGCCGACCGGGCTCCACCACGTCCAGACCGCCGTCGCCACAAGCACGGCGAGCGACAGGGGTACGAGCGCGAGGGCGGTCCGGCGCGAGCGCTCGGTCAGCCGGCGATGCGGCAGCGCCGTGCGCGACCAGGAGAGGAGCACGACGAGCCCCCAGGTCTTGCCGAGCAGCCACGCCGCCCCGCCGAGCTCCAGCGCGGGACGCGCGTCCTGGGCCGCGGGGGAGAGCCCCGGGAGGACCCACCCCCCGAGAAACAGCGCGCTCGCGAGGCCGGCGATGACGAGCCGGTGCGCCCGGCACGCCGCGTCGAGCCACGGCCGGGCCGGCCTCCGGGAGGGCGGCGTCCGACCGTCGCCGGCGCCGACGTCGATCCGCGAGGCCACGCCCACGACGCGCTCGGCGGCCCCGGCCTCGGTGCGGGCGCAGGCCAGGAGGAGGACGAAGGCCACGAGCGCCGCCGGGCTACGGAAGGCCAGCCAGTCCCACGGCCAGCCTCCCTGCGCGTGCTCGATCTCCTGCATGCGCAGTGACCCCGTGGTGAGGACGACGCTCGCCACGGCGGCGGCGGCCGGCACGTGCTGCCATGCGACGTGGATGGCCGCGCGAACACCGCTCCAGGGGGACCGGGCGGCCACGAGGGCCGCGGTCACGAGCGCGGTCGCCGCCGCCACGAAGAGGAGCCCCACGTCGAGCTGCGCCGCGACGAGGTACTGGCCGAAGGGCATGGCGGCGAGCAGCGCGCACGCGAGAACGTCGACGATGGCCGGCGCGCCGGCAGGGGGGACCGCGTCACGCGCGGCCGCCGAGAGCGAAGAGACGACCTTCTCCCACGCGGAGTCGCCCACCCCGCGCCGCGATCCCGCCCGCGACCGGAGCCGCGAGACGACGCGCTGGAGCGAGGCCGCGAGCGACGGGAGCAGCGGGGCAGCGAACAGGAACACGATGGCCAGCGCCGCGATGGCGATGAGCGCGGCCCCGAGCAGCTCCGCCGGGGGCGCACGCCGGAAGCCATCCACCGCCACGCTCTTGATGGACTCGGTCGGGGCCCCGCCCCGTCGCACGCCCACGACCGCGTCGCGTTCGCCCGGCGCAGGCACCACGTCGGCCGGCGATCCGACACGCACGCCGTCGAAGCTCGCCAGCACGTCCCCCGGCACGATCCCCGCGAGGTCCGCGCGCGATCCCGGGCTCACCGCCTCGACCGCCAGCCCCGACGGGCTCTCCACGGCCTTCAGCCCGAGCCACGCGAGCACGCGCTCGCCCTCGCCGTCGCCCTCCGTGTCGGACGCCGCGGACCCCGGACGCACGTCGAGCGTCACGTGACGCAGCACCCCGGCGATGGGCGGCGCGCCCGGCGACGCCGCCGCGAACGCGACCTCCACGTCCCCGTCGAACGTCGTGTGCACGGCGCGATCTGCGGCGCCGCAGAAGAGCGCCTGCGTCGCCTCGGTGAAGGCGAGCTCCACGTGCTCCGGCCCGATGACGGCCCCGGTCGTGACGACCTCGGCCCCGCGCTCCGGCCGCTCCCCCGGGCGGAGCAGGGTCCCCCGGAACGTCACGCGCGCCGGCTTGCCGGGGGGAAACCCCTCCCCGACGAGGTTCACGTGCTCGCCGACCTCGACCTCGCGCGGCGCCATGTCGAGCACCTGCACGAGCTGGGGCGAAGACTCGCGGCCGCAGGCCCCCCCCCCGGCGACCAGCCACGCCACGCCGAGCGCGAGCAGGACGGGCGCCAGCCAGCGAAGGAAAGCCATCGTCCGACGAACGGTAGAACGCGTCGGGGTCCCTGGTCGAAATACGCGCTGAGATACCTGTTCACCCTCTCTGGGGAGGTACGGGCGGCTCGCTGCGGGCGAAGGCGAAGTGGTTTCTGCCCGTGGCCACGCGGCTCGCCTCGGCGAGGTCGCCCCGCACGTCGGTGGGGGACACCTCGCGCACACGCTCGAGCGTGTTCTCGATGAAGATGCGGCCGCGCCCTTGCACGACGAGGAGCACGTTGGCGATGACGCTGCGCTTGATCGAGAGCTCGAACTCGTTGCCCTCGAGCACGATGTGCATCGAGTCACAGAAGGAGAGGATGTCGCGATAGAAGCCGACCAGCGCGTCGCGCACCTTCCCCTGGGGCAGCGACTTCGGGCCGATGACCGACAGGTAGAGGAGCCTGCGGTTCAGCCTGGCGCTGTGCTGCCGCAGCTCGTCGACGACCGCCAGCAGATCCTCCTGCTCCGGCGATTGCCACGCCACGCAGAGGACGCGACCGACGAGGATTCTCCGCTGCGCCATCCGACGCCAGGAAAGATAGCCTATCCTCCCTCCCGCACCGAAGGAGAGACCATGAGCGCGCTCACCGATTCGCCCGCCTGGAAGGCCCTCACCCAGCACCACGCCGCCGTGCGCGAGACCCGCGTCCGCGACCTCTTCGCCGAGGACGACCGGCGCTTCGAGAAGCTCTCGCTCGAGGTGGAGGACGTGCTGGTCGACTTCTCGAAGCATCGCGTCACGGGGAACACGATGAAGCTCCTCTTCGACCTCGCGCGCCAGGCGAAGGTCTTCGAGTGGCGCGACCGGATGTTCTCCGGCGAGAAGATCAACCGCACCGAGGACCGCGCCGTCCTCCACGTGGCGCTCCGCAACCGCTCGAACCGGCCCATCGTCGTCGACGGCAAGGACGTGATGCCCGAGGTGAACGCGGTGCTCGCCAAGATGCGCGGCTTCACCGACCAGGTCCGCAGCGGCGCGTGGAAGGGGCACACGGGCAAGCGCATCACCGACGTCGTGAACATCGGCATCGGCGGAAGCGATCTCGGGCCAGTGATGGCTTGCCTCGCCCTGAAGCCCTACTGGCACGCCGAGATGCGCGCGCACTTCGTGTCGAACGTCGACGGGACGCACCTGGCCGAGACGCTGAAGGAGGTGGACCCGGAGCAGACCCTCTTCATCGTGGAGAGCAAGACCTTCACGACGCAGGAGACGCTCATGAACGCGAAGAGCGCCCGCGCGTGGCTCGTCGAGAAGCTCGGGACCGACGCGGCCGTGCCCAAGCACTTCGTGGCGGTCTCCACGGCGACCGATGAGGTGAAGAAGTTCGGCATCGACACGAACAACATGTTCGGCTTCTGGGACTGGGTCGGCGGGCGCTACTCGCTGTGGAGCGCGATTGGCCTGCCGATCGAGCTGATGATCGGCGCCGACGGCTTCGAGGAGTTTCTCGCGGGCGGTCACGCCATGGACGAGCACTTCCGCACGGCGCCGATGGAGAAGAACATCCCCCTCGTCCTCGGGATGCTCGGCGTCTGGTACATGAACTTCTTCGGCGCCCAGACGCACGCCATCCTCCCGTACGATCAGTACATGGCGCGCTTCGCCGCGTACTTTCAGCAGGGCGACATGGAGAGCAACGGCAAGCGCGTCGACCGCGAGGGCCGCTTCATCGACGACTACACGACGGGCCCCATCGTCTGGGGGGAGCCGGGGACGAACGGGCAGCACGCGTTCTACCAGCTCATCCACCAGGGCACGCGTGTCATCCCGTGTGACTTTCTCGCGCCGCTCGAGACGCACAACAAGCTCGGCAAGCACCACGAGGTGCTCCTCGCGAACTACTTCGCGCAGACCGAGGCGCTCATGCGCGGCAAGACGCCGGACGAGGCGCGCGCGGAGCTCGTCGCGCAGAAGCTATCCCCCGAGCGGGTGAACGAGCTCGTGCCCCACAAGACGTTCCCGGGCAACCGACCGACGACGTCGATCCTCTTCACGAAGCTGACGCCGAAGACGCTGGGCATGCTCGTGGCGATGTACGAGCACAAGATCTTCACGCAGGGCATCGTGTGGGACATCTTCAGCTTCGACCAGTGGGGCGTGGAGCTCGGCAAGCAGCTCGCCAAGAAGATCGAGCCCGAGCTGGAGAGCAAGGGCGCCGTCACGTCGCACGACGGGAGCACCAACGCGCTCATCAACCGCTACAAGAAGCACTACGGACGCGGCTGAGAGCGGACGCTCGGCACCGACGTCGGCTCGGCCTCGAGGCGCGCTTGCCGGAGGACGCGGGCGGTCTCCTGCGCCGTCGGTCGGGCCTTCGGGTCGAGGGAGAGGCATCGATCGACACACTCCGCGACCTGTCGGTCGAGGCGAGGGCGCGCCACGGCCAGCGACGCAGGCGGCGGGAGCGAGCGGCCGTGCACCGCGCGGACGAAGAGCGGGTCACGGAAGGGCGGACGGCCGACGAGGAGCTCGTGGGCCATGATCCCGAACGCGTAGACGTCGACCGACGCGTGCACCACGGTTCCCTCGCGCGCCAGCTCCGGCGCCATGTACGTCGGCGTCCCCATCACGCGCCCCGCGCCCGTGACGCGGCGGTCCCCCGTGTCCTGGGGATCCGGCGGTCGCGAGAGGCGCGGAACCTCCGAGCCCTGCGCGAGGAGCATCGACACGCCGAAGTCCGCGATCTTCGCCACCGGCCCCGCCAGCGTCTCCTCGATGAGCACGTTCGCGGGCTTCAGGTCGCGGTGCACGATGCCGCGCGCATGGACCTCGGCCAGCCCTTCGGCGATCTGTCGCAGCACGGTGAGCGACCACGCCATCGCGGGATCGTCGTCGAGGTACTGCTCCAGCGACTTGCCGTCGACGTACTCCATCACGAGAAAGAGCACCCCCTCCTCCGTGAGATCCACGTCGACGACGCCCACGATGGCCGGGTGCGACACCTCCGACGCGAGCTTGGCCTCCCGCGCGAACCGGGACAGCGCGGTGCCGCTCGATCTGCCGTGGAGGAGCTTCAGCGCGAGGCGCCGTCCGTCGGTCTCTCGCGTAACCTCGTAGACCCACGCCATCCCGCCGGAGCCGACGAAGCGCACGACGCGGTAGCGCCCCTCGACCAGCGTGCCCGCCTCGAGCGACAGGACCGGCAAGTGCAGCGAGCCCACGTTCGCCAGCGTCTCGGCGAGCTGCTGCGAGCGGTTGCCGATCTGGTGGCGCAGCTCTTCGTTCAGCGTCTGCACCTCGGCGTTCGTCCGCTGGAGCGCGTCGACGCGCCCCGCGAGCTCCGTGTTCAGAGCATCCGAGCGGCGCAGCGACGCCATGAGCTGCGACCCGAGCGCCGCCGCCTGGAAGAGGGACAGCAGCGCCGTGCCGAGGCTCGCCCCGCGAACCCCGTGATACAGCTCCCCCAGGCCGAGCCACGAGGCGAAGTCGTCGCACGCCGCGATGCACACGACCGGCCAGCCGATCGTCGCCAGCACGTTGGCCAGGGGAGGCCGACCGCGCCGCAGCTCCTGCACGAGGAGGTTCACGCAGTAGATGCCCGCGAGCACCGTCGTGAAGATGGTGATCGGCGAGAGGTAGCGCGTCGACCGGAACGGCCCCGTGTTCCAGACGGCCACCACCCCCCAGACCGCGAGGATGCCCCACCACGCGCGCGAGTGCGGGCGGCCCATCACGTCCGACGTGAAGCGGATCGTCGTCAGCGCCGAGACGAGGACCGCGCCGCCCATGACGAGCGAGTCGTAGCCGCCGAAGAGGGGCTGCGTGATGCCGAGCGTGAACGCCGCGTAGACGGACCCCGTGAACGACGCGAGGGTGAACCACCCGTAGGCGGTGCGGCGGCGGTCGGCGAGAAAGACGATGCCGTTGGCGAACCCGATGAGGAGAAGCATCGCCAGCCCCGCCGCGGCGCTCCCCTGGTCGAAGAGCTTCACGAAGACGTACCCCGAGTCGCCTGCGCGACCCGGCGAGAGGCGCGGCACGGTGTCGAGCCACCCGCTCTGCGTCCACCGGTGCTCGACGGTGAGCTCGAGCCCGAGGGGGCCCTGCCCCGTCGACGCGGCCGGGATGACGAAGCGGTGCGCCCCGGTGCCGCGGTAGCGATCGAGCTGGGCCGCGTCGAGGTCCTGCGCCTCGACGCCGTCGACCTTCAGCGACACGAGCGCCGCGAAGTACGGGATGGTCAGCGCGAGGTCGCGGCCCCGCATCTCCGGGGGCAGTTCAGCCCGGGTGCGAAGCGTGTAACGCATCGGGTGGTCGCCCAGCACGGAGTCGTAGTGAGCCGGGAGGGACAGGGGGGTCGTCAGCCCGTTGGCCTCGAGGGTCCAGCTCGAGAGCATGAGGGGACGCTCGGCCCCCCCGCCACAGGCTGCGAGGAGGACCACCGCCAGAACCAGCAGGACGAGACGCCCGGCGCGCATGAGCCCTCCCTGCCAGTGTCGCCCCTGCGCGGACGAACAGGAAGAGAGAGACGGCACCGTGACGCGCTTCTCCGGTCCTCACGCCTTGACGCACCCCGCGGGCGCCCCCAATACTTCGCACGCTAAAGAACTCGAGGGGCCAGCGGCCCCGAACGGCGCGTCGAGCCAGCGCTCGCCGCTGGCTCGACGAGAAACCTCAGAGGACCTCTCCCATGGCTGATCTGCGCTTCGACAACCGCGTCGTCATCGTGACGGGGGCCGGCAACGGTCTCGGACGCTCCCACGCTCTTCTGTTCGCGTCTCGTGGCGCCAAGGTGGTCGTCAACGACCTCGGCGGAGGGCACACCGGCGGGGGCAAGTCGTCGGCCGCCGCCGACAAGGTGGTCGAGGAGATCAAGGCCGCGGGCGGCGAGGCCATCGCGAACTACGACTCGGTCGAGGATGGCGTGAAGATCGTCCAGTCGGCGCTCGACACGTGGAAGCGCGTCGACGTCGTCGTCAACAACGCCGGCATCCTCCGCGACACGTCGTTCCAGAAGATGTCCCAGGAAGACTGGGACCTCATCTACAAGGTGCACGTCCTCGGCAGCTACCGCGTCACCAAGGCCGCGT
>Ga0182030_10016281_pt1 | contig 14498 bp, 13 predicted proteins | sample 812S3MmetaG_FD_121299 | JGI IMG/M metagenome (GOLD analysis project Ga0182030, IMG submission 121299) | Permafrost microbial communities from Stordalen Mire, Sweden - 812S3M metaG (Illumina Assembly) | ecosystem: Environmental > Terrestrial > Soil > Wetlands > Permafrost | place: Sweden... | reverse complement strand
TCGGCCAGAATAACTTCGCCACCACCGCTCAGCGAGAGTGAGGCTTGACCAAGTAATAACTGAGAATCACCATTTACCTGGATGGTGCCCTTGTTGTCGATTGTGCCGCCGGCAAATATACTGCCGCCCTGGATTATGATGTGCCCGTCATTTGCGCCAAGCCCGGTGCCCTCCAGCAACCCAAAATTCGCGCCGCCCTGAACGATGAACGTCGCACCGGCACCGGTGCTTAGCGAGAGTACGACCAGGGAGGCGTTGGTCGTGACCGAGTAAGTCCCGCTGGCGTTGATCCTCGCTTGATCCAGACGTCCCGGAACCGTATCGGTACGCCAGTTTGTCGGGGTTGCGAAATTGCCGCCTGCGCCGTTCGTCCAATAAATGATTGCCATGGTGAGCCTGTCCTCTCTGCAGATTGACGGGGCCTGTGTCGAACCTTCAGTCTATTCCCGCTGAATGTCGCTGGCGAGGGCGTGGGGTCGCTCACATTCAGGGTCCGCGGACCTCCCGATAGGCAAGTCGACGCGTCGTCTACAGGGGTGCGGACAAGCCCTCATGAAATCTCATCTACATCAATGCCGATCCGGATTCTCCTCGGCGGCGTATCTGGAATGATCTGATTTAGCCCGTGCGCTCGACCAGATGCGCCCGCGAGGGTCCGGGCTCAAACCGATCGGCGAAATATTGCGTTTCGTGGGCCACCAGTCCTTCGCGGAATTCCATGATGCTCACGACGTAAGATGGAATGCCGTCATAGCGGAGTACGAACTCGGTGACCCAGAGATCGCCGCTGCCGATCATTCGCCGGACCGTAAAGCGTTTCTTGTTGGGCTGGACGAATCGGCTTTCCTGAATGTTGCGGCGCCCGCGGATCCGCTCGCCCGATTGCGGATAGTCAAGCACGGCATCCTCGCGGTAGATTTCATGTTCGGTCTCGAAATCGTTCGCGTCCGAAGCATCCCAGTGGCGCTGCAGCGCCACCCGCACGGCTCCATCATCCATCTCAATCTCCCGGGCGACGATCAGTCCCCAGGCATAATGGGTCCTGTTCGTTCAGGTTTCATGGCAGCTTTGCAACTCCATGCACGTGCGCGCCGCACGCCCGCGATCCGCAAAACCGAACCGGCACTGCGCCAGCGCTTCACGCCTTTGTCACATCATTCTTCATTCTTCGCCCGATGGCCTTTTTAGCGTTACGTCTTATTGCGGACCGCGACGGCTACCCGGCAAAATGGGTGATCGATGCCGCGATGGCTCGGGGCGATTGCTCCGAGCGATCGCGTCGCGGTCATTTCATGAGGCCGAAGGCGCGACGTTACGGCGTCGCGCCTTCAACGGCGAAGGCGCGGGTGGTTGCATATTTTTCAGCAATGGTCTGGGTGTTCTTGCGGCTTGGCGAGTTCCACCACGCTTGCACCTTCTCCTCGCTGTCGAATTGCAGCAGCACGACGCGCGATGCAGGTGGCGTTCCCTGCAGGGTAATCGGGTTTCCGCCGCGCACCATATATTTGCCGCCACCCTCCTGGATTTCCTTGATGGCCAGTGGCAGGAATTCCTTGGTGTATCCCTCTTTATCCGTCACGTTGACTTCGATGATCGCGTAGCCCGGAGGTTTGGCCTGGGCGTGAAGGCCTTGAACCGCCGCGGCGCCGAGCGCAAAACTCCCAACCATTGCCAACGCAATTTTGGACCTGGCTTTCATGACTTTCTCCTTCATGGCTATTGAATCGACCTGAGCGATGCGCTCAGTCGTTCGGGGGGAAGACCGGAATGAAAGTTCACGGAATGAAAGTTCAAGGCGTGCTTGCCCGCCGACGGCATGCTGGCTGTCCGTATGCAACTGAACGAGGATTTCGGCACCTCCTCATGGGCAGCTGATATCAGGATAACCTTTCTTCCCCCTTGCAAGCAACGGAAGGATCGGGGCGTGTCCGGCTGCGCGCGCCGGCAACTTGCCAAGGTTTGCTCGTATCCCCCGGGTGATGCCCGGCATGCAGCCGGTGTCCTGGCTGCGGGCAGGGCGGGAATATGTCAGAAGATGATGTTGATGAAGCCGGCAATGGCCAGCACGAGGAACGTGATGAGGGCGAACAGCCAAAGCATCCCGGCCTCCTCTCGATCTTGATCGGCAGGTTTATTGTTGCCAAGCGACCTGGGCATCGCAGACTCCCCTGAAGAGTGCGGGCCCTGACTAGCGCTGAATGGCGCCTGCGAATGTGACGCGCTTCACATCTCACTTGAGTGTGAAGCGACGTGATACGCTCGCCAACCGATCAGGTCGGCGGATCGCGCGGCCCGTATTGCGGACAAACCCGCGCCTCCCTTGCCAACACCCGGTCCTTCACTCACACTTGCTCCACAATAAAAAATCTGGAGGAAACCAATGTTCGTCAGGAAGTTCGGGCTGCTCGGCTTGGCACTTGCGGCACTGTCGGCGCAGCCCGCGCTGGCCCAGAAGCAATATGGTCCCGGCGTCAGCGACACCGAAATCAAGATCGGGCAGACCATCGCTTATAGCGGCCCGGCCTCGGCCTACGGCACGCTCGGCAGGGTCGAAGCCGCCTATTTCAAATGGCTGAACGATGCCAAGGGCGGCATCAACGGCCGCAAGATCACCTTCATCAGCCGCGATGACGGCTATTCGCCGGCCAAGGCGGTCGAGAATGCGCGCAGCCTGGTGGAAGGCGACGAGGTGGCGCTGATGTTCGGCGTGCTCGGCACGCCGCTGAACATGGCGATCCGGCCCTATCTGAACAAGCAGGGCGTGCCGCAGCTGTTCGTCGCCGCCGGCACCTCGGCGCTGAACGACCCCGCGCATTTCCCCTGGAGCATGGGCTGGCAGCCCAATCTGCGCGACGAGGCCAAGTTCTATGCGAAGCACGTGCTCGCCGGCAATTCGAAGCCCAGGGTCGCGGTGCTCTACCAGAACGACGATTTCGGCAAGGATCTGGTCAACGGCCTCAAGGAAGGCCTCGGCGAAGACGCCGACAAGATGATCGTCGCCGCGCAGAATTTTCAATCGACCGACCCCACCATCGACAGTCAGATGGTGATCCTGCAGAATTCCGGCGCCGATGTGCTGTTCCTGTTCACCTACGCCAAGCAGGCGGCGCAGGCGATCTCCAAAATGTCGGACCTTAAATGGAAGCCGGAGACCTATCTGCATCTCGGCGCCGCCTCGGTCGGCGCCACCTTCAAGCCGGCCGGCCTCGACAAGTCCGCCGGCATCATGAGCGCGGGCTTCATGAAGGACGTCACCGATCCCAAATGGGCAAGCGATCCCGACGTCAAGAGCTGGACCGAATGGATGAAGGCCAACATGCCCGGGGCCGACCTCAACGACAGCCTGACCGCCGCCGGCTACAGCTTTGCCCAGACGCTGGAGCAGGTGTTGAAGCAGTGCGGCGACAATCTGACCCGCGAGAATATCATGAAGCAGGCGGCGAACTTGCGGGATTTCCGCGTCGGCCTGCTGCTGCCGAACAGCCGCATCAACACCTCGGCGACCGATTATCGCGTGGTGACCTACATGCAGCTGCAGCGCTTCAACGGCGCAAGCTGGGATGACGTGAAGTAGGCCCGGCGTCATCCTGAAAGAATGGTCCAAGAAGCTGCGAGCATTTTCAGCCTCTTTCCAACCATCTGAAAGTGATTCGTTTTTCGTCATGGCCGGGCTTGTCCCGGCCATCCACGTCTTTCTCGCTGATATGCCGCCAAGACGTGGATGCCCGGGACAAGCCCGGGCATGACGAACTTAAAGGACGCGCTAACGCTCGCCTTCATCGCCTCTGCCCGCTTTGAAGGCACAGTCTCACTTCGCGGACTCGTTTTGTTCGCTGCGATGGCCTGGCTGCCGGATGGTCGACCCCTGAGCGGATCGAGCGTAGCGCGCGAAAAGCCGCTTGAGGACTCCGCAAAACCTCGTTTCGATTCAGGTTTTCGACCCTGCTGCGGCGCATGGTGTGACTCAAAAGCCAACCGCACAGATAAATCAGGGACTTCGTCACAATTTAAGGTAAATTTTTCTTTCACGAATCAGCGAGCTGATTCATTTTTGAATCCTGGGGTCAATCTGGAGGCCAAGGTATGAACGTCATTGTTTTCGCATCGCGTAAAGGCGGCTCGGGAAAAAGCACCCTGGCGGCTCATCTCGCTGCGCATGTCCACAAGGCAACGAAGCCGTGTCTGCTTATCGATGCCGATCCGCAGGGGTCATTGACCCTGTGGCACAAGCTGCGCGGCACCAACGAACCGGCGATCAAAACCGCCGTCAATTCGGTCAGCGGCATTATCGCCGCCGCCAAGCGCGATGGCATCGAATGGGTATTCATCGACACGCCGCCGAATGTGTCGGCCGTCGTGGAAGATGCCATCAAGAACGCCACCATGGTGATCATTCCGGCGCGGCCGGGGGTCTTCGACGTCAATGCCGTGCAGGAAACCATCCTGACCTGCCGCGCGGCGCGCAAACCCTACGCCGTCGTGATCAACGGCGCGCCGGCTCGCCGGGACGACGTCGAAAGCCCGATCGTCACCATCGCGCGGGAAGCGCTGGCCAAATTCCGCGCGCCGGTGTGGGGCGGCCAGATCACCAACCGCGCCGACCTCTTGATGGCGCTCGGCCATGGCGAAGGCGCGCGCGAATATTATGCCGAAGGCCGCGCGGCGGCGGAGATCGGCCGGCTGTGGGCGGCGATCGAACGCTCGGTGAAGGCGATCCGTGGCACGGTGTCGGCGAGCGGCGCCATGCACAAGCAGGCGGCATAATTCGCCGTTCTGTCGGGCCGGCAAAGAACGCGCGAGCTCCGCGCGTTTTCTTGTCGTGTGGGTCGTCATCCCGCTGAATCGCCATCCTTCGAGGCGCGCAAGAGCGCGCACCTCCCGGGTGAACGCCCGTGCGTTCATCCCGGCGATGACGCTGGTGTATGCGGCGAGGAGCCGGTCAATTCACCATCAGCAGGTAGAAGATCACCACCGGCGACAGGGTCAGGATCACCGACCAGATGCCGACCGCCCAGAGCACGTCTCCGGTGCTGAAGCCCTGTTGTTCGGAAGATGAATGTTTCGCAGTCTTCGTCGTCACGACGCGCCCCTGGTTTTTCTTGTCGAGATTTTCTTGCGGAGAAGCTGATACGCGGCGGCTTCGATCAGCTTGCCATCAGCGCGTGGAAAGCGAGCACCGGCGTCAGGCCCAGCAGCGTCGCCCACAGGCCGAACGACGATACCAGGAGAATATCCTGCATCCTCTGGGCCCGCTCGCAGATCGGATATTTGGCATTTGCAATGGATTGAGTGGTCATTCTGTCCCCCCGTTTCATGTGGTGGGACTTCAATAAGCCTCAAATTTTAAAGATATCGCCGTGGCAAGGGTCGGATTTGAAATGCCGGCGTCACCGCGCGTTAACCAAGCGTGCTGCGAGGCGCGGTATCCGGGGAAGTCTTAAACGAGGCAGGTGCCGGATCGTCATCCCCGCGTAACGGCTTCGCCGTTATCGCTGGAGGAGCGGCCTCTTGGCCGCGTCTCGAAGGATGGAGCAACACGACGCACAGCATCCTTCGAGGCTCGCCGAAGTCGGCTCGCACCTCAGGATGACGGATTCTTTGCATTCAGCGCCCGCTCCCTACCGGTCCGCGCGGCTGACCACGTCCATCAACTCCGCGATCTTGCGACGCTGATCGGCCTTGTCGCCCGAGGTGATCGCATGCTCGACGCAATGGGCGACGTGGTCGCGCAGGATTTCCTCCTCGACCCGGCGCAGCGCCGCCTTCGCCGCCGCGATCTGCGTCACCACGTCGATGCAATAGCGATCGTCCTCGACCATCCCGGCGAGACCGCGGATCTGGCCTTCAATTCGTTTCAGCCGTTTCAGGCAGGAGGTCTTGATCTCTGTGCGCATAGGGTTAATATACCCCCCCAGGGTATTGGGATCAAGAGGCCGCGAGAGTTTGGATGGCGCAGTTGGATCACGATCACGCACATGGTTCGGCTGACGCCGATCATCATCATGGCGCCGCGGCGCCGGCATCGTCCTGCTGCGGCGGCAAACACGGCGAGGGCGCCCGGACCGCCGCCGCTGCGACCGTCACCGATCCGGTTTGCGGCATGCGCGTCGATCCCGCGACCGCCAAGGATCGGTTCTCGTATCGCGGTCAGGATTATTTCTTCTGCTCGGAACGGTGCCGCGCGCGTTTCGAAGCCGAGCCGGCGAAATTCCTGCAACCGAAACAGCCGCAGCCCGCAGTACCCGCCGGCGCCATCTATACCTGTCCGATGCACCCGCAAATCCGCCAGGTGGGCCCGGGCGATTGTCCGATCTGCGGAATGACTTTGGAGCCAGAACGGATATCGCTCGACGATGCGCCGGATCCCGAACTCGCCGATATGACGCGGCGGTTCTGGATCGCGCTGGCGCTGACGTTTCCGGTGTTCGTGCTCGAGATGGGCAATCATCTCGGCCAGATGCATCTGGTGCCGCCGCACTGGTCGAACTGGATTTCGCTGGTGCTGGCGACGCCGGTGGTGCTGTGGGCGGGCGCGCCGTTTTTCGTTCGCGGCTGGCGCTCGCTGGTGACCCGGAATCTCAACATGTTCACGCTGATCGCGATGGGTACCGGCGTCGCCTGGGTTTACAGCGCGGTCGGCACCCTGGCGCCGGATCTGTTCCCGCCGGCATTCCGCGACATGTACGGCGTGGTCGCGGTGTATTTCGAGGCGGCGGCGGTCATTACGGTCCTGGTATTGCTGGGACAAGTGCTGGAGTTGCGGGCGCGCGCGCGGACGTCTGGCGCGATCCGCGCGTTGCTCGGTCTTGCGCCGAAAACCGCGCGGCGTATCACCGCGCAGGGCGACGAGGATGTCGCAATCGACGCGATCGCGGTCGGCGATCGCTTGCGGGTGCGTCCCGGCGAGAAGATCCCGGTCGATGGCATCGTCACCGAAGGCCGTTCTGCCGTCGACGAATCCATGGTCACCGGCGAATCGATGCCGGTGTCGAAGGCCGAGGGCGCTCATGTGATCGGCGGCACCGTCAACCAGAGCGGTGGACTGATCCTGCGCGCGGACAGAGTAGGCCGCGACACCATGCTGTCGCGGATCGTCGACATGGTGGCGCGGGCGCAGCGTTCGCGGGCGCCGATCCAGCGCCTCGCCGATCGGGTCGCCGGCTGGTTCGTGCCGGCGGTGATCGCCGCGGCCTTGCTGGCGTTCGCGGCCTGGATGCTGTTCGGGCCGGAGCCGCGCTTCACCTTCGGCCTGGTCGCGGCAGTGACCGTGCTGATCATCGCCTGCCCCTGCGCGCTGGGCCTTGCCACCCCGATGTCGATCATGGTCGGAATCGGACGCGGCGCGCATTCGGGAATCCTGATCCGCGACGCCGAGGCGCTGGAGCAGTTCGAGCGCATCGACACCGTCGTGCTCGACAAGACCGGCACCCTCACCGAAGGCAAGCCGAAAGTGGTCAGCATCATTGCGGCCGATGGTTTTGAGGAAAACCAGTTGCTGCGGCTGGCCGCCAGCGTCGAGCGCGGCAGCGAGCATCCGCTGGCGCAGGCGATCCTGCATGCCGCCGCCGACCGCAAGCTCGATCTGGTCGAGGTCGGCGATTTTGCCGCGCCTTCCGGCAAGGGCGCGACCGGGACCGTCGATGGCAAGGCCGTCGCGCTCGGCAATGCGATGCTGATGAATGAGCTGAAGATTGTCACGGCGGATCTGGACGGTGCCGCCGAGGCCGCCCGTCAGAACGGCGCCACCGCGATCTTTGTGACGGTGGACGGCCGCGCCGCCGGGATTATCGCCATCGCCGATCCGGTCAAGCCGTCGGCGAAAGCCGCCTTGCAGGCGCTGCGGCAGGACGGCCTGCGCATCGTCATGCTGACCGGCGACAATCTCACCACCGCGCGCGCGGTGGCGACCACGCTCGGGATCGACGAGGTCGAGGCCGGGGTCTTGCCGGAGCGCAAGAGCGAGGTGGTGGAACGGCTGCGCAAGGAAGGCCGCCGTGTCGCCATGGTCGGCGACGGCGTCAATGACGCGCCGGCGCTGGCGGCGGCCGATGTCGGCGTCGCCATGGGCGGCGGCACGGACGTGGCGATCGAAAGCGCCGGCGTCACGCTGTTGACCGGGGACCTGATGGGTCTGGTGCGGGCGCGGCGATTGTCGGTCGCGACCATGCGCAATATCCGCCAGAACCTCGGCTTCGCGTTTTTGTACAACGCCGCCGGCGTGCCGATCGCCGCCGGCGTGCTCTATCCCGTGTTCGGGATCCTGCTGTCGCCGATGGTGGGTGCGGCCGCGATGGCGCTGTCATCGGTCAGCGTGATCGCCAACGCGCTGCGGCTGGCGCGGACGCGGCTGGATTAGGACGTGAACCCTTGATCCCGAGGTGTTGGCGGAGGTCGGTTTGGGTGAGGATTCGGACTGGGCTCGGACATCGCGGCATGTCCGCCAAGTACCATGAGCAGGCCTGCTTGCCCGCTGAACCAATTGGCGATCAGAGGAGTGTAGGTCTTGCAGCGGTCCCCTTTGCTATCCGAAGGACGTAGTAACGAGAATGGGTCTCGCCTCCAGGTTCCCAGGGTGGTGTGGATTGGAAGCCCATGCTTTCGTAAAGACGATGCGAGGCCGCCAGCACGTTGTTGCTGGACAAGCGCACCTGATCATATCCGGCCCTGAGAGCAAATTTGATCAATTCATCTGCGATGGCGCGTCCGATCCCACGACCTCGGCAGGTTGAGGCGACGAACATGCGGGCCATTTCACATTCTCTGTTATGAAGATGCTTTATCGCGCCCGTGCCAATGATCTCGGCTTCGGCAACCGCACACAAAAAGATAGCTTGATCGCCGTATGCGGTTTCCGCATTGTCAACGTCCGACAAACGCGAATAGATGAAATCTCGCACAAAGGGATCAGGGTGACGATCAAAGTGCTCATGCCAAACGGCTTCAATGAGCCGCCGAGCCCTCGGCGCGTCGCCACGTTGGAAAGGCCGAACTTTCCAATTTAATTGGGGGCGTGCGAGGTCTGCCACGGTGCGTCTAGTCCTTTAGACGAGGCTACTATCATTCCGAGAGTATAAAAAAGCGTACCATAAGCAGATCGGGGACCGTTCCGGTGCCGACCGCGGAAGTGAAGAAGAACGGCTTCACCAGCTGGAAAAAGGCCCGCCGTATAGCGGTCGCCAATCGCGTGGGCGCGCGTAACTGTAATAGGCCCCCGGATCGCGTCGCCGGCTCTTGATGCCGCCCTGCGGCTCTCCGCTCAGCAGCACCACGAAATCCGTGCCTTTGCCCGTCTCGGAGCTCAATGCCTCGTCGGTGACGATCAGCGAAGACCGCGGCGCGATTCCGCCGAAATGATCCAGCGTGTCCTGTGGAATCACAATGCGGTCGAGCGCGCTGCTGGCGCTGACCGGCTCGGCCGGCATCGGCTCGGCGTCGCGGCCATGGGCTCCGCGCGCCGGACCTTGCGGCTCGGGCACGCCGCCAAGCGAACGAGTTCCTTCCAGGGAGACGACGCTCCATCGCAGCTTGGTCTCGCCGCCGGCCCGTTCCAGGGCGGTGAAGATATGCGTGCCGATCGGACGATCGGGATCCAGAATCGTCACCGGAACATCCAGCACGGGCTCAAAGCCCTGCCGCACATAAAGCCGGTGGGACTTTCGGCTGATCAGCACCGATACCGGATCGGACTCGTGCATCGCCTGACGCGCCGCCTCGGCTGCCGCGGCCCGCACCGTCTCCGCGGCTGCGACGGCTTCACGCGCAGCCGCGACGGCCTCGAGCTTCGGTTGCAGCTCCGCCTTTGCGGTGTCCAGTTGCGCCTGCAATTTGGCAATCTTGGCGACGGCCTGCGCCTTGTCGTTTTCAGCCTGCTCCCTTGCCTCTTCCGGGATGGCGGAGCCAAGCGCCGTCTCGGCGGCCGCCAATGTCGCCTCGGCTCTTCGCTTCAGGTTTTCCGCCACGCGCACCGACATCATGGCCTGGGTGGACTCCCGGTAGGCTGCCCCGGCGGCGCCTCGGGCTCGTTCCACCTTTTTGGCCGCCTCATCCGCGTCCGCAATGCGGGCGGCGGCCAGGGCGGCGGCACCCGGCTTCTCCTGAAACAGAACCGGATGGGCTATCTCGACGGGCGCCACGTCGGTCGGCGCCACGATCACCCGCAAGCCCATTTCGGTCATGTCGAACAGGCGTTCGGCGAAGTCGTAGGGCATCCGAACGCAGCCATGGGACGCCGGATATCCGGGCAGAGCGCCGCCGTGCAGCGCGATGCCGGACCAGGTGAGGCGTTGCATGTGGGGCATCGAGGCATCGTCGTACAGGTTCGAATGGTGATCCGCATCCTTTTCGATGACGCTGAAGATCCCGGCGGGCGTCTCGCGCCCCCTCTGGCCGCTCGACACCGGCGCCCGAAGGATCCAGCCATTGGCGTCATAGACGGTGATCCGCTGGCTCTTGAGCGAAACGATCGCCATGACCGGCTCGCCGGCCGCGCGCGATTCGATCGACTCGACCGCGCGTTCGCCGCGGCGCTCCGTGGCACCAGCACGACTTCCGGCCGCGGCCAGCGCGGCCAGAACCGCGATGGCAAAATGCAGCGACCGCAGCCTTGCCTGCCCGCGTTTCAAATTCACAACGAGACCTCGCTGATCGGGGCTACGCCGCCTTGCACGTTGGAAGATTCATAAGAAGGCCATTTGGTCGGGACTGGCGTTGCGATAGACGGATTTATGATCGTTGACGAAGGATGATCGGCGGCGCCGAACCTGTCAACGGACAACGAGCGCAACGAAACGGATCGCAGCGGCTCGCTGCGCTGGCCATAACTGCCGTGCCAATAAGCAACAACACGCAACGAACCCAAAACGTCCGCCGGGTCAGGAAACCGAGTCATTGATCGATATCAAGGAGTAGGAATCCCGTAGCTGTAAATAAATAGGCGGGTGCGCCTGGATTGCAGCAAGTGTCATAACCTGGGGGTTTTGGATGTTGGCCGATTCGACCGACGCTGCGACCTTCGATGTGGCCAAAACAGTGCCGCAACCTTTGATTATGGTCGTCGAGAACGATTTGGGCACCCGCAACATGTTGCGGACGGCACTCAAAACTCAGGGTTACGATGTCGTCGAAGCCTCCAGCGCCGAGATCGCGCTTGCAATGCTGTCCGAAAACCCAAAGTTCATTATTGTCGACCTCGACCTACCGGATATCCAGAGCGACGACCTGCTGCGGTTGCTTCGCGGGCGCAATGACATGATACCGATTGTCGCATTCTCGAACCGTGCCGATGAAAGTTGCATCGTGCAGGCGCTCGATCTGGGTGCAGATGCCTATCTCACCAAACCTTTCGGGATGAAGGAGCTTTTCGCCCGGGTGCGAAATATGTTGAGACACCGACGCACGGTCGCCCAGGGCGGGGAACCGGTGCTACGATCTGGCAATCTTTCGGTTGATCTGTCGCGCCGCCTGGTAGATGTCGGCGAGAAGCGAGTGAAATTGACTCGGAAAGAATTTGAGTTGCTGCGGATCCTTTTGCAGAATGCCGGTAAGGTATTGACCCATAGGTTCCTGCTTGACGCGCTCTGGAGCCAGCCGGCGGACGTCAATCAACTTCGGGGCTTTATCCGGCAGGTCAGGAAGAAAATAGAGGCTGATCCGCAGCATCCGCGCTTATTGCTGACCGAGCCCTGGATCGGATACCGAATGCTCGCGCCTTTGTTTTCCAAAAAACCGCCAGCCAGACTATTGCCTCCGCCGGACGGTGCCTTGATCGCGGGCATATCGTCTCTACCGGGTAGCCGACCGGCGTTCGGCATACGCTCCCCCGGGATTCTAGCGATAGCGGTGACTGACCCAACGCCGCCAGGTGTATGAATCTTCGCTGGTCTTCCCCGAAGACCAGTTCGCTGGTTGCTTCACCGCGGAGTCGACCTCGCGTTCGCGCGACCTGTTGGCCCCCCGCAATGACGGGAAGCCTGCTGCTCGATCTGCCGATCAAGCCTTGCGGAAAACCTTGTCCAAGACGGCGGGGTTTTGCGGGATCGATTTCGGCAAGAGATCTCGCGCGCATCGATCCGCAGTCCGCGGAAGGGGAGCTTTTTCGACGGCGCAGCGACACACAGATTTGTGATCGATGATGATCGGCGGCATTGAACCTGGACAACGATCGCGGCGCAACGCAGCGTGTCGCGTGCCATGCGAAAAATGACGGAAAAAAAGCCGGACTCTTTCGAGTCCGGCTTGAGGTATTGGCCACGTGAGGCCGACACAATCACCTTCCAAGAGGGATTACCGAGCCCTCGCGTCACTGGAGGAGGGGGACAATGAGCAACGCGAATTCTCAGCTATCAGACTATGATCCGCGTCGGCGCCTTGCAGCAACCACCCGGGCCGCATGTCAGTCATGCGGAGACCGGGGTCTCCGCTATTGGACGCGTTTTCTTCACGCGAACCAGCCTCCACTTCGCTGGAAAACGCTCTTGTGAAACCCGCGGGTCACGACGGCCAGCGCTGCGCCTTGCTCACCACGAAGTCGCGGAACACCTGCACGCGCGCCACCGTCTTCAGCTCCTCGGGATAGACGAAATAGGTGTCGAGCTGGATCGAGTCGGATTCGCTGAACAGTTGCACCAGGCGGTTGTTTTCCTCGACCAGATAGTCCGGCAGGGCCGCGATACCGAGGCCCTGCTGGCACGCGCGCACCAAGCCCAGGATATTGTTGACCTTGAAATAGGTCTCGCGCGCACCGGAGCCGTTGCGGCCGGCCTCGATCAGCCAGTTGCGATTCTGCAAATGCGGCGCGACCTGTCCGTCGCTCAGCGTGATGATGCGATGCGCATCGAGTTCGTCGAGCGTGCGCGGCGTGCCGAAGCGCTTGATGTATTCCGGCGAGCAATAGGCGTGGAAGCCCATCGCGAACAGCTTGCGCTGGATCAGGTCGGGCTGCGTCGGCTTGCGGGTGCGGATCGCGACGTCGGCCTCGCGCATCGAGAGGTCGAGTTCTTCGTCGGTGACGATCAGGGAAATCCGGATTTCCGGATAAAGTGCGGTGAATTCGCCGAGCCGCGGGATCAGCCAGTTGATGCCGACGCCCGGAGTGGTCGTGATCTTGAGGTCGCCGCTCGGCCGCTCGCGGCTGTCGGTCAGCTTGGCGCGCGCCGCCTGCAATTGCATGAAGACGTCATGGGCGGTGCGAAACAACAGGTCGCCCTGTTCGGTGAGAATGAGGCCGCGCGCATGGCGATGGAACAGCGACACTGCCAGTTCCTGCTCCAGCGCGCTGACCTGCCGGGAGACGGCCGATTGCGACAGACCGAGCTGCTCGCCGGCATGCGTGAAGCTGCCAGCTTCCGCCGCGGCGTGAAACACCTTCAGTTTGTCCCAATCCATATCGGTAAATCCGTCGCGGGTTCGAGCCATGATTATTCCGCCGCCGCGCGGTCGCTCGCGCGCAGTGCGAGAAAGCGTTCGGCTTCGAGGGCGGCCATGCAGCCAAGGCCGGCGGCCGTCACCGCCTGCCGCCAGGTTTCGTCGGCGACGTCGCCGGCGGCGAACACGCCGGGCACCGAGGTCGCGGTCGAGTTCGGCGCCACCTCGACATAGCCGGATGGTCGGAGCTTGATCTGGCCGCGCACCAGCTCGGTCGCCGGCGCGTGGCCGATCGCAATGAAGACGCCGTCCGCCGGCAGCTCGGTCAGCGCGCCGTTCTTGACATTCTTGAGCCGGACATGGGTCACCTTGCCAGGGTTCTCGGTGCCGCAGATTTCGTCGATGGCGCTGTCCCATACCACCTTGATCTTGGGGTGCCCGAACAGGCGCTCCTGCAGGATGCGCTCGGCGCGGAAATGATCGCGGCGGTGCACGATCGTCACTTGCGAGGCGAAGTTGGTGAGAAACAGCGCTTCCTCGACCGCGGTGTTGCCGCCGCCGACCACGATGACTTCCTTGCCGCGGTAGAAAAATCCGTCGCAGGTCGCGCAGGCCGACACGCCAAAGCCCTTGAATTTCTCTTCCGACGGTGTGCCGAGCCAACGGGCCTGGGCGCCGGTGGCCAAAATCACGGTTTCGGCGAGATAGACATCGCCGCTGTCGCAGGTCAGGCGGAACGGCCGCTGGGCGAGTTCAAGCCGGGTGACGAGATCGCTGACCATTTTGGTGCCGACATGGGCGGCTTGCTTCTCCATCTGCTCCATCAGCCACGGGCCCTGGATCACGTCGGCAAAGCCCGGATAGTTCTCGACGTCGGTGGTGATGGTGAGCTGGCCGCCGGGCTGGATGCCCTGAATCAGGACCGGCTCGAGCATCGCGCGCGCCGCATAGATCGCGGCCGTATAGCCAGCCGGGCCGGAACCGATGATGACGACCTTGGCATGGATGGGGGGAGGCATGGGGCAGGTCCCTCTCTTAAGGGAATTCGGTCGATACTTGGTTGAAAAGCGCCCGCAAAGGCATCGCGAAAGCGCTGAAGATGTCAGATCCAAGTCTAGGACATCTGGCAAGCTATG